>Ga0335083_10008845_pt1 | contig 12267 bp, 7 predicted proteins | sample Lox_Sample_42_FD_206716 | JGI IMG/M metagenome (GOLD analysis project Ga0335083, IMG submission 206716) | Soil microbial communities from Loxahatchee National Wildlife Refuge, Florida, United States - Lox_Sample_4.2 | ecosystem: Environmental > Terrestrial > Soil > Wetlands | place: USA: Florida... | reverse complement strand
CCGTGGTGGCGGGATAGAGGTGGCAGCGGACCGAACGGTCGGCGAGGACCCGGGCCTCCGGGTCCGAGACCAGGCAATCGGCGATGCGCTCGGGACAGCGGGGCGCGAACGGACAGCCGGTTTCCGCGCCGGCGGCCGCCGCGATCGCCGCGGGCACGCCGCCCGCGGGCGGCGTGCCGGGACCGTCGATCGCCGCGAGCAGCGCGCGTGTGTAGGGATGTGCCGGGCGCGTGACGATGGCCTCGCTCGGTCCATCCTCGACCACCCGTCCCCTGTAAAGGACGAGGATGCGATCCGCAAGGTAACGCGCCGAAGCGAGGTCGTGCGTGATGAGCAGGATCGCCAGGCCGCGCTCGCGCTTGAGCCGGGCGAGCAGGTTGAGCACGCCCATGCGAATCGAGACGTCGAGCATCGAGGTGGGCTCGTCGGCGACCAGCAGATCGGGGCCGACCGCGAGCGCGCGCGCGATCGCCACGCGCTGTCGCTGGCCCCCGGAGAGCTCGTGCGGGTAGCGCTCCACGAACTCCTCGGGGGGATCGAGGCCCACGGTGCGCAGCATCTCGAGCGCGCGTCGGCGAATCTCGGTCCCGGGCAGGGCCGCGCGCCCGGCGCGCGCCCCGCTGGCGCGGGACCGCAGCCGAGCCAGGGGCCACTCCAGATGCTGGGCCACGCGATGCACCGGATTGAGCGAGCCGAACGGATCCTGGAACACCATCTGCACACGGGCGCGATACGCCGGCGATGCGCGTCCCGGCTCGCTGGCGAGCACGTCGGTGCCGTCGAGCCGGATCGCGCCACCGTCGGGGCGTTCGAGCCTCAGCAGCAGCCGCGCGATGGTGCTCTTGCCGCTGCCCGACTCCCCCACGAGCGCCACCGCTTCGCCGCGTCCGATCCGGAACGAAACATCCCGGGCGGCCACGCTGGCGCGGGTCGGCGCGAACCAACCCCGCGTCTGGAAGGTTTTCCGCAGCGCCGTCACCTCGAGCAGCACGCCGCGTTCCGGCGCGACCGGGCTCGTGCTCATGCCACGCTCACCCCTCCGGAAAAACACTTTGTTCGAACTCCGAACATAGTCTAGGATTTGGGGGTCGAAGTCAAGGCGACGGGGCGCCGGCAATGGGGCGGCGCTCCCACCGGGGGCCTCCGGCGACGCCGTGACGGGCCCGCACGAGCAGCGGGCCGGCCGCGGGGGGCGCCACGGTCCTCCGAGCCGGGCCATCGTCACTCACCGGGTTCATCGGGTCCCGCGCGCGGCGCGGTTGGCCTGCTGCCCCGGGCTCATGGGAGGTCACGTCATGCATCTCCGGACGAGCACTTGTCTGCTCGCGGCGCTGGTCCTGGCGTTCCCCACCGCCAGCCGCGCCGCGCTCGCAACGTACAGCCAGAACTTCGAGACGCTCACCGCCTCCGATCCGAACGCGCTCGCCAATGACGGCTGGGTGGTCTACGGCAACGTGTTCAGCCCCGATCACTCGACCTTCCTGTACGGCTACGGCACGTACCCCGCACCCAATGGCGGAACGGCCTTCTGCGCGATCGCGACCGGCCAGGGCGGCGCGAACCAGGGCAATCAGCAGCTCAGCGTCTACTGCGACTACAACAACCTCAGCGCGATGCAGGCCGGCGACCAGGTCGAGGCCAACGTCTATCACGAGCAGACGATCTCCGCGGGGGATGCCGGCGCGCTCTGGACGTTACAGTTCGACGCCAAGCTCGGGAACCTGGTCGCGCCGTCGACCGCGGTGGCCTTCATCAAGGTGATCGATCCGACCGCGGGCTACGCGACGACCAAGCTGATCACGGCCAGCATGACCAGCATCCCGGCGACGTGGGGCACCTACGCGCTCGTCATCCCCATCGACTCGACCATGGCCGGCAAGCTCCTCCAGTTCGGCTGCGCGGCAACGGCGACGAGCTTCCAGGGCTCGGGAGTCTTCTACGACAACATCACGTTCACGAAGACCGGCCAGCTCGCCGTTGGCGATGCCGGCCCCCTGGCGGTGGCGCTCGCTCCCGCCGCACCCAACCCGTTCTCCTCGACGACCCGCCTCGACTGGTCGCTCGCGCGTGCGGGAGACGTCGACGTCACCGTCTTCGACCTTGCCGGCCGGCGCGTCGCCACGGTGTTCAGGGGAGCCGCGGCTGCGGGTGTCCACAGCTCGACCTGGGATGGCCGGCTCGCGGACGGCCGCATGGCACCGGCGGGCGTCTACCGAGCCGTGCTCCGCTCGCCGCAGGGCCGCGTGACGCGCAGCATGGTGCTGGCGCACTGAAACCTCCCGACGACGCGCGGCCGGCGCCGCCCGTCGCCTGATTCGACCTGGGCCCGGCCTGCCGGCGCAGGCCGCGGCCGTCTCCCGCGGAGTCGCTCGTGGCACGTTCGAACCGATGGCTCGTGGCGCTGCTCGCGGCGCTCGCGCTCCCGCCGGGCGCACGCCCGGCGGCGGCGCAGTGCATGCCCACCAATCCCAGCTTCGAAATCCCGGGCAGCGGCGGCGCGCCGTTCGGGGGCTGGACCACGTTCGGCCCCGTGAGTGCGTCGAACCTCGCCGCGCACGGCAACACCTCGGCGCTCGTCACCGGGCCGAACTCCGGGACCTGGAACGTCTCGGGGCTCTGGCAGTCGCTCACCTGCACACCGGGTCTCGCCTGGGGGGTGTCGGTCTACGTGCAGAACAGCCTCGCGGCCCCGCTCTCGGGCGGCTCGCAGGCGCTGCTCAATGTCGAGTGGCATGATTCGACGGGCGCCATGATCTCGTACGAGTCGCACGTCGTCGCGACCTCCTCCAGCCCGCCGGGAGCATGGCTCTACTTCAGCACGCAGACCGGTCCGGCCCCGGCGCACACGGCCTCGATCCACCTGCTGGTCGGCGTGCTGCAGGGCCCGACGGATCCGACGCCGCAGGTGCTGTTCGACGAGGTCGGCTGCATTCAGGTGCAAAGTCCCTCGCACGACAGCCTGCAGTGGTCGGATTTCTCGAGCGGCCGCACGCTGCAGTTCGCGGGGCGCACGTGGCGCGTCAAGGGGCCGGGCTATCTCGGCCCGGGACCGAACCTGTTCGACAACAGCAGCGCCGCGGCGTGGGTGGACTCCGCCGGGCAGCTCAATCTCACGATTCACAAGATCGGCTCGTCCTGGTACAGCAGCGAGGTCGCGCTCGAGGACTCGCTGGGCTACGGCGATTACGTCTTCACGACGCGCGGGCACGTCGACACGCTGGATCCGAACGCGGTCTTCGGGCTCTTCATCTGGGAGTACGGCACCTGCTACGACACGAGCTACCTGTGGTGGAACCCGTACAACGAGGTCGACGTCGAGCTGAGCCGCTGGGGTTACACGAACATCCCGGACGCCCAGTTCGTCGCGCAGCCGGGCTCGACCGGCGGCAACACCTACCGGTTCAACGTCACGATGGGCGACACCGACCTCGTGAGCTTCGCGTTCCGCTGGCTCCCCCACGAGGTTGATTACCGGGCCTGGCGGGGTGGGCCGAACGACGAATCGGGCTCGACGCTGCTGCAGTCCTGGACCTACCGTGGTGACGATCAGCCGAGGCCGGAGAGCCCGCGAGTCCACCTCAACCTGTGGCAACTCGCAGCGCCGGCGAGCACGCAATCCGTGGTGGTGAACGGGTTCTCGTTCCGCACCGCGTGCCCGGGGGGCGATTGCGGAGTGCTGGCGGTCGGGACCGGGCCACAGCCGCCGGCGTCTCTGGCGCCGGCCGCACCGAACCCCTTCAGCCGATCGACGACGATCCGCTGGACGCTCGCGCACGCTGGCCGCGTCGAACTCGCGCTGTACGACGTCGCCGGCCGGCGCGTGCGCACGCTCACGGACGCCGCGCTCGCGGGCAGACCGCACGTCGCCGCCTGGGACGGTCTCGACGACGCCGGCCGGCCCGTGCTGCCCGGCGTCTACTTCGCCCGCCTGCGTGCCGACGGCCGCGAGCAGGCCCAGCGCGTGGTCGTCCTCAAGTGACGCGGCGCGCGGGGCGGGTGGCGGCGCTGTGAGGCCCCCGCCGCCCGCGCAGGACCGGCCCGGACTGCTCGGGGCCGACGAGCCGCGCGCGGCGCTCGCGGACGGCTTCGCCCTGCTCGAAGGCGAGCCGTGCGCCGTGGTGCGCGAGTTCGACCAGCTCGCGCCGTTCCTTGTGAACCTGCCCACGGACACGGACCTCTGGATGTTCGTCTCGTCGGCGGGAGGCCTCACCGCCGGCCGGCGGGACCCCGACGGCGCACTTTTTCCCTACGAGACCGTGGACCGGCTGCACGATGCGCACCTCCACTCCGGACCCGTGACGCTGCTGCGCGTGCGGCGCCGCGGCGCTCGGGCGGAGACGTGGGCCCCCTTCGCGCCGCGCGACGCGCTCGAGGCGAGGTTCGAGCGGGCGCTCTACAAGAGCGTCACCGGCTGCCAGCTCACCTTCGTCGAGCGCGATCTCGAAACGGGGCTCGAGTTGCGCTGCCGGTGGGCGGGGAGCGACGCGACCGGCTGGGTGCGCACCGCCACGCTCGAGAACCACGGTGAGCACGCACTGGCGCTGGAAGTCCTCGACGGGCTGCGCAACCTGCTGCCAAGCGGTGCGCCGCTCACGCTCTATCAGCACTCGAGCTGCCTGGTCGACGCCTACAAGCGCGTCGAGGTCGATCCCGAGACCGGGATCGGCATCGTCTCGCTGAGCGCCGGGATCAGCGACCGGCCGGAGCCGGTCGAGGTGCTGCGGGCGACGACGGTCTGGTGTTGCGGGCTGCCGCGAGCGCGGCTCTCGGTCAGCGCCACGGCGCTGGCCTCCTTCCGCCGCGGCGAGATGCCGGCGGTCGAGCCGCTCTCCACCGGTCGCCGCGCGCACTTCATCGCCACAGCCGCGCTGGCGCTCGCGCCCGGCGCGCGGGTGCGCTGGCACCTCGCCACCGACACCTGCCGCAGCCACGCTGAGGTCGAGGCGCTGCGCGCGCGCCTGCTGCGCGGGGGCGACCTTGACGCGTGGATCGAGGGCGAGCTGCGCCGCGCGAACGGGAATCTGCGCCGCATCATCGCGAGCGCCGACGGGCTGCAGCTCACGGGCCGCGAAGACGCCTGCGCGCACCACTTCGCGAACGTGCTCTTCAACTGCCTGCGCGGCGGGGTGTTCGCGCTCGACCATCGCCTGCCCGGCCCGGACTTCGCCGCGTTCGTGCGGACCCGCGACCACGCCCTGGCGGAGCGCTGCGCGGCGCTCCTCGCGGCGCTTCCCGCGACGATCGAGATCGGCGAGCTGCATGCGCTCACCGCCGCATCCCACGATCCCGCGCTCCGCCGGCTGGGGCTCGAGTACCTGCCGCTCTACTTCGGGAGGCGACACGGCGATCCCAGCCGCCCGTGGAACCGCTTCACGATCGACGTCCGGCACGCGGACGGCTCCCGCGCGCTGCGCTTCGAGGGCAACTGGCGCGACGTGTTCCAGAACTGGGAGGCGCTGACGCGCAGCTTCCCGGGCTTCCTTCCGGGCACGATCGCGCGTTTCGTCGACGCCGGAACGGTCGACGGCTTCAACCCCTACCGCCTGACCCGCGACGGATTCGAGTGGGAGGTGTTCGACCCCGCCTCGCCGTGGAGCGGCATCGGCTACTGGGGCGACCACCAGATCGAGTACCTGCGGCGGCTGCTCGAGCCGATGCGCCGTTTCCATCCCGGGGCGCTCGAGGAGCTGCTGGCGCAACCGTGCTTCAGCTACGCCGACGTGCCGTACCGTCTCGTGCCCTATGCGTCGATCCTCGCCGATCCGCGTCAGACGATCCGCTACGACCACGACCGCGCGCGGCGCATCGCCGAGCGCGAAGCGGTCACGGGACGCGACGCGCGGCTGCTGCACGACGAACGCGGCGGGATCGTGCACGTCACCCTGCTCGAGAAGCTGATCGTTCCCGTGCTCGCGAAGCTCTCGAACTTCGTGCCCGAAGGCGGCATCTGGATGAACACCGAGCGCCCGGAATGGAACGACGCGAACAACGCGCTCGTGGGAACCGGACTTTCGGTCGTGACGCTCTGTCACCTGCGCCGCCACCTCCGCCTGCTCGCGGAGCTGGTCGGCGCGATGCCCGCCGGCAACGTGCCGGTCTCCTCCGAGGTCGTGGCGTGGCTGCGCGCCGTGGCGGGCGTGCTCGAGACGGAGCGCGGCGCGCTCGCCCGGGAGCGCATCGACGATCGCGCGCGGCGGCGGGTGATGGACACGCTCGGCGAGGCGTTCGAGCGCTACCGCGAGCCGGTCTACGCCCGTGCCTTCTCGGGACGTGAGCCCCTCGCGGGGGACGAGGTGCGGCGCCTGTGCGAGGTCGCGTGCGCCTGGCTCGAGCACTCGTTCCGCTCCAATCGGCGCGACGACGGGCTCTGGCACGCCTACAACCTGCTCGAGCTCGGAAGCGACGGCACCGCCGCGGTGCGCCGGCTTCCCCTCATGCTCGAGGGCCAGGTCGCCGCGCTCTCCTCGGGGCTCGTGGACGCCGCCGAAGCGGCGGAGGTCGTCGACCGGCTGTTCGGGAGCGCCCTGTACCGCGCCGACGTCCGCAGCTTCATGCTCTATCCCGAGCGCGAGCTGCCGCCCTTCCTCGAGCGCAACGTCGTGCCCGAGTCGCGGGCGCTCGCGCTGCCGCTCCTGCTCGCGCTCCTCGAGGCCGGCGAGGCCTCGATTCTCGAGCGCGACACCTTCGGCCGGTTGCGCTTCCAGGCTGACTTCGGTCGCACGGCCGACGTGCGTGCCGCCCTCGACCGGCTCGCACGCGATCCGCACTGGGCGTCTGCCGTCGCGCGCGACGGCGACGCGGTGTGCGAGCTGTTCGAGGACGTCTTCGCGCATCGAACCTACACCGGCCGCTCCGGCACGATGTACGCCTACGAGGGCATCGGCTGCGTCTACTGGCACATGGTCGGAAAGCTGCTGCTTGCGATCCAGGAGCTCGCGCTCGAGGCGTTCGATCGCGGCGCTCCCCCCGAGACCTGCCGGCGCCTCGCGCGCGGCTACTTTCGCGTGCGCTCGGGGCTGGGCTTCGAGAAGAGTGCCCGCGAGTTCGGGGCCTTTCCCGGCGATCCATACTCGCACACGCCGGCGCACGCGGGCGCGCAGCAGCCCGGCATGACCGGGCAGGTCAAGGAGGAGATCCTCACGCGGATCGGGGAGCTGGGCATCCGCGTGGAAGGCGGACGCGTGAGCTTCCGGCCCGTGCTCCTGCGCCGCGACGAGTTCCTCGCCGCACCGGCGACGCTCGCGTGCTACGAGCCCGACGGCTCGCCGCGCATCGTCGCCGTGCCCGCCGGCGGACTCGCCTTCACGCTGGCGCAGGTGCCGGTCACCTACGCGCTCGGCCGCGGCGCGGCGCGTGCGCGAGTGCTCTGGCGCGACGGTCGGACCGAGGTCGCCGAGGACGCGCGCCTGGGCGACGAGGCGAGTCGAGCGCTGCTCGGGCGTGACGGCCGCCTCGACTCCATCGCGGTCGAGCTGCCCGAGAGCTTCCTGTTTGCCGACTAGCGGCGATCGGGAACGGATCGGGCCGTCGACGCGCACACCGCAAGGGCTCATCCGCCACGGAAGTGGAGTGCTCAACGACGCGCTCGGCCCCATCACGACGCCGCGCGCCCCGCTCGAAGGCACGCCGACGCTTGCCGAGGAAATGCGGCGCTTCCGCTCGTTGCTCGAAGCACGGTCCGCTCGGTGGGTACAGGATTTCGAGCTTCCCACGGTGCTTGCCGAACGGCTGCTGCAGGGGCCGCTGTAGGACGCGATGGCCCACGCCGGCCCGCTGGCGATGCGGCGCCGGCCCGCGGCGAACGCCCAGCGCCCCGAATGGGGGAAGCGAAGCGCCTGCCGACCGGCCCTCGACGCGTGGCCCCCGCGACGAGCGACGTGGATCAGGCCAGCATCGTCCGTGCGGCCCGGGCGTCCTCGCCCGCGCACGCGATCGGCATCGCCGTCCCCGATGCGTCGACGGAGAGCCAGATCGAAACAACCGACCCCACGACTGAAGAGCGTCGCCGAGTGGATGGCGGGGCTCGCGCCGGAGCGCGGAGCCAGGACGATGACCGTTCGGAAAATACTTCGTCAGAGCAAGACGCTGCGGGAGGAGATGGCGGTCAAGCCCAGCGGCGATATCGTGATGCACATGGATCAAGAGTGGTACGTCCACGGACTGGTCGACCGCACGGACGGCGTGCGCCTGCACGCCCTCGGCCTTCCCTTGATTCGGCCGGTGCTCAAGCTGCATGGACCCGGGTTCGGGAACCGACGTGTTGGAGTCTGTTGATTTCGATTGCGGAACCGCGATGAGATGGACCAGCCGCTGCTGAGGCAGTTCGTTCAGGAGATCGGAAAGCTGTCCGCACCTGCGGCTCCGAAAAGGGCGAAGGAACGGATGAGCCAGGCGCCGAGCCGGGCGCCCGTCCGACGTCGCACGTCCTCGTCCCACCCGCTGGCCGGCAGGGTGGAGAACCCGCCTCAGCACACGGGCGCCCGCTTCCCCGGCGTCACTTCCGCGATCAACTCCCCCACTTCCGTGAGCGGTCGGTCGTCGGCCAGCCGTGGGCCGGCGCGCTCCCATCCCGGCCTTCGCGCGGCGTACAGCATCGAGCCGGCCCGCGAGCGCCGCGCTTGCGTGCGCGGTACGCTCGCCACATGCGACCCCTTCGGTACTCGATCAACGTGACGCTGGACGGATGCTGCGATCACCGCGCCGGTTCGCCGGACGAAGAGCTGTTCCGCAACGCGATCGAGAATCTCGAGCGGGCGGACGCCCTGCTGCTCGGACGGGTGATCTACGAGATGATGGAGTCTGCGTGGCGGCCCCTCGCACCGCCGGGAACGCGGCCGGACTGGATGGAGCCCTTCGCCCGGGCGATCGGCGCCATGAGGAAGTATGTCGTATCGAGCACTCTGGAGCGGGCCGATTGGAACGCCGAGCTCGTGCGCGGCGATCTGGAACAGACCGTTCGGCAGCTCAAGCGCGAGCCGGGCAAGGGCCTCTTCACGGCAGGCGTGAGGCTTCCGCTGGCGTTGGCCGAGCTGGGATTGATCGACGAATACGAGTTCGTGATTCACCCGAAGCTGGTGGGCCACGGACCGACGCTGTTCGCGGGGCTCTCGAAGGTCGTGGACCTCGAGCTCGTGGGAAGGGTCGGGTTCGGCTCGGGCGTCGTGGTGACGCGCTACGTGCCGAAGAAGTAGCGGACCTCGGGCCCTGCGACGATCGCCGAGGCGAACGCGCCTGAGCGCCCGGCGAGGTGCCCTGCGAAATGCCGCAGGACTCCCAGTGCCTCAGCCCGTCCCATCGGCGAGGCGCGCGATGTCGGTGATGTCCTGCCAGACCATCCAGTTCGTGCCCAGCGCGCTTGCCCCGAATCGAGAGTACAGGGCTCGCGCCGGGATGTTGTCGGGAGCCACGTTGACGCAGATTCGCAGGGCTCGCCGTCCCTCGAACCACTTCGCCATCGTCCGGAGCAGCGTGCCGGCGATTCCTCGCCGCCGATGCTCATGATCAACATCGATCCATTGCAGCTCGCCGTCACAGGAGTAACGAGCAGACAGGTGCCCGGCAACGAATCCGACGAGCGTGTGCTGCTCGAACGCGACGAACGCTGCCCGAGCTTCGAGCGCGAACCGCGGCGAGCGCTCGCCCCCCAAGTAGCCTGAGACTCGCTCGCGCCAGAACTCCGGCGTACCCCGACTCTGAGAACGAAGCGCGGCCATGCCCGGGACGTCCTCGGCGATGGCCGGACGAATCGTCAACATCAGGCGCCTCGGGATTCGTTCCTGGGTCCGAGGATCCAACGGCCGCGGTCACGACCCGGCTCGTCAGGGTCGGCCCACGTAGACGGTGCCGGCCTTCATGACGAACCGCACCCGGTCGAGCGCGTGGATGTCCCGTCCCGGATCACCCTCGACGGCGATGATGTCCGCCAGCGCGCCGGGCTTGATCACGCCGAGCCGGCCCGCCCTGCCGAGCAGCTCGGCGTTGTTCACGGTTGCGGCCTGCAGCGCCTGAACCGGCGTGAGCCCGGCCTCGGTGTAGGCGTAGAGAACCCGGCGCGAGGCCACGCCCTGCGGCCAGCCGAGATCGGCGTAATCGTCCGAGCCGGCGCAAATCCTGACCCCGGCGTGAACGGCTCGCAGCAGTCGATCGTGATTCGAGCGAGCGTAGTCGTCGAGAAGCGTCGGCGAGGGACGTGGCTCGTCCCCGCGCGTCGGGATGCGCAGGACGTACTGGCGATCCAAGACGCTGTCGAGATCGGTGGGCACGAGGAAGGTGCCGCGGCGGGCCATCAGTGCGAGCGTGGAATCCGAAACATCGTAGGCGTGCTCGATGCTGTTCACGCCGGCTTCGGTCGCCTGGCGCACGGCTTCGTCGCTCGTCGCATGCGCCGCCACCCGCAGCCCGAGCCGGTGCGCCTCCGTGACGATGGCGCGCATCTCCTCCGGCGTGAGCGACGTCACGTTGGGCGTGTTGTTCGAATAGATCTTGATCAGGTCCACGCCATAGTTCGCGTTCTCGCGCACCGCCAGCGCGCCATCCTCCGGGCCACGAACGATGCGGTAGTCCTCCTCGGCGATCGCCTTGAACTCTGGCTGGAGCCCGGGAAACTGGCCGCCCTCACTCGCGAGCGCCGGACCGGAAACGAACATCCGCGGGCCGTCCACGGAGCCGTCGCGGATCGCGTCGCGGAGGGCGACGTCGTTGAAGCGGCCCGAGTTTCCGAGGTCGCGCACCGTCGTGATGCCCGCGGCGAGGTAGGTGCGGGCGCGCGCGGCCCCGTGCAGCGCACGCAGGGCGCCACCCTCGATCACCGCCGCGCGGATTTCGTCCAGCACGGTCCCCGCCACGTTCTTGCTCGGCTGCTCGAGGTAGAGCAGGTGCGTGTGCGCGTCGATCAGCCCAGGCAGCACGGTCAGCCGCTTCAGGTCGATGACGCGCGCGCCCGGCGGAACGCTCTCGTGTTCGCTCACCGCCACGATCCGCCCGTCGCGAACGACGATGTCGCGAGCGCCGGTGAAGCTGCCGGCCTCGCTGTCGAAGACGCGGCCCGCGTGGATCACCGTGACGACCGTGTCGCGCGGCGTCTGCGCGGAAGCCACGGATGCGGCCATCGCGACCGCGACGAGTGCTGGGGCAAGCCGTCGCATCGATCCTCCTCGGGAGGTCTCCCGCCTACTTGTTCGCGACGAGCCTTGCCTGGTACGGCTCGGCGCGCTCGGGGCGCTGCCAGTCGGCGTAGAGTTGCACGACCCAGCCGAGCGCGTGCTGCGTGAGCGGGTTGGCGTCGCCGTACGCGCGCTGCAGGCTTCCGAGCCCGTGCAGCAGGTCCGTCTCGGCTCCCGCGAACCGGTGCTGAAGCCGCTCGCTGTTGCCCAGCTCGGCGTAGACCCATCCCACGTCGGGATGATCGCGACCCAGCACGCGCTCGAGCGGGCCGATCGCGGCGCGATAGTTCCGCTCGGCGAGATCGGCCCGTCCCTCCTTCACGTAGACGCTGCCCATGTTCGCCGTCGTCCGCGCGACGGGCTCGGAGCCGTCGCCGAGCGACCTGCGCCGGATCGCGACCACCCGCGCGAGCGTCTGCGCGCAGAGGTCGAGGCGGCCTTCGCGGTAGTAGACGTTGCCGAGGTTCTCGAGCAGCGTTGCGACCAGCGGGTGATCGGAGCCCAGCCCGGCCTCGGCGACGAGCAGCCCCTGCGCGTACGTGCTCTCGGCCGCGGCGAGCCGACCGGTGAGCATCAGGGCGGTCGCGTAGTCGTTGTACGCGCTCGTACCCTCGGCCGCGCCGATGTCGCTGTACTGCCGCGCGAGCGCGATGCGTTGGGGACCGATCGCCAGCATCGTCGTCGAGTCGTTCCGCCCGAGCGCGATCTCCTCGATCGCCTGCAGTGCCGCGCTCTCGGTCTGGTGCGGCAGGCTCGTGGCATCCGCCTCCGTGGCGACCGCCGCCTTCGCGAGCGTAACGGCGCGCTCGGCGACCGGCTTCGCCTCGTCGAGCTTCGCCTCCTTGGCCAGCACCATCGCGAGGCGGACGGTCGTCGCCGCGCGCAGGTCGGTCGGCGCGGGCAGCGAATCGACGATCGCGAGCGCGGATCGGACGTAGCCCTCGGCCACCGAATAGCGCTCCTTGGAGATCTCGAGATCGGCCAGGGCATTGAGCGAGTTCGCGGTCTCGAGGCTGCGCGGTCCGGCCGCTCGCGCGCGAAGCTCGAGCGACGCGCGGAGCGCGGTGTCCGCCGTGGCGTAGTCGGCGAGGCTCACGAACGTGTT
>Ga0335083_10008844_pt1 | contig 12268 bp, 13 predicted proteins | sample Lox_Sample_42_FD_206716 | JGI IMG/M metagenome (GOLD analysis project Ga0335083, IMG submission 206716) | Soil microbial communities from Loxahatchee National Wildlife Refuge, Florida, United States - Lox_Sample_4.2 | ecosystem: Environmental > Terrestrial > Soil > Wetlands | place: USA... | reverse complement strand
CGACGGATGGGAACCCATCTGCGAACGACTCGGGCTGGCCGTTCCCGGTGAGCCATTCCCCATCACCAACACCACCGACGAGTTCCGCGAAATGGTCGGCATACCACCGCTCACCTGAGAGACCACTCCCACTCCGCGGGTATCGCAACAGCTCTCGGGCGCCCCGAATAACGTCCCAGGTCCCGCGTCCCAGAATTGCGAGCCCAGGGTGCCTCGTACGCCGCGTCGGGTCGCGCTATCCCGCCCGCCGAGGGCTTCGCGCTTGCAATCGCGAACCCACACCGATTGCCCGGTCTGGAGCGTTTATGCGAGTACGGCCTATGTCGCGGGCGTGTGAGATTGGAGCGCTGTGAATGCCCGGTGCCCGGGTGACGCGGCCGCGATCCTTTGGTTCCGATGCGGTTCGATAGTGGTCCAGGTAGTCGCGAAAGTTGCCGAGTAAGAGGTCGTCGGTCATCACGCATGAGGAGCGGCTGATGCCTCCGTGGGATAACTACCGAGACCGGTTCAACCAGCGTCCCGAGACGCTGGATGCCTACGCTGATGTCTGGACCCGCGTGCCCGAAACGCAGGCGTCCTTCGGTGGATGGGTCGGATTCATGCAAGCCGCGAACGCTGAGCCCAGTTGGGTGGCGAACCGTCCGGAGCGAGTGCGGCTCGCGGAGGAGATCATGCGCTCCGGGGGATACGAGATCGGGCCGACAACCGAGCGCGGTGCGCGTCGCTGGGTGCGGGTCGAGCGTCCCAAGCGGTTCGTGACGTTGCGTCTGTTCGGCCGCACGATCTCGGTCTGAACGGGCATCGCAGACCTCCAGTCGGGACGTCACGGGCTCGCCATAACAGCGCCAGAGGAGCAGGCAGTCTGTGCGCCTCCGAGCGAGAGGCGGTGATCCGTGGTCAGCAGCGTGCTGCGTGATGATCTTCCCGCCACCATGCTGCTTGACGCGGCCGTGGTGGAGAACCCGTACGCCTTCTACCGCCGCCTGGTCGCGGACGCGCCCGTGTGGTTGGTTCCCGGCACGTCGGTCGTGGTCGTGAGTTCGTTCGCGGCCGTGACCGAGGCGACGAGCCGGGTCGACGACTTCTCCTCGAATCTCAAAGGGTTGCTCTATCGGACAGACGATGGGTTACCTGGCGTGCTTCCCTTCGACGTTGGGGAAGACGCGAACGCGCTCGCGACCGCAGATCCGCCCATGCATACGGTGCACCGCAACGCGGTGTTCCCGGAGCTAGTCGCGCGGCGAATGGCGGCGCTTCGTCCTGAGATTGAAGGGCTGGCCGACGCGCACATCGCCGTGGCGTTGATGGACGCGCCGGTCGAGTTCATGGACGGCATCGCGAACGCGGTCCCGATCCGCGTTGTCAGCAAGCTCATCGGATTCCATGACGAAGATCCCGACGAGCTTCTCGCGACCGCGTTCGGGTCGACGGCGATGCTCGCCGCGACCGAGTCCCTGGACGAAATCAACGCCCTCATGGAACGTTCCCTCGCCGTGTACGGCTGGATGAACGAACAACTCGTCGAGCGAGCCGGTGACAGCGCAGACGACGGCATCCTCGGAGCGGTTAGCAGCGCCGTAGCCGCGGGTGACCTCGACGTTGCCGCGGGCCTCACGATCATCCACACGCTACTCAGCGCCGGTGGCGAATCGACCACCAGCCTGCTCGGCAACGCCGTGTACATGCTCGCAACGATGCCCGAGTTACAGCAGCGCTTGCGTGACGATCCGGCGCTCATCGGACCGTTCATCGAAGAAGTCCTGCGGTTGGAGTCGCCCTTCCGGTACCACCTACGTCATGTTCCTCGGGTCACGGAACTTCGTGGCGTGACGATCCCGGCCGGTTCGACCATGTTGTTGTTCTGGGGCGCAGCGAACCGCGACCCCGCCGAGTACGAACGGCCCGATGAGGTCGCGCTCGACCGACCGACACCGCGGCACCACCTCGCGTTCGGACGAGGCATTCACTTGTGCGTGGGTGCCCCACTCGCGCGACTCGAAGCCCAAGTCATTCTCACGCAGTTCTTGGAGCGGACGGCCAGCTTCACGCTCGACGGGACGCACCCGCCCGCGCGATTGCGCAGCCTCATGGTGCGCCGGTTCAACAGCCTGCCCCTCATCGCGACGCGGAGCGCGTGACTCGCGGGTCCGACTCGACGCGGCGGCGCGGATCGGTCGATCAGCGCTGACTAGCCGATCGACTAGTTTGCTGGACTTCGGCGTCGCGGGTCTAGCGACGGTGCGGTCGGGGGCGAAATGCAATCGGACGGTCAGCGTCACGGCCGAGTTTGGGTGTTCGTCGGGGCGCTCACGTTGCTGGTAGCCGGGTGCGCGAACGCGTCGTCGAACAAGCCGTCGGCAGAGGCGACGGTGCCGTCGCGCGGACCTGCGACGACCGTGGATGCCGCGCAGTTGAAGACGAACGTGCCGGTGCACGCGCCGGGAGTTACGAGTTCGGAGATCAAGGTCGCTGCGATCACGTCGAAGACGAACAATCCCGTGGGTTCGTTCGGGCCGTTTGTCGACGGAGTGAACGCGTACTTCCGCATGGTCAACGACAACGGCGGGATCTATGGCCGCAAACTGGTCGTCTCCGCCGACCGCGACGACCAGTTCGGGCTGAACCGGCAGACGGTGCAGCAGAGCCTCGCGCAGGACAACGCGTTTGCGACGTTTGTCGCGACGGCACTGTTCACCGGCGCGGACCTCCTCGCGCAGACACAACAGCCAGTGTTCATGTGGAACCAGAACCCGAACTTCGCCGGACACCCAACGTTCTACGCGAACTTCCCGGCGATCTGCTTCACCTGCGGTTCGCAATACCTTCCGTACGCGGCGAAGCAACTCCATGCGACCAAGGTCGGGATCCTCGCCTACGGGATCGCGCAGCAGTCGAAGGACTGCGCGCAGGGCTACAAGAAATCGTTCGAGAAGTACCCGACCGCACAAGTCGCCTTCTTCGACGATTCGCTCGGCTATGAACAGCCGGTCGGACCGCAGGTCACGCAGATGAAGCAGAAGGGCGTCACTCTCATCCTGACCTGCGTCGACCTCCAAGAGTCGTACACGATTGGCAAGGAGATGCAGAAGCAGGGCATGAACGCCGTGCAACAGCTGCCGTACGGCTACAACGCCGACTTCATGGCGAAGAACGCGTCCGTGATGGAAGGCGACCTCGTCTCCGTCCAGTTCACCGCGCTCGAAAACAAACCGCGCATCCCCGAAATCCAGAAGCTCTACAAATACGCGTCCGAGATCGGAGTGCCCGTCGGAGAGCTCACCGCGTACGGCTGGCAAGTTGCCGACGAGCTCTACACCGGCCTCGCCGCGGCAGGTCCCAACTTCTCGCAGGCGAAGGTCGTCGCCGCGCTCAACTCCATGACCGCGTACGACGACCACGGCTTCATCGAACCCATCAACTGGCGAACCGGGCACATCGACCCGCAGACCCACCCCGAAGCACTCGACCCGAAGGTGTGCAACACGTGGGTGCAGGTCCGCAATGGCAAGTTCGTTCCCGTATACGGCCGACCTGGCAAGCCGTGGGTCTGCTTCAACCGCAGCGACCCAACCGCCGACCACCCGCAGTTCCTCAGCTTCGCCAGACCGTAGGCGGCGCGAACCATCTGACGCGGCCGCGCCATAACTGGTTCTCCTGCTGTAACCGTGGGTGTTTGCAGTGTCGGTCCGCGAGTGCACCCCGCCTGATTCCTAGGTTCGGAGTTGTCTGACGACTTCGACCGGGGAGGCAGAGCGGGGTGCGGAATCGCAGCGTATGGGAACACGCGTGTGGGCTGACGCGGACGGTCGTAGAAGGCGTCCGTTTCGACGATGTTGCGGCGGCGATTGTCGTGTCGGCGCGTCCGGTTGCGCGGGCTCGGGATCGGTGCGGGCGATGCGGTCGCCGTTCGTCTCGTTATGACCATGGTGAAGGCCGCCGCTGGCGCGCGCTCGATGTCGGCACGACCAAGGTCTTCATCGAGGCGGCTGCGCCCAGGGTTCGTTGCCGTGATCATGGCGTGACGGTGGCGGCGGTGCCGTGGGCGCGGCACGGCGCGGGTCACACCCGAGACTTCGACGACCTCGCGGCGTGGTTGACGGTGCGGACGTCGAAGAGCGCGGTGATGGAGCTGTTACGGGTCGGGTGGCGGACGGTCGGTGCGATCGTCACTCGCGTCAACGCTGACGTTGACGCCAAGGTGGATCGGCTCGAGGGGCTGCGCCGGATCGGCATCGACGAGATTTCCTACAAGCGCGGGCACCGCTACCTGATCGTGGTCGTCGATCACGACAGCGGCCGGCTCGTGTGGGCCGGACCGGGTCGCAACGAAGTCGCGTTGCAGGTGTTCTTCGACGAGCTCGGACCCGAACGCGCCGCCCTGCTCACGCATGTCTCGGCTGATATGGCTGACTGGATGGCCCGTGTCGTCGCCGACCGGGCACCGAACGCGAGCCGCAGCGCCGATCCGTTCCACGTGGTCGCGTGGGCGATCGACGCGCTCGATATCGAACGCCGACGAGCGTGGAACGCGGCCAAAGGCCGTCGCGCAACCCGCGAAGTCGGTCGGCCGCATCCCCGCTCGATCGGCGACGCGAAGCGCATCTCCCACGCCCGTTACGCGCTCTGGAAGAACCGCGGCGATCTCACCGGCCGACAACGCCACCAACTCGACTGGATCGCCAAGACCGACGCCCGGCTCTGGCGCGCCTACCTACTCAAAGAGGGACTGCGTTACGTGTTCGCGGTCAAAGGCGACGAAGGCAAAGCTGCGCTCGATCGCTGGACCGCCTGGGCGCGCCGCTCACGAATCCCCGCGTTCGTGCACCTCCAACGGAAGATCGCGACACACCGCCAGGCCATCGACGTCGCGCTCGACACCGGCCTCTCCCAAGGACTGATCGAGTCAACCAACACGAAGATCCGCTTACTCACCCGCGTCGCGTTCGGCTTCCACGGACACGAACCACTCATCGCGCTTGCAATGCTCGCCCTCGGATCACACCCACCCCGCCTCCCTGGCCGAACATGACCCACGGAAACGACAGGAGAACCCCATAACTGTTCTGCCCATCCTCGTTGTTGACGGTCCGCGTTGATGGGGGGCCTCCGCGAGAAGGTGTGACTGCCAAAGCACACACCGGACTCGGGAGGCCCCTGATGGAGTATCACGCAAACGCGAAGCTGACGTTGCGCGCTCGGCGCGATCTGGTGGAACGGATGCTTGCGGGCTGGTCGGTGAGCGAGATCTCCGAGATGATGAACGTGTCGCGGTCGACGGTCTACAAGTGGTGGGCCCGGTGGCGGGTCGAGGGCGACGCGGGCCTGGTTGATCGTTCGAGCCGACCGCATCGCTGCCCGCACCAGACGCCGGTGGTGCTCGAGCGGCGAATCGAGCGGCTGCGCCGGAGCCGCAAGCTGGGTCCGGCCCGCATCGCCGGCATCGTGGAGATGCACGCCTCGACCGTGCACCGCGTGTTGGTCCGTCAGCAGCTGAACCGGCTGCGCTGGATCGACCGGCCGACTGGTCGCGTGATCCGACGGATCGAAACGAGTCGGCCGGGCGAGCTGGTGCACGTCGATACGAAGAAGCTCAGTCGGATTCCTCGTGGTGGGGGCTGGCGCGCCTACGGCTTCGAGACCCGCAACCGCAAGCGCCAGGGTGTCGGTTACGACAACGTGCACAGCATGATCGACGCGTACAGCCGCGTCGCCTATAGCGAGATCTTGCCGGTCGAAGACGCCGAGCACTGCACCGGCTTCTTGGAACGAGCCGTTGGATGGTTCGCCGCCCACGGCGTGACCATCGAACGCGTCCTGACCGACAACGGCGGCGGATACATCAGCCGCGCGTGGCGGGAGCGCTGCGACGAGCTCGGCATCACCCATACACGCACTCGGCCCTACACGCCCCGCACCAACGGGAAAGCAGAGCGCTTCAACCGCACCCTGCTCGACGAATGGGCCTACGTGCGGACCTATCGGTCAGACCTTCAACGCGCCGACGCTCTTGACCGCTGGCTACACACCTACAACCATCACCGCTGCCACACCGCCCTCGACGGCGAACCACCCATGAGCCGCCTCAACAACGAACCAGGGCACAACACATAACTGCCCGATTTGCTCGTCTCAGCCCGGTCCGGCTCGCCCGTCGTCTTGGTGCATCACTCGCGAGAAGAAGCGGCGCTCGCGCATTTTCGCAATCGCCCACGCGATCGTTCCGATCAGTGCAACCGCTCCCATCACGCCGACGACTACCGATCCAAGCCAGATCGCGAACGCGAGGTAGCCGATACCAACAACGCATGCACCGACGGCGACATAGGTATTGCCGTAGCGGTGGTACGCCCGCGCCGCTTCCATGGCGCGGAAGCCCGCGCGATCGAAGGTCTCAGGCATCGCGGGCTCGTCGCCACGGGGAATCGCGAGGTCATGGCGTGGGAACCCGTTTTCCCATTCTTGCTGTCGCAGCGCTGCGGACGAATCAGCGCCGTCCTGCTCGGCATGAGTCGACCGGCGGTCCGTCCCCGAAGCTTTACGAACCTGATCCGTCCAGTGAGCGCCGTCCCAATAACGCTCAGACCCAGGATCGCCGATGTCGTCGAACCATCCGGCTTCGCCCACGTGCCGAAATCCTAACGGCGGTGTTGGTCGAGCGGATCCGGGCAACGGTGGCGCGGCAGAACTGAACCGCCCCGGCTTTGATGGAGACTCTGGGGTGCCCCGCCGCGTGATCGGGCATTCTGTGCGGGTGTCCGGCGTCCGATCGCGAAGGTGAGATCGGATGTGATCAGAGTCGCCGAAGCTAGTGATATCGAGGTCGTCGAGGCCTTGCGCTACGCCGCGTTGTCCGCCAGCGCACCGAGCGTGTACTCACCTCGCGAAGTCATCGAGCTTCTCGACGGTCTTGATGTCGCCGAACTCCGCGCCATGGTCACGGATCGGCAGCTATTCGTTGTGGCCGAGACCGATGGACTCATCGTTGGATCCGCCGGTTGGCGAGGCACACACCTTCGACACGTCTACATAGCCCCGGACTCGCAACGAGCAGGCCTCGGGACCCGCTTGGTCACTCGTGCCGAGTCCGACTTCCGAAACCGAACGTCCGCAGCAGAGATCCATGTCGCCTCGGTTATCTACGCCCGAGGCTTCTACGAAAAGCTCGGTTACGAGCTAGCCACCACGAGGGAACGCACCGGAAGCGAACCCTTCTGGATGAAGAAGCGCTTCGACGTCGCGCGCTAGCGGAACAGAACTGCCGCTATGCGCTCGCCGCGCCGGCGCGAGATCGGGCAATCGGGCGCGGTGTCGTGCATATTGCACGGAGAGCGTCTAGGGTCCGCGTCAAAGCAGGTGTCGTCGTGACGGGGGGCGAGATGCTTCGGTCTCGGTTGTTCACGGTTTTGACCTTCGCCGGGGTGTTGGCGTTCGGCGCGGCGGCGATGTCGAACTGTTACGGCGGCGGAACGATGGGCAATCCTGCGCCGACAACTACGACTGCTGCGACGAGCTCGACGGTTAGAACCACGACAACGACCGCAGTGTCGTCGTCGGATGGGCCGTCGACCATCGTCACGCCTTCCGATGCCACTGCGGGAGCGATCGTGAACGTGCAAGGCTCTGGTTGCTCGAGCATTGCAGGACATATCGAGGTGTTCCTGGCGACGATCGAGGACCCAATCACGCGGTTGGCTGAAAGCGATTCGGGCGCGCAGAACAACTTGCCGGGCGACTGGAGTGTCGGGTTGACGATTCCTCAGAGCGTCGCGCCTGCGAGTGATTACCTCGTTGAGGCGGAATGTTGGGGTGACGGGTACTGGCAGGGTTATCCCGGGCAGCAGGTTGAGTATTTTGCCTACGCCGCGCATCCCTTCACCGTCGACGCCAGCCCCTGAGCGTGATATCGCTCGACGACGACCAGCGCGCGCCATAACTACCGATCGGAACTTGCCGCTACACGCTTGACGCAGCCCGCCCGTTTACCGCGAGGCAGTTCTGCTGTAGCGGGATGGTGGTGCGTGAAGAGCGTGGAGCGGCTTGTCCCATTCCTCGCTAATCGTTGACGCGCCCGCGTCGTTGAGCGGCAGCGCGAACGAATGTATGCGGTCCTCGAGAAAGTCAACGACGATGAAACCGGCCTCGGTTTCAAGTGTGCCTGCGTTGACCACTCGCAGGCCGTCGAAGTTGAACGCCCATCGACGGTGGGTGTGTCCGCGCACGACCAGGGCAATACCGGATGCACGTAGTCGCGGCAGCGTCGGATTCTGGCTGATCCCGTAGTGGTCCTCGGGATCAAGTCGGTCCATGTCATCGGAACCGAGTCCGTGGCATACGAGGACAGGTCCGATGGCCGAGTGGAGGATAGCTGTCTCGGGAAGTGCTCGGACGAAGCCGAGAGTTTCGTCGTCGAGGTCGTCAAGGCGCTGCGCATGAGGAAGGTCTCGAAGAGCGTTTTCCAGGAGCCAACGATCGTGGTTGCCTCGAACCACGGTCGCCTTCGCTTCCCCGAGAAGAGAGCAACATCGGGCGAGATTGCCTCGACCATCGGCGATGTCTCCGACTGCCGCGATGTGATCAACTCCGAGCCGCGAGAAGGCGTCGATCGTGGCAGCGAGCCGTACATCTTGCGCGTGAATGTCGCCGATGACCCCCAACCGTTGCACCCGCAGTTTCTCGTCCATCCGATCCACGACATCTCATCGGCCCGGCACCCGGCTCACCGAAGGCCTGAACGTGATTGTGACAGCCACACGGCGGGTCGCACATAACTTGCCGATCGGCGCACTGGGGTTGCGTAGGCTCCGCTCGTGGAGCGCGGCGGGTGGCGAAGGCGAACCGGTACGTTCTACCGGCCGACGATCGCGCCGTTCGCGCCGTGGCGTATCAACGACGGCGGCAACGACGCGCCCCTGACTTCGCGAGGGCGAGTTATCTTCCGTATCTGCATAGCTCTCGTACTCGCAGCCGGTGTCGGGCTCATTGTGTTGACGCGCCTCACCTGAGTGCCCGCGCCAGAACTGCTGCCGATCGGCGCACTGCTTCGGGCAAGCTTTTCGTCGTGACCTACGACGAGTTAGCTCGCAAGTTGGAGGCGATCCGTCATGCTCTTGCTGAGCCCGAGAGCCCGAAGTTGATGAGCCTCTACCCGAGCTACCTCGAAGCGAACGAGCCTGGTCCCGGGTACGAGTGTCTCGTCGATGCGGCCGATGCGCAAGTAGTGGATGCCGAGATTTGGCGCGCCCTGCTCGAGGTCGGGGAGGCTATGGGGCTCGGCCGGCACGACTTCCCGCATGGCCCGGCATTCCAACGAGTGCTCGATCACCTTCCGGATTAGCCGGCCAGAACTGCCGATCGGCACTCGTCGCACTGGCGCGAGATCGGGCATTCTGTGTGCCTGCGCGGGTCCCGAAAGCGAGAATCCTCGAAGTGATGTAACGATTTCGCGCGCCCCGTGCGTGTATGAGGTGTGGCCGTGACGGATCCGGGTGAGACCTCGTCGGGTCTGCCGATCGTGGCGTCGTTCGAGTCGTTTTACGAGCGCCAGTACGCCTCGTCGGTCCGGCTGGCTCGCGCTCTGGTGGGCCGGTGGGACCTTGCCGAAGAACTCGCCCAGGACGCGTTCGTCGAACTTCACCGGAGATGGGACAGGGTCTCGGAGTACGAGTCTCCCGAAGGCTGGATCCGCCGCGTGGTCACGCATCGGGCGGTGTCTTCACTTCGACGGCGAAGTATCGAGGCTCGGCTTGTCCTGCGTCTTGCGAACGAGCGTCAAGCGCGGTCGTGGCCCGCGGACTCAGACGACGAGGTTTGGGCCGCGGTAGCGAAGTTGCCGAAGCGACAAGCCCAGGTCACCGCGCTGACCTATGCCGACGGATTGAGCCCGGCCGAGATAGCGGACGTGCTCGCGTGCGACGAAGCAACGGTTCGGACACATCTTCGGCGAGCACGCATCGCGCTTTCGCAACGATTGCAGCGCCCTTGGGAGGAGTCATGACGCTCGAAGACGACCTTCGCCGTGCGGGCGAAACGTTGCGAGCAACACGAATCGACGCGCCCCAGCTCGCCAGTGTCGAGCACGGACGCCGCGTACGTCACGGAGTAGGGGTTGCCGTAACTGTCCTCGTGGTGCTCGTAACGAGTGTCGGGATCGCGCTTGCTGCGCCGAACGACCATCACCACGTCAATGTCAGTCCCGCCGGGCCAGTACCCGAAACGACCGACACCACATCCACTACGACGTCCAACGACACATCGACGACGCTGCTGTACCCGCCGACGTCCACCGGGACTGAGACACCGACGACAGCCACTCCCGCTGTCTTGACCCCAGGTGAAGCCGAATCACTGCACCTATGGAACGGAGCAGTCACCTTCGACGCGACATCAACCCTCCCCATCGGCGACACGACCGTTGTGCGCGCGACTCTCCGCAACCTCTCCGATCAGCCACTGCAAGTTTTTGGCGGCACCGAACGTTTCATGCTCGACTGCAACGACGGCTACCTCATCAAGGAAACGCCCCACGACGGCGTGTTCTTCGTCGTACACGGCGCTGCAGATCCGAACATCCTTGGCCCACGCCAGTCAGTCACGATCAGCGACACCATCACCCCGATCAGCCCCAACGGGTACATGCGATGCGGCATCGCAATCGACACCAGCAGCGTCCTCCCAGGCGGATGGGGCCCAAGCATGTTCTGGTCGGCGAGCGACTTTTCGCCGTCAGCCACGCCCGCGATGGTCCGTATCCCAGCACCCACGACAACCACCAGCCCGCCGACCGCATCAACCGCCTCGACCGCGAGAACTACCAGCACGACGATCCGATAGAACGTGATCGCCACGCCATAACTGAGGCGCCTTTTGGAGTCAAGCCGCGTTTTCGAGGGCTGATTGGTTGATGTTGGCGCGGGTGATTGCTTGGATGTCGGTGTAGAGCTCGCGTGCGAGGAACCGTTTCAGGCAGCGGATGGCGTCGCGTTTGGAGTGGCCTTCGGAGACGCGTCGCTCGAGGTAGGCGAGGGTCGGTGCGTGTCGGCTTCGGAGTCGGACCATCACGATCGTCCAGAGCGCGGAGTTGGCGCGCCGGTCACCGGCGCGGTTGAGTCGTCGTCGTTGGGAGTTGCCGGTCGAGATCGGCACCGGCGCGGTTCCGCACAGCGCCGCGAAGCTCGACTCAGTGGTGAGTCGATCCGGGTTGTCGCCCGCGGTGCACAACAGCGCGCCCGCGGTTTCGTAGCCGACCCCGTGGTGTTCGAGCAGCGGTGCTGCGATCGCATCGAGGATCTGCTTGATGGCGTGGTTGAGGTCGGTGATCTCGGCGTCGAGGGTGAGCCAACGGCGAGCGATGGTGACCAGCGCGCGTTTTGCGCCACCGATTGGGGTGAGCGGGTCCCCGGGACGGAACCGCGCCGCGAGCTTGACTTTGCGGCGAGTGGTCAGCCCACGCAGTTGGGAGCGAACCGGTTCGGGAGCTGTGTCACACACGCTGTGCAGTTGGTTCGCGGCCGCAGTCCGGGCCTTCATCGCACCCGCCCGGGCAAGACGCAACTGGCGGAGCGCCTCGACCGGACCGTCACCCGCTTTCGGTTGTGCGGTGGCGTCACCGGCGAGCACCGCCCGGGCTGCCATCTCCGCGTCGATCCGGTCGGACTTCCCGCGCCGGCGTCGGCGATGACGGTCGGGCTGGTTCACCTCGATGACGTTCAGGCCACGAGCGCGCAGATGGCGGCACAAGCCCGCACCCCACGACCCGGTGCCTTCGACACCGAGCGCGAGCACTTCACCGAAGCTCGTCACCCAAGCCGTCAGGTCCCGATAACCGCGAGTGGTCGTCGCAAACGACGCGGTATCGAGCTTGCGGCCGAGTTCGTCGAGAACGACCACAACATGAAAATCCTTGTGGGTATCGACTCCGGCGATGACGCGCACGTCGTCGTCTGCGATCGTTGACATTGCCGCCCTTTCTGTAGCTGAGTCGGGTGGCACGCACGGCCGGGAGGGTGGACAAGACAGGGAGCAGGCCTGGTCGCTCAGGCGCCTCTTCGGTCACGTTCACCCGACCGGTTGTGCCACAACACACGCCTGCCCTGCTCGGCCGACAGGTCAGTCAAAGGACACCCGAAGGGTCGAGCCGATCAGCGAGTCACACCGAGCAGAGCAAGCGCCCAACATCATCCCTGCCGATCGGCGTGGCGCTTCGGTCAGTCGAGGGTGTATCCGAGTGCTTCGAGGCGAGGACCAAGCCGAGACGTCAGCGTGTTCGCGA
>Ga0335083_10008843_pt1 | contig 12268 bp, 7 predicted proteins | sample Lox_Sample_42_FD_206716 | JGI IMG/M metagenome (GOLD analysis project Ga0335083, IMG submission 206716) | Soil microbial communities from Loxahatchee National Wildlife Refuge, Florida, United States - Lox_Sample_4.2 | ecosystem: Environmental > Terrestrial > Soil > Wetlands | place: USA: Florida... | reverse complement strand
CTCGGCGGACGCTGACCAGTATGTGACCAGTATCTGTCACCGGCCCGCCGCGCGAGCGGAATGCGGGCGTGCAGGGCGGCTCTTAGACTCCTATTAGTATTGTGCAAACTCTGCGCTGGTGCGCCGCGCGTCGGACAACAGAGATGGTGGACCTTCGCGGGGGTTTCTCCGCGATCACAGCAAACCTGTCTAAGCGGTTGGTGTGGGTTGCGGTGAAATCGGGGTCAGGCGAGAAACGGCTCCTGGCGCGGTTGCCCGTCACCGGCTTCGCTGCAGGTCACGCGCGGCGGCCCGGCAGGTTAGTATTAGGGAAGTTGGCATGTCAGGCGGGTTTTGTCATATCGTTTTACGACTTGTCGAGACCGGTTATCGGGCTACCGTTCAGCGCTGCACGGACGAATCCTGAACCGATCATCTCCGCTTGACGGACAGCCTATCGACAAGACCGAAGGGGTCTAGCCCGCAATCTCAGGGTGCGGCCCCGTCGGAGCCGCTGATGAAGGCCGCGCAGAAAGTCTGGTGAAGGGGCAGGTGGGAATGACGCCCAAGCGCGTCGGGCTCTATAACTCCGCGTTCGAACATGATTCGTGCGGGGTGGCCATGGTCGTCGATATGCACGGCCGGCGTAGCCGCGACATTGTGGACAAGGCGATCACGGCGCTGCTCAATCTTGAACATCGCGGTGCGCAGGGCGCCGAGCCGCGCAGCGGTGACGGCGCGGGGATCCTGATTCAGGTCCCGGACGCATTCCTTCGGGAGGTCGTCGATTTCGAGCTGCCCGAACCGGGTAGCTACGCCACCGGCATCGCGTTCCTGCCGCAGTCGTCCCGGGACGCCGCGGCGGCCTGCGCCGCGGTGGAGAAGATCGCCGAAGCCGAGGGGCTGCACGTCGTCGGCTGGCGCAACGTCCCCACCGACGACTCGTCGCTGGGCGCGTTGTCCCGCGACGCGATGCCCACCTTCCGGCAGGTGTTCATCGAGGGCGCCTCCGGCATGGACCTGGAACGGCGCTGTTACATCGTCCGCAAGCGGGCCGAGCATGAGCTGGGCACCAAAGGCCCGGGCCAGGACGGTCCGGGTCGCGAAACCGTGTATTTCCCGAGCCTGTCCGGCCAGACGTTCGTCTACAAGGGCATGCTGACCACCCCGCAGCTGAAGGCCTTCTACCTTGACCTGCAGGACGATCGGCTCACCAGCGCGCTGGGCATCGTGCACTCCAGGTTCTCGACGAACACCTTCCCGTCCTGGCCGCTGGCGCATCCGTTCCGCCGCATCGCCCACAACGGGGAGATCAACACCGTCACCGGCAACGAGAACTGGATGCGGGCCCGTGAGGCGTTGATCAAGACCGACATCTTCGGGTCGGAAGACGACCTGGAGAAGCTGTTCCCGATCTGCACCCCGGGCGCCTCTGACACCGCGCGGTTCGACGAGGCGCTCGAGCTGCTGCACCTGGGTGGACGCACCCTGGCGCACGCGGTGCTGATGATGATCCCCGAGGCTTGGGAACGTAACGAGAGTATGGACGCGCGTAGACGGGCCTTTTATCAGTATCACGCCTCTTTGATGGAGCCGTGGGACGGCCCGGCATCCATAACGTTCACCGACGGCACCATCGTGGGCGCCGTGCTGGACCGTAACGGCCTGCGGCCGTCCCGGATCTGGGTGACCGACGACGGCCTGGTGGTGATGGCGTCGGAGGCCGGGGTGCTGGATCTGGACCCGTCGAAGGTGATCCGCCGCATGCGGCTGCAGCCGGGCCGGATGTTCCTGGTGGACACCACGCAGGGCCGCATCGTCGCCGATGAGGAGATCAAGGCAGAGCTGGCCGCCGAGCACCCCTACCAGGAGTGGCTGGACAACGGGCTGGTTCCGCTCGAGAAGCTGCCCGCGGGCAAGTACGTGCGGATGCCCCACGATCGACTTGTCATGCGCCAGTTGGCTTTCGGCTACACCTACGAGGAACTCAACCTGCTGGTGGCGCCGATGGTCCGCACCGGTGCCGAGCCGATCGGATCGATGGGCACCGACACCCCAATCGCAGTGCTGTCGGAGCGCCCTCGCATGCTCTACGACTACTTCCAGCAACTGTTCGCGCAGGTGACCAACCCGCCGCTGGATGCCATCCGTGAGGAGGTGGTGACCAGCCTGCAGGGCACCACCGGCGGGGAGCGCGACCTACTCAGCCCGGACGAGACGTCGTGCCACCAGATCGTGCTGTCCCAGCCGATTCTGCGTAATTACGAGCTGGCCAAGCTGATCAACCTCAACCCCGACGACGAGGTCGACGGCCGCCCGCATGGCATGCGGTCCGAGGTGATTCACTGCCTGTACCCGGTCGCCGAAGGTGGCGCCGGGCTGGCCGCGGCGCTGGAGGAGGTGCGCGCGCAGGCGTCGGCGGCGATCGCCGACGGCGCCCGGCTCATCATCCTGTCCGACCGCAACTCCGACGCGCAGATGGCCCCGATACCGTCGCTGCTCGCCGTGGCGGGCGTGCACCACCATCTGGTGCGCGATCGAACCCGCACCCATGTGGGTCTGGTGGTTGAATCCGGTGACGCCCGCGAGGTGCACCACATGGCGATGTTGGTCGGGTGCGGGGCGGCGGCGGTCAACCCTTACCTGGTGTTCGAGTCGATCGAGGACATGCTCGACCGCGGCGTGATCGACGGAATCGACCGCAATAAGGCGCTGAACAACTACGTTAAGGCCGCCGGCAAGGGTGTGCTGAAAGTGATGTCCAAGATGGGCATCTCGACTCTGGCGTCCTACACCGGTGCGCAGCTGTTCCAGGCCGTCGGCATCTCCGAGGACGTGCTCGACGAATACTTCGCCGGGCTGGCCTGTCCGACCGGCGGCATCACCCTCGACGACATCGCAGCCGACGTCGCGGCCCGGCACGCGCTGGCCTACTTGGACCGTCCCGATGAACGTGCGCACCGTGAGCTCGAAGTGGGCGGGGAGTACCAGTGGCGCCGTGAGGGCGAGTACCACCTGTTCAACCCGGAGACCGTTTTCAAGCTGCAGCACGCCACGCGCACCGGCCAGTACAAGGTCTTCAAGGAGTACACCCGGCTGGTCGACGACCAGAGTGAGCGGATGGCGTCGCTGCGCGGTCTGCTGAAATTCCGTGCGGACGTGCGCCCGCCGATTCCGCTGGGGGAGGTCGAGCCCGCCAGCGAGATCGTCAAGCGGTTCTCGACAGGCGCGATGAGCTACGGCTCGATCTCCGCCGAGGCGCACGAGACCCTGGCCATCGCGATGAACCGGCTGGGCGGGCGGTCGAACTGCGGTGAGGGCGGCGAGGACGTCAAGCGTTTCGACCACGATTCCAACGGTGACTGGCGGCGCAGCGCGATCAAGCAGGTCGCCTCGGCCCGGTTCGGCGTCACTTCGCACTATCTGACCAACTGCACCGACATCCAGATCAAGATGGCTCAGGGCGCGAAACCCGGTGAGGGTGGCCAGCTTCCGGGGCACAAGGTGTACCCCTGGGTCGCCAAGGTCCGGCACTCCACGCCGGGTGTGGGGCTGATCTCGCCGCCGCCGCACCACGACATCTACTCCATCGAGGATCTGGCGCAGCTGATCCACGACCTGAAGAACGCCAACCCATCCGCGCGGGTGCACGTCAAGCTGGTCTCCGAGAACGGGGTAGGCACGGTCGCGGCTGGAGTTTCCAAGGCGCACGCCGACGTGGTGCTGATCTCGGGACACGACGGCGGCACCGGCGCGACGCCGCTGACCTCGCAGAAGCACGCGGGCGCGCCGTGGGAGTTGGGGCTGGCCGAAACCCAGCAGACGTTGCTGCTCAACGGGTTACGCGACCGGATCGTGGTTCAGGTGGACGGTCAGCTCAAGACCGGCCGCGACGTGATGATCGCCACCCTGCTGGGCGCCGAGGAATTCGGGTTCGCCACGGCGCCGTTGGTGGTGGCCGGCTGCATCATGATGCGGGTGTGCCAGCTGGACACCTGCCCGGTCGGTGTCGCCACTCAGAACCCGGTACTGCGGGAGCGGTTCGCCGGCAAGCCCGAGTTCGTCGAAAACTTCTTCATGTTCATCGCAGAAGAAGTCCGGGAATTCTTGGCGCAGTTGGGCTTCCGTACTATCAACGAGGCCGTCGGCCAGGCCGGTGCGCTGGACACGACGCTGGCGCGCGCACACTGGAAGGCGCACCGGTTGGATCTGACTCCGGTGCTGCACGAGCCCGAATCGGCGTTCATGAACCAGGATCTGTATTGCAGTTCGCGGCAGGACCACGGCCTGGACAAGGCGCTCGACCAGCAGTTGATCGTGATGAGCCGGGAGGCACTGGATTCGCAGAAGCCGGTCCGTTTTTCTACTACCATCAGCAACGTCAACCGCACGGTGGGCACGATGCTCGGTCACGAAGTGACGAAAGCCTATGGTGGCCAGGGCTTGCCGGACGGCACCATCGACATCACGTTCGACGGGTCCGCGGGTAACAGCTTCGGGGCCTTTGTGCCCAAGGGGATTACATTGCGTATCTACGGCGACGCCAACGACTACGTTGGTAAGGGTCTGTCCGGCGGGCGGATCGTGGTGCGACCGCCGGACAATGCACCCGAAGACTATGTCGCCGAGGACAACATTATCGGGGGCAACGTGATTCTATTCGGTGCCACCAGCGGCGAGGTCTACCTGCGCGGCGTGGTCGGCGAGCGGTTTGCCGTCCGTAACTCCGGCGCGCACGCGGTGGTCGAGGGTGTGGGCGACCACGGTTGCGAATACATGACCGGTGGCCGGGTGGTGATTTTGGGCCGCACCGGACGCAACTTCGCCGCCGGTATGTCGGGTGGTGTGGCCTACGTCTACGACCCCGACGAGGAATTGCCCGACAACCTCAACACCGAGATGGTCGACGTCGAGACCCTCGACGAGGACGATGCGGAGTTCCTGCACGGCATCATCCAGGCCCACGTCGACGGCACCGATTCCGCTGTGGGCCAACGCATTCTGGCCGATTGGCGGGGGCAGCGACGGCACTTCGTCAAGGTGATGCCCCGGGACTACAAGAAGGTGCTGCAAGCGATCGCCGAAGCCGAGCGCGACGGGACCGATGTCGACAAGGCGATCATGGCGGCCGCGCATGGCTGATCCGAGCGGCTTCCTGAAATACACTCGTCGGGAATTGCCGGAGCGCCGCCCTGTGCCGCTGCGGCTGCGTGACTGGAACGAGGTGTACCAGGAATTCGACGGCGAGACCTTGCGTCATCAGGCGACGCGTTGCATGGACTGCGGTATTCCGTTCTGTCACAACGGGTGTCCGTTGGGCAATTTGATCCCGGAGTGGAACGACCTGGTGCGCCGGGACCGCTTCCGCGACGCGATCGAGCGGCTGCACGCCACCAACAATTTTCCCGACTTCACCGGTAGGTTGTGTCCGGCGCCGTGCGAACCGGCATGCGTACTGGGAATCAACCAGGAGCCGGTGACGATCAAGCAGATCGAGCTGGAGATCATCGACAGGGCCTTCGAGGAAGGCTGGGTAGAGCCGCTGCCCCCGACGAAGCTGACCGGAAAGACGGTGGCCGTGGTCGGTTCGGGTCCGGCCGGTCTGGCCGCCGCGCAGCAATTGACCCGCGCCGGCCACAGCGTCACCGTCTTCGAACGGGCCGACCGCATCGGCGGGCTGCTGCGGTACGGCATCCCGGAGTTCAAGATGGAAAAGCGCGTCCTGGACCGGCGACTGGACCAGATGCGGGCGGAGGGAACCGAATTCCGCGCCGGCGTCAACGTCGGCGTCGACATCACCGCCGAGCAGCTGCGCACCGATTTCGACGCCGTCGTGCTGGCCGGCGGCGCCACCGATTGGCGCGATCTGCCCATCCCCGGCCGCGATCTGGACGGCGTGCACCAGGCGATGGAGTACCTGCCATGGGGCAACCACCAAGCGTTGGGCGAGTTGGCCGAGGCCGACCGGGACGACGACGGGGAGCCGCCGATCACGGCCAAAGGCAAGAAGGTCGTCATCATCGGCGGCGGTGACACCGGCGCCGACTGCCTGGGCACCGTGCACCGGCAAGGCGCGATCGCCGTGCACCAGTTCGAGATCATGCCGCGTCCGCCGGACTCGCGCGCCGCGTCCACCCCGTGGCCGACCTACCCACTGATGTACCGGGTGTCGGCGGCGCACGAAGAAGGTGGCGAGCGGGTCTTCTCGGTCAATACCGAGGAGTTCGTCGGACACGGCGGGCATGTCACTGCGCTCAAGGTGCACGAAGTGACCATGCAGGACGGCAAGTTCGTCAAGATCGAGGGTTCCGACTTCGAGCTCGAGGCCGACCTGGTGTTGCTGGCGATGGGATTCGTCGGTCCGGAGAAGCCGGGCCTGCTCACCGACCTCGGGGTGAAGCTCACCGACCGCGGGAACGTGGCACGCGGCGCCGATTTCGACACCTCGGTGCCCGGTATTTTCGTTGCCGGCGACATGGGTCGTGGCCAGTCATTGATCGTTTGGGCGATAGCTGAGGGCAGGGCCGCGGCCGCGGGTGTGGACCGGTATCTGATGGGTTCGACCGCGTTGCCGGCACCCGTCAAGCCAACTGCCGTACCGCTTCAGTAATCACACCAGTCACATCAGAAACATGCGTGCAATTGCCCGGCGCGCCTCCCGCTGTTTGCCAGGGGCCGGGTGTCTAATTCTCAACTGTGGGCTCGATCACACATGGAGTCCCGGTTGAGTTGGCCGATCGCAGGAGTACCGCTGTGCGTAGCAACCCAGGACCCCGGTCACGGATGGGGCGTATTGCCTTGTCATGGTTTCGCCATCCAGTAAGAAGCCACGAATTCCCCGCCAAGAGCGAGCGCTTGGTTACCGCTCAGGAACTGGTGCTGTTCGGGGCGTAACCACTCCCGCTGGTATGCCCGCCGGCACCCGAGACGTTTGCTCGGCTTTGCTGGCCGTCGAGGGGGCCGCGAGCGCGCGCAAATGTACTGAATCCGGCGAATCGTGTGCATTTGGGGACCCTCGCGGCGGAAGGTTAGGTGCCGGAACCGTTCCACAGCCCCGAGTCGCGGATCGCCTCCGCCAGCGGTTCCAGCACGGCCGGGTCGTGCGGCGGCGGCAGATACACGATGCCGAGGTCCAGGCCCTCGGCCGCCAGCGCGGCCCCGTCCTCGATGACTTTGTCGTAGTTCAGGTCCGGGTCCAGGCGAAGGTGAGCCGACATCGTGATCTCCTTCGGGTCGCGCCCGATGTCGGCGCAGCGCGCGGCCAGCACGTCGCGCTTCTGGACGAACTGCTCGGGGGTGCCGCCGGCGAAGTTCCAGTGCTGCGCATAGCGCGCGGTGAGCGGCAGCGTGCGCTTCTCGCCGCTGCCGCCGATGCAGATCGGCGGGTGCGGGCGCTGCAGGCCCTTCGGCTCATTGCGGGCGTCCTTGAGCTGGTAGAACTTCCCGTCGAAGTTGGTGGTCTCCTGGCTGAGCAGGCTGATCAGCACCTGGCAGGCCTCTTCGAACCGGTCGAATCGTTCCCTGATGCTGCCCAGCTCGATGCCGTAGGCGCCCGACTCCTCCTCGTTCCAGCCGGCGCCGATCCCGAGTTCGAGCCGGCCGTTGGAGAGGATGTCGAGCGCGGCGGCCATGTTGGCCAGCACCGCGGGGTGGCGGTAGTGGATTCCGGTGACCAGAGTGCCCAAGCGCAGCCGCTGGGTGGCCTGGGCCAGCGCGGTCAGCGTCGTCCAGCCTTCCAGGCAGGGGCCGGTGGAGTCGCTGAAGATCGGGTAGAAGTGGTCGAACGTCCAGCCGGATTCATACACGTCGATGTCGTCGGCGGCCTGCCAGACGGCCAGCATGTCGGTCCAGGTGGTGTTCTGCGGTGAGGTTTTGAACGCGAATCGCATAAATCCAACCGTAGTCCGGTAATTAGACTCGGTCAGACGATGACCCTCGGAGTCGATACCAAGATCACCCTGTTGGCGGCCGGCCTGATCTTTCTGCTGGCGCTCGCCCTCGGGGTGTGGAAGTACCGGCAGATCATGGTCGCCGACGATCACCGGGCGCATCCCTACGTCGACATCGCGCACCGCGCCGCGCTGCTCTATGCGTTCGCCACGCTGCTGATCGCGGTCTTCGTCGAGCTCAGTGCCTGGCGGGCGTGGGTGAACCTGACCGCGGCGATGAGCGCCGTGCTCTTCTTCGTCCTGGCCATCGGCACCTACATGCTGCACGGTGCACGTCGCGACACCGAGAACCAGTTCGCCCACCCGGTACGCGGGACCAGGGTATTCATGGCTTTGCTCATCCTTGGCGAAATAGGTGGCTTCGCAGTGGTTTTCGCCGGATTCATCGTGAGGCAGTTCGTGTGGACCCGGTAACCGCGCTGCGGCAGATCGCCTATTACAAGGATCGCGACCGCCAGGATCCCCGACGCGTGATGGCGTACCGCAACGCCGCCGACATCATCGAGCGTCTTGAAGATGCCGCCCGAGAGCGGCATGGCCAGGCCAACAGCTGGCAGTCGATTCCGGGCATCGGGCCCAAGACCGCCAAGGTCATCGCGCAGGCCTGGGCCGGCCGTGAACCCGACCAGCTGGCTGAATTACGCTCTGCTGCTGGGGATCTCGGTGGGGGAGAGGTGCGGGCCGCGTTGCGTGGAGATCTGCACCTGCATTCGAACTGGTCGGACGGGTCAGCGCCGATCGAGGAGATGATGGCCACCGCTGCGGCATTGGGCCACGAGTACTGTGCGCTGACCGATCACTCGCCACGGCTGACGATCGCCAACGGGCTGTCGCCGGAGCGGTTGCGCAAGCAGCTGGACGTGATCGACGGGCTGCGCGACCAGTTCGCGCCGATGCGCATTCTCACCGGGATCGAGGTCGACATTCTCGACGACGGCAGCCTGGACCAGGAGCCCGAGCTACTGGACCGCCTCGACGTCGTGGTGGCCAGCGTGCACTCGAAGCTGTCGATGGATTCGGCCGCGATGACCCGGCGGATGATCCGTGCCGTCTGTAACGGCCACGCCGACGTGCTCGGCCATTGCACGGGCCGGCTGGTGGCCGGCAACCGCGGCATCCGGCCCGAGTCGAAGTTCGACGCCGAGAAGGTGTTCACCGCCTGCCGTGACCACGGCACCGCGGTAGAGATCAACTCCCGCCCCGAGCGCCGCGACCCGCCGACCCGGCTGCTGAACCTCGCCCGTGATATCGGCTGCGTGTTCAGCATCGACACCGACGCGCACGCACCCGGCCAGCTGGACTTCCTCGGCTACGGCGCTCAGCGGGCGCTGGACGCGGAGATTCCGGTCGAGCGGATCGTCAACACCTGGCCGGCCAAACGGCTGCTGCAGTGGACGGCCTCTTGACGGCAGTACCCGGCAACATGATCTAAACAGGTTGTGCTACAACGATTTCCGCTGGATTCGCTATCGGCGCCACCCAAGTCGAGACCTACCGATGCCGCGCGGCGTCTCGTAGGTCTGTCGTCTGTCAGGAGGCGAAACGCAATCACCGTTTGTTACAAAGGCGTATGCGGGTTCCTGATTTCGTCGCTGAGCTCCGCCGGCATATCGGGCATGCGCCGTTGTGGCTGCCCAGCGTGACGGCTGTGGTGATTCGGGGTCGCCAGGTACTTCTCGTCAAACGTTCCGACGACGGCGCTTGGACTCCGGTCACTGGCATTGTCGAACCTGGCGAGAACCCTGCGGACTGCGCTGTGCGAGCGGTGCGTGAGGAGACCGGCGTGCGGGCGACTGCTCGACGGTTGGCCTGGGTGCGCGTGACGCCCCCGATAGTTCATGCCAACGGCGATCACGCTCAATACCTCGACCACGTGTTCGAAATGAACTGGGCCGCCGGGGACACCCCAGTTCCCGCAGCCCACGAAAGTCTTTCCGCACGGTTTTTTGATCTCGACATGCTACCGGCTCTGTCCCGCTATGTGCGCGATAGCATCCGGATAACGGTTGACCTGGATGCTGCGGCTGCAACGGTTTTTGACAGCACCGACCACGCAGGAAGCTGAGACTTGCCGCTGCGATCGGGTCGACTGTCGAGCCACCCCGGGCTGCCGGTGTCATCGCCGGGTGCCGGCCCTGTTTTCGTCGTAGATCGGTCGGGTTCGACGGCAGTACCAGTTCTGCGGGATTGCGGGAACTTCAATCCGGTAGGTGCGGCATCTCGAAACCCGGATCGCGGCCGACGAGCACCGCGCGGGTAAGCGCGGATTTGCCGTAGCGACGGTGTATTTCATCGATGGCCGCGTCCACCGCAAGTGTTTCCCCAGTGAACGGCAGCATCAACTGCTGGGCGCCGGTGCGATCGATCCCGGACACCGCGAAGCCGACCAGCGTCAAGCCCTTTTCCGCGACCAACGGTGTGGCTGAGGCAACCAGTCGCCGCGCGGCGGCCAGGATCGGCTGCGTCGACGAGGTCGCCCACGGCATGGTGTGTGATCGCGTCGCCCGGCTGAAGTCGTCGAATCTCAGCCGCAACGTCACCGTTCGTCCGGTGCGACCCGCGGCGCGCATCCGGCCGGTGATTCGGTCGATCAGGTTGACCACCACCGCATCGATCTCGGCGGGCGACATGGTGTTGCCGGCCCGGCCGAGCGCTCGCTGGGCGCCCACCGAGCGGCGGCGGACGCCAGTGGTCACCCGGCGCCGGTCGATGTTGCGGGACAGCGCATACAGCTGCCGGCCCATCGCGCCACCCACCAGCGACGCCAGCGTCGACTCGGACAGTTCGGCGACCTCGGCGACGGTCCTGATGCCGTGTCCGTGCAGCTTCTCGGCGGTCACCGCGCCCACGCCCCACAACCGGCGCACCGGCAGCGGGTGCAAGAAGGCCAGCTCGCCATCCGGCGGAACCAGCAGCAGCCCGTCGGGCTTGGCCTCCTGGCTGGCGACTTTGGCAAGGAACTTCGTCCGAGCAACGCCCACGGTGATGGGCAGGCCGACCTGGTCGCGCACGTCGGCGCGCAGCCGGGCCGCGATCTGGACCGGCGTTCCCGAGACCCGGCGCAGCCCGCCGACGTCCAGGAACGCCTCGTCGACCGACAACGGTTCCACCATCGGTGTGGTGTTGCGGAACACCTCGAAGACGTCGTCGCTGGCCTGCGAGTAGGCGCTCATGCGTGGGTGCACCACCACGGCGTCCGGGCACAGCCGTCGTGCCTGCCGCCCGCCCATCGCGGTACGCACGCCGTAGGCCTTGGCCTCATAGCTGGCCGCCAGCACCACCCCGCCACCGACGATCACCGGACGACCACGCAAGGTCGGGTCGTCGCGCTGTTCGACGGACGCGTAGAACGAATCCAGGTCCGCGTGCAGGATGGACGCTTCACACCGCACGAACATATGTTCGCATGGGCGGGTGACAGCCGGCGCGCGACGCAGGGTGACTTAGGGCGTGACGCCCTCACCGTAGATGCTGCTGACCCAGATGTGGGTGAGAGTGTCGACCACGCGTTCCTGGTCGATCCCCGGTGTCTCGCCGGCCAGCGCGGCCATCATCGTCCGCTCGTTCATCTGGTTCAGCGAGGTTGACAGGTCTGCGGCCGGAATGGTCTCCGGTGCGGCTCCGCGCGCCCGTTCCGCCTCGATCATGGCCGCCGTCTGGTCACTCCACTTCTGCATGAACCCTGCCCAGATGGCCCGCACCTCCGCACTGGTAGCCAGCGCCTCCCGGGCGGCGCGGCTCAGCGCAGGGTGCGAAGCGAATGCCGTGAAAAACGCGTTGATGCCGTGGCGCCATCCCCGCAGCGGGTCCGCGGGTAGTCGCTGAATCGCGTCGGCGATCTCGGCGTCGGCACTCGCGATCACCGGCTCGATCAGCGACAGCAGCACCGCTTCCTTGGACTTGAAATAGAAGTAAAACGTCGGGCGCGAAAGGCCGGCGCCTTTGGCCAGGTCGTCGACCGAGATATCGGCGAAGGACCGCTCATTCAGCAGGCGCTCGGCGGTCGCCAGGATTGCCTGCTCGCGATCGTCACCGGAGGGGCGCGTAGCGCGGCGGCCGCGACGAGCGCGCGTCTGTCCGGTGGTGGTCACGCCAGGTTACTTTACACAATGTTGAGAAACTCAACACCCTGTTGACTACATCGACACAGCGTTGATAGCGTGGCGCCATGACTGAGCACCTCGACGTTGTCATCGTGGGCGCCGGCATCTCGGGGGTAAGCGCGGCCTGGCATCTGCAGGATCGCTGCCCGACGAAGAGCTACGCCATCCTGGAAAAACGGGAAGCCATGGGGGGCACCTGGGATCTGTTCCGCTACCCCGGCATCCGCTCCGACTCCG
>Ga0335083_10008842_pt1 | contig 12268 bp, 13 predicted proteins | sample Lox_Sample_42_FD_206716 | JGI IMG/M metagenome (GOLD analysis project Ga0335083, IMG submission 206716) | Soil microbial communities from Loxahatchee National Wildlife Refuge, Florida, United States - Lox_Sample_4.2 | ecosystem: Environmental > Terrestrial > Soil > Wetlands | place: USA... | reverse complement strand
AACGTTATGACGAATTGGATGGAGAAGATGACCCTTGCTCTTGCGGCCGCGGGCACCCTTCTTGGATTGTCCCTGTCGAGACTGGAAGCGCAAGACACGAGCGGCAAGAAACCCAACGTTGTATTTATTCTGGCCGACAACGTTGGTTATGGCGACCTGGGACCGTACGGCGGCGGCGAACTGCGCGGCTTCCCAACCCCGAACGCTGACCGGCTGGCCCGCGAGGGGCTTCGCCTTACACAATATCTCGTGGAGGCAGCGTGCACTCCGTCGCGCGCAGCGCTCATGACGGGGCAATACTCGATCCGCAATGGACTTTCACTCGTCGTCGGCTTGCCGACCGGGCCCAACACCCTGTCGGCGAAAGCCTACACCATGGGAGAGTTGTTCAAGGGCTCGGGCTACGCGACGGCCATCTTCGGTAAATGGCATTTAGGCATAGCCCCACAGAGCCTGCCGACCGCGCACGGTTTCGATGAGTTCTACGGCATCCCGCCACACAGCTCGTGGAGCGATGCGACAACTGTCTCTCAGCTCATGATCACACACTCTCTCGATGTGCCCGAGAGCGTTCTCATCGAGAAGGGAGCGTGGATCATGCAGCAAAAAGCGGGTGGTCCGCTGGAGCGCGTGAAGCCCTTCACGATTGAAGTGCGTGCTGAAATTGACAATGAGCTGACTGACCGGTCCATTGAGTTCATGAAACGACAGCACGCGGCTGGCAAGCCATTCTTCCTCTACCTTCCCTTCTCGATGGGGCACACGCCGACTCTCCCCTCCAAGCAATTCGCTGGGAAATCGCGCATCGGGAATTACGGCGACAACATGATGGAAGGCGACTATCACGTGGGGCAAATACTCGACGCGCTCAAAGAACTGAAGATCGAGGACAACACCATCGTGGTCTTCGCGTCCGACAACGGGCCGTCCGGCTGGATCTCCCGGGAGAATGGCAATCTGGGTAGCCCCGACATGGGCAACGCGGGACCCTTCCGAGGCGAACTGGGCGAGGCGACCGAGGGCTCCATCCGTACCTTCTGCTTCATCCGCTGGCCCGGGCACATTGCGCCCAACACCACCTCCTACGCCATGTTCTCAGAGATGGATTTCCTGCCGACGTTTGCAGCCATCCTCGGCGCCAAACTGCCTTCGGATCGCCCGATTGACGGCGTGGATCAGACGGCGGTGCTCTACGGCAAGAGCGAGAAGGGGGCGCGGGAGTCGCTGCTCACCTTCATCGGCCCTGATCTGGTGGCCGCGCGATGGAAGCAATGGCGCTTTTATGCGACCGACATGAACCTGACCGGCTCGGGGCAGCAAATGATCGGTGGGATATACGCCAGCGCCAGCCGGATGTATTACCCAAAGGTTTACAACATCGAGATGGATCCCCACGAGGACCTGAATCTCGGCGGCCTGTACTTGTTCTTTGTCCAATTCGCGGTCAAGGCGGTGCATGAATACAATGAGTCGATCGAGAAGTATCCCAACCCGCCCGCACCCAATTACACGGATTTTAGGGAACCTCGCAACTGATAGCGTAAGTCGGATGACGGAGTGCGAGTTAGTTCTTTGCCATGCTTGTCCAGACTAACAACTGAGTTCACGACAAGTCAGGTGTCAGAGAGAAAAGGAATGACAACCAAAAACAGGACTATAGCTTTCGCATGCTTTATCTTTGTATGCGTTTTGCCTTTGGTGGCACAACAAAAAGGACAATGGGTGCCAGGACAGTTCGGTCTCAATGCTGGTGTCATACCCGACCCCGGAATCACTTATGCCAACCTGGCCCTTAATTACTCTGCCAGCCAGTTGAACGATTCCAATGGGAACCGCCTTCTTCAGAATATTACTGGGACTTATTCGTTTTGGGTAGATGAAAACATTGTCTACTACGTTCCTAACCATAAATTCCTCGGCGGCTATTTCATGCCATATGTCTCAGTAAATGTCGCGAATGGCTCTCTGGTGGCTGACCTAGTCGGGACCAATCTCTCGGCCAACGGTGGCGGAGCAGGTCTGGCCGATACTTACGTCCAGCCCTTGAACCTGGGCTGGCACTTCAAGCGAGCTGACTTCAACGTGGGATACGCTTTCGTCGCCCCTACGGGCCGCTACACTGCGGGCGCGAGCGACAATGTAGGCTCTGGGTATTGGGGCAACAATATCACGTCAGGCACGACGTTCTACCTCACCAAGAACAAAGGGACCAGCGCAAACTTACTCACCGACTGGGAAATTCACGGGCAAAAGACGGTTGCCAGCACGTTGTCAGGTCAGCTCAGCAAGATAACCCCCGGGCAGGCGTTCACCATGGAATGGGGATTTGGTCAGGCGCTTCCTCTCAAGAAGGATCTCAGCATGTTGGCTCAACTCGGACTGGTTGGGTACGACCAATGGCAAGTTTCTGGGAATGGCGGCAATTACCTTGTGGCGGGAATTCCTGTCTCGGCAAGCAGAGTTCCGTACTACTCAGTTCATGCAATCGGTTTTCAGGGCAATTTCATTCTTCCAAGCCCAGGTGTTGCTCTCTTCTTTAAGTACTACGACGAGTATTCGGCCAAGGCTCGTGTCCAGGGACGCACCTTTGTATTCGGCGGGTCTTGGACGGTCCGGATTCCGAAGTCGCAAGGACCCAAGAAACCGTAGCGAATGCTGAGGGTTGAGCTTCGCGGGTCGCGGGTTGCCAGCGCGAGATGAGGCCTGTTCTGGGTTAGCAGGAGAAATGCAGGAGGTCATTCTTCCGCAGTTGAAGAGCTTCTCTTTGAGCGAGTGTGGTCTGTGCATTAACGGGAACAGTTCGGCGATTCGCCAAAATTCCGGCTGCGCCGAGGACAGGATGCGACTATGCAGGACAAACTGAGGCCGAGACCGCGGCGCATGGTGTTGCTGTTTGCGCTCCTTTTTGTTGGCCTTGTACCCGTAAACTGTGGAGGGGTCGACAAAAGCGATCCAGAGGACTACAAGTTCAAGTTTAATGCCCAATGGTGGATCGCCAGACCCGGCGGCAATCTCCACGGCGACACCGGTCCTATCGATTTTCAGAAGGATTTCAATTTTGGCGACTATAGCACCTTCTATGGATTGCTGGAATGGAAGCCGCGCCGAAAGCACCACATTTACTGCTACATCGCACCCAATCAGAGCTCCACCAATCACGTCATTAGCCGGCAGATTGAGTACCAGGGCACGACGTTTTTTGTAAACGAAAAGCTTCATACACAACTGAGGTCGTTCATCTTCTCTCCCGGTTACGAATATGATTTCATCAGTCGCCCCAGGGGACATCTCGGTATTCAATTCATGGTGAACCTGTTCGACTCGAAAGGAAGTATTGAGACGCAAGGAGGCGTCATTGGTCCGGGCGGCACCGTGACGACTGCTCGATCGGCTTCTAAGTCGCTATTTGTTCCTCTGCCAACGGGTGGGCCAACATTCCGCTACTACTTAATGCCCAGCCGTCTCTACGTCGACGGCGCGGTCTCTGGCATGTACTTCTTCGGCTATGGCGACTTCATCTCTACAAGCGGCTTTCTGGGATATTCGGTTGGCCATCACCTGAGTCTGCGCGGTGGCTACCTCCTAGGAAGCCGCGCTGAAATTCACGGGACGTCCAACCGGTTGGGAATTCGCCTCACCCAAAAAGGACCGGTCATCGGCCTGGAAGGGACGTGGTAGCCCTTCAACTGTAAAGGAGGTATGAGACGTTGATTAGGCAATGCATGATCCGCTGAAGGCAAACCTCGGCGCCCATCGGGCGATGCGGACGGAAAAACATAGTGAAACCCACGTTGCGGTTGGTGTCTGCGCTTTGTGCACTGAGCCGCACAACCGGAAGTAGATTCCGCCAGACTTTGAGGAAAGTGAAATGGCTGTAACTAATCGACATTAGAAAGGACACTGTTATGAACACAACGCTTACGCACGCCCAGAGCCACATGGTCACGAGCCACAGCTTCGGAACGACGAGTCGCCCCGGCAACAAACGCGCGCTGTTAATCTCTGCTGCAGTACTGGCGGCTTTTGTCCCTGCGATCGCGCAGACTGGTACGGGAGCAGGTGCGGAGGAGGTACAACAGAAATTGGCAGGGGTAAAGCAATCGGTTGCGGAAAACCAGCAGAAGCTACGCCAGTATCAATGGAAGGAAACAACCCAACTCACCCTGAAGGGCGACGCTAAGCCTCCCAGCCAGTCAACGTGCCAGTATGGCCCGGACGGAAAGGTGCAGAAGACCCCGTTGGGTCCGCCGCCCGCACCTCCGAGTGGTGGAAGAATGAAGCAGAAGGTGATCGCGAATAAAAAGGAAGAGATGAAAGACTACATGGGCCAAGTAAAGAACCTACTCGGGTTGTATGTGCCACCAGATCCCCAGCGCATGCAACAGAGCTTCCAGTCAGGGAAAGTCTCGTTGAATCCCAATCCAGGTTCCGGAGCGATGGAGATGGTATTTAAAGACTATGCTCAGGCCGGCGACCAGATGACGATCTTTTTTGAGACTGCGGCGAAAAAAATCAGCTCGGTCAAAGTGAACACTTACATGGATGATCCGAAGGATGTGGTTACATTGGCGATCAAGTTTGCCAGCCTGCCGGACACCACTAACTATGTACAACAGACAGTCCTTAATGCCACCGCCAAACAGCTCGTGGTGACGACAACGAATTCCGATTATCAGGCTCTTGGAGCGCACTAACGGTGGGCGACGTCGTTAAGATCCTGGTCGGTTTGTTGCAACAGAGCTGGGAGCCCCGCTCGGCGAAAAAGTGAAGTGACACTCTGGCGGGGGGCGAATCAACTCGGTTTTCGCTGTGTGAAGCCAGTCGCAGATAGTTCGCAACGAGAAATTGACCGGCGACGCTTGCTGCGCCTCAAATCGGAATTCTGTCACCAATGACTAGCCCCAGCGCGAACGATGAAACATTGCGACACAGTGCAATTTTGAACAGATGCTCGATCGCCAGGTCGGCATGCCGACAATGAAAAAACTCTCTGTGATCGAAGGCGGCCCGCTGGATCGGCTTCAGCGTCGCCTGGGACTCATGAAGCTTGAGGCACCGCTGATAGTTAGGCGGGCCTTGGTTTTCTCTCTATTTGCGTGGGTGCCTCTTCTCATCCTTTCGGCTTTGCAGGGAACACTCCTCACGAACGTAAAGATTCCTTTCCTCTATGACCCTTCTGCCCACATCCGTTTCTTGCTGTCGGTTCCACTCTTGATCGTGGCGGAGGTTGTCATAGGCCCACGGATCGTCGCGGCCACTAGCCATTTCATCACTTCAGGCCTCATTTCCGAGGACCGCTACTTCGATTTCGATGCTGCAATCGTTGATACGATCCGACTCCGAGATTCCAACATTGCCGAAGCAGTCATTCTCGCGATCACTTACCTCGGTGCGTTTATATCTATTCGGTTCTTTTCCGCTACTGCCTCAACCTGGCACTCACTAGTTACCGAGTCGGGTCACCGGTTTACATTGGCAGGGTACTGGTATGCGCTCGTCGCCCTTCCGATTTTCCAATTCTTGGTTTACCGGTGGCTATGGAGAACGTTTATCTGGTGTCGGTTTCTGCGCCGTGTGTCGAAGCTCGATCTGGAGTTGGTTCCGACCCATCCGGATCAGTCGGGAGGACTCGGCTTTTTGGGTGAGACGCACCGGCTGTATAGCATCTTTATCTTCGCCTATGCTGCTACGGTCTCGGCCGTGGCTTGCCGGGAAGTTCTATTCGATAAAGTATCCGTTCAGACCTTTAAAATTCCTGTTGCCGGCCTGATAATCCTGATGCTGCTCCTCTTCCTCGGACCGCTGTTCATGTTCGCGCCGATCCTGCTGCGGACCCGCCGAAAGGGCCTGCAGGAGTACAGTACGCTCGCATGTAAACTGGGACGCCTTTATGATCGAAAATGGGTGAAGGGAAATCCCCTCGGCGAATCGTTGCTTTCCACTCCCGACAATACCTCACTTGCCAACTATAGCCAAAATTACGAACTGGTTGACCGTATGAGAGTTTTTCCCTTTGAACCCCGGACAGCTCTTGCACTGGCGCTTGCCGGTCTGATCCCCATGGCGCCACTGCTCGCCACTGTCATGCCGATGGGGGAAATATTAAAACTCCTTTTGAAGACACTAGGTTGATGTCCTGCCCAAGTACTACACCAGTGCCACAGTTCGACGCTGACCAGCGAGAGTGGGGCAGAAACCGCTATTTGTCACCATGCTTTTATCCATCAATGAACGAGGAACATAAAAGGGCACACCCGCAGGCATGCCCTGTTTTCCGAACGCGCTTTTTTATCTCTTCTTCGCCTTGAACTTCGCCCACCGCGCCCGTTGTGCTGCTGCGATCCGCTCACGAGCAGCCGCTGACAACCTGCGCCCTCCACGCCCGCCTCCACCCCCTCCAGTGATGCCGCTTAATGCTGTTATCGCTTTATCCAGCTTGTCTCGTTCTTTTTTCAACTGTGCCACTATCGCGCCTAGATCAGTCATCTGAGTCCTTATTTAGGGGAGAAGATTTGACAACGAACAGAGACATGATACCGAACTGGACTAATTCCGACCGATCGAGCGCACATCCCGTCAACCTAGCTCAGTTCAACAATCTCAGTCTGAACGTTGTCACGTTCCGAAAGCATTCTGCGCAGAAATTGAGCGAGACGATATGGACCGATCCCTGCAGATTTCTCAACGTCAATGAACTCAGACGTGAAAATGTATCGATTCGCGTGAGCTACTACGCCTTGCCAATCAGTCACCTGGAATGGCAAACCTTTTTGGGAGACAGAAAAACGCCACAGCCATGATCCATCTTTGGAGCGGATCTTGCAGTTCATTACCGTCACGGCTTGCGAGTCGCCACTTCTTGAACTCGGCTGAGACATGCCCGCCGATGCTACTACCATCTAATGGTTTTGAGTGTAAAGCAGGATTTCAACAATCAAAAAGCTTAACTGGCGGTGGGTCCGAAGGCGGCATACTATGCTAGGGTTCCGCTTTAAACGGAGGCTGAAATGCCGGAGACCAAAACCAAGCCAAGGACGGCCAGCGTTAGCGCTTATATCGACACCCTGACCGATCCGATACGACGCTCCGACGCAAAGGAACTGATTCAACTGATGCGGCGGGTTTCGGGTGAAAAACCGAAGCTTTGGGGAGCGTCGATCGTTGGATTTGGCAAGTATCACTACCGATATGACAGCGGCCGCGAAGGAGACATGCCGCTCATTGGCTTTTCACCGCGTAAGGCCGCACTTGTTATATACGGTTTGCTGGGTCACGGCGACACGAAAACTCTCCTGGCGAAACTTGGGAACCACAAAACGGGAAAGGGATGCCTGTACATTAAGAAGCTGGCGGATGTCGAGTGCACAGTTCTTGAGAGGTTGATCAAGAACGCGGTCGCTTCGTTGACTCCATGATGAGTGAAATCAGAATGTTTCCAACTATCCTTTCCTGCAAAGGGCGACCCTGAGCAAACCTGACGATGGAAGGTGTTGTACTTCAAGCAATGGGAACTGAAGATGCTTCGAAGCTCGATTGACGAACATGAGCGCGATCCCAATCTCGCAAGCTGCGGCAACGAGAGCAGCCCGATTGCTGAATTAACAGTAAACATGACTTTTGAAGTCTTCCCAGTCTTCCCGCGAAGTGACACAAAGGGCGGGTAGCAGCGGGCTGGTCCGCATAACAGCAATAGTCTTAATCCGTCAATGAGAATTAGTCAGTATGAAGCATGAGTCATGACTGAGGGCCGGCGGTCACAAGTACCACTACTGCTGACAATGGATCTGGAACTTGCTCCAGACCACGACCTGGCAGCCCAGCGATCGATCCTCGACGAGCTGCGCGAGACATTGGAGCAAACGGGACTCCGACTCACGATCTTCGCAACGGCTACTGCGGCAGAAGCATTCTCGTCTGAACTACATCGCCTTCAATTGTCAGGGCACGAAATTGGCTGCCATGGACTAACGCATGCTCGCGATGAAGACTTCAGACGCATGAGTGCGAATCAAATCGAAGGCTGCATTCGAGAAGCAACTGCGCGAATCACGGAGGTAATGGGCACCAAACCACGTTGTTTCAGGGGCCCTCGCATGACCACCTCGGTGGCAACGCAACAATGCCTAATCGAATTCGGTTATTGGGCTGACTTTTCCGTCTGCCCGCAACGGCTCGATTTCTTGACGTGCCGTGGCGGGGACATCGGATGGCTCCGTGCGCCTCGCGTGCCATATCGGCCCTCGACGAATTCCGCGTATCGGAGGGGAAATCTACCAATCTGGGTAATCCCATCCAGCAGCATCGGTTTGCCTTTCATTTCCGGAATCGGCTACCTGTTCGGCGAAAGCGTGCTCAGCATGCTGTATCGGATCTTGCTTTTTGAAGCGAGTCGTCGCGGCAATGCGATCGTTTATCTCTTCCATTCTTATGAATTCACACCTTTCTTAGGATGGGGGCCATTCTTTGAGCAGCCATTCCATCATTCCTTCTATATCAAGAGCCACCATCGCAGGTTCTTGTTGCACAAGCGAATGTTTGAGCGCATGATGTTCGGTCAAAAGATCTGCTCTATTCGAGCGTCGGAGTATATCGCGAATTATCTAGGCGGCATTGGTGAAGGCACCTCCGGTTGATTTCTGATCCCAGGCGAACCTGACGCTGTAGCCTTCGGCGCAATGGAGGCGTCGCGGGACAATGGAACTCGCAGCCAACGAAAATATTATTTCAAGAAAGCAATCCACTGAACGCCCAATGGCGATCGTCACAGGCGCGTCGAGCGGTATCGGGCGTGCCCTTACAGTCGAGTTGGCGGCTCGAGGGTACGACCTGTGTCTAGTCGCCCGCAGGAAAGATCTGCTCGAACAACTCAGTTCGGAACTGATGTCTGTTCATGGTGTCAATACACACGCTCTGGCGGTGGACCTGACCCTATCTGGTTCAGTAGCAGAAATAGCTGCCCACTTCCACGCAATTGATCGCATACCTGAACTCCTGGTGAACAATGCAGGAATCGGGAACACGGGGGAGTTTTCAAATACTGATTGGGGACAGGAGCACGAGATCGTCCAGTTGAACGTTTTGGCGTTGACTGAACTGACGAAGATGTTGCTGCCGGGGATGAAGATAAGAGGATCTGGAAGAATCCTAAATGTTGCTTCGACCGCTGCGTTTAAGCCGGGACCGTACTATGCCGTGTACGCCGCAACGAAGTCGTATGTTCTCTCTTTTTCCCAAGCGTTGAACCGTGAACTTTCGGGAACTGGTGTAAGCGTGACGTGCCTTTGTCCAGGACCTACCAAGACCGAATTCGCGCGGCGAGCAGGCATCCGCGAAGACGGGAGGTTTTACAGGATGCGCGCCATGTCCGCCGCTAAAGTCGCTCGCCACGCCGTACGCGCGTTACTTGCCGGCAAATCGGTTGCGATACCAGGATTAAGCAATGCTGTGGCTGCGTATGCAACTCAGTTGCTACCAGGTCCGATCTTGATGCGTCTCAGCGGTGCTATCCGTCGTGGAACCATGAACTGAGGTCGATCGCCATGATGCCTGATTGCGGGCTGCGGACCATATCATTCATGGGAATGAATCTGCTCGTGGGCACATCTTCCACTGTTGCAGACTGGATGGCCGGGAAAACCCCTCCAGATAGCACTACTGTGGCCCATATAAATTTTTACAGTTACTGGATTGCTACGCGTCGAGAACCAGCCGCAGAGTATGAGCACTATGCTCTCGTATTCGAAGGAATCGGGATGAAGCTAGCCGCTTGGATCTTAGGACACGGGTGGCTCCCCGATGCAAATGGAACGGACATGTATCCAATGGTTATGGAGCATGCCACCCGACGGAAACTGAGAGTTTTCTTGCTAGGAGGAACTTCAAGCGTCCTCGAGGCAACGATTCGAAGGGTGCGGCTGACCTACCCGCAAGTCCGCCTGTGCGGCGCACGCTCCGGCTATTTCGCGGATAGTGAAGTTCCGGAAATAATCGAGAGGATCCGGAGTTCAGCTCCCGACCTCCTGTTGATTTCGCGTGGATCGTCTTTGCACGCGGATTTCATCTCGCGATGTCGAAAAGCACTCCACGTCGGCCTGATCTGGAATACAGGGGGACTGTTCGACTTTGTTTCCGGCCGAGTGCCACGTGCACCCAAATGGATGCGGAAGGTGCGCATCGAATGGTTGTTTCGGTTACTGATCGAACCATTCCGAAAGGGGCACCGAATCTTCGTTGTAGCTCCGTGGTTTCTGACGCAGGTTGTGCGCGCGCTTTGGATTCGGGAGTCTCGCGCCTCTAACAAGGAGAGCGTACAGCTAGAGATCGAGAAATAAGTGTGAGCTAAGTAAGCACATTCTATTGTGCCTTGCGCAGTTTGGCGATGAACGCGCCTTGCCGTTTGCAATTGCCGTTTCGGGCGACGACGCGGCTATTCGAGCATTCGCAACGCGGAACTCGCCCCACGCCTCATCAATTCTCCGGCCATGCTGGCAATCGCTGTGGGTTGGATCAGCATACTGACCGAAAGGAAACACTCCTGAGTGCATTGACAGCGGCTTTCCTGAATACGACGCCTCAATCCAGTCGCGGCATCGCCGTGCCATATGGCTTGGAGATCGTAGTTAAAGTCGTGCAAATTGCCGAGTTCATCATCGAGGAGTTCACAGGCATGTACGGCACCGTCGGCATAGATCACGCCCCCGAGAGAACCGGCAGCGCACCCCCCGCCCTCGCGCCGCCCCTCCACGGTATCGGCGATAATACGTCTACGTACGGCATTCTTGGCGCTGAGAAGTGGCCCCAGAATGCCACCGCGATGTCCCTCCGACAAGCCAGTCCTGACAGCGGAATCCGCGAGGTCCGCCGCCCGACGATAATTTGCCACGTCCACTTCGATGGCTTTGGGGTCACGCACCGTTCCACGGGCGATGTTGATCATCCACTCTCCCGGATGGAAGGATCTAATGGTGCTCGCGACCTCATCCATCTGGTGCTGGTTCCGGTGCGAGACCGTAGTGATCACCCCGACGTCGAAATGCGCATATTTGGGCTTTAGCGCATTCAGACGCTTGATGGTTTCCACAGCTAGTTCCCAACCACCCTTAACGCGACGGATCTGGTCGTGCGTTGCAGCGGTGCCATCCAAGGATACGTCTACACGGAAAGGTGTACTCGGATTTCGTTCTAGTAATTGTCTTGCTTTGAGCTCAATCATCTCCGGCATGTAACCGGATGTAGGAATCTGATATCGCGTGATACGCGATTTACGGCGCATCATCGTGATCAGCTCTACAATATCGTCGCGCCGGAACGCCTCCCCTCCGGTAAAGCTGACGAAATGCAGGCGACAACTTTCTGCCAAGCGGCTGAACTGATCGAATGTAAGAAGCGGTCTTTTATGATGTGCTTCTTTCCAGTCTTCTGAAAACCAGCAATGCGAGCAATGCATCCAGCACTGGGAGCTCACAAAGAGGATGAGATAGGGGGGTGCGCTGTATCGGCGGGCAAGAGCTTCAGTGAGCGCTGTGCGTGCTCTGGTTTTTATGGACCAATCGGTTGCGTTGGTTCTTACGGGTTCCTTAGTTGACAGAATGTTGAACACCGGCCGAGGTTGTTGTGAGCTCTCTTTTTCGCGTCGCATTGGTGTTTTCCACCTCAGTACTATCGAACGCGTTCCCCACCTTCTGGCCCCACAAGAGTATGTTTGGCGACAACGGGTTTCAAGGCCTATTCACCCAAAAATCGTGAAATGCTCCCATATGTAGTTTTAGTCGGTTGCTGAACATGGCCTCCCGTTGGCCAAGATTGTAACCCAGATATTTGGCTGCAGTGCGCATGAAAACCTTGGGTATCAGCAGCGGATTCTCCTTCCAAAACCACTCGATCTCGGAACGGACGAACCGCATACCGTCTTCGCCGGGTTCACCGTACTTCTCCCTCATCCAGCGTTCTCTGCCGTATAGAACGCCTGCATCGAAATGGCGTTGGAAGATCTGCCGGAGAGTTTGATTATGGGAGTGATACACGGTTGCCTCGGCAATATACGCCGTCTTCCACCCACTTAGCATCATTTTGGCCGCGACATACGCGTCTTCATGCGTGATTACATCGTGCGGGAAGCTTCCGATTGCTTCGAGCGCGGTGCGTCGGTAAGCGGCCAGAACGTTCGAATGGAAGATGGTCTTGAATCCGAGCGTTTTCCGTGTCTCATAGTCCTTTACAAGTGAATGCGCTGGATAGTTGAAAGCGCAGGCGTGTCGAGCAAACGGAT
>Ga0335083_10008840_pt1 | contig 12269 bp, 12 predicted proteins | sample Lox_Sample_42_FD_206716 | JGI IMG/M metagenome (GOLD analysis project Ga0335083, IMG submission 206716) | Soil microbial communities from Loxahatchee National Wildlife Refuge, Florida, United States - Lox_Sample_4.2 | ecosystem: Environmental > Terrestrial > Soil > Wetlands | place: USA... | reverse complement strand
GCGAACGTGGTCCGCCGCCGCGAGTGACCGGCGTCAGGCTCCGCGACGTCACGACAGGCACGCACCGCGAGGCTCTCTGCGATGGGTTCTTCGTCGCGATCGGCCACACGCCCGTGACCGAGCTCTTCAAGGGGCAGCTCCGCCTCGACGAGGGCGGCTACATCCTGACGCGTCCCGACAGCACCACGACCGACATCCCCGGTGTCTACGCCGCAGGCGACGTGAAGGACAAGATCTTCCGCCAGGCGGTGACGGCGGCAGGGCTCGGCTGCATGGCCGCGCTCGAGGCCGAAAAATTCCTCGCCGCCGAGGAAGCCGCGGCAGCGTTGAAGGCTGCGGAGTGAGCGAGCAACGCAAACCGCGCGTGCCGACGGCGCCCTTGCCGCAGGGCAAGGGCATGGATTGGGACAAGCTGCGCGTCTTCCACGCGGTCGCCGAGGCCGGGAGCTTCACGCATGCCGGGGAGTCCCTCAATCTCAGCCAGTCCGCGGTAAGCCGTCAGATCAGCGCGCTCGAGGAAAGCCTCTCCGTGCCGCTTTTCCACAGGCACGCGCGCGGGCTCATTCTCACGGAACAAGGCGACCTCCTCTATCGGACCGCGCGCGAGGTATTCGCGAAGCTCGCGATGACGGAGGCGATGCTCTCGGAATCGAAGGACCGTCCGAAGGGCCCGCTCAAGGTGACGACCACGGTCGCCTTCGGCTCCGGCTGGCTCATCCCGCGCATCCGCGAGTTCCTGGAGCTCTACCCTGAGATCCAGCTCAGCATCGTCGTCGACGACAGCGAGCTCGACCTCTCGATGCGCGAGGCGGACGTTGCGATCCGCATGTCGGCGCCGCGCCAGCCCGATCTCGTGCAGCGACATCTGCTCACGATCCGTTATCACATCTACGGCTCGCCCACATACATCAAGAAATACGGCTCGCCGCAGAAGCCAGAGGATCTCGACCGGCATCGCATCATCATCTACGGCACCGACGCGCGGCCGCCGACGCGCAACACCAATTGGCTGATCGAGGCGGGCGCGCGGCCGGGCACGGAGCGGAAGCCTATCCTGGCGGTCAACAACGTGCCCGCGATCTTCCGCGCCGTGTCGAGCGGTCTCGGCATCGCGGCCTTGCCGGACTACATGGCGAGCGATGCCGGCGATCTCGTGCGGCTTCTCCCGGATCTCGCGGGCCCGGAGGTCGAGGCCTATTTCGTCTATCCCGAGGAGCTCAGAACCTCGAAGCGCATCGCCGTCTTCCGCGATTTCCTGTTGCGCAAAGTCGCGGAGTCAAAGACGAACTGAGAGACGGTCGCAACTCCCAGGGTTGCGCTTTTTGCAACTGAGAATCCTGAAATTAACCGTGGCGCCACGGCCCTACGGCGCGCATTTTCTCGCCCGCGCGATGATCGACTCGCACGGGATTTGCTGCTGCGCTTAGCGCGCTGGCGGCATCGAGTTCCGGACCCCCTGTCCGGAAAAGGGTCTTCGGACCCTACGTCTCCCAGACGTGAAGCCTCCCTGTTCAACTAGGCCCCGGGTAACTCCGGGGCCTTTCTTTTCTGCGGCGATCTCGATCGCGTCCGCTCCGTACGCGGGAGAATGGGCCGTCGGACTCGCGCATCGCTTGAGGCTGCGGATAAGCGACCCCTCAATGCTCGACGGCACGAGCGAGCAGATGCGCCTCGTCAGCACGGACTCCGAGGTCTGGCTTGCATTCCGCGGCGGCGGAACCAGAGCTTGGCCGGCATTGTCATGAGGCATTCACGGAGCGTCCTTAGAGTTCCGCTCCGATGCTTCAGATCATAGGCCTCTCCAAACGCTACCGGGACAAACGCGCGCTCGACGACGTGTCCGTCGAGATCGCCGAGGGAGCGTTCATCGGCGTGATCGGGCGTTCGGGCGCAGGCAAATCGACTTTGCTGCGCGCGATCAACCGCTTGGGCGAGCCCAGCGGCGGGCGGATCTTGTGGAAAGGCGAGGACATCACCGCCTATCGTGGCCGCCGGTTGCAGGGCTGGCGCTCGCGCTGCGCCATGATCTTCCAGCAGTTCAATCTCATCGGACGGCTCGACGTTCTCACGAACGTGTTGATGGGCCGCCTCAACCACACCCCGCCCTGGCGAGCCCTGCTCGGGCTCTGGAAGCCGGAGGACCAGGCGATCGCGCTTTCGGCCTTGGAGCAATTCGACATCGTGGACTTCGCGGCGCGCCGGGCGGATCAGCTCTCGGGCGGCCAGCAGCAGAGGGTCGCGATCGCGCGGGCGCTCGTGCAGGAGCCGGAACTGGTCCTCGCCGACGAGCCCATCGCCTCTCTCGATCCCCGGAACACCAAGGTCGTCATGGATGCGCTCCAGCGTATCAACAGGCATTTCGGCCTCACCGTCCTCTGCAATCTGCACTCGCTCGACATCGCGCATGCCTATTGCGACCGGCTCATTGGGATGGCGAACGGCCGTGTCGTCTTTGACGGCGCGCCTGAGGCGCTCACCGACGCCCAGGCGCGCGAGCTCTACGGCATCGAGTCGGTGGGCGTCCTCGACGGCGCCAAGCAGCAAGAACCGCCAAGGGCGGCCGAACGGCCGGCCTTCGCGTAAGCCCAGGTCGCCGCAGGGGGCGGCGACTTCTCTTCCCACGACCCACGCATAACCAGGAGGGTTCCATGACGACTCGTCGAGCAGTTCTTGCCGCACTAGCGGCGAGCTTCGCCTTCGGCACCGCGGCCCAAGCTGAGGACTGGAAGGCCAAATATCCGGAGCTGGTGATGGCGGTGGTTCCCGCCGAGAACGCCTCCGGCGTCACCGAGCGCTACACGCCCTTCATCAACTATCTCTCGAAGGAGCTCGGTACCAAGGTCACCCTCCGCATCGCCAACGACTATGCCGCGGTGATCGAGGGCCAGAAGGCCGGCAACGTCCAGATCGCGTATTACGGTCCCGCCTCGTATTCGCGCGCGATCATCGTGGGCGCGAAGATCGAGCCTTTTGCGATCGACGTGAACAGCGACGGAACCAAGGGCTACTACTCGGTCTTCTACGTGAAGGCGAGCTCACCATATCAGAAAATCGAGGACCTCAAGGGCAAGAACCTCGGCCTCGTCGATCCGAACTCCACTTCGGGCAACAACATGCCGCGCTTCGCGCTGAAGCAGATCGGCATCGATGTCGACAGTTACTTCGCCCATGTGGTCTACACGGGCAGCCACGAGAACGCGCTCACGGCGCTGCAGCAGGGCACGGTCGATGTCGCCGCCAATTGGTGGAACGCCGACAACGATTCCAACCTCACGCGCATGGTCAATAAGGGGATGCTGAAGCAGGATGACTTCCGCATCATCTTCAAGTCCCCGCTGATCATCAATTCGCCCTACGCCTATCTCAGCGATCTCCCGCCGGAGCTGAAGGCCGCCATTCGCCAGGCTTTCTTCGATGCGCCGACGAAGGACAAAGCCGCGTTCGAGAAGCTCTCCGACGGCAAGAACCGGCCCTGGGAGCCGATCACGCACCAGGACTACCTGCCGACGATCGAAATGGTGAAGTACGTGGACTCGCTGCGTAAGGGCAGCTGATCGCTACCGCTCCGGCCGCTGCGAGAGGGCAGCGGCCGGAGCGCCCTTGCGATTAAGGCGCGCCGCGATGGGATCCGCCGTAACTCTTCTTCCGTCGCAGCAGCTCGATCCGCTGCGCCGGGCCTATGCCCGATCGGTCACGGCGAAACGGCTGCGCACCCTTCTTTTTCTCGGATTGCTGACGCTGGCGGTTCTCGGCGCCGGAAGCGTTGCACAGGTCGACCCTGCGAACTTCTGGGAGCATCGCTGGGACCTTCTCGACTACTTCAACCGCTGCCTCTATCTCGACAGCGGCGAGCGCGCCTGGACTCACCTCTGGGGCCGCGACGGCTGGTTCTGGAATCTCGGGGTTTGGCTCACGCTCCTCGTCGAGACGATCGTCATGTCCTATGTGGGGACGCTCCTCGGCGGCATCGCGGGCTTCATGCTTTGCTTCGTGGCGAGCGCCAATCTCAATCGCATCGCTTGGCTCAGAGGCGTTGCCCGGCGACTTCTCGAATTCCTGCGCACCGTCCCCGATCTCGTCTTTGCGCTGATCTTCGTCGAGGCCTTCGGTCTGGGTCCCTTGCCCGGCGTGTTGGCGCTCGCGCTCCATTCGACGGGAGCGCTGGGAAAGCTCTTCTACGAGCTCGTCGAGAACATCGAGATGAACCCCGTCGAGGGCGTGCGCGCCTCCGGCGGCGGCCAGCTCGCCGCCATCCGCTACGCGGTCGTGCCGCAAGTCGTCACTGGCTTCGCGAGCTATCTCATCCTGCGCTTCGAGATCAACGTGCGCGAAGCTGCCGTGCTCGGCTACGTCGGCGCCGGCGGCATCGGCTACAAACTCGTCGAGGCCATTCGCAAGTTCTACTATTCGGACGTCTCGGCCATCCTGGTGCTGGTGATCCTGACGGTCTTCATCATCGAGATCGGGACGGGCCGCCTGCGCGCGCATCTCCTGGGCGAGCGGGGACGTGCATGAGCGCGGAATTGCGGCAGCAGCTCTTCGGCAACATCGCGGAGGCGGTCGAGCGGAACCGCCCGCACATCCGGCGCACGCGTGCCCGCGCCTGGCGTGGGATCGCATTGGCGGCGCTGCTCTTCACCCTGCTCTGTGCGGGTCTCTGGTGGATCGATTTCGGTCCCGCGCGGATGCTCGCGGGGATCGAGAAATTCGGCGCAATCCTCCTGCGCATGATGCCGCCGACGCCGGATACCTGGAGCCGCTTCACGCTTTATTTCCATGCGCTGCTGGAGACGCTGGGGCTCGCGCTCATCGGAACGCTGGCGGCGGCGGTGCTCGCCTTCCCTCTGGGGCTCCTTGCTGCGCGCGACGTGAGCGAGAGCCGACTGCTCCACATGCTGCTCCATCGCGTCTTCGACATGATCCGCGGCATCGACCGCTTCGTTTGGGCGCTCATCTTCGTGCGCGTCGTCGGGCTCGGTCCCTTCGCAGGCGCGCTCGCGATCGCCGTCACCAACATCGGCGCCTTCGGCAAGCTCTTCTCCGAGACGTTCGACGCGAGCGACCGCAAGCCGGTGGAGGGCGTGCTTTCGACGGGCGGCGGCAAGGGCATGGCCGTGCGCTTCGCGATGATCCCCCAGGTCTTCCCGGTGATTGCGAGCCAGGTGCTCTACTACTTCGAGTCCGACACGCGCTCGGCGACGGTCATCGGCATCGTCGGTGCCGGCGGCATCGGCCTCATCCTCTACGAGGAGATCCGCACCCTCGAATGGCAGCACGTCGCCTGCCTCATCCTCATGATCCTCGTCACCGTTGCCGCGATCGACGCGCTCTCCGGCATCGTCAGACGCTCCTTCATCGGCGCCGAGCCGCGCGATCCCCCGAGCGACTGAGCCCGAACACATCCCGCTGCGGCCGTGCTAGCATCGAGACGAGCCGGCCTGTCAGAGGGAGAGCCGCATGGCGAACGAGGCGAGTGCCGACGTGATCCTCGGCAGCGGACCCTTCCGCTACCGGGTGCTTCGCCAATGGGGCGAGCTGCCGACGGGTTGGCGCTACGGCGACGTGGCAGCCGTCGGCGTCGACCGCAAGGACAACGTCTACGTCTTCAACCGCGGCCCCCATCCCATGATCGTCTACGACCGCGAGGGCCGCTTCGTGCGCTCCTGGGGCGAAGGCATTTTCAAACGGGCGCACGGGCTGCACATGGGGCCGGACGAGACGCTCTACCTGACCGACGATGGCGACCACACCGTGCGGCAATGCCGGCTCGACGGCACGGTACTGATGACGATCGGAATTCCCGGCAGGCCGTCGTCCTTCATGAGCGGTCTGCCCTTCCACCGCTGCACTCACACCGCGCTCTCGCCGAAGGGCGAGATCTACATCGCCGACGGCTATGGCAATGCGTGCGTTCACAAATACTCGCCCGATGGCAAGCTGCTCTTCTCCTGGGGCGAACCCGGCACCGACCCCGGCGAGTTCAACATCGTGCACAACATCTGCTGCGATGCCGAGGGCTGGGTCTACGTCGCCGACCGCGAGAACCATCGCGTGCAAGTCTTCGACGGCGAGGGCAAATACGAGACGCAGTGGAACAACCTGCACCGTCCCTGCGGGCTCTATATGGAGAGCGGCAAGGACCCGCTCTGCTTCATCGGCGAGCTCGGCCCTGGTTACGCCATCAACCGCGACGCGCCCAATCTCGGTCCGCGCATCAGCATCCTCACGAGCGAGGGGAAGCTCCTCGCGCGGCTCGGACGCATGCACGCGGGCGAGGCGGTCGGGCAATTCATTGCGCCGCACGGGCTCGCGATCGACAGCCGTGGCGACCTCTACGTCGCAGAGGTCTCAAACACGGCCTGGCCGCAGATCTATCCGCCCCTGGATCCCCCGCGCGAGCTGCGCTGCCTGCAGAAGCTCGTCAAGGTTTCCTGATCGCGGCATCGCACTCCTGCGATTCCCGAAACGCGAAGCATTCCCCGGCGCATGCCCTCGGATAGCACACCTCAGCGCCTACCCGACGCCTTGCGCGGCATACTGCTGATGTGCCTTGGCGTCACCATGTTCCCTTTCCTCAACACCTGCGCGAAGCTCCTAAGCACGGAGTATCCGCTGCTCGAGATCGTGTGGGCGCGCTTCACCGGGCACTTCGTGGTGATGGCGCTGATCTTCCTCCCGGGGCGCGGCTGGCGCCTCTTCGCGGCGCATCGGCTCTCGATCCAGATTGTCCGCTCGGTGCTGCTGCTGGGCTCGACCCTTTTCTTCATCCGCGCGATCGGCACGGTTCCGCTCGCCACAGCCTCCACCATCGGCTTCACCACGCCCCTCATGGTGACGGCGCTCTCTGTGCCGATGCTGCACGAAGCCGTGGGACCGCGCCGCTGGGCCGCGGTCGGGGTGGGCTTCATCGGTGCCCTCATCGTGATCCGACCCGGCAGCGGCTTCACCGATCCCGCGGTGCTGCTTCTCATCGGCTCTGCCACCTGTTACGCGCTCTACCAGATCGCGACACGGCGGGGCGCTTTCCACGACAACGCCGAGACCGGCATCGTCTATGCCGCGCTCATCGGCACCATCGTGATGAGCGCGCTAGTCCCCTTCGATTTCGTGCCGCCGCGAAAGCCCACCGACTATCTCCTGTTCGCGGCACTGGGGATCTTCGGCGGCTTCGGCCATTACTTCGTGACGCAAGCTTTCCGCCTCGGACCCGCTGCGCTGATCTCGCCGCTCGGCTATGTCGAACTCATCGGCACCACCGTCATGGGCTATCTCGTCTTCGGGAATTTCCCGGATTTCTGGACCTGGGTGGGCGCCACCCTGATCGTCGCCTCCGGCATCTACATCGCGTTCCGCGAGCGCCGACGGCGCAAGGTCTGAACGCTGGCGGCGGAACCGGCCGCGCATTAAGGTTTTCCCCCAGCAGGAGGAGCTTACCATGCCGATAATCAATGGCCCGCGGCTGATGGACGATCTGCATCGTCTCGCGGAGTTCGGGCGCTACAAGACCGGCGTCCACCGGCCCACCTACTCCAAGATCGACATGGAGGCGCGCCACTGGCTCGCGCATCGCATGAGCGAGGCCGGGCTCGAACCGACGATCGACGGGATCGGCACTGTCATCGGGCGCAGCGGGAAGGCCGGCCCGCGTCTCCTCGTGGGCTCGCACGTCGAGACGCAGCCCTACTCCGGCTGGCTCGACGGCGCCATGGGTGTGCTCTACGGGCTCGAGCTCGCGCGCGCCTTCGCCGAGGACGCCGCCACCGCCGATCTCGCGATCGACGTCGGGGCCTGGGCGGATGAGGAAGGCTATTACGGCTCGCTCCTCGGGAGCCGCTCCTTCTGCGGGGAGATCACGGAATCGGACATCGACGCCGCCGAGAACAAGATCGACGGCAAGAAGCTTCGCGAGGCGCTCGACGAGGCAGGCCTCTCCGGTCGTGCGCGCGAGCATCTCGATCCCAAACGCTACGTGGGATATCTCGAGGCGCATGTCGAGCAAGGCGATACACTCGACAACAGCGGGCTTCGTCTCGGCATCGTCACGGGAATCGTGGGGATCAATCTCTACCGCCTCACCTTCCATGGACAGCAAAACCACGCGGGCACGACGCGGATGGCCGTCCGCAAGGACGCGGGGGTGGCTCTGGTGCGGCTCGCCGCTGCCATCGACAAGCGATTCCCGGAGGTGGCGGGACCGCGCTCGGTTTGGACCACGGGCCGCATCACTCTCGACCCCGGCGCGCCCAGCGTGATCCCGGGCATGGCGGAGATGCTTTTCCAGTTCCGCGATGTCGAGCCTGAGCGGCTCGCGGTCATGGAGCGGGCACTCGAGGCGCTCGTCGCCGAGGCGAACGCGCAAGGCCCGTGCCGCACCGTGCTCGAGACCATCTCCAAGAACCCGCCGCATGCGATGAGCGACCGCTTCCAGGACGCGCTCGAATGGGCGGCCGAGCGGCATGCGCCGAAGCTCCACCAGCGCCTTCCGAGCGCCGCCGGTCACGATGCTCAGGTCTTCGCGCGCCACATTCCCGCAGGCATGCTCTTCGTACCGAGCATCGGTGGCGTGAGCCACCACTACACCGAGGATACGAAGGAAGCGGACATCGTGCTGGGCTGCCAAGCCTTCGCGGACGGTGCCGAGCGCATCCTCCGCCGCGCGGCCTGAGCCTGGCGATGCGGCGAACCACGCGCCGAGCGGCGCTGGCGGCGATCGCGGCGACGGCGATCGCGGGCAAAGCTGCGGCGCAAGCGCAGCGCCCGGCAGCACACGAGAAGTGGCAGCCCGGGCCGCCGCCTCATACCAAGGGCACGCGTATCTTCCTCGACTACGACCAGATCGAGCTCGACGCCGCGTTCAACCAGAGCTTCTGGGCCGCCGACATCGAGGAGACCCTCGCGCGCTTTGCCTCCGACAGCGAGCTCATGCGCGCCCGCCTGGGGGCGCCGCTTCGCGAGGCCTATGGCATCAGCGAGGTCGAGAAGATCGACGTCTACGCAACCAAGAAGCGCGAGGCGCCGATACACGTCTTCCTGCACGGCGGCGACTGGCGCGGTGGGGTCGCGAAGGATTACGGCTTTCCGGCGGAGGTCTTCGTCGCCGCGGGCGCACATTTCGCAGTGCCGGATTTCGCGGGCGTCCAATCGACCGGCGGCGCTCTCGCGCCGGTGGTCGAGCAGATCCGGCACGCGATAAGCTGGATCTACCGCAATGCCACGCGCTTCGGTGGCGACCGCAACCGCATCTATCTCTCCGGCCATTCCTCCGGCGGCCATCTTGCGGCGATCGCGCTGATGACCGACTGGAGCAGTTATGGCGCGCCATCGGACGTGCTCAAAGGCGGCCTTTGCATCAGCGGCGTCTACGATTTGAAGCCGGTTCGACTTTCCTCGCGGAGCGCCTATCTCAAGCTCGACGAGCCGCAGCAGGAAGCGTTGAGCCCGATCCGCCATATCGACATGCTCCGCACACCCGTAGTCGTCGCCTATGGCAGCGACGACAGTCCGGAGTTCCAGCGGCAGGGGAAGGAATTCGCGGCAGCGATCAAAGCCACGAACCGGCCGCTCGAGCTCCTGGTGGGCCAGCACTACAACCACTTCGCGCTGCTGCAGACCCTGGCCAATCCCTACGGGCTCCTCGGCCGGGCGGCGCTGCAGCAGATGAAGCTCGCCTGAGAGCGTCGTCCTTAGGCCAGCGAGGGAATGCGCCCCTGAAGCCCCGCCTCGACTACCGCCAGCTCCATGAGCACGCCCCTGCGATCCCCGCGGCGCTGCGCAGCCGCTATGCGGCGGCGCGCGAGAGCGGCCTCGAGCCGTTGCTCCTCGAGCTCGTGAAGCTCCGAGCCTCGGAAATCGACGGCTGCGCCTTCTCTCTCAACATGCACGCCGCCAACGCCCTCAAGCTCGGCGCAGATTGTCTCGACGACAGCCCCGAGAACACACCATTCACATGAAGAGCTTCTCGTCCTTGAGGCCCGCGTAGAGCGAGGCCACGAACTCGCCGTAGCCGTTGTAGAGGAGCGTCGGGCGCCGCTCGTTGGTGCCCAGGACGCGCTCGGACGCCTGGCTCCAGCGGGGGTGCGGCACCTCCGGATTGACGTTCGCCCAGAAGCCGTACTCGCTTCCCTGCAGCGTCGTCCAGAACGAGACCGGCCGCTTGTCGGTGAAGGTGAACTTCACGATCGACTTCGCGGATTTGAATCCATACTTCCAGGGAAGCTCCATGCGCAGCGGCGCGCCGTTCTGTTTCGGCAGCGGCTTTCCATAGAGGCCGGTGACGAGGAAGGCCACGTCGTTGGTCGCTTCCTCGATGGTGACGCCCTCGATGTAGGGCCAGGGATACCAGAAGGCCTTCTGGCCGCTCGCGACCTTCGCGTCCTGGAAGGACTGCGTGCGCACGAATTTCGCCGAGCCCAGCGGCTTCGCGAAGTCGACCAGCGCCTTCATGGGAAAGCCGCTCCAGGGCGCGGCAATCGACCAGGCCTCGACGCAGCGGTGCCGGTAAAGCCGCTCCTCCAGAGGCATTTTCTTGAGGAGATCATCAATGTCGATCGTGATCGGCTGCTCGACCATGCCGTCGATCTCGACGGTCCAGGGGCGAATCTTGAGCCCCTGCGCTTCGTCGGAAATCTCCTTCTGCGAGCCGAACTCGTAAAAGTTGTTGTAGGTCTCGACGAGCTTTTCCGGCGTGATGGGCCGGTCGAGCGCGTAGGTCTCGTTCCGCTTGACGGGATAGAGGCCGGCGGAGGGATCGGGCGCGCCCTCGTCCGCCGCCAAGGCAAGCCTGCTCAGGCGTGTCGCTGCGGCGGCGGCGCCGATGGCGCTGAGGCCCATCGCCTTGATGAGACGCCGCCGGTCATTGAACACCGACTCCGAGGTCGCCTCGCGCTCGGGAATTTCCCAACCGCGCTTCCGCTTGATGAGCATGTCCGCCTCCTGCGCTGTCGCACGCGCCCCCCGCATATAACCGCTGGCGGCCTCACTGCAAGTCACTCTCGCGCGAGGCTCGCGATCTCGTCATTTGACACCACACCGCCCACGGGCAAAGGTCGGCTGGGAGTTGATTCTCAGGGGGTTCACAATGCGGATCTTCGCCTGCGCTCTTGCGCTCCTGATTCTGGTCGCCCAGGGCGCTAACGCCAAGGAAATTCAGGTCACCATGAAGGGCATGAAGTACAGCCCGGACAAGATCGTGGCCAAGCGCGGGGATGTGCTCGTGCTCGTCAACGACGACACCGTCGCGCACGACGCCTTCGTCTCGACCTTCGGGTTCGGGGTCAATCCCGGCGGCCTCAAGCCCGGCGAGACCAAGCGAATCGCGCTCATGAAGCGCGGCCATTTCGTCGTGGAATGCGCCTTCCACGACACCATGAAGATCAACGTCACCGTGCAATGATGCCAAGCGGGGAGATCACACCCATGCGCAAGCTTAAGCTCGCCGTCGCCGTCATCGGCATTGCCGCGCTCAGTCTTACCGTTGCCGCGGGCTCGCTACAGGCCGGCCCCGAGCGGATCACGTTCCCGACGGACTTCGAGCACAAATTCACGCTTTACGGGATCATCGATCGGCCGGACCTCAAGATCGTGCGCTTCTTCTACGTCGATCGGCCCTCGCTCAAGGCCGCGAAGGCCGGGAAGCCAGTGCCCTACGGCACGACTCTCGTGATGGCCGACAAGAAAGCGAAGCTCGGGTCCGATGGCCAGCCCGCCGTCGACAAGGACGGCCGCATGATAGCCGAAGGCGGCTGGATCAAAGTGCAGCTCCAGAAGAAGGGCAAGGGCTGGGGTGACGATCATCCCGCCAACATGAAGAACGGCGATTGGGAATACGCCTCCTTCAACGCCGACGGCACCCCCATCGCCGACCAGAAATACGACATCTGCTTCGGCTGCCATAACAACCGGCAGTCCGCGTCGGAGGATTTCACCTTCCTGTTCGCGCCCTATCTGCGCGATCACAAGAGGGGCTGAGCGGCGACCCATCGCCGATCGCTCGTCCCCCTCACCCTTCCCTCTCCCCGTCGGAGAGGGTTAGGGAGAGGGGCCCAAGTGAAACTCGATGCTACTCCGCCGCCTGCTCCCCGCGGCTCGCGAGGACTTTGTCAGCGAGCTTGCCGGTCAGCTCCTGCAGGTGGTCGAAGCGCTCGGTGTATGTGCCCACGCCGAGCGTGATCGAGCGCAGCTCCATGATGAGATCGTGGAGCTCGTTTTGAGGCATGTTGGCGCTGACGACATCCCAACCGTTCCAGCCCTCCTTGGCATCGTAGCCGAGG
>Ga0335083_10008839_pt1 | contig 12270 bp, 11 predicted proteins | sample Lox_Sample_42_FD_206716 | JGI IMG/M metagenome (GOLD analysis project Ga0335083, IMG submission 206716) | Soil microbial communities from Loxahatchee National Wildlife Refuge, Florida, United States - Lox_Sample_4.2 | ecosystem: Environmental > Terrestrial > Soil > Wetlands | place: USA... | reverse complement strand
ATTTGCATCGAGTTAGGGAACAAGGACAGCCTGCAAGCCACCCACGGCAACCAGGCGGGCATCCTCCAAGCCTGGGGGCGGCTCGACGACGCCATGGAACTGCTCAAGAAGCAAGAAGACATTTGCCTGGAACTGGGCAACAAAGATGGATTACAAGCCAGCTACGGCAACCAGGCGCTCATCCTCAAAGCCTGGGGGCGCCTCGACGACGCCCTCGCCTTGCACAAGAAAGAAGAAGCCATCTGCCTGGAGCTGGGCAACAAAGATGGATTACAAGCCAGCTACGGCAACCAGGCGCTCATCCTCATTCAGCAGGGCAATGTCACCGAGGCTGAGTCCCTGTACCAAAAGAAGGAATCCATCTGCATTGAACTTGGGAACAAGAGCAGTCTCGGCTACTGCTACGGGCAATGGGCCTCGCTCGAAGCCGCGCGCGGCAACCGCGCCGCGCAAAAACAAAAACTCCAGCAGGCCCTCGCCCTCTTCACCGAACTAAAAATGCCCCGCGAGCGCGACAAGGTCCAAGCCGCCCTCAACCAACTCCCCTCCGCCAATACGTAACCGCGAATCCCAGTCCCGCTCGCGCGACGGCAGAGGATAGCCCAGCGCTTCCCCCAAATCATTCATGAGGCTCTCGCGCTTTGAAGGGGCACGGCTTCAGCCGTGCCGTAAATCTGCAGTCATGATGCTGGCTTTAGCCACTGAGGGACTTCGGTTCTCGCGACGACGTGCGAGTTCCCTCAGGGGCTGAAGCCCGTCGCGGTTGCTGCCATTTCGGCCCGACTGAAGTCGGCTCCTGATACAAAGCGAACTCAACATGCCGCGCCAGCGCGACGCCGTCCAGGCCGCCCTCAACCAACTCCCCTCCGCCGAAAACTAGTTCTGGGTGCCCCACCCTTGTCCGCGCCTTCTGCGGACAGGGTGGGATATCTCTCACTTATTCCCACAGAAACCTGATCACGGCAGACCGAAGTCCCGCTTGCGGGACGCCACAAGAAAGCCCAGCGCTGCAGCGCCGGGAAAGCTCGTCATACAAATTGGGAGCCGGTTTCAACCGGCGGCACTCTTCGGCGAGGGCGTGAGCCCGCGGCCCAACTCCCACAATGTAGGACACCGCTCGTATCGGTGAGAGGTTTGACACCCCCAGTCCTCCGGGGCCGATGAGACTCGAGGACTTCAGAGACTGTTTCGCGACTCGAATAGAAATTTCGTGGTGCAACAAAGCGCTTGAAAACCGATCTAATCAGCCGCACGGCGGCGGCACGGTCGCGACACAGTCTCTTCAGTCCGCGACCCCAAAAACCCGCGCCAAACCAGATTTCCCAACCGTCGCGCGACATCCGCCTAACCAGTTATAAACAAAATACATATCTGACTTTGGCAACAAAACTGCGCAAACCTCAAAAATTATTATAATAGTTGTTATAAATCCCGCTATTTCTTTGCGTGCGGATGCGTCCGGTCGTACACCTCCATCACATGCTTCACCGTGAGTTGGGTGTACCGCTGCGTCGTCGCAAGTCGTTCATGCCCAAGCATTTCCTGGATCGCCCGCAGGTCCGCCCCCTCTTCCAGCATGTGCGTCCCAAACGCGTGGCGCAATGTATGCGGATGCACATCAGGAGAAAGCCCTTTCGAAACAGCAACTTGCTTCACGATCCGCCCGACACTGCGCGTGGTTAGCCGGGTGCCACGCAGATTCACCAGCAAGGCCTTTTCCGAACTCCGTGTCTCTCGTATAACTTGTTGACGCCGAAGGAGATAATTCTTCATCGCCTCGGCCGCCGACTCCCCGAACGGTACATACCGCTCCTTTCGGCCCTTGCCGCGCACCAGGATGACCTCGTTCGACCACCTGATGTCATCCAAGTTAATACCGATGAGCTCTGAGTTACGAATTCCGCAACTGTACAGCAGCTCCAGGATCACCCGGTCGCGCTCGGCAAATGCCGACGATTCAGGCATTTGCGAATCTAACACGGTGTTGACTTCCTCGATAGTCGGCACACGCGGCAGCTTCTTGGGCAGCTTCGGCGTCGACACCAGCTTCGCCGGATTATGGTCCACCGCACCCTCCTGCGCCAGCCATCGGTACAGCGACCGAAGCGCCGCAAGTGCCCTGGCTACAGAGGTTTTGCTCAATCCGCGCTGGTACAAACTGGACAGGTAGCCGCGGATCAGCACGTGGTCGATGTCGCTCCAATTTTGCGGGCCGACGTACTCGCTAAATTGTTCCAGATCAGTGTGATAGGCCTTGATCGTGTGCGCCGAGGCATTGCGCTCCTGCAAGGCGCGAATGAACTTCGCGATTGCCCGTTCCACCGTCGTTGTTCCAGCTTTTGTCATTCTTTTGTTGAACTTACACGCGCACTCCTGCTCCGTGGATGGTGCTGCTTGTACACCTTGTTCAGCCGATCCAGCGCCAAGTGCGTGTACACTTGCGTCGTCGAGATGTCGGCGTGCCCCAGAATTGTCTGGACCGTGCGCAGATCTGCCCCATTTTCAACCATATGCGTGGCGCAACTGTGCCGCAGCATGTGCGGGCTGGCGTGCCGCGATTGCGCCGAAGCAGCGTTGACCACCTGCCAAACTCGTTGACGGGAAATGGACTTAGCGCCACGCGCGATGAACAGCGTGGGCGCTGGCCTGCCTGCCGCCAGCACTGGCCGCGAATCCCTAAGATATTCCTGCACAACAACTTGCGCGGCTCCACCCAGCGGTACGATGCGCTCCTTGTCGCCTTTGCCGCGCACCAGCACGTAGCCCGTTTCCAGCTTTAAGTCCTCTATTTTCAAATTGATAACCTCGGAAACCCGGAGCGCGCCGGCGTAGAAAACTTCCAGCATCGCCCGGTCGCGCACGGCCAGCGCCTGCGACATCCGATCGTCCCTGGCCCGCGGCGGCCCCTCCAGCACCCGCTCTATCTCGTCTCCTGCCAGCGACTTAGGCAGCACCTTCCACTGCCTCGGCGTGTCGATGTTCAGCGTCGGGTCGCTCTGGATGTAGCGGTCCAGCAGGAGGTACTTGTAGAAATGCCGCAGCGCCGACAGTTTGCGCGCCACGCTACGTCCATCTAAATGATTGTTAAACAAAGAGTTAATGAAGTCACGCACATCCTGACGGCGCGCCTCGCGCAGCGCGCGTTTGCGCTTGAGCAGGAAAGCGGAATACTGCTCCAGATCCGACTGGTAGGCCGCGACGCTGAGCGCCGCAAGTCCTTTCTCAACTTTCAGATAGTCGAGGAACGAATTCACCAGCCGCAAATTGGGATCGGCACTCTGCACGAGTTAAGTATGACTTGGCCGCCGCCCATCGGGAATAGCGAGTCAGATTCAGGCCGCCAACCGCTTCCTCACCGTCTTCAGTAACTCCAATGCGCTCAATGGGCTGCGTGGATCGTCTTCATGCTTGAAGAACGCATAGGTTTCCAGTCCATCCACCAGACATCGCTCCACGCGATCCGCTAACTGCTTGCATTCTCTTGGTTTATAGCTGGGGCGGCGAAAACGAAAGTAGATGAACTTGGCGGTGCGCTCTTCCGGAGTGGTGACGGTGTCGGTTTCGGCCACGCACAGCGCGACGTTCCTGCGCTTCAGCGCGCGATAGGTTGCGTCCGTGAACCATGACTCGTGGCGAAACTCCATGGCGTACTTCAAGTTACGCGGCAATTGCACGAGGAAGTCGCGCAACAGCGGCACGTCGGCCCTGAAGTTCGGTGGCAACTGGAACAGTACAGGACCGAGCTGCTTGCGTCTCCGCAACGGCTCAAGCGTCGGCAGGAAGCGTTCCAGCGCCTCGCTAACTCCTTTCAGACGAAGCACATGCGTGATGTACCAGTTGGCCTTGGGAACAAATTGGAAATCTGGAGGCACGTCAACTAACCACGATTCTGCCGCGTTTACCGACAGGATGCGCCGGAAAGTGTAGTTGACTTCGACTGCGGAAAGCCTTGTGGCGTAATGCTTTAGGAAGTTTTTCGCCGGCAGGTTCTGCGGGTAGAACCGGGGCTTCCACACGGGATACGCCCAGCCGGAGGTGCCGACATAGAGCGGAATCGGCCGAATCGTCGTCATAGGCGCCCCGAAGGAAATTAGCCGCTACACAAACGGGAGGTCAAGGGCATCCCTTATAACAACAATTCTAATCGATTTGACAGGCGAACATCCACGGCTAGATCACGGCGAGATGGAGTGCTCGGAGGGCGCAAATTCGGTCGCCGGTTTGTGGCGACCTGGCGGGAACTAGGTTGGTGGTTCGAGGCCAGTGGCCTAAGCAAGCGCACACCCGGCCGTGATGCAAGACACTATCGAGTGTGCGGTGGTGAGACGAAAACCCCGTTCAATGCCGCTGCGCGTCCTTGAACGGGGCTCCCTCGATGGAACTTTGGTGGAGTACGTGAGTTGTCGGGGCCACCCGGCCATCCGACTCGCGCCCTGCTTTCCATTGCTTCGCTACGACGTCGTACACTGTATTTTCTGGTCAAAATGGCTTTCGTACATGGAGGCACGATGAAACGCAGTTTAGCCAATGCCCTTGGCTTGCTCTTGCTGGCGCTGACGTTACCACTGGCAGCGCAGGACCTGGCATCGTTTGAAAAGCGTGTCACCGTGAAGACCCTACCGAACGGGTTGACGGTGTTGATTCTCCGCCGCCCCGAGGCCCCGGTCTTCTCGTTTTTCACCATGGTCGATACCGGTTCCGCGCAGGACCCGCTGTCCAAAACCGGCCTTGCGCACATGATGGAGCACATGGCCTTCAAGGGCACGCCTGACATCGGCACGACCAACTATGCTGAAGAAAAGGTCGCACTCGCCAAGGTCGAGCAGGCCTACGCAGCCTACGAAGCCGAACGCATCAAGCGCGTTGGCCGTGATCCCCAAAAGCTTGCCGAGTTGCAGAAAGAATGGCAAGACGCCATTGCCGCCGCCGACAAGTTCGTCATCAAGAACCAGTTCGGAGAGATCGTCGAGAGTCACGGCGGCGTGGGCATGAACGCCTTCACCACCTACGACGAAACCGGATACCTGTACTCCATGCCGTCGAACATGATCGAGCTGTGGGCAGCCATCGAATCCGACCGCTTCGCCAACCCGGTGATGCGCGAGTTCTACAAGGAGCGCAACGTGGTCATGGAAGAGCGCCGCATGCGCACCGACAGCAGTCCTACCGGCCGCCTTGTCGAGCAATTTCTCGGCACCGCCTTTGACGCCAACCCCTATCACCGTCCGACCATTGGGTACCAGTCCGACTTGCAGTCGTTCTCCGCCACGGATGCCGAGAGGTTCTTCCATCACTACTACCTCCCCAGCAATATGGTCATCGCCCTCGTCGGCGATCTCGATCCCGACAAGGTCATGCCGATTGTCGAGCGCTACTTCAGCCAACTGCCAACCGAGCCGAAGCCCACTGAGCTAACCACCGTCGAGCCACCGCAGAACTCAGTCCGCGAAGTCAAACTGCACGAGATGGCGCAGCCGCTTTACCTCGAGGGCTATCACCGCCCCAGCTACCTCGATCCCGACGACGCCGTTTATGACGCCATCACCGACATCATGTCGAATGGCCGCACCTCGCGTATGTACCGCTCACTGGTGCGCGACCAGAAGATCGCCGCGGCGGCCGCCGGATTTTCCGGATTGCCCGGTACGAAATACGCTCACCTGTTTGCATTCTACGGAGTGCCCATACCCGGCCACACCAACCAGGAGATCCAGAAGGCCATTCAGGAACAGATTACGAAGCTGAAGACCCAGGACGTGACGGACGAAGAGCTGCAGATGTTTAAGACCCGCACCAAGGCCGACCTCATCCGCGGGCTCGCCAGTAACGAAGGGCTCGCCCAGCAGTTAGCGATCTATCAAACGCGCTATGGCGACTGGCGCGAACTCTTCCGTTACCTCGACAAAGTAGACAAGGTGACCAAGGCCGATATCCGGCGCGTTGCCAACAAGGTCTTCCAGGACGAAAACCGCACCATCGGAACCATCCAAACCGTAACCCAGCCCCCGGCCGACGCGAAAGGAGCCAACTAATGCGAAATCGTCGATCTCCTTTTGCGCTGCTTCTACTCTCCGTTGCCCTGGCAGCCGGCGCCTGTGCCCAAACCCAACCGACACCTTGGAACCAGTTGAAGTTTCCGCCGCTGCCCGCCTTCCAGCCACAGCAGCCAGTGCGCATCCAGTTGGCCAACGGTATGGTCATCTTCCTCCAGCCCGACCATGAGCTGCCGCTCATCTCAGCCAGCGCTAGCATCCGCGGAGGCGCGATCTCCGAACCCGCCGCCAAGACCGGTCTGGTCTCCCTCTACGGCGACGTCTGGCGCACCGGCGGAACCAAGACCAGGACCGGTGACCAGATGGACGACTTCCTTGAAGCTCGCGCCGCCAAGATCGAAACCGGCGACGGCTCCGGCTCAACCTCGGTCTCGCTCAATTGCCTCAAGGGTGATTTCGACGCCGTATTCGACATGTACCTCGACCTGCTGCACAATCCTGAGTTCCGGGCCGACAAGCTCGATCTCGCCAAGCAGCAGATGTACACCGGCATCGCCCGCCGCAACGACGAAGTCGGCTCCATCGTCGGCCGCGAAAGCGCCATTCTGGCCTATGGCAAGGACAACCCCTACGCCCGCGAGGAGCAGTACGCCACCGTAGCCGCAGTCACCCGCCAGGACCTGGTCAACTGGCACCAGCAGTATGTACACCCCAACAACATCATCTTCGGCATCAGCGGAGACTTCGATCCCAAGGCCATGGAAGCCAAGCTGCGCCAGGCGTTCGAGGCGTGGCCGAAGGGCGCGCAGGCGAAGGATCCCGAGGTCAAGTTTCCGCCGACCAAGCCCGGCTACTACTTTATCGAGAAGACCGATGTCAACCAGAGCACCATCGCCATGGTCGATCTCGGCATTCTCCGTGACAACCCCGACTACTTTGCGGTTTCGGTGATGAACGAAATCTTCGGCGGCGGCTTCTCCTCGCGCCTGTTCAACAATGTGCGCGCCGCCAAGGGACTCGCCTACAGCGTAGGCGGCGGAGTTGGCAGCAGCTTCAACCACCCCGGCATGACCAACATTCGCATGCAGACCAAGAGCGAAACCACCGTGGTGGGCGTGCAGGCGCTCTACGAAGAGATCGACAAGATGCACGACAAGGCCCCCGACGCCGACGAGTTGAAGCGCGCCAAGGACCAGATCCTCAACTCGTTCATCTTCCGCTTCGACACTCCGGAAAAAGTTCTGCGCGAAAAGATGGCCTACGAGTTCTATCACTATCCGCTCGATTTCCTGGAGCGCTATCGCGGCGAGATCGAGAAGGTGACCGCGGAGCAGGTGCAGGCGGTAGCCAAGAAGTACCTGCAAAAGGACAAGCTGGCGGTGCTGGTGCTGGGCAACGATCCTAACTTCGACAAGCCGCTGAGCAGCCTGGGGCCAGTGACCAAGGTGGACATCACCATTCCGCCGCCGCCCAAAGAACTGATGCAGCAGATGGGCATGCAGGGCCCGCCAGGCGAGAACTAAGTCCCACATAACAAAAGGCTTATACGGGCGGCTGCGGCCGCCCGTTTTCATTGGCCGTTCTCGTCCGCGACCGATGGCATAGTCAGAAAACCACGCCACAGGCCTTAATGTCAATATTACTTGACATAATGTATTGTTTAATTTACTTTTTGTCTTGAATGATTGACATCGAGAGGAGATTTCCCATGCCGTTCCGCGAAAAAACCGCCTGGATATCGCTCGTATCGATATCCGGCATTTACGCCGTCTACTTTTGGTCGGTTTACCACGCCAAGCATGGAGGCGGTGGCTTTCAGTTCGGTGGCCTGCTCGGAACCGTGATCGCACTTGTGGTTGTGCAGGCTGGGCTCACCATGGCCGTCGCGATTCTTTCGCCCCGTGAAGCAAAAGCACCAGCCGACGAGCGCGAGAAGCTGATCGATCTCATGGCGACGAAGACTGCCTATGCAGGGCTAGCCACAGGCATAGCCTGCGCCTGCTTCTTCGGTGGCTTCAAACCGCCCATCATCTTCGATTCGAATGCCTTGCTGTTCATCCTCGTCGTGGCGGAGATTCTGCGCTCCGGCTGCCAGATCATCCAATACCGGCGCGGGGCGTGACATGCCAACCATCCGCAACGAAATCCGTCGTTTGCGTTTCGAGCACGGCGAAATGACGCAGCAGGAGCTGGCCGAAAAGATTGGCGTGACTCGCCAGACCGTGAACGCCGTCGAACTTGGGAAATATTCGCCGTCGCTTGAAGCGGCGTTTCGCATCGCCGCCGTCTTCGGCAAGCCCCTGGAGAGCGTGTTTCACTATTCGGAAGACGAGTAGGCAGCCCCTCTGCCTCCCGGATACCAAGGCCAAAGTGGCCCGCGATTGCCGTCTTCGCGGGCCGTGTCTTCTGACCGTCCACTGCAAAGTCCCTTGACACCGGGCGCCAGCCGCGCTACTTTCCATAGGCGAATAAAAAGCGAAAGTCGGTGCCGCCATGCCTGCCCCGCTGCTGCAAATCGAAGAACCCCCGGTGGCTGCTCCTTTGACCGGAATAGCCCGCCTCGCCGCCCACGGCGAGTCCCTCCGCCAGGGCCATGACGTGGAGTACTTCACGCTTCCCGCACGAGGGCTCTTGAACCGCTGCGTCTCCAAGCGCAAACTGCCCTTTACCTGGACGATCAACCCCTACCGCGGCTGCGAGTTTGCCTGCAAATACTGCTATGCGCGCTACACCCATGAGTTCATGGAGATGCGTGATGGCCTCGACTTCGAGCGCAAGATCTACGTCAAGCAGCAGGCAGCGTGGCTCTTGCGGCAAGAGTTGAGGCAGGTCAAGCCGGGGGAAGAAATCGCGATCGGTACCGCGACCGATCCGTATCAACCCGCTGAGCGAAAATTCGAAGTCACTCGCAGCATTCTGGAGGAGATCAGCCGGCATCGCGGGCTCGAGCTGGGAATCGTCACAAAATCCGATCTCGTGGTGCGCGACATCGACCTTTTGCGCGAGGTGGCGGCGCAGAACAGCCTGTACATCAGCCTCACGGTAACCACTGTGAACGCTAAACTGGCACGCGTTCTGGAGCCGCGGGCGCCGCGGCCGGACCTGCGGTTGCAGGCCGTCGCCAGGCTCACGCAGGCAGGGTTGAATGCGGGTGTGATCTGCTCGCCGGTGCTGCCGGGCATTACGGATTCGCCGTCAGGGTTGGACAAGGTGGTGCGGGGGGCGAAAGAGGCGGGAGCGCGGTTCGTGTACGCCAACGCGCTGTTCCTGAAGCCGTGCTCGGCCAGCGTTTTCCTGCCGTTCCTGGAGCGGGAATTCCCTGACCTGGCCGCCAGTTATCGCAAGCGCTATGCGGAGCGGGCGTTCGTCAGCAAGGCTTACAGCAAGCGGTTGTCAGAGCTCATGGCAGCCCTGCGCAAGAAACACGGAATCAAGAAGGCAGTAACCGACCGAACCGCCGTATCGGCGGAATACCGAGCGGAAGAGGTGCAATTGGCGTTGTTCGGGTAGAGCCGCGATTGGGTCTTCGCTCTCCGCTCTCCGCTTTTCGCCCTTCGTGGAGACGCGAATTCTCACGGAGATCGCGGAAGGCGTGGAGGAACGCGATTGGCAGTTGGCAATTCGTGGTTAGCATTTGCTGACACCGAGAGCGAGGGTGCGAGTGTTCTAGGCGAACAGCCGCATCAGTCCCTGAGGCGGTAAATCCGGCACGAGGAACTTACGGGGGTTGCGGCCGGCCGCTGCCAGCGCTTCTGCAGCGCCGTAGCCGCTGCGGACGGCACCCTCCATGGTGGCGGGCCAACCGGTGGCGGTCCAATCTCCGGCGAGGAAGAGGCGCGGCCAGGGTGTGGAGTGCGAGGCGCGGTAGTTGTCACTTCCGGGGGCGGGGGAGAAAGTGGCGTGGACTTCCTTCACCACAGTGGCCTTCGTCAGCCTGGCCTCGCGGACGGAGGGGAAATACTCAGCGAGTTCGCGCAGGGCGAGGTTGATGATCTCCTGGCGCGGCTTGTCAACGAGCGTCTTGGAGGCGCTGATGACGAGTTCGAGATAGCTGCCGGTTTCGCCGGACTGACGGCGGGTGTTCAGGATCTTCGATTTTTGAAACATCCACTGGATGGTGCGGTCGAGCAGGACGGCGTGCTCGAGCGGCGTGATCTCGCGGTCGAACCAGAGGTGGATGCCGGTGATAGGCACGGAGCCGAAGTGCGCAGCCTGCTGGCGAACAGAATGCATCTCCGGCACATCGGGCAGTAGTTTTCCGACGCTGTTGAACGGCGTGGCGAGGACCAGATAGTCCGCACGTAGTTCTTCGCCGGCCACGGAGAGATACGCCGCCGAGCCGTCGGTCCTCAGAGACTCCACCGCGGTCCGCAGATGTACTTGCCCGCCGCGCGCCTCGATGTAAGACGCCGCCGCCGCGTACAGATCAGACAGCGGCACCCCCGGAAGGCCCATACGTCCGGCTTCTGCGGATTTCAGAAACGAATCGCGAAAGACCAGAGCAGCGTAGCGCACGGAAACGTGGTCGAGGTCTTCATTCAGCGCGCTGATCAGCACCGGCGCCCAGAAGCGATCGATGGCCTGCTTCGTCTGGCCGTGGCGCAGAAGCCACGACTGGAAGTCCATGTCGCTGTCGGGTGGAAGCGAGGGCATCAAAGCCAGCAGGGCGCGAGAGATCGCCAGCTTGTCTTTCCAATCGAGCACAGATGAGCCCAGGAACGACGGCCCGGCATGCATCGGCGCGGGTAGATGGCTTGGCCGCAAGACCGACGATTTCCCGCCCGGCAGAATGAAGGTGATTTCGTCGTACCAGCGAATCTGGCTTTCCACGCCCAGCCGCTTGTAGAAATCGATCAGGTTGGTGCAGCAGCCCAGCAGCACATGCTGGCAGTTGTCCACCACCTCGCCGGTGCCGGGCAACTCGTAGGAAGACGCGCGGCCGCCGAGGAACGGCCGGCGCTCGAACAGCTTAACAGGATAGCCCGCGTCCGCCAGCGCGCATCCGGCGGAGAGACCCGCCAGGCCACCGCCAATCACGGCCACGGTCGGCTTGGAGTAAATGGAAGCGGAGCTCATGTCAGGCGGCGCACAAAGCCTTTCGCCAGAATCCCCACCTTTTCGAATGTGCTCAGCCTCACGCGATCGGAAAAAACGTCGTACCCACGGGCCGCAATGCGCTCCAGCAATCGCCGGTACACCTCAACGAGGGTCCACAGGGCCGGCTGGCTGTCGTCATCGACCAGGGGGACCAATTCATCTGCCGAGCGATACAGTTCACGCGCCCGTTGCGCCTCAAACTCCAGCACGGGACGAAGTATTGCCGCGGCGTTGCCGTTGGCCAGCGCATTCGCGCCGACACCAAATCGATCGAGGTCTTCCGTCGGCAGGTACACGCGCCCCATCTCGCGGTCTTCCTTGACATCGCGAATGATATTGGTGAGCTGGAAAGCGACTCCGGTTTGCTCCGCGAGTTTCTCCGCGCGGGGATCGCGGTAGCCGAAGATGCGAATGCAGATCAAGCCCACCACCGACGCCACGTGGTAGCAGTAGTCGTAGAGGTCGTCGAAGGTCTCGTAACGCGGGCGGACCTCCGATGTTGCCGTGGGCCCCGTCTGCCCCGGCAAGTCCATTGCGGTGCCCTCCACCAGCTTCTCCAGCAGTTCAAGGGGAATTGCAAATGCCTTCTGGGTGTCGGCCAGCGCCATCAATACCGGATCGTCGGTGCGCTCTCCCGCCGACACGCGGCGAAAAGCATCGATCCATTCGTTGAGTTTTTCCCGCCTCTGCTCGGCGTGAACCGAGGGGTCGTCGGAAATGTCGTCGGCGTGCCGCATGAAGGCGTACACCGCCGACAGTGCATTGCGCTTGCGGGCTGGAAGCACCAGGAAGCCGTAGTAGAAATTCTTGGCTGCCGAGCGTGCAATATGCCGGCAGACACTGTAGGCAGCCCGCAATTGCAGCGGGTGGTGACTCACAGCAAGCGACCCAGGGCCGCGCGCGCCAGCAGAAGAATCTTGCGCCGCTTGGAAATGACGGGCCGCGATGTCAGCACGTCGTAATTCTGGCGCTCGATGGCGTGGAGAATCGCAAGCCCTCCGCGGCTGAACAACTCAATGTCGAGCGCGAGACGGCGGTCCACTTTCTTCGCCAGCGGCAAGCCGCGGTGGAACCATTCCCGCGCCCGCTCCACCTCGAACTTCATCATGGCGAGAAACTGCGGCGTGGCGCGGCGCTCAGCCAGTTCTTTTTCGCTGACACCGAACTTCGAGAAGTCCTC
>Ga0335083_10008838_pt1 | contig 12270 bp, 11 predicted proteins | sample Lox_Sample_42_FD_206716 | JGI IMG/M metagenome (GOLD analysis project Ga0335083, IMG submission 206716) | Soil microbial communities from Loxahatchee National Wildlife Refuge, Florida, United States - Lox_Sample_4.2 | ecosystem: Environmental > Terrestrial > Soil > Wetlands | place: USA... | reverse complement strand
AGAAATCCGAGCGGCGGCAGGAGATGCAAATATGAAGCTCGAAGGCAAGGCCAAGATGTTGCGCATTCATTTCGGTGAACAAGACAAGTGGCAAAGCAAGCCTCTCTACGAAGCGATTGTGATGAAGTGCCGGGAACTCGACATTGCCGGCGCGACCGTGTTCCGCGGCATCGAGGGCTACGGAGCCAGTACGCTCATCCACAAACGTCATCTGCTGCGTTCTTCCGATTATCCCATCATGGTTTCGGTCATCGATACGGAGGAAAAAATCCGCGCCTTGATTCCCGCTCTTGACGAAATGGTAGATGAAGGCCTGATCGCAATGTCGAATGTGGAAGTGATTCGCTATGTGCACCAGGAAGGTGCGCGGTCACAGGGCTAAGCACAATGTCGTCGAGCAAGAATCAATTCACCGTTGCGCTAAGTCAGGAGTCTGTGGCCCGTCATAGTCCTCCTCTGTTCGGCGCTGGCATTGTTGATGGAGCAACCCGGCTTTCCCGCCTTGCAACCCTCGCTCAAGAACTTGGGACGGACCCGGTCGCCGACGAAGCCCGAGAACTCTCGGCCCGCGTCACCGAGGGGCGCTTTTACGTCGCTTGTATAGGACAGTTTAAGAGGGGAAAATCCACCCTCATCAACGCACTGATTGGAGAGCCAGTCCTTCCGACCGGTTTCATTCCCGTAACCGCAGTACCGACTGTGATTCGTTTTGGCGAACACTTGCACGCCCGCATTCGGCTGAATGACGGCTCGTGGAATGAGGTCCCAGTCCCAGAGTTAAAGCAGTACGTCACAGAAGAACTCAACCCGGAGAACAAAAAAGGGGTACAAGGAGCGGAAGCGTTTATTCCCAGCCCCCTGCTTTCTTCGGGAATGTGCATCGTGGACACACCTGGGCTTGGCTCCGTTTTCAGTGGGAACAGTGCAGCCACGCAGGCATTTATCCCTCACATCGATGCTGCGTTGGTCGTTGTGGGCGCCGACCCTCCGCTTGCCGGTGAAGAGTTGACGTTAGTGGAAGCGGTGGGCAAGCAGGTGCACGACCTCATTCTGGTTCTTAATAAGGCGGATCGCACCACGGATGCGGAGCGAATGGCGGCGGCAGACTTCACGCGCCAGCTGCTCCGGAAGAAACTAAAGCGCGATATCGGTCCGATTTTTGAAGTCAGTGCGCAGGAGCGGGCGGAGAATCGCGGACCGTACCGGGACTGGGACAAACTGAAAGGGGCGTTGCAGCAACTCGTAGACGGATCCGGACGGCAACTGGTGCGAGCGGCCTGCGATCGTGGGGTACAGCGTTTGAGCGAGCAGTTGCTGGCGATCATCCATGAGGGGCGGGACGCTCTGCGGCGGCCGATCGACGAATCGGAACGTCGAATTTCCCTGATGAAAAAGACTATTTCCGAAGCCGAGCGGTCCATGCGCGAACTCAGCTTTCTCTTCATGGCGGAGCAGCAGCGCTTGTCTGATCTGTTTGTCGACCGGCATAAGGCCTTCTCCGCCTCGGCACTTCCTGAGGCCAGACAGGAATTTCAGGAGGCCTCGCAGTCCGTTGCGGGTGCATTCGGTCCGTCCTACCGCCGCCGGATTATGAAACTGGCACAGGACATTGCTCACCGCCACGTCGTGCCCTGGCTCCGTCCCGAACAAGAAGAAGCCGAAAGAGAATACCGCCGAGTTGCTCTACGTTTTGTCGAGATGGGAAATGAGTTCCTGCAGCAGCTGGCGAGTGCCGGCATTCCGGAGTTGGCCCGAATGCCTCACGCGCTTGATCCTGAAACCGGGTTCCGCGTGCGCTCGAAATTCACATTCATGGATTTCATCGAAGTGGCGCAGCCGGCTTCCCCTCTGCGTTGGCTCGCAGACGTGGTCCTCCCTCTGGTTGGCGCACGAAGACTAATCAAGAACGACGGTCAACAGTTCCTGGTCAAGTTGCTCGAAACCAATAGTACCCGCGTGCAGAGCGACATCCTGAATCGTGTTCAGGAGAGCCGTGCCCGGCTGGAGGTCGAGATCCGCAAATTGCTGCACGAGGTGAGCCGGATCGCGGAACAAGCCTTGATGCGTGCCCGCAAGGTCAAAGAAGAAGGTGAACCGGCGATCGAAGCGGAACTGTCGCGCCTCGATCACTTGGAGCACGAGGTGGATGCTCTCCGCGAAACTGCGCAGTCCCAAGCTCGCGCCTAACGATCTAAGTTCTTTTTTAATGCTCAGCAGCTTGTGGCAGGCACGCCTCAGGCTTTATTGCTTCGGGAGTCGTAAAGACCTCACGGTACAAATCTTCCCCATAACTAGTCTCGAGAGGCTGCCCTTCCGTAAGCCGGAAGGTTCGCGTTCCATCCGGTTGTCGTTCTGCACGAAGGAACAGCGCACCATTGTCCCCCATTTCGAAGAAGCCACGAGCGAATTCATAGAGGTGCGTAACGTAAAAAGCCTTCATGCCTTTTTCCAGCAAGGCGCGCACAATTTGTGTCGCAATCTCGGACCCCTCGCGGTCATTGGTGGCAGCGAAGGACTCATTGAAGAGCAGAAGAGAATTCGGACTCAGATGCTCTACGATGTCGCTCATTCTGGCAAGTTCTTCGTCGAACTTTCCACTCTTCATGGTGGCGTCTTCTTCCCGCTTGTAGTGGGTGAACAACGCCGGGCTAAGTTCTGCCGAAAACGACTCGGCGCTCACAAACATGCCGCATTGCATCATCAGTTGGGCCACCCCGATGCTTCGGAGGAATGTGGATTTCCCACCCTGATTCGCTCCCGTGATGATCACTAGATTCTTGCCCTCCGCGTTTGCCGAGTTGGCAACCACGGCCTGCTGCATCGTGAGCAAGAGGCAGAGATCGTATAACCGCTCGAACCGATGACCGCGTTGCCCGATCGGCTTCGGCACCGGTAAGCAGCTTGGCATTCCTCTCGACGAGATTTGCTTGTGGAGGTTCAGACAGCCAACATAAAAGGCCAACTCGGTGCGCAGCGCCTTGAAGAATCCCAGCACGTGATCGGCGGATTGCGCGAGCGCCCGGGCAACGCGGGCAATTCCTCGGCTGCGCATCTCCGATAGGATTTTCCCCCCAGCTTCGTCGCGCGGATCAAGACGGAAGCTATAGGATACCGGCGCTTTGCCGAGCAATCGGTCAAGCCAGTTGGGTTCCTTGCGGTGTGCCTTGCGCAGCATATAGTGCGTACCTTCGTTGTTTTCCCCGAGTTCGGCACTCAGCAAAGCCCCCCTACGGAATTTCAACTCCTGCAAGTGGCTCTTGATTTCGTTCAGGTATTCCTCGTTGAGTTCGGCACGGACCATGGCAAACAACGACTGAAATCCTTCCGACTCAAATCCGGCGGCGTTCTCTTCCGCTATGGTGCGCAGCCGCCGCAGGACCTTCAAGGACGTTTCCATTAGATCGACGGAACCATAAAGCATCGAACTGGGATACGCGCTCGAAGTGCTCCACCACTGTCTCCTGACTTCCTCTCCGATCGCGGTCATGAGGTCATAGAGGCCCCGCACAACAGCAGGTTTCCTCAAGCAATCGGCCAAGACTGCTTGGCGGTAAAGAACCGTGTCCATGTCGTTATGCAAGGCAGTCAGGATCGCCTGTTGTACAACTGCCCATACATATTCGTCTCCGGCGGCCATGGCGCGAAACAGGGTGTCCAGTTCGAGGTCTTGGACCAGAGATGGGCCGTTCCAAAGCAAAGTGCGGAGCAGAGCGGCGCGGTCCACCTCCTGCCGACGGTACCTGTTATCGGGGAGTTGATACAGATCGAAGTCACGGTTGCGGTCGAGGAGAAGAACTTTCATGGGCGAATCCTCTCTTTCAACTGTTCATAGGTGACTCGGTATTTCTCTGCAATGGCGTGGGCATACGCCAAGCCATCCGCCGGACGACGTTCCACTTTGTAGGTACGAATCGCCGGATTCGATGGGTCCACCGTACTGGTTGCGCTTACCGTCTTCCGACTGAACGATGCCAGTTCATCCAGAAATGTGACCCAAACTCCAAGCACATCCAGTTCGCAAATCTTCGCCATGACTTGTCTGCTTAAAAAAAGAGCGTCCTGCAACGTGGTCGACGAGAAGACTTCGTTCATCACGACAATGCTGTTCGGGGTTGCATCATCAAGAATCTGGCGAATCCGGACCAGGTCGTTATGCAGCTTGCCACGCAGATTAGCGATGGTTTCCTCGCGTTCGAAATGGGCGAACAGCCGATCGCAGAGGAATAGTCTCGACGCTTTGCCGGGGACGGGACAGCCCAAACTCGCCAGATAGTGAAGTTGGCCAAACATACGCGCAAACGTAGTCTTCCCTCCCTGGTTCGGACCGGAGACGACGAACAGCCTTTCCGCGCCTGCGAGGAAAAAGTCGTTTCGGACCACCGCAGCATTCTCTCGGATCAATTTGCCGGCAAGCGCGAGGTCGAACGCGTCGCTACCCTCGATCTCTTTCGAGCTAGCCGACAGCTCCGGCAGGCAAAAGCTCAGACCGGAGCGGCGCAGGGTATCAATGTAGGTGAGGTAGGCGACATAAAACTGAACCTCGCGATCGAAACGCGCGATTGTATCGTCAAGATAATCTCGATGAGAGTCGCTAAACTCATCCAGGGCCCGGAAAGTGTCGGGATAGAGCACGGCGACACCATCGAGAATCTGGGCCTGTATGTGATTCATGCCATCCCGGATGGGCACTTTGATTTCATGCTCTCGGGCCGCTCCCCGGCGAAACTTGCTGAAGGTCTCCTCTACCGTCGTGCTGTAGTCGTCCTCTTCTTCATAGTGGCGAACCGTGACTGAGTCGTCTTTAAGGAGCAAGCAATATCGAATTTGTGACAACTCCGATATGAGCGTTTGTCCGTCCGAAACGAGTTTTCGGAACACGTCCGATTGGACGTATTGCGCCAGGTAGTGCTGGAATCCGCGCAATCCTTGCGATTGCAGGCAAAGGTCGGTCAGCTGCAGAGACAGAGATTGAACCGCCTGATAGTAGATCTCCGCCGCGCCGAGAAATCCTCTTTCGATGGCATAGGGGAAATAGAGATCATTTGCCTGTTTGAGACGTTCACGCATCGCCTTCATCTGCGCGGAGAACGATTGAACAGCATTCAGCGCCCGCGCATTTTCCAGGTCGCGATAGACATCCTGACGATAGGACAACTGCGAGAGATCGTGGAGCGGGGCGTAGAAGAAACGCGCGAGATTATAATCCTTCCACTTCTCGGTGATCGTCTGAACGACCTGATCTAGAAAGAGGTCCTTAAAGAAATCGGGAACCGGCTGTTGGTCGACACTTCTGCCTGTTTCCCTACTCTCAAATAAAATGCTGTGGAACTGCTCGTCGGCATTGGGCGCTGCTGGACGCTTCTCTACATCGATCATGTGCATGTCTTCGCTAAGGCAAGTCCCATTGGGTCTCGTTTCACTCATAAAAGTCCCGGGGCATAGGGAGTTCGAGAATCTGACTGCCGTTCCGGAGACGAAGCTTTTTCGATGTGTAATCGAACATCTCACCCTGCGCTGCTTCTACCCCATACTCCGGCGCACGAAAGTACGCATACCCAGACAACATCGTTCGGCCAAGAAAAGCGCCCACAACTCCGCCGGCAAATGTCCTCGGATGCCGACAGTGCGCAGTCTACTTTTCGGAAAAATTGCTCTCAGAGCCATCGCTATCTCTTTGTCCTTCCTCTTACTTCCTACCATGCATTCTCCGAGTGCCAGGCGAGCCGAAAATCGATATAAAGCGGCGAAGTCTTGACGTATCCATTCAGCCGGTACTTGGGACCCTTCGCCATTCGAAGCATTTTCAGAATCACGCCTGGAGAGCCCTGGCTCAAATCAACAACGCGCTCAAGAAAGTCTGGCAGGTTAGTTGCCCAAAGATCGATTCGACGCGCGATCTCCTCTGCAAACTGGGTCGCCTCCGCGCGGCCAAAATTTGAGAGCCGCATGCGCTCGGCGCGCAACGGGAACATCCGCGTCAGAAAGCCGAGATCTTCCATGTGGGCCGAGCGGGCAACCGCCATGACCGGCGTTTCTCCATAAAACATCATGTCGCGCGTGTCTGCTGAGAGGGCGGCGGCCGGGCCTTGCAAATGATCGAGCACCACAAAATACTTCCCACGTCGCACCGCTTCGAGCACGATGCCTCGCAGGGAGATCGTCGATTTCAGCTTCACGGCCTGCGCGTTCCGCAAAAAACCTTTGCTGTAACGATCGCGCAACTCTACGAGTTGCAAGGCAAGACTTTGTACTACCAGTTGGGGGGAAGCTGCCTGGGGGCAGTACAGAACCTCGGGAAGATTGTGGACGATACGGTGCAATAGAAATGTCTTTCCGCTGCCACTGGGGCCGTACAGAACGAACGATTTGCGGACCGACAGTCGTTGCCTCAATTCCGCCATTTCCGCTTGCCGCCCGAAAACAAAGTCGTCCTCGACGAATGTTCCGCCAGCGATCGGTAGATATGGTTCTCTCACACTCATCTACTTGCATCCTGTCGATTGGGAAGCTGTAGGCCATATCGAGAAGCTTCGGGTGTGATCAAAAGCCGGTGGGCCAAGGGAGAAAACGAGTGTGTTCCGTGACCGAGAGGCCTGAAATCCGGCCGAGTGCGAAACCACTCTAAATGGGGAATCGCGCCGTCGTGAAAGCACACGGCGTTGGGTAACTTCCTAGCGGAGTCGTTGATTGCGCCAAGTTTCCGAACTCCTGACATACGATTCCTCGTCAGGAGTCATCAGCTATCCAACGTTGGAAGGATAGCGGTTGGCGGTGGAACTCCTTCACCGATAGCGGCTCTTTCGTTTAGTGTTCAGTAGTTAGCCGTGCTTGTCAAGCCAGGGATCGCACGTTGCAGTGCAACATGCGTGTGCACGCTGCCTCATGCTCGCACTCTCCTAGAACGGGGCATCTTGTTCGGGCAGGTCATCCTCTTCGAAAGACACATTCCGTAGCGACTTCTCCTGCTCGATGAGATGACCAGCCAAAGCCAAGCCTTTCAAGCGCCTCAGTTCCCTTATCTCGCTGCCCTGCACCGTGCTCAGGCATACCCAATCGCGGGCACGCGTACACGCAACGAACAAAATCCGTTCCGCGGCGGTGGCGGTATGTGCGTAATGCTGGCGGGTAATTCGCGGGATCAGCACGGTATCGAAACTTAAACCCTTGGCACTGAACACCGTGAGAATTTTCGGTGTGAGGGCATTGAAGTCGGCTTCAGCAGGCACACGCGCTGTCACCTTTTCGATCGGAATGCCACCGCCGGCTAAAGCCGCGTGACCGCGGTTCACGGTCGCATTGTCGGCCAATAAAATTGCCGCGCGGTTGTTGGAGCTGATTTCCTGTTTAACAATCTCGCCGACTCGCTCCCACTCTTCATCTTCTGATCTCGTGCGAAATAACAATGGTATTCGCGTTCTTGTCTGCGCCGCTCCTTGAGCATAGCTCTCAAGATAAGTGTCTCGTTCTCCGTCCGGCAGGAACTGCGCTGCCAAACGCGCGACACCGATATTGCTTCTCAGATTGCCGGTCAGCCGGATCGCCCGATCGTCGACGTCGAGAATATCGGGTGCCTCAACGATCATGTCTCCCTCGGCATAGAGTTTTTGGATAGAGTCGGCAAATACGGTCACATGACGGGCAGCTCTGCGCAGGAGCCGATAAGCAGCGAGGGGAAGGTCTTGTCCCTCGTCAACCAGCACGGCCTCAAGCACCGGCGGCACCTTTTCGGTCTCGAAGTACCAGGTAACACGTTCCAATGTCTCCTTACATTTTTCTTCCAGTCGAACAGCTTGCGATCTGGGAAGGCCCTCACGGTCGGCAAGCTGAAAGACCCATGAGTAAAACGATTGGACTGCTTCAAAAGGTAGGTTTAGGGTATCGCCGCCGGCTTGAATGTACGCGCGCAAGACATTCGTAAAGACCAACACTCGCAGTTGGTGTGGAGATAGATTGCAATTCTGGAGAAGATGTTTCGCTCGGTGGAGTAACAGCACTGTCTTGCCACAGCCTGGCGGACCGCTGATGAATTGATTTTGCTCTACCGGCAGCGCGACGATATGCTCCTGCTGTTTCGTCAAGAGTTCACGGGCAATCATCCAAACACGCCGCGACTCAATCGTGTCTCGCATTCCCCTAATCACCTCAGAGCGATCGCCGATCCCGTCTTGGGTAATGCCCGCGGGTCGTAGGGCAGCACGCTCTCGCTGTGTCTCATGTGTGTCCGTTCAAGTTGAAGTGCCGTCTTCACGTCGTTCAGACTGCGGGCCACCATGATGCGCCAATGCAATTGGAATTCGTTCAGAGGGCGAGAAAGATCGAGCAGGCGTGCCGCCTCTCGAAAGGCAGAGAGTGCCTCGACGGTCCTTCCCGACATCTTCATAAGTCGCGCCTGGAGGGCCAAGTACGATCCTTCCTGCAAAGCGAGTCGCACAGCGTCAGAAACGGCCGCCAAGGCGTCGGTGGTTCGACCCTGGCTTTCAAGACTTAGAGCGAGATTGAAGTGGCCGCCGCCCCAACCGGGATCCGTGGCAATTAACTGGCGGAAGAATTTCTCTGCACGGTCATACGCCCCCAGTTCATAGTAGGCATTCCCGATCAGGTTGAGAGCGTAGGCCTCTGGATCAGAACGGAGCTGCAGAGCCTTGCGAGCCCAATCAATTGCCCTTTCGTACTTTTTTTCGTCGAAGAGCAACTCGGCCAAGCGTTCGATCTGCGTCACCCTCGAGGAGAGAGATTCCCGTCGAGTAATCGCGTCAGCCAATTCCTGTTCCAGGACCAGGATTTCACGTTGCCGTTCAGTCTCATGGCCGGTCGAACTGAGCGGATTCTCCAAAGACACTTCGCATTTGGCGCTCCGGTCCGAGAGGAGCGAGGCCTCCATATCAAGAAGTTTGTTCGCGTCCAGGCGGAAGCGTACCTCAATTTCATCCCCCGCCCGAGGCAACTCGTCAGGCTTCAAGTGTGCGACCGCCAGGACCTTGGTTTCGCGGCTTGGTGTTTCCGCAGCGATAACAATGTCCACTTCTGTCATTAGGTCGCGGGGTACAGACAAGCCACGGTGCGTTTCGAATTGACCATTCGAGGGAAAGGGCAACTCCGTCCCTGCGCGAATCAATGGACGGAATATGCGGTCTTGCGTAAGCAGGCCAATCGTTTCCTGTGCAATTGGCTTCAGGAGTGGAAAACCGAGACCATGCAGAAAGAAAGAGTGTAGAGAGGCGCCGCGAGCAATCGCGGAGAACGAGCGGTCGGGATCCGGCAAAAGGAGTAATTGAGCCTCTCGAAATTGGGCTTGTACAGCCCTTTGGATCTGAGGGATCAGGCTGCTTCCGCCTACCAGAAGAATGCCGTCAATGTCCGTCGCAGAAAGCGCCGCACGGTCCAGCGCATCTTGAATCGGAGCAAAGACGGAGGTGATGGAATTGAATTCCGTGCCATGTGTGTGGAGCAAATCCGTGTCTAGGAAGGGTGCCATCACCTGTTGGAAATGCTTGAGAGTGAGAGTGGGATTGCGCAAGGAGAAGGTTCGGAGACGGTCCGGCGCGGGAACGCTGATTGACGTAGAAAGCTGCCTTGCACAAATATTCGGCTCGATCCGTTGCCCGGGATGAAATGCTAACCACGCTGCATATTCGCCACAGATCGCAAGCTTTAGAGACTCGGCCACGGAGAGCAGTTGGGGGAAAACATAGTTCTTCTTTTCCGCCCACGAAAGATCAAGAGCATCAACACCGTTCTGACGAAGCAATTCGGGGAGCAGAATCTGCTCGGCAATCGCGACGTCGATGTTGTCACCGCCCAGTCGTTCATAGCGAGAGATCGCAAGATTGGCCAGACTGACTCGTCCGCTGGGGGATTCAAGTTGCACGCGCAGCAGGGAAACGTCGCAGGTTCCGCCCCCGAAGTCCACGACGAGGACGACGGCGGGCGTGGTGAGATCAATCGGTAGCGACTCGCGACCTGCGAGGCCGAGAATGTAATCCAGGAACGCGGCATTCGGTTCGTCCAACAGAGATTGTTCACCGAGCTGAATACCTGCAAGCGCGGCCGCTCGCTGCGTGTCTCTTCTTGCCCCGACCTGGAACGAAGCCGGAACTGTCACTACGACGTTGCGGAGGGCCTCCTCGCCAAATTCTTCCTTCACCGCTGCTAACAGGGACTCGAGGATTTTCCCCGCGATCTTGTAAGGTGAGTCAAATTTGCTGGACGAGGCAAACGGGTAATAGGGCTCTCGACCGAGACCCATCTCCGACTTGGTCGAGTAAAAAATCCGGCGATCTTTCCTCAGCCCCCGTCCACGGGCCTCTTTTGCCCCTTGCCCTGCAACCCACTCTCCTGGAGAAAGCTCGGCAACGACCGACGGAAACAATACGCTTTCGGTTACACCATTTCGAATCGGTTGCCGGATCGGCACCATGCTTACGGCGGAAGACCAGCCGTGAGAGCGCAGCGCCCACGAGTCCAGAATGGCCACGGAGGAGTTTGTCGTACCGAGGTCGATACCGCAAAACCACCGCAAGTCGGTGCGCTTCGAGATGACGTCCGGAACAGCCAAAACAGGCAATTCGTTCATCCAGTCCTCCCCGTGATCTCTACCTCACGTGATGCGCTGCTTCTGTACTGGGAATAGAGGACGGCGGGTTGCAAGAGGCTTCGATTTCCTTCAGAGCACGTCTCGCGGCGTTCTGCACTTCCAGGCTCTCGCTTCCGAGGGCTTTCTCGATCACTGGTCTGCCTGATTCGTCACCAATTGCCCCGAGGGCTTCCATGGCGGCGATGCGAACGACCGTCGCATGGTCGTTGACTGCCTCGATGAGGTGAACAACGGCGTCTTTGTGACCACGCAAGCCGAGAATCTTGCAAACCTCCGCCCGGTGCTCTGGTTGCGAGTTTTTGAGAGCCCAAAATAGAAGCCGCTCGTAAGAATGCGACTCAAAGTCAACGGTTGCTCCACAGCGCGGACACTGTTCACTTTCAGATGGCAATTCCTGCCAACAATCAATGCACACGGCGAGCATACTTGCCTCCTGGTGCGCACTGGGAAGAGCCGGAAATCGTCTTCTGAAGTGCGCTTTGTTGATTGAGGTCTTGCCGCGTGATTTGACTCCCGAGACAAGATCCCTCTTGTCAGGAGTCATCAGCCGTCCCAGCAAAGGAAAGGACAGCAGTTCGGGTGGTACTCCTTCACCCTGCTGCAGTTGCCATCCAATTATAGATGCCCGCGAGGGCAGATGCGATCTTCGAGGTCTTACCGGAGAGAATGCCTCGATCCAGAAAACCATTCATGACACCCCAGCTTCGGGTAAAATGAAAATGTCTCTACGGTGAGGGAGTTCACCGTTAACCGCTGTCCCACCGAATAAGCCGGGCGGCTGATGACTCCTGAGAGGAATTCCTTGTCTCGGGAGAAGCCGCAGCTTCAATCCCACAAGACAAGTTTCTTCGAAAGTCGTAGCTCTCGGCTTCCGCAGCCCTATTGTTTGCGCTGCCCATGCTTTTGGTAGAGCAATAGGAAAGCTTGAAGCACTTGAAATCACATAAAAGCCATTTCGAGCGGACGGTTACAAAATTCTATGGCGCTGGCGGATTGCCGGAAACAGAACGGGCGTAGTGGTTTGCAGGGTCCACTCTGGATACGTCTGACTGCCACCTTCTTTGGGACAGGCCTGATTTATCCCGGCCCAGGATCTTGGGCGGCAGGGGTGACTGTGTTGCTCTGTTGGCAGGCAGGTCGCTGGATTCCGCCGACATGGCATTTAGCAGCGGTATTCTCGGCAGCAGCTTTGGCGATATTGGCTGGCATCCCCGCAGCCTCATGGATGGCACGAACGTACAGGTCGAAGGACCCCGACTTTGTTGTGATCGATGAAGTCGCGGGGCAATTGGTTTCTTTGCTTGGTGTGCCTCTTTCCGGTGTCTCTGTGCTGACTGCCTTCGTACTGTTCAGAGCATTCGATATTGTGAAGCCCCCGCCGGTGCGGCAGTTGGAGCAACTGCCCGCGGGGATCGGCATCATGTTCGACGACCTGGCAGCGGGTTTATATGCAGCCGCTCTGCTCCAGTTCGCCCTGCGTTTGCACGTTCTGTAGAGTCACGAGAGGCGGTGAGGTCTTCGGATGTCCGGCGTACTTGATTTCCGGCCAACGCCCGGGAAAAGTGAAACGGCCGCGGACAAAGGTAGAGCGATGGCGCATGTGATCTCCATCAATAAAGAACGAATGAAAAGCCGAGCGCTCAAGTTTGTCCTTTTGATCGGAGTGGTGAGTTTTT
>Ga0335083_10008837_pt1 | contig 12272 bp, 8 predicted proteins | sample Lox_Sample_42_FD_206716 | JGI IMG/M metagenome (GOLD analysis project Ga0335083, IMG submission 206716) | Soil microbial communities from Loxahatchee National Wildlife Refuge, Florida, United States - Lox_Sample_4.2 | ecosystem: Environmental > Terrestrial > Soil > Wetlands | place: USA: Florida... | reverse complement strand
GGGGCCGCTCTGGCGCACTCGAACCCACGAGCTCACCGTCGGAGCGCGGCGGGTCGACCTGCTCGCCAAGGCGCTGCGCCCGCTGCCCGAGAAGTGGCACGGCCTCCAGGACGTCGAGACGCGCTTCCGGCAGCGCTACCTCGATCTGCTCGTCAACGAGGAGGTGCGCCGCGCCGCGGTCCGGCGCTCGCAGACGATCCGCGCGGTCCGCTCCTTCCTCGACACCCGCGGCTTCCTCGAGGTCGAGACGCCGGTGCTGCAGCCGTTGTACGGCGGAGCCTCGGCGCGCCCGTTCACGACTCGCTACGAGGTCTACGGCCAGGACGTATTCCTGCGCATCTCCGACGAGCTCTACCTGAAGCGGCTGGTGATCGGCGGGCTCGATCGCGTCTACGAGATCGGGCGCGACTTCCGGAACGAGGGCGTCTCGCGCAAGCACAATCCCGAGTTCAGCATGCTCGAGTGCTACCAGGCCTACGCGGACTATCGCGACATGATGGATCTGGTCCAGGCCATGTTCCAGCAGGTGGCGCGCGAGGTGACCGGGGGCACCGCCGTCGTCTACCGCGGCCAGACGATCGAGTTCGCCGGCTCGTGGCCGCGCCTGCGCATGACCGACGCCATCCGCGAGGCGACCGGAGTCGACGTGCTCGCCGCGCGGGACCTCGAATCGCTGCGCGAGGCGGTGCGCCGCGCCGGGCACGACCCGGGCGACGCGCCGAGCTGGAGCCGGCTCGTCGACGAGCTCTTCAGCGAGCACGTCGAGCCGAAGCTGGTGCAGCCGACCTTCCTGATCGACTACCCGGTCGAGCTGTCGCCGCTCGCCAAGGGCTCGGCGGACGATCCGCGGCTGGTGGAGCGCTTCGAGCTGTTCGTCGCCGGGATCGAGCTCGCGAATGCGTTCAGCGAGCTCAACGATCCCGAGGTCCAGCGCCTGCGCTTCGAGGAGCAGCGCAAGCTCCACGCGGCGGGCGACGCGGAGGCGCAGCCGCTCGACGAGGACTTCCTCGTCGCCCTCGAGCACGGCATGCCGCCGACCGGCGGGCTCGGGGTCGGCATCGATCGCCTGGTGATGCTGCTGACCGACGCGGCGCACATCCGGGAGGCGCTGCTCTTCCCGTACATGCGGCCCGAGGAACCCTAGATTGAGCGAGACGATCGCCCATCTCTGGCAGGTGGCGGCCCCGGTGTGGGCCGCGGCTGGCGCCGCGGGTGGCTCGCTCGCGCTCGCCTTCATCGTGCTGATCGCGGCGGCGCTGGCCGCCCTCACGGCGATGTTCGTGGGCGCGGCGCTGGTCGTGCTGGAGCGCTTCGCGCGGCAGGCGAGCCGGCTTCGCACGGCGCTCGCGGTGGGCGCCGTCTGGACGCTGGCGGCCGCGCTGGTCGCCATCGACGTCGCCATTCCGGGCGCGCTCGCCGACCGCCACGAGCTCCTGCGCACGCTTCCGGGCGCGCTCGCCGGAGCGGCGCTGCCCGTCGCCTTCGCGATGGTCGTGGTGCGGCTGCTGCTGCGCTTCGCGTCGGCGCGCGCGCTCGGCCTGGTCGCGCTCGCCGCGTTCGCGGCGGGCCTGGTGCTGGTGCTGCCGGTGCCGCCGCTCGGCTGGCTCGGTCTGTCGGCGCGGGAGGCGGCCGCCAACGCCGGGCGGGCGCTCCTCGGCGTGCTCTTCGCGCTGGTGGCGCTCGGCCTGGCGCCGCTCGGCGCCGCCGGCCTGGCCGACGCGCGCGGCAGCGCCGAGTGGTTCATCGCGGTGCGCTACCTGGTCGCCAAGCGGCGCCAGACCTTCATCTCGGTGATCACGTCGATCTGCGTGGCGGGCGTGGCGGCGGGGGTCTGGCTGATCATCACCGTGCTCTCGGTGATGAACGGCTTCGAGCGCACCTGGCGCGACGAGATCATCGGCCACCGCGCGCACTTCACGGTGCAGAGCGGCCTCGGCCCGTTCGGCGACTACGAGAGCGTGCTGCAGCGCGTGACCGCCACCCCGGGCGTGCTGGCGGCCTCGCCCTACGTGCAGGCCGAGGGGATGGTGCGCGGCGACGGGGGCGAGATCGTCGGCGTGCGCGTGCAGGGAATCGACCCGCGCCGCATCGGCGACGTGACGGACCTCCGGCGCGACCTCGTCGAGGGCTCGCTCGACGGCCTGCTGCCCGCCGCCGAGGGCAAGCACGAGCGGGTGGATCCGGGCATCGCGATCGGCGACCAGCTCGCCGCCTCGCTCGGGCTGCACGTCGGGGACACGATGCTGGTGGTGTCGCCGTTCGGCGGCCCGCCGACTCCCCTCGGCCCCGCCCCGCGGCTCTCGCGCTTCAAGGTGGCCGCGATCTTCCGCTCGAGCCTGTTCCAGTACGAGGAGATCTTCACCTACGTGAGCCTCCCGGCCGCACAGGATTTCCGGCGCAGCGGCGACGTCGTCGACGGCATCGAGGTGCGCACCAGCGACTTCTACCGGTCGGCGCAGATCGGCGCCGAGGTGCAGAAGCAGCTCGGCTTCCCGTTCTTCACGCGCGACTGGAAGGAGTTCTTCCCCGCCTTCTTCCAGGCGCTCAAGACCGAGCGGGTGATGATGTTCGTCCTGCTCACCATGATCATGGTGGTGGCCGCCTTCGCGATCGTGGTCACGCTGGTGATGATGATCATGGAGAAGTCGGGCGACATCGCGATCCTGAAGGCGATGGGGGCGCGCGACGTCCTGATCGAGCGCATCTTCGCGATCGAGGGCGCGCTGATCGGGCTGGTGGGCACGGCGATCGGCGTGGTTGCGGGGGTCGCGGTCACCACCCGCCTCGACTGGATCCAGAAGCAGGTGGAGGCGGTCACCGGGATCGACGCCCTGCCGGCCTCGGTCTACCAGGGCATCTCGCAGCTCCCGGCCGAGCTCGACTTCGTGCAGATCGCCGTGGTCATCGCGATCGCCATGTCGCTGGCGCTGGGCGGGACGCTCATTCCCAGTCGGCAGGGGGCGCGGCTCGATCCGGTCGAGGCGCTCCGATATGAGTGACGCGCTGATCGAGGTCTCCGGCCTGGTGAAGCGCTTCGCCACCGGCGAGGGCGAGATCGAGGTGCTCTCGGGGGTCGACTTCGAGCTGGCGGAGGCCGACCGCGTCGCGATCGTCGGCGAGTCCGGCGTGGGCAAGTCGACCTTCCTGCACCTGCTCGGGACGCTGGATCACCCGACCGCCGGCTCGGTGCGCTTCCGCGGCGAGGACGTCTTCGCCAAGGCCCCCGAGGAGCTGGCGCGCTTCCGCAACCACGCGCTCGGCTTCGTCTTCCAGTTCCACCACCTGCTGCCGGAGTTCAGCGCCCTCGAGAACGTCATGATGCCGGGGCTGGTGCGCGGGCTCGGCTTCGGCGAGATGCGCGAGCGCGCCGCCCGGATCCTCGGCGAGGTCGGCCTCGCCGAGCGGCTCGACCACCGCGTCGGGAAGCTCTCGGGCGGCGAGCGCCAGCGCGTGGCCGTGGCGCGGGCGCTGGTGCTCGACCCGCAGCTCGTGCTGGCCGACGAGCCCACTGGGAACCTCGATCCCGCCACCGGCGATCGAATCGGGGATCTCCTGCTCGAGATGAACCGCTCGCGCGGGATGGCGCTCGTGGTGGTGACCCACAACGAGCGCCTCGCCGAGCGCCTCGGGCGGACCGTGGTGCTGCGCGACGGCCTGCTCTCGGCGGGGTCCGCCACGGACGCGTGGAAGTCCCGATAAGCGCCCGTCGAGACTGCGAAATCCAAGGCCGATCCCACTTGCCTCGCGCGGCGTCGGCAACTAGAATGCGCCGACCCTCCCCTCCTGTCCGCCCGGCTCGATCGGAGGAAGAGCTTGCGCGCCCACCGGCCCCCCGCCCGACCGCGTACCGGCAGCGGTGTCGCGACGATTGCCGTGCTCGCACTGATCGCCGGGCTCGCGCTCGCGCCGCGGCCTGCGCGAGCTGCCGACGAGCCCATCAAGGTGCTGGTCGCCGTGCTCCCGTTCCAGGTCCACAGCGAGCGGTCGCTCGAGCCGCTCGAGAGCTCGCTGCTCGACAAGCTGACCGCGCGGCTCGAGGGCAGCGGCAAGGTCAAGGTGGTCGACAAGGTCGTGGTGCGCGAGGCGCTCGTCGAGCACGTCGCCGGAGAGCGCAGCGACGAGCTCCTGCGCAAGCTCGCCGCGCAGGTCGGCGCCGAGTGGGTGGTCGCCGGCAGCCTGACCGAGCTCGCGGGGAGCTACAGCCTCGACGTGCGCGTGACGCCTGCGGGCGAGCGCATTCCCTCGCGCACGATGGTGTTCACGGCCAACGGCGACGACGAGCTGCGCGATCGCGTGGACGAGCTTGCCGACCGCGTGATCGAGATGGTCTCGGGTCAGTCCGTGGTGTCGGGGCGGGTGGTCGAGGTTCGCATCGAGGCGCCCGGGCAGGACGCCGACCAGATCCGCAACGAGCTCCGCACCCGCCCCGGCCGCCCCTACGACGGCGACGCGCTGCGCGCCGACATCGACCGGCTGCGCGCGCGGCCCGGCGTCGCGAGCGCCACCGCCCAGACCGAACGCGGGCCCGACGGCGTGGTTGTGACGTTCCGGGTGGTGCCATCCTCGAAGATCCTCGGCGTGGCGGAGCCCCCCACGCCGGGCGAGCGGGTCGCCGAGATCCGCATCACCGGCAACAAGCGCATCGAGGCGGACGCGATCCGCGCCCGCATCGCCACCAAGCCCGGCGACCGCTACAACGCGGCGCAGGTGGCCGAGGACGTGCGGCAGATCCACGCGCTCGGCTTCTTCTCCAACGTGAAGGTGAGCGCCGAGGACACTCCGCAGGGCCGCATCCTCACCTTCGACATCCAGGAGAACCCCGTCGTCCGCCAGATCACCATCGCCGGCAACGACAAGATCGAGTCGAACCGGATCCGCGACCAGCTCACGCTCACCACCGGAGCCACGCTCGACCTCCCGCTGCTCTACGAGAACCGGGACCGCATCGAGGCGCTGTACCGGGCCGAGGGCTACTACCAGGCGTCGGTGTCGTACGAGGTGGACAACCTGCCGAACGACGCGGTGGCGGTGCACTTCGAGGTCAAGGAGGGCAAGAAGCTCCGCCTCACCGAGATCCGCTTCGAGGGCAACGAGCACTTCACCTCCGCCGAGCTGCGCAAGGGCCTGAAGACCAAGGAGTGGCACTTCTGGTCGTACGCCACGCACTACCTCGACAAGTCCGGCACGTACGCCGAGCCCGTGTTCATGCAGGACATGCAGACCGTCGAGAAGAAGTACACCGACGACGGCTACCTGCGCGTCGAGCTCGACGAGCCGGTGGTAACCACCGAGGGCAACTCGCTGATCGTGACCGTGAACGTCCACGAGGGCGATCGCTTCAAGGTGGGCAAGCTCGACGTCTCCGGCGATCCGAGCGTGGAGATGGACAAGGTGCGCCCGGAGCTGGCGCTGTCGAAGGACGAGTGGTTCAACCGCTCGCACCTCACGCAGGACGTCGACGGGCTGACCCGCCGCTACACCGACCGCGGCTACTACTTCGCGTCGGTGAGCCCGGTCACCAAGGTCGACGACGCCACCAAGATCGTCGACGTCACCTTCGACGTGCAGAAGGGGCCGCTCTACTTCGTGCGCCAGATCTCGATCGCGGGCAACACGCGCACGGTCGACCGCGTGATCCGCCGCGAGATGCAGCTCGTCGAGGGCGAGCTCTACTCGGCGCGCGCGATCCAGCTCTCGAAGAGCCGCCTCGAAGGCCTCGGCTACTTCGAGGAGGTGAACTTCGAGCCCCAGCGCACCGATCAGCCCGACCAGCTCGACCTCGGCGTCAACGTGGTCGAGAAGTCGACCGGCTCGCTCTCGTTCGGCGCTGGCTACTCGACGCAGAACGGCATCGTGGGCTCTGCGAGCGTCAACCAGAGCAACCTCTTCGGGCTCGGCTACGCGGTGCGGGTGTCGGCCAACGTCGGCACCCAGACCCAGCAGTTCTACGCCTCCGTGGCGAACCGCCGGCTCTTCGACAGCGACTTCAGCCTGGCGCTGACGGCCTTCCGCAACACGCTGGCCTACAACGACTTCGACGAGACCGACACGGGATTCGACGTCACGCTCGGCCGCTCGCTCGACGAATCCAACCAGACCCGCCTCTTCGCACGCTACGGCTTCACGGTGCGCAGCATCGACGCGAACTCGGACGTGAAGGCGGCGTCGCTGATCTTCCGGGACTTCTTCCAGGGCGACACGACGACGAGCCTGGTCGGCCTCTCGTTCCGCACCGACACGCGCAACGACCGCGTGATGCCCACCAAGGGCTACGAGCTGGCCGGCAGCGTCGACGGCGCGGGCCTCGGCGGCTTCTCGAAGTTCCTGCGCTTCGAGGGCAAGGGTGCCATCTACAGCAAGCTGCCGAAGTGGTTCCCGCTCGGCGACCACTCCTCGCTGGTCTTCTCGGCGCGCATGGGCTACGTGCTTCCCTTCAACAGCATCTCGGACTGGGACATCTCCAAGATCAACGAGTGCCTGAGCTCGGAGGGCTGCCCGCTCAACAAGATCGACACCAACTTGGACCTGCCGCTCACCGAGCGTTACTACCTGGGCGGGCTCGGTCCGTACCAGCTGCGCGGCTTCAAGGCCCGCACCGTCGGGCCTCGGCGCTCGATCCTGTACGAGTCGATCCGAGGTCCCGGCGGGTCGAAGAAGGGCGGCATCTTCAGCCCGACCGGAATGACCGCCGAGGGCCAGTGCCTGAACAGCACCATCAACGGCATCAACTTCGCCAACCTGACCCAGGGCAACGGCAGCGGAAAGTGCAACTCGCTCAACGACCACAAGATCAGCCAGTTCAACGATCTGAAGGAAACGGACGTCATCGGCGGCAACCAGTTCATCTCGCTCTCGGCCGAGTACCGCTTCCCGATCTCCGAGCAGCTCGGCTTGGTCGGCATCCTCTTCGTCGACACCGGCAACGCCTTCGCCGAGGACGACTTCCTGTTCAACATCAGCGAGTACCGCGTCGGGACCGGCTTCGGGGCGCTCTGGTTCTCGCCGTTCGGGCCGCTCGAGGTGTTCGTCGGCTTCCCGGTGAACAAGCTGTCGGTCGAGAAGTCGATCGACTTCGAATTCTCGGTGGGCGGTTCCACGCTTTGAGGAAACGATCGAACGAGGGGCGGGGGCGGCGGCGCGCCGCGCCGCCGTGGGGGTAGCATGCGCGCATCGAAGGTCAGCCGGTTCCTCCTGATCGCAGGGCTCGTCGCGTTCTGCGCAGGGGCTTCGGCGGACGAGCTCAAGATCGGCGTGGTCGACCTCGACCAGGCCATCAACGCCACCGACCAGGGCAAGAAGGCGCGCGAGGAGCTGTCGCGCAAGCAGCGCGACGCGGAGTCCCAGCTCAAGCCGATGCTCGAGAAGGGCAAGGCGCTCTCCGACGAGCTCCAGAGCAAGCGCTTCGTGCTCTCCGAGGAGGCGCTCTACCAGAAGCAGCTCGACCTGATCGAGCTCGAGAACCAGGTGCGCAACAAGAAGGCCGAGCTCGAGGGCCAGTTCAAGGTCGACTACGAGCGGCTGGTGGGACCGCTCCGGTCGAAGCTGCTGGAGATCGTCCAGGACATCGGCAAGACCGGGGGCTACTCGCTGATCCTCGAGCGCGGCGCCAACGGCCTGATCTACAGCAAGGAATCCCTCGACATCACCGATCAGGTGATCCAGAAGTTCAACAAGAAGGGCTAGCCGCCCGTGGCGCGCGTTCATCCCACCGCCGTCGTCGATCCGGCCGCCAAGCTGGCCGACGACGTCGAGGTGGGCGCCTTCTCCTGGATCGGGCCCGGGGTCGAGCTCGGCCCGGGTGTGGTGGTGGCCAACCACGCGAGCCTCGGCGGCGCGACGCGCGTGGGCGCGCGCACCCGCATCTTCCCCTTCGCCGCCCTCGGCGGCGAGCCGCAGGACCGGGCCTTCTCCGGCGAGCGCACGCGCCTCGAGATCGGCGCCGACAACGTGATCCGGGAGGGCGTCACGCTGCACGTCGGAACCTCGCGGGGCGGGGGCTGCACGCGCATCGGCGACGACAACCTGATCATGAACGGCGCCCACATCGCGCACGACTGCCAGATCGGCTCGCACGTGATCGTCGCGAGCTTCTGCGGGCTCGCGGGCCACGTGGTGGTGGAGGACTGGGCGGTGCTCGGTGCCTACACCGGCGTGCACCAGTTCGCGCGGGTCGGAGAGTCGGTGATGACGGCGGCCAACTCGATGCTCTCGCTCGACGCGCCGCCGTTCGCGTTGGTGGCCGGCGACCGCGCCCGCATCGCCGGCCTGAACACGGTCGGGCTGCGGCGGCGCGACCTCCCGGAGCCCGCCGTGCGGGCGCTGAAGCACGCCTTCCACCTGCTCTTCACCTCCAAGCTCCGCTTCGAGCACGCGCTCGCCCGCGCGCGCGACGAGCTCGCCGACTCGCCCGAGGTCGGCCGCCTGCTGCGCTTCCTGGTGGACTCGAAGCGCGGCGTCTGCCGCTGACGGTGGCCGCGGCCGGCGCCGCCACCCTCGGGCTCGTCGCGGGCGAGGGGTCGCTGCCGTTCGAGATCGCGCGCGGCGCCCGGCGCGCCGGGCGCCGCGTTGCGGCCGCCGCCCTGCGCGGCTTCGCCGACCCGGCCCTTGCGGACGAGGTCGACGCGCTCCACTGGCTCTACGTGGGCGAGCTCTCCGCGCTGCTCGAGCGTCTGGCGGCCGAAGGCGCGGTGGACGTCGTGCTGGCCGGCCTCGTGCCGAAGGAGCACCTCTTCTCCGGCTCCGGCCTGGTGCGGGTCGACGCGCGGGCGGCGGCGCTGCTCGGCGAGCTGCGCGCGCGCGGCGACGACGCGATCCTGCGCGCGCTCGGAGGTGCGCTCGAGTCGGCCGGCCTTCGTCTCGCGTCGCAGGCGGAGTTCGCCCCGCACCTGCTCGCCCCCGAAGGTCCTCTGGGCGCGACCCGGCCGAACGCCGCGCAGCTCGAGGACGTCCGCTTCGCCTGGCCGCTCGCCAAGGCCATCGGGCGGCTCGACATCGGTCAGACGGTGGTGGTGCGCGAGCGCACCGTGCTGGCGGTGGAGGCGATCGAGGGCACCGACGCGGCGATCCGGCGCGGCGGCGCCCTGGGCCGCGGGGCTGCCTGCGCCGTCAAGGTCTGGAAGCCGGATCAGGACCCGCGCCTCGACTTCCCGACCATCGGGCCGGCGACCGTCGAAGCGCTCGAGTCGTCCGGCGTGGTGCTGCTCGCGGTGGAGGCCGGTCGCACGCTGGTGCTCGAGCGCGAGACGCTGGTGCGGCGAGCCGACGCCGCCGGCATCTGCCTGCTCGGCGTGGCCGATCCGGCCGGCCGATGAAGCCGCTCCGCATCGCGGTGGTGGGCGTCGGGCACATGGGCCGGCTCCACGCGCGGGCGATCGCCGAGCACGCGCGCGGTGGGAACGAGGTGGTGCTCGCGGGGGTGGCCGACATCGACCGCGAGCGCGCCGAGTCGGTCGGCCGCGAGAGCGGCGCGCGGGCGACGGCCGACTTCCGCGAGCTCCTGGCGGACGCGGACGCCGCCGTCGTCGCCGTGCCGACCCGCGCGCACCACGACGTGGTGGGCGCGCTGCTCGGGGCCGGCCTCGACGTGCTGGTCGAGAAGCCGATCGCTGTGACCCTCGCCGAGGCGGATGCGCTTCTGGCGGCGGCGCGCGCGGGCGGCCGCGTGCTCGCGGTCGGCCATCTCGAGTGGCACAACGCGGCGCTGCGCGCGATGGCGCCCGCGATCCGGCGTCCGCGCTTCGTCGAGGCGCACCGCATGGGGCCGTTCCCCGGGCGCGCCACCGACGTGGACATCGTGCGCGACCTGATGATCCACGACATCGACATCGTGCAGCGGCTGATCGGCGAGGAGCCCGAGTCGGTCGAGGGCATCGGGGTGCCGGTGATCTCGAGCGAGGTCGACATCGCGAACGCCCGGCTGCGCTTCCCGGGTGGCTGCGTCGCCAACATCACCGCCAGCCGCGTCTCGCCGACGCCGCTGCGCAAGATGCGCTTCTTCCAGGCCGACGGCTACTTCTCGGTCGACTTCCTGGCGCAGTCGGCCGTGATCCTGCGCCGCCGGCTGGACGGCGAGGGCGCTCCGCGCATCGACGTCGAGCCGATCCGCTTCGATCCCGGCGATGCGCTGGCCGCGCAGCTTCGGAGCTTCGTCGCCGCGCTGCGCGCGCGCAGGGATCCCGAGGACAGCGCGGCGGCGGGCGTGCGCGCGCTGCGCACCGCGCTCCGCGTCGTCGAGTCGCTGCCTCCTCCCGATGCGCTCCGATGACCGAGGTCCTGCTGGCGGCCGGCGACGCCTCCGGCGACGCGCACGCTGCCGAGCTGGTGGCCGCCCTGCGGGCGCGGGTGCCCGACGCGGTGTGCTTCGGCCTCGGCGGGGAGGCGATGAAGCGCGCCGGCGTCGATCTCCTGGTGGCGCAGCGCGAGCTCGCGATCGGGGGCCTGGTCGAGGTGGTCGGCACGCTCCCGCGGGTCTTCGCCGCGTGGCGGCGGCTCCTGCGGGCGGCGCGCGCCCGCCGCCCGGCGCTCGTCGTGCTGGTCGACTCGCCCGAGCTGAACCTGCCGCTGGCCGGCCGCCTGCGCCGCCTCGGGGTTCCCATCCTGTACTACATCGCGCCGCAGGTGTGGGCGTGGCGGACGGGTCGCCTGCGCAAGATCGCGCGCCGCGTGGACCGCCTCGCCGTGATCTTTCCCTTCGAGGTCCCCCTCTTCGCCTCGGCGGGCATCCGGGTGGACTTCGTCGGCCATCCGCTGGTCGACCGGGTCGGCGCGCTCGCGGCCCGGCTCGATCGCGCCGGCGCGCGCGCGCTCCTCGGCCTCGACGCCGGCCGCGGGCTGGTGGCGCTGCTGCCCGGAAGCCGTCACAACGAGGTAGCGCGTGGCCTGCCCCTGCAGCTCGACGTTGCGCGGCGGCTCCAGGCCCAGGTGCCCGGGGTCGCGTTCGCCCTGGCCCTGGCGCCCACGGTGCGCGAGGAGGAGGTCGCGCCGGCGCTGGCGGAGGCGGAGGCCGGCGGCCTCCGCGTCCAGGTCGTCGCGGGGCGCACGCACGAGCTCCTGCGGGCGGCCGACGTCGCCGTCGTCAAGCCGGGGACCGCCACGCTCGAGGCGGCGCTCCTCGGCTGCCCGCTGGTGGCGTGCGGTCGCGCCCACCCCCTGACGGCGCTCGCGATCCGCCCCATGATCCGCGTACCGTCCTGGACGCTGCCGAACCTGATCGCCGGAGCCCCCATCGTGCCCGAGTTCCTGCAGGAAGCCGCCGTGCCCGAGCGCATCGCCGCGGCGCTCGCCGGTCTGCTCGCCGGTCCCGCGCGCGAGCTCCAGCTCGCGAGGCTCGCGGACGTGGCGCGCCGCCTCGGACCGGGCGGCGCAGCGGCGCGCGCGGCGGCCATCGCCGAGGAGATGCTGGGTGGTGGCGTGGCTTAGACATGGCGCCTCGGCGCTGCTCGCCGTGGCGGCGGCCCCCGTCGTCGGCACCGGGCTCGTGCTGCGCCCGGGCTGGCGGGTGGGGATCGGCGAGCGGCTCGGCCTCTCGACACCGCGTGGTGACGGCTCGGTGTGGGTCCACGGCGCGAGCGTTGGCGAGATCCTCTCCGCCACCGGCCTTCTCGATGCCCTGCTGGAGCGCGGGCGCCCGGTGATCGCGTCGACCACGACGGCGAGCGGGCGCTCGGTGCTCGCGCGGGCGCGGCCCGGGATCCCGTTGACGCTCGCGCCGCTCGACCATCCGTGGTGCGTCGAGCTGGCGCTGCGCCGCGTCGCGCCGAGCGCGCTGGTGCTGATCGAGACGGAGCTCTGGCCGGGATGGATCGCGGCCTCGGAGCGGCACCGGATCCCGGTGGCGGTCGTCTCGGGTCGCATCTCGGACCGCAGCTTCGCCCGCTATCGCCGGCTCGGACCGCTGGTGCGGGGGACGTTCGCGCGCATCGCGGCGGTCGGCGCCCGCACCGAGATGGACGCGGAGCGCTTCCGCACGCTCGGCCTCCCGGCGGAGCGCGTGCACGTCACAGGGGATCTCAAGCTCGAGCCGTCGGCGGCGCCGTCCACGCTCGCGCCCGATCTCGCTCCGCTCCTGGCGGGGCCCTTCTGGGTCGCCGCCAGCACGCACGCCGGCGAGGAGCGCGCGGCGCTCGACGCGCTCGAGGCCGCCGACGCTGCGGGCCTCGCGACTCCGCTCGTGCTCGCGCCGCGCGGCCAAGAGGGGTTTGAGGAGGTGGCGCGGCTCGTCCTGCGCCGGGGGCGCCGCGTGCGCCGGCGCACCCCACCTGGTCGGCTGAGAG
>Ga0335083_10008836_pt1 | contig 12273 bp, 8 predicted proteins | sample Lox_Sample_42_FD_206716 | JGI IMG/M metagenome (GOLD analysis project Ga0335083, IMG submission 206716) | Soil microbial communities from Loxahatchee National Wildlife Refuge, Florida, United States - Lox_Sample_4.2 | ecosystem: Environmental > Terrestrial > Soil > Wetlands | place: USA: Florida... | reverse complement strand
GTTGTTGACGTTGAACGCGGGTACGCCGTAGTTGTGTTCGGCGGCGTGGTCGAGCAATTGACGGAGACTGATGAGTGCCATGATTGATACCTCTCTAGCTGAAATGAAATTCTGATGTCAGAGTCGATCAGGATTTGGTGCTAGCTAATCGCTTGCGCTCCCCAGTCGTGCATCCGGTCGCTCCCGCTCCCTCCTTGGCACGACTGGCTCGCCGCGACTAGCTGTCAGACACTTGTTTAATCGACTCTGACGCCGTGTTTATTTGCCTCTCTCTTCGAGAATTGCCACTGCCGGCAGCACATCACCTTGCACGAACTCAAGGAACGCGCCGCCGCCGGTGGAGATGTAGGAAATCTGGTTTTCGATGCCGTATTTCTCGATCGCGGTGATGGTTTCGCCGCCGCCGGCGATCGAGAAGCCATTGTTCGCCGCAATTGCCTTCGCGACTGCTTCGGTGCCCTTGGCGAAGTTGGCGAACTCGAACACACCGACCGGGCCGTTCCACAAAATGGTCTTGGCCTTGGCGATGGCGTCGGCCAGCGCCTGCGCCGATTGGGGGCCGATGTCGAGAATCATGTCGTTGGCAGTCACCGCATCGACGCTCTTGATCGTCGGCGCCGCGTCTTCCTTGAATTCGCTGGCCACTACTACGTCAACCGGCAATGGGATGTGCGTCTGCGCCATGATCTTTTTGGCCTGCTCGACCATGTCGTGTTCTACCAGCGATTTGCCGACCGGCTTGCCGGCGGCAGCAAGAAACGTATTGGCAATGCCGCCGCCAACCACCAGCGCATCGACTTTCTTCGCCAGCGATTCCAGCACCTGCAACTTGCTCGACACCTTGGCGCCGCCGACCACAGCCAGCAACGGCCGCACCGGGCTCTTCAGCGCGCGATCAAGCGCATCGAGTTCGGCTTTCAACAAAGGACCGGCGCAGGCCACGGCGGCAAATTTGGCGACGCCATGCGTGCTGCCCTGCGCACGGTGCGCGGTGCCGAACGCGTCCATCACGAACACGTCGCACAGCGAGGCGTAATACTGCGCGATGGCGTCAGCGTTGTCGTTCTCGCCGACATTGCAGCGCACGTTTTCCAGCAGCACGCAGTCACCGGCCTTCAACGCCTGCGAATCGGCGGCGCTGAAACCCTGCGGCATCACCTTGATGTCCTTGCCGAGCAGCGACGACAGGTGCGCGGCCACCGGCGCCATCATCGAATCCGGCTGCTGCGCAATCGGCACGCCCTCTTTCGGGCGGCCGAGGTGCGACATCACAATCACCTTGGCGCCCTTCTGCAACGCCAGTTTGAGCGTGGGCAGCGCCGCGCGCACGCGGGCGTCGTTCACGATCTTGCCGTGTTTGACCGGTACGTTGAGGTCTTCGCGGATCAGCACCCGCTTGCCGGCCAAGTCGAGATCGGCCATCGCCAGAATTGCCATAACTGCCTCTATCTATAGCGTCACTGCGTAAATGGGGTCAGAGCCCATTTTCCTGAACCTGTACGAAATTGCCAGAATGTTTAGCTCATACCGAACAATTTGCGCTCGCTGTCAATCAGCGCACGGAACGCCGGCCGCGCCGCGATGCGGGCGTAGTAAGCGGCAAGTTTCGGGTACCTGGCGGCATCGACCGGCACGCCGCCGTGTTCGAGGTTGATCAACTGGGTAACGATGGTGATGTCGGCCAGCGTCAACGCATCGCCGACCAGAAAACCCTGGGCCGGCGCACAGCTTTCCAGGTAGGCCAGCAGCAGCGGCAACTTGTTGGCTTCGGCATCGTCGGCGGCCTTCAGGTCGCCCTGTTGGCGGCGCAGCTTCGGCATCACTACGCGGTTGAAGAAAATGACGGTGCCGACCGGGAACATCACGGTGTCGGCGTATTCGTCGAACCAGGCCACCTTGCCGCGCGCCCTGGCTTCGGCCGGGATCAGCGTGTTGGCGGGAAACTTGGCTTCCAGGTACTGCACGATGGCGCTGGAATCGGCCAGCGTGTAATCGCCGTCCTGCAGGGCCGGGATCTTGCCGGTCGGGCTGGCGGCGCGGAACGCGGCGTCGTCGGCATGCGGGCTCAGCGGGCGGTTTTCCAGCGCGATGCCACGTTCGGCGGCGTAGATCAGCACTTTGCGGGCGAAGGGAGAAACGGAAATACCGAACAGGATCATGGTGCGTGCTCCGAGGCAAGGGATCGAGGGTGGCGAGTATAGGAGCAAACCCGGGTTTACGTCAGGCCGCTTCGCCCAGCACCCGCACGATCTCGTCGTGCAGCGCCGCCAGTTTGAACGGCTTGGGCATGAAGCCGCGGAAGCCGTATTCGCGGAAGTTGGCCATCACCGGGTCGGCGGCATAACCGCTGGAGACGATGGCGCGCACCGAGGTGTCCTGATTGCGGATTTCCACCAGCGCGTCCTTGCCGCTCATGCCGCCGGGGATGGTCAGGTCCATGATCAGGCAGTCGTAGCGTTGGCCGGCATTGGCCGCCGCAAAATACATCCTGATCGCTTCGCGGCCGTCGCGCGCGCGATCCACCCGCATGCCGCGCCCGGTCAGGTACGTGGTGCACAACTGGCAGATCATGTCCTCGTCGTCCATCAGCAGGATGCGAGCCTGGCCGGATTGCGGCACCGGACGCGCCGCCGGCTGTGCGGCCTTCTCGGCGATTCCCTTGCCGGAAGCCGGCAGGTACAGCGTGAACCGCGTGCCGTTGCCCTCCTCCGATTCCACCGAGATGTGGCCGCCATGCCGGCTGACGATCGAGTGCACGGTGGCGAGCCCGAGCCCGCTGCCCTTGTTCTTGGTGGTGAAGTACGGATCGAAGATCTTGTCCAGATGCTCGGCCTTGATACCCCCGCCTTCGTCGCGCACCAGGAACCTGAGGTAATTGCCCTCGTGCAGGCCCGGCACGTCGCCACGATCAACCCGGCAATTCTCGATGGAAATGTACAGGTGCCCGCCCTGCGGCATCGCCTGCAGCGCATTGGTGGCAAGATTCGAGAACACCTGCGACACCTGGCCTTTGTCCACCCACGCCCGCCACAGGTCGGCCGGCGATTCGAACACCAGCTTGACGTTGCTGCCCGACAGATCGAACCGCACCACTTCTTCGATCACCGCCTTGATGCTGACGTCCTGCTTCACCGGCTCGCCGCCCTTGGCGAACGTCAGCAGTTGGCCGGTCAGATGGGTGGCGCGATGGAAGGCGACTTCGGCCTTCTCCAGCGCATCGTGGCTGACGTGACCGTCGCCAAGCATGCTCTTGGCCAGCGCGATGTTGCCGAACAGGATGGTGAGAATGTTGTTGAAGTCGTGGGCGATGCCGCCGGCCAGCACGCCGAGGCTGCTCAGCTTCTGCATGCGCAGCAGTTCTTCTTCCATCTTCATGTACTGCGTGATGTCGCGCGACACGTTCAGCACGGTTATCACTTCCCCGTCGATGACGAGGCCCGGGAACACGCTCCAATCCACCCGCATCGAGCCGCCGGGATTGTCGGCCTCGAAATAGGTCGTGTACGGCTTGCCGCTGTGGAACACGCGTTCGATGGCGTCTTCCCACAGTTCGCACAGATGCTTGGGGAAGCCCATCTCGTCGTGGGTCTTGCCGAGAAAAGCCGAAGGCGGCATGCCGATGATTTCGGTCACCACGTCGTTGACGTAGATGTGGCGATGCGCGCGATCGAACTCCATGATCACGTCGTTGGTGTGGTTGACCAGCGCCAGGTAGCGGTTCTGGTGCTGGCGTAATTCTTCCTGGATGCGTTTGCTGTCGGTGACGTCGAGCGCGGTGACGTACGACAATTCCGCCACCGGGTCGTAGGTGGCGCGATACGACAGCCAGCGATAACTGCCGTCCTTGCAGCGGCAGCGGTTCTCGAATTGCAGCGTGTGGCCGGTCTGCATCTGCCGGCCTATTTCCGACCGGGTACGCTCGAGATCGTCGGGATGGACCAGGTCCATCACGTTCATCGTGTAATGCTCGTCCTCGGTGTAGCCAAAGGTGTCGAGCGCGGCCTGGTTGACCTTCAGCACCTTGCCGTCCACGGTCGAGATCATCATCAGGTGCGACGACAACTGGAAAAACTTCAGGAACTCGTCGCGCTCGAGTTCATGCCGCTTGAGACTGCTGATGTCCTGCATCGCGCCGCACACCCGCAGCGGCGCGCCGGTTTTCCTGTCGCGCTTCAATACCGAACCGACGGTGCGCATCCAGCAGACGTAGCCTTGCTTGTGCAGACCGCGGAATTCGATGGCGAACTGGTCGTCCTTGGCGATGGCTTGCAGCACACGACGCTCGGTGATCTCGCGATCGGCGGGATGGGTCAGCGCGCGCAGCGTGTCGGGTGTGGTTTCCAGTTCGCCCGGCTGATAGCCGAGCAGGGCCAGCCAACTTTCGTCGGCCTGGTAATGGTTGGTGGGGATGTCCCAGTCGAAGAAGCCCAGCGTCGCTCCTTTCAGGGCCATACCGTACTGTTCGGGCGTCAACACGTTGCCTTTGGCTTTGGGATCCAGCCAATCAAGCAAGGACTGCAATATTCTGGCAAAAGCTCGTTTCACGGGGTTTCCAAGTGTTTGGGCTCCCACAACTGGTAACGTCCAAATACCGGGAATATTTACTCTGTTTTCATCAGCGTTTAACGCTGTGGCCCTATCGTACTCTCATTTTTGGAACCACAGGAACGCCCGGATGGAACAAACCCGCTGGAATGCCCTCTGGATTTCCGATGTACATCTTGGGACCCGCGGCTGCAAGGCCGCCCAACTGCTGGCTTTTCTCAAGTCCCACCCCTGCAAACAGCTCTACCTGGTAGGCGACATCATCGACGGCTGGCGCATCTCCACCAGCAAGTGGTACTGGCCGAGCGATCACAACAAGGTGCTGCGCCGCATCCTGCGCATGGCAGAGAAAGAACACACGCAAGTCACTTACATTCCCGGCAACCACGACGAATTCCTGCGCGGCTACCTGCACGGCCATCTGCTGCAGATGGGCAATATCCGCGTGTTACATGAAACGATACACACCACGCTGCGCGGCGACAAACTGTGGGTCGTGCACGGCGACATTTTCGACGGTGCCACCCGCCATCCCAAACTGGTGACGCTGCTCGGCGATGCCGGCTACACGTTGCTGCAAGGCATCAACGGTGTCGTCAATCATTGCCGCCGGTTGTTTCATCTGCCGTACTGGAGCCTGGCCACTGCGGTGAAACGCAAGGTCAAGACTGCCGCCACCTACATTGCCGATTACGAAGAAGCGGTAGCGCACGAAACCCGCCGCCGCGGCCATGACGGCGTGGTGTGCGGTCACATCCATCACGCCAGCCAGCGCACCATCGGCGGCGTGCAGTATTTCAATTGCGGCGACTGGGTGGAAAGCTGTACCGCCATCGCCGAAGACCTGCACGGTGAATTCCACGTGCTGCACTGGCAGGACAGCCAGTCGCTGCAAGAGACCGTGGTTCCCCTCAAACTCACAGCCTGAGTCTGCCGTCATGATCAACATCGAAGCGGCGGTTTCCGCCAAGTTTCCCCGTCTCTCCACGACGCCGGCGCTGCTGCGCAAATCGGCGTTTTCGCTGCTGCGCCAGCTGATCCACGAAGACGAGATCAATGCGTTCCTGCGCGACAACAGCGACGTGCGCGGCTTCCAGTGGATAGACCGCGTGTTCGAACATCTTGATTTCAGCTACACCGTCAGCGCGCAAGACAGGGCCAACATTCCCGACAGCGGCCGCGTCGTCATCTACGCCAATCATCCAATCGGCTCGCTCGACGGCCTCGCCTTGCTGCGGCTGGTCGGCGAAGTGCGGCGCGATGTCAAGGTGATCGCCAACGACATGCTGTCGCACGTCAGCGCGCTCGAACAATTCCTGATCCCGCTCGACAACATGGGCGGCGGCAGCGCAATCCGCAGTTACAAGCACGCGTTGACCGCGCTCGAACAGGAACAAGCCGTGCTGGTGTTTCCGTCGGGCGAAGTGTCGCGTGCGAGTCCGTTCGGCGTCAGCGATCCGGCGTGGCGCCCGGGCTTTCTGCACCTGGCGCGCAAGGCCAAGGCGCCGCTGTTGCCGGTGCTGGTGAAGGCGCGCAACTCGCTGCTGTTCTACTGTGCGTCGATGTTCTGGAAACCGGCCGGCACCATGCTGCTGCCGGATGAATTGTTCAAGCAACGCTCGAAGGTAATCAGTTTCCGCGTCGGCGAAATGATCCCCGCGCGCAAACTGCATTCGGACGAAGTGCAGGACCGCACGCTGGTCAACCGCCTGCGCCGTCATCTGTACAAGCTGGAGAAACCCGGCGCCCGCGTATTCGAAACCGAGCGCGCCATCGCCCATCCGGAAAACCGCCAGCAACTGCAACAGGAACTCAAACGCGGCGAACTGCTCGGGCTAACGCGCGACAACAACGCCATCATTTTGTTCGACTGGTTCCCCGACTCCGCCGTGATCCGCGAAATCGGCCGCCTGCGCGAACTCGCGTTCCGCCGCGTCGGCGAAGGCACCGGCAAGCGGCGCGACCTCGATCACTTCGACCGCCACTACCGTCACCTGATCGTATGGGACCGCGAAGCGCTGGAAATCGCCGGCGCCTACCGGCTCGGCGAAGGCGCCGCCATTCTCGAACGCCTCGGCATCGAAGGACTGTACACCTCGACACTGTATCGCTACGCGCCGCAGTTCACGCCGTTCATCCAGCAAGGGCTCGAACTCGGCCGCAGCTTCGTGCACCCGAATTACTGGGGCAAGGCCAGTCTCGACTATTTATGGCAAGGGCTTGGCGCTTACCTGGTAACGCGTCCTGAAGTGCGCTACCTGTTCGGCCCCGTGTCGATGAGCGCCGACTTTCCGCGCACGCTGGCGGAAGAGCTGGTGTATTACTACAGCACTTATTACCCGGCCAGCGAACCACTGGCGGCGACGCGGCACGAGTTCCGGCCTTCAGCTTCCAGCATAGAACGCCTGCGCCACAAATACACCGGCGTCGATCAGGAAGCTGGTCTGCAATTGTTGCAAGATGCGTTCAATGAAGTTGGCTTGAAAATTCCCGTGCTGTATCGCCAATATGCCGCCACGTTCGACGCCGGCGGCTTCCAAACGCTGGCATTCAGCATCGATCCCGATTTCACTGACTGCATCGATGGCTTGTGCCTGACCGACTTGCACAAGCTGAAAGCGGCGAAGCGGCAGCGCTATATGGGAAGTGTGGTGGCGCCGAAACGGAAAGCAGCAGGTTGAGTTTTCACTGGGCTGTCCGAGCTGCTCACAATTCAGCTGAGCCTTAGAGCAGAGGCGGCCCCAAACACGCCCTCGAGTTTTTTCTCTCCGCTCTACCACAGCCCGAGGCAACAAGGCGCAAGCCTCGATGCCATCGAGGTGTGTACAAGCACCGAAGAGGGCAGCGAGGCTGGAGCCGCCGTTGCATGCGTTGCATCAGCCGCCAAGTCAGGTCAGGTGTACAGAGCAGCCTGCAAAGGCGGTCGCCTCATGTCTACGCAGCGAATAGTTAGCGGAGTAGGCATGAGGCGCCCGCCCATAAGCAGATGCCAAAAATCCTAGTGCCAGAGCGACGCCGCGAGTTCTTCTTCGCTCTGCTTGCAGCCACCGGCGATCCAGCCGGCCAGCGCCTTGGCGACATCGGGATAGGTGACGGTGATCGGCTTGGCATCGCTGCGGAGCCAGCGTTCGACTGCTTGCGGTTCCAGTTGTTGCATCACGGTAGCGTAGCCGAGTTGATCGAGCGCGGCGGCGTTCGACAGCTGCTCCATCTGGCCGTGCAGCGGCTTGGTGAGGATGCGCTTGCCGAGTTGCAGGCATTCGCTGATCAGTTCGAAGCCGCTGTTGGTGATGACCATGCTCGACTTCAGCAGATCCTGCTTGAAACCGTCGCGACTGATCGGCCGCAGCCGCAGGTTGCCATGATCGCCATGTTTCGCATTCGGGTGATAGATGAAGAAGCGATAGTCCAGCCAGCGCGAGAACAAGCTGCTGATCGCGGCGAGATTCTCGAACGGCAGATAGATGACCACCGTCTTCGCATCGACATCCACCGGCTCGGTCAGCGGTGGCAGATCGACGATGGGCGGCAAGATGGGATGACCGAAGTGATGCCAGTGCAAACCAACGCTGCGGCTGGCCGGTGCGAAATAATCCATCACGCCCATCGGGATGTCGTAGCGGAATGCATATTGGTGGCCGATGCCGACTGTCGGCAGTCCGCGCTTGCGGGCCGCATGCGCCAGCACTGGCTCGTAATCGGTGATCAGCAGATCGTAGCCGCTGAGATCGAGCGTCGAGACGTCGTGGAAGAATTTGGCCAGGCTGTTCTTGCGAAACGTCTGCCACAAATCGACGCGGCCATTGGCGGTGGCGAAGGTCAAGCCCGGCCGCCACTCGAAATTGCGAATCGCTCCACAACCACGCTCACGTTCGCGGCCGCTCAGCAGCCAGGTGATTTGCAGATCGGGGAATGCGTTCAGTTCGTTGTACATCGCGGACGCGCGGCTGATGTGGCCATTGCCCGTGCCCTGTACGCCATAAAGGATTTTCATTTAGTTAGATGACACTCAATGCAACGGAAGTACCGAGCAACGCGCCCATCAGCGTGTCGGTGGGATAGTGCACACCGAGCACGACGCGCGAACCGCCGACCATGGCCGACCACAAATACAGCGGCAGGAACAGCGGCGTCAGCAGCGTGCACAGCAGCGTGACGAACAGGAAGGCGGCCGACGTATGGCCGGAAGGCAAACTGAAACGATCGCTCGGCTTGATGCGCGCGGTGAAACCGGCCAGCGCTTGTTGCGGCCGCTGCCGGCGTATCGTGTTTTTCAGCACCAGGTAGCACAGGCGTTCGACGGTGAAGGCGATCAGCGAGGTGTACACGATCTGACGCGCGGCTTGCGGCTTCAGCAACAGCGCCAACGGCACCAGCATCAGATAGAGCCAGCCATCGGCAGTGGCGGAGATGCGGCGGGCAAGCGTGGCAAGAGAGATGGGGCGGCTCTGGCCAGCCAGGGACAGGCAGGCTTTGGTGTCGAACGATTGTATGTACTGCAACATCGCGACCAAGGCGGAAGAACCTATTACTGTTTTCACGCTGCGCATATTCCGCCGTCAAGGTTAAGCGTGCAGAAAGAGCGGTTAAAAATCCGGTTAATTTCCGCGTTTTTGTGCACCTCTCTTCACGAATTTTTCCGAAAAATTAACTGCAGCGGCCTGCCGGCTTAACGGCGGATTAACCGCGACTGTTTACGGTGCGTAGTGGAAGCGAGTCTCGAGTCGCCACCTTGGCGAAGCTTCCCTTCACCCACTTCCAGGAGAAACTCAATGTCCATTTTCGTGTTCAACCGTTTCGTGCAGGCCGGCATTTTTCGACCGCTGTTGCCGATGGTCGCGGGCTCGGTGCTGATGTTGGCCGGCACTGCAGCACTCGCCGACGACACGCCGGGCGCAGTCGAAGAAATCGCCGTGTTCGGCAAGGGCGAAACCCGCCAGGTGCAGAGTCTCACCGCCACCCAGCTCGACGAATTTCCCGCCGGCACCAGTCCGCTGCGCGCGATCGAAAAACTGCCGGGCGTCAACTTTCAGGCTGCCGATCCGTACGGCGCCTATGAGTGGTCGGCCCGCATCGTCGTGCGTGGCTTCAACCAGAACCAGATGGGCTTTACCCTCGATGGCGTGCCGCTCGGCGACATGTCGTACGGCAATCACAACGGCCTGCACATCAGCCGCGCCATCATGACCGAGAACATGGGGATGGTGTCGCTGGCACAAGGTGCCGGCGCGTTGGCCACCGCGTCCACCAGCAATCTCGGCGGCACGCTGGCGTTCACCTCGCGCGATCCGGATGCCAATTTCGGCGTTGCCACCAATGGCACGGTCGGCAGCGATGCCGCGCGTCGTGGCTTCATTCGCTTCGATACCGGCACGCTGGGCGAAACTTTCCGCGCTTACTTGAGCGTCGGCGACCAGAGCACCGACAAGTGGAAAGGCAATGGCGACCAGCAGCAGCAGTATGTCAACGCCAAATTCGTCACGCAGATCGGCAAGGCCGAACTCAGCGGTTACTACGATCACTCCGACCGCGCCGAGATCGATTACCAGGACATGTCGCTCGACATGATCCGCCGCCTCGGCCGCGACTTCGACAACTACTATCCCGACTACGCGCGCGCCATCGCCGCCGCGCAGGGCCAGTTCAGCGGCGGCGTCAATTCGCTCGACGACGGCTACTGGAATGCTTCGGGCCTGCGCAAGGACGATCTCGGCTACCTGAAACTTTCGGCACCGATCGACGAGTTCTGGCAAGTCGACGCCACCTGGTACAAGCACACCAACGACGGTCAGGGCCTGTGGGGCACGCCGTACCTGGCGACGCCGGGCGGTGCGCCGATCTCGATCCGCACCACCGAATACAACATCGACCGCGACGGCATCATCGCTGGGCTGACGTGGACCAGCGGCGATCATCACGTCAATTTCGGCCTGTGGTACGAGAACAACGACTTCGACCAGGCGCGACGCTTTTACGGCGAACCGTCGTCAACGGTGCCGACGCGCGACTTTACCGAGTTTCAGACCAATCCGTTCTTCACGCAATGGGAATACGCCTTCAACACCGAAACCTGGCAATTCCACGTGCAGGACACCTGGAACCTCACTGACAAGATGCGCGTGCAGTACGGCTTCAAGAGCCTCAACGTCGATGTGACCGCCTCGACCATCACCGGCGACAACAAGACCGGCGAAATCAAGACCGACAAGAAATTCCTGCCGCAGGCCAGCTTCGTGTACGCGCTGGGCGACCGCGACGAACTGTTCGGCGCCATCACCCGCAACGTGCATGCACTGGTTGGCACCGCCACCGGCGTGTCGCCGTTCTCCGCCACCCAGGCCGGCTTCGATGCGATCAAGAACACCATCAAGCCGGAAACCGCGACCACGGTCGAACTTGGTTGGCGTTGGAATACGCATGAAGTGCAGGCAGTCGCTTCGGTTTATCACGTTGACTTCAAGGACCGCCTGCTGGCGATCCAGCAAGGCTCGGCCATCATCGGTAATTTCAGCGCGTTGGCCAACGTCGGCCGCGTCACCAGCGTCGGCGTCGAATCCGGCCTCAACTGGCGCGTGACCGATCGCTGGACCTGGTTCAACTCCGCCAGCTACAACCGCTCCACCTACGAAGACAACTTCATGGATGGCGCCACGCTGGTGCCGGTCAAGGGCAAGCTCGCAGTCGATTCGCCGGAGTGGATGTTCAGCTCCGAACTCGGCTTCGACACCGACCAGGTGTTCGGCAAGCTCGGCTACAAATACACCGGCGAGCGTTTCTACACTTACCTGAACGACGGCAAGGTCGATGCGTTCGGCATGGTCAACGCCACGCTGGGATTCAAGTTCGGCAAACAGTTCGGCTTCAAGGCGCTGACCGCGCAGCTCGATGTGACAAACCTGCTGAACAAGGACTACATCGCCACCGTCGGCAGCGCCGGCTTCAGCAACAGCGATCCAACCGGCACCGGCCAAACGCTGCTGCCGGGCGCGCCGCGCCAATTGTTCTTCTCGCTGAAAGCCTTGTTCTAACACCTCTCCGCTGCTTGCCGAGGCCGGGAAACCGGCCTCGGTTTTTTTGTATGATATTTGCGCTGTAGAAAAACTGGTTGAACCAACTGAGGTAAGTGGCTAGCTTCTGGGGCAAAGAAGAAACGAAGTGCGTGTTCACGCAAATGAAGTTTTAAGGCACTGGAAAAACTTTATCTCTTAATCAAGGACGTTATTCATGATACAGCGCATTCTGAAATCTTTGATATTTATCGCTTCCTTGCAAGGAGTTTTAGTTCAAGCTCAACAATTCCTGGAGCCATGTACTACTTATGACTTTTCGCGCAAATACGAAGAGCGAGTTGCTTCATTGACGCAAGGCGCAATGCCTGGCAAATACGAGTTTGGAGTTATGGTAATCCCATCATTCACCCCAGAGTGGGGCGTCGGTATTTCCAAAGAGAAAGAAAGTATCTTTTTAAGCTATGTCGTCCTCAATAAATCATTATGGGGGGCTAGTTGGGTTAAAGCCGGATCAAACCTGAAACAGATGGATTTTTCTACTATTGAAATCCTGCCAAAAAAAGTAACCGTACAAATAAACCAAGCGATATATGATGGTCTTCGAGCCGAATGGGAAAGATCCATAAGCTCAAATCGCGCTTCACAATTTGGCGGCCTCGACGGGACTACTTACAATTTCAAATTACTTGGTCAATGCGGCAAAGCTTGGTCTCCCAAG
>Ga0335083_10008835_pt1 | contig 12273 bp, 10 predicted proteins | sample Lox_Sample_42_FD_206716 | JGI IMG/M metagenome (GOLD analysis project Ga0335083, IMG submission 206716) | Soil microbial communities from Loxahatchee National Wildlife Refuge, Florida, United States - Lox_Sample_4.2 | ecosystem: Environmental > Terrestrial > Soil > Wetlands | place: USA... | reverse complement strand
AAGATCAAAAAAAGGTTGGACAGCAGAGCTTGGGCGACCTGCAAGCTCTTCTTCTTCCCCCCGATCTAACTCCGATCGGAGCGTACGCGCTCTCGTCCGGCGCGGTGGAGCCTGTGGGCAGCGCATCCCACGAGTGTCGACGGTCGGCGCTGTCCACAGGATCCACGGCGCGGCCGCGCGTTCTGCGCGGAGTAGCCAGCCGGCATGTGACGAATCACTAGAGCGTCGGCTAGCGCGCGGTCGCGGTCGGCAGCGCCGTCCACTCGCCGTAGCGTGCAACCGGGCCGTCGACGCGCGCCATCGCGATGCCGCGGCGTTCGAGCTCGGCGACGATCGGATGCGGCGAGCTCGGCACGAACACCGTCGCGAGTGGAAACGGCGAGCTCGGCCAGCGAAACGCGAACACCGCATGCGCGGTCGCGACCGCGGCGTGGACCTCGTCGAGCTCGAGCGGGTCCCCCGGCTGTTCGCCGTACCGGATCGCGAGCCTGTCGCCGTGCAGCTCGTAGCGCGCGGTCGTCGGCTCCTCGCTCGCGAGGGGGGCGAGGATCGTTTCGGCACGGCGCGCGATACGCCTGCCGATCGCGCGGTACGTCCACGCGAAGTAGCGCGGCATGAACGGCACGAGCACGAGCGCGACCGCCGCGATCACGACGCCACCGATCACCAGCGTCGACGGCTGGCCGCGTTCCAGCGTCCACAGCCACCCCGAGGCCGCGAGGAGCACGATCGCAGCCACCACGACGACGCGCTGCCGCGTCCGCAGCGCGACCTTGTTCTGCGGCAACCGGCGGACCAGACGGTCGCGCTGATGCTGGAGCGCCCACTCGAGCTCTCGGCGCACGATGCGGATCGCTTCTGCCGACAGCTCGAACGTCCACGCGAGGTCATCGGCCATCGCGGGTTGGTATCACGGTTTCCATGCGCACCGGGACATGCGATACACGCCGCGTGAGCGAACAGCTGCGCGAGCTCGCGCGTCTCGCCGGGCTCGACCCCGAGTACACGAGCTGGCGCGGCGAGCCGGCGGCCGCGAGCGACGAGGCGCTGCTGCTGGCGCTGCGCGCGCTCGCGCCCGATCTCGGCGTCGCGATCACGAACGCCGACGACGCGCCGGCCGCGGCGCGCGAGCTCGAAGCGCGGCGCTGGCTCGAGATCGTGCCGCCGGTCATCGTCGCGTGGGACGCGCTGGTCGTCGTGCCGTTCGCGGTCGCGGCCGAGCAGGACGGCGAGTGGGAGGTCGAGGTCACGACCGAAACCGGCGCGGTGCATCGCGCGCACGGCCGCCTGTTCGAGCTGGCGGCCGATTCGCACGCGTGGCCGGGCGGCGTCGTCCATTGCGTGCGGCGCGCGTCGCTCGCGGTCGGCGGCGAGCTCGGCTATCACCACGTGCGGTGGCGCGCCGCCGGCGGCGAGGGCGAGGCGCTCGCGATCGCGGCGCCGATGCACGCGTACGGCGCGCCGGGGCTCGGCCGGCGGCGCTGGGGCGTGTTCGCGCCGGTCTACGGCCTCGCGTCGCCACGCAGCGGCGCGGCTGGCGACCTCGCGTCGCTGCGCGAGCTGTGCGCGCAGGTCGCGCGGCGCGGCGGCAGCTACGTCTCGGTGCTGCCGCTGCTGGCCGCGAACTACGAGGTGTCGTGCTCGCCGTACTCGCCGGCGAGCCGCTTGTTCTGGAACGAGCTCTACGCGGATCTCGGCGCGCTCGCGCGCGAGGTCGGCGCGCCCACACCGGCCGCGCCGGCGTTCGGCCCAGGGCTCATCGACTATCGCGCGCAGTATCGCTGGCGGCGCACCGCGCTCGACGCGCTCGCGGCACGCTGCAACGCGGATCCGACGCGCGCCGCCGAGCTCGACGCGTGGGCGGTCGCGCACGACGTCTACGACTACGCCGCGTTCCGCGCGCTCGGCGAGGGGCAGCGCGCGGGCTGGCGCGCGTGGCCGGCCGCGCTCCGCGACGGCTCGAAGCCGGTGGCGACGCGCGCCGATGCGCTCGCGCTCGGCGCCGATCCCGTGCGCGTCGCGACCCACGTGTTCGCGCAATGGGCGATGCAGCGCCAGCTCGAGGCGCTGCGCGACGCGCACGGCTCGGCCGCGCTGTATCTCGATCTACCCGTCGGCGTCAGCTGCGACGCGTACGAGGTGTGGCGCTGGCGCGACCTGTTCCTGCTCGATCTGGCCGCCGGCGCGCCGCCCGACGCGCTGTTCCTCGGCGGTCAGGACTGGGGCCTGCCGCCGCTGTCGCCGATCGCGCTCCGTCGCGATCGCTACCGGTACTTCATCCGCTGCGTGCGCCATCACGTGCGCGTCGCCGGGATGCTGCGCGTCGATCACGTGATGGGGTTGTTCCGCCTGTACTGCGTGCCGGCGGGGCGGCCGGCGACCGACGGCGTGTACATCCGCTATCACGCCGACGAGCTGCTCGCGATCCTCGCGCTCGAGTCGGCGCGCGCGCGGTGTGCGGTGGCCGGCGAGGATCTCGGCACCGTGCCGCCGCACGTGCGACCCGCGATGGCGGCGCACGGCATGTTTCGCCTGCATGTCGGGCAGTGGCACCTGCCGATGCACGTCGGCGAGGCGCCGGCGCCCGCGCCTGCGGAAGCGGTCGCGAGCCTCAACACGCACGACACCGCGACGTTCGCGGGCTGGTGGCGCGGCGCGGACATCGACGACAAGCGCGAGCTCGGCCTGATCGATGGCGCGCAAGAAGCGGCGGAACGTGCGGAGCGGGCGCGCCAGCGCGAGGCGCTCGTCGCGTTCTCCGCGATCCGGCCGGCGGACGATGCGTTGACCGAGGTCGAGCGCGCGATGGTCGCGGCGACGACGGATCTCGCGGTCGGGCCGGCCGAGGTCGTGCTGGTCGCGCTCGACGATCTCGTGCTCGATCCGGTGCCGCACAACGTGCCGGGCACGGTGAGCGAGCGACCGAACTGGCAGCGGCGCGTCGAAGGCTGGGGCGATTCGCTCGACGCGGCGCGCGCGGCGCCCGCGGCTGCTGCGGCGATCGCCGCGATTGTGGCCGCCCGCGGCGCGCGGTCGTAAGATCGATCCATGAACCGGTACGTGCTGGCCCTGCTCGTGCTTGCTTCGAGCGTGGCGCTCGCCGACGGCGAGATCCGGCTCGACGTCGAGCTCGGCAAGCAGGTGGAGGTCGACGTCGGCTACGTGCGCGGCTGGATGTGCGACGATCCTTCGCTCGTCACGGCCGAGATCGTCACGCGCGAAGATCGCAACGTGTGGATCGTGACCGGCGCCAAGCTCGGGCACACGCTGTGCCGGGTCGGCACCGATCCGACCATGCCGCGCCACTACGTGTTCGACCTGCACGTCGTCGAGCCCAAGCCGAGGAAGTAGCGGTCGTGGTTCGTCGGCGGCTCGCACGGCTCGCGCTGCCTGTCGTGGTCGGCTTCCTCCCGGCGGCGCTCCTCGGCCTCGCCGTCGTGCGGTTCACGCTCAATCACTTCTTCTTTCGCGCGCCGTTCTTGCTGGACGCCGGGTTCCTGTCGAAGCTCACCTATCACGATGGTCTCGTTCTGCCGGTACCGAGGATCGCGTGCGACTACGCGAGCGTCTTCTACGACATCTACGTGTCGCCGATGACCTCGATGTTCTCGGCGCTGAGCTATCTCGCGCCGGTCGGTCGTTGCGAGTGGTTCGCGGTCGTGGAGGGCGCCGTGTACGCGCCGATCGGGCTCGCGGTGTACCTGATCGCGTCACGGCTCGAGCCCGAGTCCGCGCTGCGCCGTCTACCGATCACGTTTGCAGCCGCGGTCGCGTTCTCGTTCAGCGGGCCCGTGCTGTGGATGGTCGGATATCCGCACCTCGAGGCCGCGATGCCCGTGCTCGCGTGCGTCGCGGTGGGCGCGGTGATCTCGGGACGCACGCGTGCCGCCTGGGTCTGTCTCGTGCTCGCCGCATCGGTTCGTCAGGACGGAGGCATTCACGTCGCGCTCGCGCTCGCGCCGCTGTGGTTCCTCGGCTGGCGCGGCGTCGCGATGACACCGACGCGTCGCCTGGTCCGCTCGATGATCGGCGTCGCGATCGGGCTGAGCGTGACCGGCATGATCTGCCAGAGGCTGTTCTTCCACGCGGTGCCCCGGCTGACTCAGGCCTATCTCGGCAGCCCGCCGTACTCGCACCTGTCGCTGTCGGTGCTCGCCGACCGGGCGCGGTTCTTCTGCGAGAACAACCAGCTGATCTATTACCCGTTCGTCGCGACCTGCGTGGTCGCGGCGGTGCGCCGCGACTGGCGTTATCTGCTGGGTTGGATCTCGCTCGTGCCGTGGTTCGCGTTCAGCTTCGCGGCCGTGGAGGAGGTCAAGGTCAGGTTCGGCGCGTACAACGTGGGCCCGTTCTTGTACGGCCCGTTCTGGCTCTACGCGTACGGAGCCGGTCTGGCGCCACCGGGGCGCAGGTTGCGTGCCGGCTGGCTCGAAGCCATCTTCGCGCTCGTCTGCGCGAGCTCGACGTACGGTGCGTACCGAGGGTTCCCGTCGTGGATCCAGCGGGTCGCGACGGACATGACGCATTACCGCGTGAATGGTCGAGCATCGGTACACGCGTTTGTCGACGCGCTCCAGCGCAACCAGTCGCGCTTCACGCGGCTGCGCGTCGATGATGCCGTCGCGGCGCTCGCGATCGAATTCCTGCCCGCGGATGCATGGCTCCACACGGGCGCGACCGACAGCGACGCGGTGGCATTTCATCTCGCGTCGGAAGAAGGACGAGCGATCGAGGCCACGCTGACCGCGAACCGGCTCGATACGTGTACGCTCGTCCTCGACACCCACCTCGTGCTGTGCACGCACGACGGTCCTCCGGCCGGCATGTTCGATGCGATCGCGACGGCCACCGTGCCGTCGTCGTTCGTGCTCGCGGTCTACCCGTGGAAAGACCGCGACACCATCGCGCCGGTTCGGCGTGGCGTCGCATTTCGCCGCGCGGGCTCGCTTCGCGGCGGGCTCGGCGTGCTGCCTGCGGGTGACTACGAGTGGACGATCGAGGTCGCGGCAGACGAGCCCGTACAGGCCACGGGACCCGAGCTGGTGGGGATCGATGTCGTCCAGGGCGACGCGCTCCTCGCGAGTGGAACCGCGGCCGCGAACGCGCGCGCGTTCTCGGTGCGCCTTCACGTGGCCGGCGATCGACCGCTCGAATACGAGCTCCGATCGCGCGCGGACTCGCCGGTGACGATCACGGCGGCGCAGCTGCGGCTCGTCGATCGGTGACGCGCCTCGCTACTCGTCGACTTCCGCCGGCTTCTTCTCGAATCGCTTGCGCACGTTGTGATCGAGGATCAGCTTGCGCAGCCGGATCGACTGCGGCGTCACCTCGACGAGCTCGTCGTCGTTGATGAACTCGAGCGCGTACTCGAGCGTGAGCTGGCGCGGCGGCGCGAGCACGAGCTTCTCGTCGGCCGCGGTCGTGCGGATGTTCGTCAGCTTCTTGACCTTGTTCGGATTGACGACGAGGTCGTTGTCGCGCGCGTGGATGCCGACGATCATGCCGCTGTAGTTCTTGACGTTCGGCCCGATGAACAGCTGGCCGCGCTCCTGCAGGTAGAACAGCCCGTACGCGTTCGACACGCCCTCTTCGCTCGACACCAAGACGCCGTTCTGGCGCGTGCGGATGTCGGCGCCTTGCGGACCGTACTCGGCGAACTGCGTGTACAGGACGCCGGTGCCGCGCGTGTCGGTCATGAACTGCGAGCGATAGCCGATCAAACCGCGCGCCGGGATTCGATACTCGAGCCGCGTGCGGCCCGGTGCCGACGGCCGCATCTCGCGCATCACGCCGAGCCGGCGGTTGAGCTCGGCGACCACCGCGCCGACGTAGTTCTCGTCGAGATCGATCACCGCGTCTTCGTACGGTTCGGTGATGTTGCCAGCTTCGTCGCGCTGCAAGATCACCTGCGGCTGCGACACGCACAGCTCGTAGCCCTCGCGGCGCATGATCTCGATCAACACGGTCAAGTGCAGCTCGCCGCGACCCGACACCTTGAACACGCCGGCAGTGTCGGTCTCCTCGACGCGGAGCGCCACGTTGCTCTTGATCTCGCGCTCGAGCCGCTGGCTCAGGTTGCGCGACGTGACGTACTTGCCCTCGCGGCCGGCGAACGGGCCGTCGTTGACCCGGAAGTTCATCGTGATCGTCGGCGCGTCGACCTTGAGCAGCGGCAGCACCGTCGGATTCAGGATCGACGTGATCGTCTCGCCGACGTTGAGCTCGGCCATGCCCGTGAACGCGACGATGTCGCCGGCGCGCGCTTCGGCGAGCTCGAATCGCTTGAGGCCCTGGAAGCCGAGCACCTTCTGGACGCGGAACTCCTCGCGCTTGCCGTCGCGGTGGACGAGCAGCACGCGGTCGCCGACCTTGCTGCGCCCCGCGCGCATGCGGCCGATCGCGAGGTAGCCGAGGTAATCGTCGTAATCGAGCGTGGCGACCTGCATCAGGAGTGGCGCCTCGAGATCGCCGCCCGCGGGCGGCACCTTCTCGACGATCAGATCGAGCAGCGGCGCGAGATCGACCGGCTCGTCCTCGAGCTCGCGGATCGCGTAGCCCTGCCGGCCCGACGCGTAGATCACGGGAAAGTCGAGCTGCTTGTCGGTCGCGCCGAGCGACATGAACAGCTCGAACACCTGATCCATCACGTGGTGCGGATCGACGCCGGGGCGATCGATCTTGTTCACCACGACGATCGGGTTGAGCCCCATCTCGAACGCCTTCTGCGTGACGAACCGCGTCTGCGGCATCGGGCCTTCATACGCGTCGACGAGCAGCAGCACGGAGTCGACCATGCCGAGCACGCGCTCGACCTCGCCGCCGAAGTCGGCGTGACCGGGCGTGTCGACGATGTTGATGCGCACGCCGTTCCACGTCACCGCCGTGCACTTCGACAGGATCGTGATGCCGCGCTCGCGCTCGAGGTCGTTGGAATCGAGCGCGCGCTCGGCGACGACCTCGCCGGTGCGAAACGTGCCGGCCTGCTTGAGCAGGCCGTCGACCAGCGTCGTCTTGCCGTGGTCGACGTGAGCGATGATCGCGACGTTGCGGATCTGCTGGTCCATCACAGCACCCGTTCGCACGCGGCGAGCATGCGGAGCTCGGGCTGGAGCTCCGGCGAGACGAGCAGCGCGACCAGCTCGGCGTCGCCCGTGCCGGTCACGGTCAACGCCGGCGAATCGACGGTGAACGCATCGGCCTTCCGCGTGACGTGGCGGAGCAGCCGGCGGCCGGCATCGGAGACCTCGACCGCGCCGCCGCGCTCGTCGAGGCGCACGATCGGTACGCCGGCCGGGTCGAACAGCGACAGCGTGCTGTCGTGGCCGTACACCCGCGCCACCATCGCGCCGGCGCGCGCGAGCGTCGTGCCGTTGTCGCGGTGGTCGCCGGTCCAGTGCACACCCGCGACCTCGGCCGCGAGCGGCGGCCCGGTGACGTCCATCGCGAGCGCGCCGCCCAGCCCGATCGACACCTTGCATGGCCGACCCGGCACGAGCGATGCGACGAGCGCGCCCGAGCCGTCGCGCGCCTCGATAGCACGAGGAACGGGCGGCGGCGCGTCTTTCGCCTGGCATGCGGCGAGCGACAGCAGCAGGATACAGCGACGATACACGGGCGCGGGTTCATAACAGGCTCGCCGCGGGGCAGCAAGCCGTGCTACCTCCGCAATATGGTGCGTTTCGCGGGCATGGCCGCGCTCGCGCTCGTGTTTGCCTGCGGCCACGGCGGGTCCGCCGCGCCGCCCGCCCCGCGCGACGCAGCCGTCACCGGCTCGCGCGATGCCGCGCCGCTCGAGCTGCCCGCGCGCCCGCTCGGCCTGGCTGCCCTGGCCGACTACGGCTGGCGCAAGCGGCCGGGCCAGCGCGCGTTTCGCGAGGCGCGGGCGGCCGAGGCCCGCGGCGACTGGCCCGGTGTGCTCGCCGCCTGCGAGCGCGCGCTCGCCGCCGATCCCGGCCACCTCGACGCGCGCTGGCTCGACGCGATCGCGCTCGCCCACGCGAGCCGGCTCGGCGACGTGCTGGCGCCGCTCGATGCCGCCGCCGCCGGCGATTACGGCAAGTGGACACCCGCCGCGCTCGAGCACCCGGCGCTGCAGGCGTTCCTGGCGACGCCGACCGGCGATGCGTGGAAGCGCCGCGCCGAGCGCGACCGCGCCGACTACCTCGCCGCGCTGGCGCGCGCGCTCGTCGTCGCGAGCATGGGCGATCTCTACGCCTACGATCCTCAGACCACGCGCTGGCATCGCCTCACGCGCACGCAGGGCGCCGTGGTCACCGCGTTTGCCGCGCCGGCCGGCGCACATCGCATCGCCTACGTCACGCGCGATCGCGCGGGCAAGCTCGCGGTCGGTCTGGTCGAGCTCGACACCGGCCACACGACCCACGCGGTCGATCTCGGCATCACCGCGACCGCGGCCGCGCCGCTCGCGATCGCGTACGGCGACAAGCCGACCGGGTTCTGGATCGGCACCGGCGGCGGCGCGCAGGCGTGGCGCGTGCTCGACGACACCGGCGCGTTGCACGCGCTGCCCGCCAGGCTCCCGCGCCCGAGCGGCGCGTGGCTCGAGGTCCACGCGCACGGCGCGCGCTTGCATCGCTTGCCCGCGAACGTCGCCGCCGACTGGGACGATCAGGAGCTCGCGAGCGCGCTGCGCGTCGGCTCGTCCAATCGCGTCGTCAGCGTGCCGAACGCCGGCATGATCGACGGCAACACGATCGTGTGGTCGCCCGATCGCGGGCACCTCGCGTTCGTCGCGCAGGACGAGCAGTGCGCGGCGGGCAAGCCGGCGACCGCGCTGTTCGTCGCCGATGCCGCGACCGGCACGGCGCGCGAGCTCGGTCAGCGCGGCGACGGCGGCTACGCGCTCGAGTGGCTCGGCGATGGCCGGCTCGCGATCGCCGCCGATCGCGGCGTGTCGATCGTCGATCTCGCCGGCGGCGCCCCGCTGACGTTCGACCATGCGTCGCTGCTCGCACCGCGCCACCGCCCGCGCTGTGCCCCCGAGCCTGCTGAAAATTCCGAGCCCGAGCCCGAGCCCGAGCCCGAGCCCGAAAACTGACACCTACATCGCGACCTTCACCAGTCGGAAGCTGGCAATCGCGCACTTAGCGCGTGGCACGCACGCTGCTCTTCGTCGGGGCATGTCCATCCGCAACGTGATCGCCTCCGGGACGAGCGGCGCTGCCGCCACCGCGGTCGACGTCGGGACGCTGGTCCTCCTGGTCCACCGTCACGTGCCGATCGCGCCCGCGGCGTTTTTCGCGTGTGCGGCGGGCGCCGTGGTGTGCTTCACGCTGAACAAGTACATCGCGTTTCGTGATCGCTCGCGGGTCACGTGCCAGCAGCTCGTGCGTTTCGGACTCGTCGCCGTGACGACCGCGCTGCTGATGGCGCTGGCGATGCACGTGTGCGTCGACCTGCTCGGCATGCAGTACCTGCTCGCCAAGCTCGTCTGCGCGGTGCTCGTGTTCGTCGCGTGGGGATTTCCCGCTCAGCGCCGCCTCGTCTTCGCAAGGAGCTCGTCATGACCTCGTCATTCATCGACCTCTCGATCGTCATTCCCGCGTACAACGAAGAGCACCGCATCCTGCCCACGCTCGAGCGCCTGCATCGCTTCTTGTCGGCGCACCCGCTGCGCCACGAGATCGTCGTCGTCGACGACGGCTCGACCGACGGTACGGCCTCGGTGGTCTCGCTCGCGATGGCGCGCATCCCGTGCCTGCGGCTCGTCCGCCAGACGCCGAACCGCGGCAAGGGCGCGGCGGTGCGCCTCGGCATGCTCGAGGCGCGCGGCCAGCTGCGCGTGATGAGCGACGCCGACGGCTCGATGCCGCCCGAGCAGCTTCCCAAGTTGCTCGCACCGATCGTCGCCTGCAAGGCGGAGATCGCGATCGGCTCGCGCTACGCCGAGGGTGCGAAGACCGACGCGCGCCAGCCGTGGTACCGCGTGCTGTGGAGCCGGCTCGCGAACCGCGTGATCCAGCGCTCGCTCGTGCCCGGCGTGCGCGACACCCAGTGCGGGTTCAAGGCGTTCACTGCCGAGGCCGCGCGCGATCTGTTCGCGCTCGGTCGCATCGACGGCTGGGCGTTCGACCTCGAGATCCTCGCGCTCGCGCGCCGGCGCGGCTACGCGATCGCCGAGGTCGGCGTCGAGTGGCGCGACGACCGCCGCTCGCGCGTGAATCCGCTCAAGGACATGTGGAAGGTCGTGCGCGAGGCGATGACGATCCGCAGGAACCTGCGCCACGGCGTCTACGCCCTCGCGCCCGTCACTTCAGCGACGTGATCGCGCCGTGCGTGCCGTCCGCGCCGAACACCACGCGGTAGTGGTAGCGCGGCGGCGGCGTGGGCGTCATCCCGACCGGCCCGTGCTCGTAGTACTCGATCGTGACCTTGTCCTTGTCGGCCGTGACCTTCTCGTCCTCGACGCGGACCTGATCGATCTCGCGCAGCCACGCGAGCGCGAGCTCCTGGCGCTTCGCGGCGTTGGCCTTCGCCCAGCCCGCCGCGGCCATCGCCGCCCGCGGCGCGCCGCGATCGTTCCACTTGCAGCCGTTCAGCACGCCTTCCCACCGGCAGCCGAGGTCGGACGCGAACGAGCCGACCACGATCAGCCCCTTGAACGTCTCCGAGCGCTCGACACAGCGGCCACCGTACGTCGACATCTCGTGACCGGTCGCCGCTTTGTAGGCGGCGTCGATGCCGGCGTCGGTCGAGACATCGCACCTGGGGGAATCTGCGTGCGCGGAGGAGGCGGCGAGCACGAGCGCGAACGCCAGGCGGGTGGGGGTCATGGCAGGTCTCACGATCGATCGGATGCGCCGATCTATGAAGTCTCGTTAACGCGGATCAGCGCAGCGCGGCAAGTGCCGCGACCAGCGCGGGATCGGGCTCGACCAGCGACAGGCCGTAGCCGCCCTCGCCGCGGCGCGCGACCGTCGCGCGCGCGACGTGCTCGTCTTCGGTGAAGGCCTCTTTGCCGGGAAGCAACAGATCGATGCGCAGCGTCGCGCCGACGGTGAGGATCGCATCGGTGACGACGAACAGGCCGCTCGTGCTGAGGTCGCGGCTGTGCGCGTCGATGCGCGGGCGATTTTCGGGGTAGAGGCGGACATCGACCGTGATCGCGATGCGCTGCGCGCGGACCTTGGCGTCGGGAGGATCGGCGGGCCGCGGGGGAACCGCGGGACGATCGGGCGTGCGCAGCGCGGCGAGGACCGGCTCGGCGCGCTTGAGCGAGGGGATGGCGGGGATCTTGACGGGCGCGATCTTCGCGATCGGTCTGGTCTTGACCGCGGCAGCGGGTGCGGCAGCGGCAGCGGGTGCGGCAGCGGCAGCGGGTGCGGCAGCGGCAGCGGGTGCGGCAGCGGCAGCGGGTGCGGGTGCGGCTGCGGGAACCGCGGCGGTGTTGGCCGCTTCGATCACGTCGGCGATGTCGAGCACCTCGGCGTCGACGATCTCGAGCTGGGACGCAGACGATGCGGCCTCCGCGTACGTGCCGTCGAGATCGACGTCGATCTCGAACGCGGCTTCGCGCGCGGCGGAGATTGCTTCGAGGGGGACGCCGGTGCGCGCGCGACCCTGCGCGAGCGAGGACACGAGCTCGTAGACGATCGGATGCTCGGGCGCGTGCTCGGCCACGATCTCGGCGTACGCGCCGGCGACCACGGGGTGACGCGCGTCGCGAAGGCTGATCTGGGCGGCGAGCACGGCGATCCACACGCGATCGGCGGGCGAGCGCACGGCTTCGAGCGCGGTGACGGCGAGCGGCAACAGCTCGCGGCGCGCGTTGTCGGCCGCGGCGCGCGAGGCGAGCGTGCTCCACATCGCGAGGTGGCCGGGCACGTGCGCCGCGCCGAGCTGGTACGCGCGCTCGAGCGTGTAGCGCAGTAGGCGCGCGCCGAAGCCGCGATGATGCTCGCTCGCGGCCAGCGCGAGCGAAGCAGCCCGCATCGCATCGAGCCAGTCGGTGGTGTCCAGGCCTTCGAGCCGCACGCGCAGGTAGCGGTGCACGGGATCGGGATCGGGCGAGCGCACCGCGAGCGCGAGCAGGTGGCTCGCGGCGACGGCGTGCGACGGCTCGGCGGCGAGCGCGGCCTCGAGATGCGCGTGGGCCTCGGCATCGCGGCCGGCCGCGCGGGCGAAGCGCGCGGCCATCACGAGCGCGTCGGCATCGCCGCGCGCGGCCGCGGCGGATGCGAGATCGCGGCCGGCGAGCAGCTCGGCGAGATCGCGGCCGCGCGCGCCGCGCTCGGCGTCGCGCACGCGGGCGAG
>Ga0335083_10008834_pt1 | contig 12274 bp, 11 predicted proteins | sample Lox_Sample_42_FD_206716 | JGI IMG/M metagenome (GOLD analysis project Ga0335083, IMG submission 206716) | Soil microbial communities from Loxahatchee National Wildlife Refuge, Florida, United States - Lox_Sample_4.2 | ecosystem: Environmental > Terrestrial > Soil > Wetlands | place: USA... | reverse complement strand
CTTGAACGGCTCGAGACCGAGCCGGCGGACGGTATCGATGAAATGCTCGTCGTCGTGCCGGCGCTCGACGTAGACCTCGATCAGCCGCGAAACCACTTCGCCCATCTCGTGCGCCGCGAATGAAGGGCCGATCACCTTGCCGAGCGAGGCGCCTTCGCCTTGCGCACCGCCGATCGACACCTGGTACCACTCTTCGCCGTTCTTGTCGACGCCGAGCACGCCGATGTTACCGATGTGATGATGGCCGCAGGCGTTCATGCAGCCGGACATGTTGAGCGAGACCTCGCCGATGTCGTACAGGTAGTCTAGGTCGTCGAAGCGCCGCTGGACCGCTTCGGCGATCGGGATCGATTTGGCGTTGGCGAGCGAGCAGAAATCTCCGCCCGGGCAGCAGATGATGTCGGTGAGAAGCCCGATGTTCGGGGTGGCGAGGCCGAGGGCTTTCAGCTCGCCCCAGAGCGCGAAAAGCTCCGACTCCCGGACGTCGGCGAAGATGAGATTCTGTTCGTGCGAGACGCGCAGCTCGCCGAAGCTGTAGCGGTCGGCGAGCGCGGCAATCGCGTCCATCTGATCGGAAGTGACATCACCGGGCGGCACACCGGTCTTCTTGAGCGAGAGGGTCACCGCCGCATAACCCGGCACCTTGTGCGCAAACACGTTGCGCTTGACCCAGTTGCCGAAAGACCGGTTGTCGGCAACCGCAGCGCGAAAACCCGTGTCGTCGCCGTGCAATGCCGCGTAGGGCGGAGCATCGAAATGCGAGGCCAGGCGCTCGATCTCCTCGTCGGGGACCGTCGCCGGTCCACCGCGAGAGCGTTCCCATTCGCGCTCCACGGCGCGTGTGAATTCGGCTGGTGTGCGCTCCTTCACCAGGATCTTGATGCGCGCCTTGTAGAGGTTGTCGCGGCGCCCGAAGCGGTTGTACACGCGCAGGATCGCGTCGAGATAGTTGAGGATCTCCGCGCGCGCCAGCCACTCGCGAATGACGTAGCCGATCATCGGCGTGCGGCCGAGCCCTCCGCCGACGAGAATGCGAAAGCCGATCTCGTCTTGCTCGTTACGCACTGCGTGCACGCCGATGTCGTGCACGAGCGTCGCCGCGCGATCGACGGTCGAGCCGTTGACGGCGATCTTGAACTTGCGCGGCAGATAGGCGAATTCCGGGTTGAGCGTTGCCCACTGGCGGATCAGCTCGGCGTACGGGCGCGGGTCGACCAGCTCGTCGGAGGCGATGCCGGCGAAATGATCGGCGGTGATGTTGCGCACGCAATTCCCGGAGGTCTGAATCGCATGCATCTCGACGGTGGCCAGCTCGGCGAGGATCTCCGGTGTGTCCCCGAGGCGCGGCCAGTTGAATTGCAGGTTTTGCCGAGTCGTGAAGTGTCCGTAGCCTCTGTCATACTTGCGCCCGATGTGCGCGAGCTTGCGCAGTTGCTTCGAGGAAAGCATCCCGTACGGAATCGAGATGCGGAGCATCGGCGCGTGCTTCTGGATGTAGAGGCCGTTTTGCAACCGCAGCGGCCGAAACTCGTCCTCGGTCAGGTCGCCGGCGAGAAAGCGGCGCGTCTGGTCGCGGAATTGCGCAACGCGCTCGGCGACGAGGCGATGGTCGTAGGCGTCGTAGCGGTACATGGCACGAAGCCTAGCGGCGCGTGCCTTATGTAGAAAAGGAATGTTTGGCGATTAGATGATAGCGGCCGGGACTAAAGAGGGTTCGAAGGCGCTGATCCTGTTCGCGCACGGCGCGCGGGATCCAGGATGGGCACAGCCGTTCGAGCGGCTGGCGGCTCGCGTGCGGGTTGCGGCGCCAGGCCGCGAGGTGAGGCTCGCATTCCTCGAACTAATGTCGCCCGATCTCGCACATGCCGCGTCGGACCTCGTTGCGGGCGGCGCCAAGTCGATTTCCGTCGTTCCGATATTTCTCGGCCAGGGCGGGCATATCCGGCGCGATCTCCCGTCGCTTATCGAAGAGCTGCGAACGCGGCATCCGGACGTAAAGATAAAGTGCGCGAGTCCGGCCGGCGAAGAGGAGAGCGTGCTGGAAGCGATGGCGCGGTATTGCGTGGCGCAGCTCGATGCCTAGCGCGACTTCTTCAACGGCGCCTAATTGATATTATGTAAAGTGTAGGATTATCAGGTTTTGACCCTTGGCTCAAGCCGCGGGCGGCGCTTTACATAATATCCCACGAGAATGAGGCGTTTTTTCCGCCTCTCTCTCGCAAGACGATACGGCTACCCAGACGAATGCCTCCGAGCGCGACGTCAGCGTGATCGTGTGGTCCTGGCCAGAAGGCCCATCCACGCGATCGCTGCAAAGATGGCGCTCGCGACGAAAGTGACTGTCGGTCCGTAGCCGTCCCACAGCCAGCCCGCGAGCACGCTGGCAGCGAGCAGCGCGACGCCGCTCATGAGGTTGAACAGACCGAAGGCCGTGCCGCGCAAATCCGCCGGCGCAGTCTCCGCCACGAGCGCCGAGAGCAAGCCCTGCGTGAGCCCCATGTGCAAGCCCCACACCGCCGTTCCGGCCAGCACCAGCGGCACCGACGCTGCGCCGGCGAGGATCAGGTCGGCTGCGACGAGCGCCAGCAATCCGCCGGACAACAGCGCGCGCTGATGCCCGCGGTCGGCGAAGAGGCCTGCGGGAAATGCAACGGCAGCGTAAACAACGCTCATCAGCGCCATGACGAGCGGTATCCATGCGGTGACCATATGAACGCTCTGCGCGCGCAGTACGAGAAATGCTTCCGAGAAACGTGCCAGGGTCATCACGCCTGCCAGCGTCACGACCCACCAGTAGCTCGCCGGGAGGCGCTTGCAGTGGGCAAGGCTGATCCGAGGCTTAGCGCCCGCTGCCTGCTCCGCTCGCTCCGGCTCCCGCACGCCGAGCACCAGCACGGAAACCGCGGCGAAGGCCGGCACGACTGCCACCCAGAACACGAGACGGAAGTTGTCGGCGAGCCAAAGCATCGCGCCAATCGCGAGCAGCGGCCCGGCGACGGCGCCGACGGTATCGAGAGCCTGCCGCAGCCCGTAGGAAGCTCCGCGCAAGTCGGGAGGCGTGATGTCGGCGATCAGGGCGTCGCGCGGCGCGCCGCGGATACCCTTCCCCACTCGGTCGAGAAAGCGTGCGAACACGACCCAACCGAAGGAAGACGCCAGCGGAAAGATTGGTTTGGTCAGTGCCGCGAGGCCGTAGCCGAGCACGACGAGCGGCTTGCGCCTGCGTGCATAGTCCGAGAGATAACCGGAGAACAGCTTGGTGATCATCGCGGTCGCCTCAGCAATGCCCTCGATGATCCCCACCGCGAAGGTCGACGCGCCGAGCGTCGTGACCAGGAAAAGCGGCAGCAGGCTGTGGATCAGCTCCGATGAGGTATCCATCAGGAGCGATACGATGCCGAGCGTCCACACGCTCGCCGGCAGGCTCGACACGGCGGAGACCTTCATCGATTTTCGATGCGCTCAGTTGCCAGGCGATTCGGCGCGGGCCGCGCATCACTGCGAGAAGTCGAAGGCAGCGGTCAAGTCGCCGGCACTCGCAGCGTCCTTCCAGAGACCACCTCGCTCCGACCCTTCTCGCTTACGTTCGCTCGCCCGGCGCCATCACGGCGCGGCGCTCTCAGACGAGGGCTCCCACAGCTCGACCTTGTTGCCGTCCGGATCGATGAACCAGCCGAAGCGGCCGTACTCGTGCTCCTCGACCTCGCCCACGACCTGCGCGCCGCCGAGATGCACCTGGCCGAGCGCTCCGTCCAGATCGTCGACGATGAGGTTGAACATGAATTCCCGCTTCGAGGGCGCGAAGTAGTCGGTGTTGGCCGGGAACGGACTCCAGACGGTGAACCCGTGCGCCGGTACCGCGCCCGCCTGGAACTCGACCGACGATTTGCCGTCGCCCATGCCGAGCCACTTCGCGTACCACGCGAGCAGGCGCTCCGGATCGGGCGATTTGAAGAACAGGCCTCCGACGCCGACGACTTTCGCCATGGTATTTTTTTCCGTATTCAGCGCAGCACGACGCTCGCCCGCACCGTACCCGCGCGCTCATGGCGCGCGGTCAGTTCGACCGAGCCCCCCGGTTTGCCCCGCACGATCCATTCGAACTTCGCACGGTCGTCGGTCACATGATAATCCGGCCAGAACGAAATGCCCGTGTGCTTGTAGGCCTTGCCCTCGAGCTGCCCGAGGTCCTCGCGGCGCCGCCCAGCGATCAACTCGCAGCCGGCGGGCACGGCGATCTCGGCGATCACGCCCCGCACGACCTTGCGCTCGAGGGCGCGCTTGCTCACATAGCTCGGTAGCCATCCGGTGTTCTGGACCACGAGCCGCACGCGCCAATTGCCGTCGCCGATCGCTTGCGCATCGGCCGCAACGAGCTCGAGCCTGGGCGTGAGCAGCGCCTGCCACAGCAGCCATTTCGGAAATCGTGCCAGCTCGCGTTCGAGCAACGGCAGCGGGGGATTCCCGAAGGCTTGAAATCGATTCCAGCCGCCGATCTCGATGCGCCCGAGCTGCGGATGATCGAAGGGCTTCCAGTCAACGTGCGCCGCGCCGCCGAGCTTCTCCTCGCTCCAGCGGAAGAGCTTCAGATCGTCCTCGATCGGATGATCGCGGAACCAGTCGATGTAGGGATACTTCTCGAGCCCTGCTTCGCGCATCGGGCTCCAGATCTCGACCACCCAGCTGAACATCCCGAGATGGTCGTAGATCCAGTCGAACGCACCGCCGATCACCTGCTTGGGGTGATAGCGAAACTCGTGATAGACGGAGATATTGGGATAGCCGGTCAGTTCGGTTCCCTTCACCCCGACCCTCTGGTAATGCCAGAGGTCCTCGGCGTGCATCTCGGTGTCGGGCAGATGATCGAAGGGCCGCAACAGGACGCCGGCCCAGGTGTGGAACGCCACCCCGCCGGCGATGTTCGGATGGCCGATCACGAATTCCACCACTGCGCGTACCTCCGGCTCCGAGGTTGGGAAACTGCCCGCCCCCAGCTGCTCGAACTCCTGGCGCCAATTGCCAGGAAAGTTTCGATTTAGATCAAGACCCTGCTTCGGCTTTTTTACCCTTAACATGAAGCCGTCGTAATCCTCGATGCTCCCCTCCGGCAGGATTCGGAAATAGGTCCCGCCTACTTCGGCGGGATCGTGGCGGACCATCAGCCGGGGCTCCTGCGGATGCGATTTCCACAGGCCGTTCGGATCGGCGATGCGCATCTGCAGGATGCGCCCGTCGCCGTCGATGTCCTCCACCGTGAGACCCTCGATCGCTTCTTCGTCATAGGGATAGGTGCGCGTGCTCGACCGTACCCACTTGGGCTTGTCGGCGAGCGCCCATTCCGCACCGTCGGGGTTGATGCGCGGGCAGATGTAGAGGGCGCGTGTGTCGAGCGCGCGCGTGACATCTGCGTCCTTCCCGTAGCCGCGGACGAGCTCGTTGAGAAAATAAATGCACGCCGCCGAGGCGGCGACTTCGGTGGAGTGGATGTTGCCGTCGACCCAGAAGGCTGGCTTTTCTTCGGCGGGGCCGGTGACGCGATTGGTGGCCGTGACGACCCAGATGTCGCGGCCTTCGTGACTGCGTCCGATCGACTCGAGGCTCAGCAGCTGCGGGAACTCGGAGACGAACGCCTTCAGCAGATCGGTGAGCTCGCGATAGCGGTAGAAGCGGTCGAAGCGGACGTCCGGCATGTCGGGCTCAAGCGCGCAAAGCGCGAAGTGTGGCCGACGCGCCGGGATACGGTCAATCTTGACAGGAAAAGATCGCCCTCCCCCGCTTTCTGGCAGCGTGATCGTGATCTAGATACCGGCCCACCACTCGTACCCCTGATCCTCCCAGTAGCCGCCCTTGCCGCCCGCGATCTTGGCGAAACTGTCGACCAGCTCGATGCGCATGACGTACTTCGCGTGCTTGTAGCCGAGCTGGCGCTCGACGCGCAGCCGGACCGGCGCGCCGTTCTGGATCGGCAGGGCGACACCGTTCAGCTCGTAGGCGAGCAGCGTCTGCGGATGGAAGGCATCCTCCATGTCGATGCTCTCGTAATAGAGATTCGTTCCGTCACGCTCCATTGGATCGGCGCAATAGAACATCACAAAGCGCGCCTCCGGTCTCGGACGCACCTGCTCGAGCAAGGCCGCGAGCCTCGCTCCCTTCCACTTGCCGATCGCGCTCCAGCCTTCGACGCAGTCATGACGTGTGATCTGCGTGCGGCTCGGCAGCGTGCGCAGCTCGGCAAGCGACAGGCTTGCCGGCTTCTCGACCAGCCCGCCGACTTCGAGGCGATATTGCGCAAAGCTCGCGGCCGCCAGGGCTTGATATTGCGGATTGTCCGGCTTCGACGTGCCGTTGCTGCGGAAGCCCGGCGAAAGATCGGCTTCGCCGAACTCCTGCGCCATCGCCCGGCGCGGTGCGATGAGGTGCTGCACGGTGCGGCTGAGTGCTTCGCCGCTCGCAAGGATCTTGGGGAACCATTGTGTCTGCGACAGCGCGTCGCAGCCCGACAGCGCGACCGCTCCGGCGGCCCCGAGCGCGCGGCCGAAGAAACGCCTGCGCGACAACTCGCTGCGCGTTTTCATTTCCGCACCTCCGCATTGACGCGATAGCGGCCGGTGATCATCGAGCGCAGGTGGTTCCAGAATCCGCTGACGATCACTTCGAAGACGTGCACCAGCACGAACGCCACGAGCAGCCAGGCAACGATGAAATGGATCGTGCGCGCCGACTGTCGCCCGCCGAAGAAATCGACCCAGCCCGGAATCAAGGTGTCGAGCCACGGCGACATGGCGAAGCCCATCATCACGACGAGCGGCAGCAGGATGAAGATCACCGCGAGATAGGCGAGCTTTTGCAGCACGTTGTAGCGCTTCGCGGCCTCGCCGGTCGGATGCTTGAAGCGCAGGTGGTCGACGATCGAGCGGCCGATCGAGCGCCAGTCGGTGGCGCTCGGCGCAAGATCGCGCCCGAGATGTCGGCTCGCGATCGAATACGCGAGGTAGGCGAGGCCGTTGATCACGAAGACCCAGGCGAAGAAAAAATGCCAGCGCCTGGCCATCGAGAGCCAGCGATCGCTGGGCAGCGTGAGCCAGCCCGGGAAGATGCGCGCCACGACGTCGCCCTCCGCATCGGTGGCGGCGCCCAGCACCTCGGTCGTATCGAACTCGCGCCCGAAGATGCGCGTAACGCCGACCACCTCGTCTTCGCCGGCTTCCACGGCCGCGATCTGGAATATCGGCCCCTTTCCTGTGTAGGAAGACTTACCCCAATAGAGTGCCGGATGCGCACTGAAGATATTGAGGCCGCTCAGGAACAGGATCGTGAGCGCAATCACGTTGATCCAGTGCATGACGCGCACCGGCAGGCTGTGCCGGTAGTACAGATAGCTGCCGGCGCGAGCTGCGGCCGGCGCCGGCATGACATCACTGGGTGGCATCAAATGCGTCTCCAGAAAACAAGTCTAGTCGCGGCCGCGCGCGCTCACAATCTCCACCTTCGTGCCGTTCAGGCGACGCGGACCGCTGACGAAGACATTGTCGCGCTCGAAGAAGCGAAGCTTACGGTGTACTTCGCGCGAGATGCCGATGCGTACGCTGCGCCCGACGCGTCGCGGCGCCCGGGCATCGACTCCCAGCCAGAGTCTGCCCTTGTCGCAGAGATCGGTTCCGTCAAGGCGCAGATCGATGTCGAGCGCAGTGGCAAGCCGCCCCGGACCGCGCGCGAGATCGGCCAGCCGCTCCGTGCCGCGCCATGCCTTCATCAGCGCGACGCCTTCGAGAGGCTCCAGGGCACGCAGCAGGACGCCGGCGCCCGTCCCCTTCGTTTCGGCGCTCACGTTGAGCGCGTGCCAGCAGCCATAGACGAAATAGACGTAAGCATGCCCGCGCTCGAGAAAAAGCGAGCGGTTGCGCGGCGTCTCACCGCGAAACGCATGCGCGGCGGCGTCACCGACGACGTAGGCCTCGGTCTCCACGATGCGTCCGCTCAACCGGCCTTGCGGATGCTCGTGCACGAGAATCTTGCCGATGAGATAGCGCGCGAGCTTCGCGGTGTCCCTGGGAAGCTCGTCGCGGCGCAGGCGACGCAACGGTCCGATCATCAACCGGCAATGATCAATGATACGACCGGGCAATGCCAAGTGACGACGTGCGACCCAGCGCTAAAACCGGCGTAGCTAACTCATCTAAAACTAGAAATGATCCCCTTAACTCTTTGAAGCACCGTGGCTTCTTCGTAGCCGTTTTCGATCGTTATCTTGCGATGCAGGCGGCGCAAGGGCCTGCCTTTTCTCGCTGCCCGCGCAACGACCCTCGATCGACGCCGGTGGAGTAAGCTTGAACGGCAGCTGTTAACCGGGGGAAGGTGGTCCGCATGATCTTCCACAAGAGTCAGCTCATATCGTGCCCTCTGATGGCACTTGCTGCGTTGTTGCTCATAGCCCCGGCGCAGGCTGCAAACAAGGCGATCTACAAGTGCTTCGACAAGCACCTCGCGCTCGTCTACACCGACCTGCCGTGCAAGGATGGAGAGCAACTCGATCTTCGACCCGGCGATTCCGACCCCGCAGCGGTCGCGGGGCTGGAACGCGAACGCGAGCGGCTTAGCTTGAGTGCCGCGCAGCGCATCGCGGATGAACGGCGCGCCGCGCTGCAGCGTGAGCTTGCCGACCGTTCTCGCCCGATCATGGTCGAGCAGAACGCGCCGGACTCGTCTAGTGATTACGCTGATTACGGCTACGGTTATCCGGTGTTCGCGCATTCGCCCAAAGCGCGCCCACGGCCGCACGCACGCCGAATGGCGGAACACGCCGGTATCGCGCCGAATCCGCCATACGTCGTGCCACGGCCGTAAGTACCGCGCGGCGCGACGCCACCTCGGCGAACCGCCGGTTCACGACCGCCGAAACCGTCGGGGCATGGAGTTCGATTACGTCGTCGTCGGCGCTGGCTCGGCCGGCTGCGTCCTTGCCTCGCGGCTAAGCGAGGATCCCTCGGTGCAGGTGTGCCTGCTCGAAGCAGGCCCGTCGTCGGAACGAAAGCTTGCGGTGCGCATGCCGCCGGGGATGGCGATCACCGAATCGACGCGATACCTGAACTGGGCATTCGAGACCGTGCCGCAGGCAGGCTTCGACGGCCGCCGCGCCTACCAGCCCGCGGGTAAGACCACGGGCGGATCGAGCTCGATCAACGGGATGATCTACATCCGCGGCTTCTCCAGCGAATACGAGGACTGGGCGGCGCTCGGCAATGCGGGCTGGAGCTACGCAGACGTGCTCCCCTACTTCCGCAAGGCCGAGCACAACGAGGTGTACGACAACGAACTGCACGCCCGCGGCGGCCCGCTCAACGTCGCCGATCCACGAAGCCCGTCGCGGGCATCGAAGGCCTTCCTGGAGACCGCCGCGGCGCTCGGAATTCCCTTCGTCGAAGACGTCAACATTGCGCAGCCGGACGGCGTCGGCTTCTATCAGCTGACGGCCATCGATGGCGAGCGCTGCACGACCGCGCGCGCGTATCTGACGGGCGCGCGGCAACGGCCGAATCTCGAGATCGTGACGCACGCGCACGCGACGCGGATCCTCACCCAGGGGCGGCGCGCCGTCGGCGCCGAATATCGGCGCGCAGGAACGACGCGACGGGTGCGCGCACGCCGCGAAGTCATTGTCAGCGCCGGGACCAACAAGTCGCCGCAACTCCTGCTTCTCTCCGGCATAGGAGCCGGCGACGCCCTGCGGCGCTTCGACATCGAGGTCGTGCACGACCTTCCGGGCGTCGGCGAGAATTATCAGGAGCACGTCGACGTATGGGCCCCGGTCCGCTCGCGCTCGACCGAGCTGATGGGCATTTCGGTGCGCGGCCTCCCGCGCCTGTTGGCCGACATTTTCAAATACATCGCGCGGCGCGAAGGCAACTTCGCCGGCCTCGGCGGCATCGCCGGCGGCTTTCTGCGCAGCGACCCATCGGTTGCGCAGCCCGACCTGCAGTGCTTCTTCCTGCCGGCGATCGTCGACGACTTCGCGCGGCGGCTTCACTGGGGACACGGTTTCAGCATCCACACCTGCGTGTGCCGCCCGAAGAGCCGCGGCCGCCTCACGCTCGCCTCGGCCGATCCGATAGCCGATCCGGCGATCGATCCCGATTTCTTCTCGGCGCGGGACGACCTCGAGCTGCTGATGAAGGGATGGAGAATCATGCGCACGATGATCGAGACCGAGCCGCTCCGAAGTTACGTCGACAAGCAATACCATCGGCCGAGCGGCGACGATGACGCTTCGCTCGAAGCCTTCCTTCGCCGGCGCGCGGTGAGCGGGCTGCACATGGCCGGGACGTGCAAGATGGGCGTCGATCCGATGGCGGTGGTCGATTCGCGGCTCCGGGTGCACGGGATGACCGGGCTGCGCGTGGTCGATGCTTCGATCATGCCGAACGTGACCTCCGGCAACACGAACGCGCCGGTGATCATGATCGCGGAGAGGGCGAGCGATATGATTCGCCATGACGGGGGACGCTGACTTGCGCTCACCGGGGCGCTGTCATCGCGGGGGACTCGAGTGAAACGATCGGTCGTAATCACGGGCGTATCGAGTGGCATCGGCTTTGCGACGGCGCGCGCGCTCGTCAATCGCGGCTACCGAGTCTTCGGCAGCGTGCGCAAACAGGCGGATGCGGACCGCGTGCGCAGCGCGCTTGGAACGGACTTCGTGCCGCTCGTGTTCGACGTCACCGACGCCGCCGGCATCGCCGCCGCCGCGGACGCCGTGGCGGCACAGGCAGGCGACGGAGGGCTCGCTGCGCTCGTCAACAACGCTGGCATCGCCCCGACCGGACCGCTGCTCCATCAGCCGCCCGAGGAGATCCGGCAGTTGTTCGAGATCAATGTCTTTGGCGTCATTGCTGTGACGCGGGCCTTCGCGCCTCTGCTGGGCGCGCGACGCGACGCACCCCGCCCTCGCGGCCGCATCGTCAATGTCAGCTCGCTCAATGGAGGCGTAACCGTTCCTTTCGCGGTCGCCTATTCGGCTTCGAAGCATGCGCTCGAAGCGATCAGCGACGGCCTGCGCCGAGAGCTCTGGATCTACGGCATCGACGTGATCGCCATCGAGCCGGGGACGATCCGCACCGAGATCTGGGACAAGTTCACCGCGTTCGCGGTCGAGAAGCGCTATGCGGGGACGGATTACAGCCGCGCGCTCGCCGCGATGCCGGGGATCGTCGCGGAAGAGCTCCGGAAAGGCGATCCGGTGGAAAAGGTGAGCGAGGCGATCTGCCGCGCGATCGAAGCGCTGCGTCCCAGGGCACGCTATCCGCTCACCGCGCTGTGGTATCTCGCCCGGCTGGTACCCGCACGCCTGCTGGACCGCGAATTGACGAGGCGGATGCGGCTGCGCTGACAGCGCGGCGCCAGCCCGGACGCATCGGTTTGCAAAAATTACCGGCGTTGGGCCGGTGGCGCACCCGACCACATGAGTCACTGAACCGCCGCGCGGCGGGCCGAGTCAAACTGTCGTCAGTATTTGTCGCAAGAATGCGCGCCGAGGGGCTCGCCAGGGCTGCCGATTAGGGGTCGCGCGTCTGCGTCGCTACCCAGAGGACAAGCAAGATGAGCAAAGCGAAGACACACCAGCTCAAGGATGTCATGAGCACGGACGTCAAGGTCGTAGGCCCGGACACCACCATCAGCGAGGCCGCCAAAGTGATGCGCGATGGGGATTTCGGGATGATGCCGGTAGGAGAAAACGATCGCATGATCGGCGCGATCTCCGACCGCGACATCGCGATCCGCGCGATCGCCGAAGGCAAGGGTCCGAACACGAAGGTGCGCGAGGTGATGTCCACCGGCATCGCCTGGGCGTTCGACGACGACAGCGTGGAGAAGGCCGCCAAGATCATGAGCGAACGGCAGGTACGGCGCCTGCCGGTGGTCAACCACGACAAGCGCCTCGTCGGCATCGTCGCGCTGGGGGACTTCGCGGTCGAGAGTGCTGAGCTCCGCCCCGCATCGCAGGCACTGGCCGAGATTTCGAGGCCGGCATACTCGTGACGCATCCCACTCAACCAAGACCAAGAAAGGGCTTTCCATGTCCGACAAGGCAAAAGTTTCGCGCCGGGATGTTCTGAGATCGGCGCTTGTGCTGGGCGGCGCCGCGTGCGCCGGCGCGCTTCAGTCGCGCGTCGCGCAGGCGCAGCAGAAGGCATCGAAGGCCGCGATGAAGTACCAGGAAAAACCGAACGGCGATCAGAAATGCAGCAATTGCCTGCAGTTCGAGCCGCCCGGCAGCTGC
>Ga0335083_10008833_pt1 | contig 12276 bp, 10 predicted proteins | sample Lox_Sample_42_FD_206716 | JGI IMG/M metagenome (GOLD analysis project Ga0335083, IMG submission 206716) | Soil microbial communities from Loxahatchee National Wildlife Refuge, Florida, United States - Lox_Sample_4.2 | ecosystem: Environmental > Terrestrial > Soil > Wetlands | place: USA... | reverse complement strand
ACGCCGGGGAATGAAAAATGACGCTCGTGATCGAAGCGCGCGGCCTGCGCAAGTCCTACGGGGCGACGCACGCGGTGGATGCGGTGAACCTCAACATCCAGGCCGGCCGGATCGTGGGTCTCATCGGTCCGAACGGCGCCGGCAAGACGACTTTGTTCAAGGCCATCCTCGGCCTGACCCGGTTCGAAGGCGAGCTGCGTGTCCTCGGGCGCGATCCGCGCTCGCAGCGCGACGAGCTCATGCAGGATGTGTGCTTCATCGCGGATGTCGCGGTGCTGCCGAAATGGCTGCGTGTCAGCCAGGCACTGGATTTCGTGGCCGGCGTGCACCCGCGCTTCGAGCGCGCCCGCGCCGAGGAATTCCTGCGCAAGACCCAGATCAAGCCCGCCAGCCGCGTGCGCGAGCTGTCCAAGGGCATGGTGACCCAGCTGCATCTCGCGCTCATCCTGGCGATCGATGCGCGGCTGCTGGTGCTCGATGAGCCCACGCTCGGCCTGGATCTGCTGTTCCGGCGCCAGTTCTACGACACCCTGCTGAACGACTACTTCGACAAGGAGCGCACGATCGTCCTCACGACCCACCAGGTGGAGGAAATCGAGAACATCCTCACCGATGTGATATTCGTGCGCGGCGGCCACGTTGTGCTCGACAGCTCCGTGGACGCGCTCGCGCAGCGCTACGTACAACTGACCGTAGCCGCGGAACATGTGGCGCAGGCACGCCAGCTCAAGCCGTTCCACGAACGCGAAGTGTTCGGCCGTACCGTCATGTTCTTCGAGGGTAGCGCGGCCGCGCAGCTGGCCGCGGGTTCGAACAACCTGGGCGAGATGCGGACGCCGACCATCGCCGATCTGTTCGTCGCCAAGATGCAGGAAACCGGCGCATGAGCACACCCGATTCCAATCTCGCCCCCGGCACCGCGCAGGGCGGTGCGCCCGTCACGGGCAGTACGGCCGCGAGTGCCGTGACCGGGCGCGTCACCCTGTTGCACCAACTCGTCATGCTGATCCGGCGTGAGTTGTGGGAACACCGCTCGCTGTGGATCGCCCCCCTGGTGGTCGCGGGGCTGCTGCTCGCGAGCAGCTTCGGCGTTCACACGGTCAGCTTCGACATCGACGGTGACCCCGCGCTCCAGGTGACCAGCGGCAACCGTCAGGCGCTGTTCGCGTTGATGCAGTGGGGGCTGACGGTACCGCAGTACCTGGTCATGGCCATCCTGCTGACGTTCTATCTGGTCGACTGCCTCTACGCCGAGCGACGTGACCGCAGCATCCTGTTCTGGAAGTCCCTGCCGGTATCGGATGCGGCCACGGTGGCCTCCAAACTGCTCGTGGCGCTGCTCGTGGTGCCCCTGGGCGTCTACCTGCTGGCCATGCTGACCAACCTGTTGTTCTCCGCCATCTGGTTCGGCCGCGCCTCCTTCGGCAAGGCCCTGCCCATACCCATCTCGTGGGACACCGTGGTTTGGCTGAAGGTCGAGGCGCTGACGTTCGCGGGCCTGGTCATCTCGATATTGTGGTATGCGCCTTACGCTACCTATCTGCTGCTGGTCTCCGCGTGGTCACGCCGCTCCGCGCTGGTGTGGTCGGTGCTTCCTCCCGTCGTCCTGATGCTGGTGGAGCGCATTGCGCTGGGCACGCACTACGTGCGCGACTTCCTCAGCTATCGCTCGTGGGGTGTCTGGAACTCCCTGAATCTCGAGAGCGCCGTGAACCAGTCCGTAATCGGCGGCAGTCACAAGATCCTGTCGCTGCCCATTCTGTTCGACTCGATCGGCTTCGCGGGCGTGCTCGCCAACATCGATCTGTGGCTGGGGCTGATCGCCGCTGGCGGCATGGCGTACGCCACGGTCCGCATCCGCCGCTACCGCGACGATACCTAAGGCGCTTATCATCGGGTCCATTCGGGCCACGGTGACGGCGCAGCATGCTGGTCGAGGCGCGGCGGACAGAGCAGGGCCTCGAGCTCGAACTGACAGGGGAGTGGCGCGTCGCGCACCTCGCGCAGCTCGATGCCGAGCTCAACGCAATCGATCTGGCCAGCAACCGCCGCATCGGCATCTCCACGGCCGGGCTCACCGCCCTGGACCTGTCAGCCGCCTGGCGCCTGCGGGAATTCCTGCACCGGGCGCGCGATCGGGGCGTCGAGGTCAGCTTTCGCGGTGCGCCCCCCGACACCATCCGTCTGATCGACGCCACCTTGCATGAGACGCCACCGCAGCCACAGCCCGCCGCGCCGGAACTCGGGATCGAGGCGCTGACCGAGCAGGGACTGGTCGAGATCGGTGTGCAGTCGGTGCGCTACTGGCGCGATACCCGCGCGGCGCTCGCCTTCGTCGGACGATCCCTTGCCACCCTGGGAAGGGGGTTAGCGAGCTGGCGGCGGCTGCGACCCATCTCCATCGCCCGGCATGTTTACGACACGGGCATCACGGCCATGCCCATCACCGCGCTGATTGCATTCCTGATCAGCGTGATCATCGCCTACATGAGCGCGCAACAGCTGCGCCGCTTCGGCGCGGAAATCTTCGTGGTGGACCTGGTCACCATCGGCGTACTTCGCGAGATGGGCGTCCTGCTCACCGCGATCATCGTCGCCGGCCGCTCCGGCAGCGCCTTCGCCGCCGAGCTCGGCTCCATGAAGCTGAATGAGGAAGTGGACGCGCTCTCGGCCATCGGCGTCGATCCCTTCGAGGCCCTGGTGCTGCCGCGGCTGCTGGGGCTGGTCGTGGCACTTCCGCTCCTCACCATCGTCGCCGACATCATCGGATTGATGGGAGGGGCGCTGTTGTGCCGCTACCTGCTGGACATTCCGATCACCCAGTATCTGACGCGCGTGGATGAGGCCATCGCTCCGACCACGTTCTGGGTGGGGTTGATCAAGGCCCCGGTGTTCGCGCTGCTCATCGGCATCGCCGGTTGCTACCGGGGCATGCAGGTACGCGAATCCTCCCGCGAACTGGGTCGCCTCACCACGGTGGCGGTCGTGCAGGCCATCTTCCTGGTGATCCTGGCCGATGCGCTGTTCGCCGTGTTCTTCATGGAGCTGGACATTTGATCTACCCGATCCTGGAAGTACGCGGGCTGGTCAACCGCTTCGGACGCCAGGTCGTTCACAACGGGCTCGACATGGATGTGCGCGAGGACGAGGTATTCGGCATCGTCGGCGGCTCCGGTACTGGCAAGTCGGTCCTGTTGCGCAGCATTCTCGGGCTGCAGCGTCCGCAGGCCGGCACGATCCGCATCGAAGGGCGCGACATCACGCAGATGTCGGTGGCGCAGATGTATGCCGTCAAGGCCCGGTATGGAGTGACCTTCCAGCAGGGCGCCCTGTTTTCCGCCCTGACCGTGCTGCAGAATGTGCAGCTGCCCATGATCGAGCACTACCAGCTGCACGCGCCCGCGCGCGATGAACTGGCGATGCTCAAGATCCGTCTCGCCGGTCTGCCGGCGGACGCCGCTTTCAAGTTTCCGGCACAACTGTCGGGGGGCATGGTCAAGCGCGCCGCGCTGGCCCGGGCGCTGGCGCTGGATCCCAGCCTGCTGTTCCTGGACGAGCCCACTTCGGGGCTGGATCCCATCGGCGCCGCCGAGTTCGACGAACTGATACTGTACCTGCAGAAGCAACTGCGGCTGACGGTGGTCATGATCACGCACGATCTGGACACCATTTTCCGTATCTGCAATCGTGTCGGCGTGATCGTCGACCGGCATATGGAAGTCGATACTCTCGAAGGCATCGTGGCCAACCCCAACCCCTGGATCCAGGCCTATTTCCATGGCGAACGGGCCCGGACCCGGCTGAGTCACCGTGGAACGTGAAGCAAACTACGCCGCCGTGGGCGCGTTCGTGCTGCTGATCGCGCTGGTGGGCGCGCTGTTCGTCTATTGGTACTCCGACAGCCGCGAGCACAGGAACTACGAGCACTACGAGATCTATTTCGACGGCAGTGTGAGCGGACTGGAGCGCGGTGCCGCAGTGCGTTATCTCGGTGTCGGCGTCGGGCGTGTTGCCGAGATGCGCATCGATCCTCGCGATCCGGGTCGCGTGCAGGTGCTGGTGGAAATCGACTCGACCACGCCTGTTTCTCCCCGCACGCTGGCGGAGCTTCAGATGCAAGGGGTCACGGGTCTGCTCTACATCGACCTCAAACAGGTGCGCGACAACCAGGCGCTGACACCGCCAGTCCCGGGAATCCGCTATCCCGTCATCCGCTCCACCCGCTCGCGCTTCGACCTGTTCCTGGCCAGCCTGCCCGACGTCCTCGCCGCAACAGGTGAAGTCGTCGAGCGGGCGGGAAGGGTGCTGAGCGATCGCAACATCGCGGCGGTCTCCAATGCGCTCGAAAACATTGAAAAGGCGAGCGCCGGGCTGCCGCAGACCCTGAAGGAAGCCAACGCGCTTGTGCAGGAGCTGCGCGGTGCAACCGCGGAGCTGGCCGCCTCCGCACGCAGCGCCCACCAGGTCGTGGATGCCGCCGGACCCGAAGTGGTCAGCGCGGTGCAGCGGGTGCGAACCGTGGCTGACAATCTTGCCAAGGCGACGGACGATATCGAGCAGCTCATCGCCGACAACCGGCAGGACCTGCGGTCCTTCACGCGTGATGGCCTGCCCGAGCTGGAACGGTTCGTGCGCGAAGGGCGTGCCGCCGCGCAGGACATTCGCGAGCTGTCGAGCAGCCTGCGCGAGAACCCGTCACAGCTTCTGTATCAACCGCCGCAGCAGGGCGTGGAGATTCCCCGATGAAGGCGGCTCGCACAGCGCCTCACGTGCCCGCCCGGCTCGCCTGGTTGAGTGCTTCCGTCGCCGCCCTTCAGCTGGCACTCACGGGCTGCGCCGGCGGCCTGCACTCCGACACCAAGGCAGCCCAGGTGTATGTCCTGAGAACCGGCGCATCACCCGCCGCGGACACCGGATCCGGCAATCGCGCCTCCATCCACGTCGCGCGTCCGCTGCCGGGCCCGGGACTGGATGACGAGCACATCGTGCTGGTGCAACCCGACCATCGCATGAGCTACTTCGTTGCCAGCCGTTGGCCGGCTCCGCTGCCCGAGGTCGTGGAAGCGCTGGCCGTGCAGACCTTGCGGGACTCGGGTGCCTGGTCGGCCGTCCAGGGCTCTTCCAGCAGCTTTCCTGCCGATTACATCCTGCAGATTGCCATCCGCCGCTTCGAGGCCGACTATTCGGGCCGCGCGGACGCCCCACAGGTCCGGGTGATACTCGACTGCACCGTGGGCAAACGCGCGGGACGCGAGATCATCGCCAATTTCGTCGCGGACGGTTCCGCGGATGCGGGCGCCAACCGGATGTCCGAAGTGGTTTCCGCATTCGAAGCCGCATCCAACAAGGCACTGGCCCTGGTTGCGGCGCGCGCGGATGAGGCGGTTCGCGGCGCCGCCGCGCATTAGAAGGTCGACAGTCCCGTGCCTTCCATGATCCGGTACAGCCAGTAGTGCAGCTGGGAAGGATCGGCGTAGTAGCCGAAATCGGCCGTGTATTCGATACCCAGGGTAGCGTGATTGCCCCACAGGGCGTCGAAGTAATCGAGCATCTGCTGCGCCAGGGCCGCCTCGCGACCGATCTCGAACACCACGTCCGACTCGAGGTTGTAGTCCGCCAGGTTGCGGCGCGTGAGATTGGCGGAGCCCAGCATGACCCAGAAGCGCCCGGTGCCGTAGACCATCACCATCTTGGTGTGGAACTGTTCGCCGTGCGTGCGATACCAGCGCACATGGATGGCGCCATCACTGGCCGCCACCAGTTCACTCGCCGCCGGCTGATTGGGAACTCCGTTGCGCGCTCTGCCGAAGGCATCCTTGTTGGGATCCAGGATGAGCCGCACCGCGACGCCGCGCCGGCTCGCGGCCAGCAGTGCCTCCACCACTGCGCGCTCGGCCACATAGAACATGGCGATATCGATCGCGTCGCCGGAGACGGTGGAGTCGAGTTTCTCCAGCAACTCACTGCGAATCGCTCCCTCGGTCACCACGCGTACCCGCCCTGTCGTGGCATCGACCCGCGACGGATCCGGGGTGCCTTTCCCTGCGGGCGCGCCAGCGGCAGCGGCGCCGCCGCCAGGCTTGGAGGCCTCTGGCGAGTCGGCGGCCGGTTTGGCGTCAGCCGGGATATCGAGGTGACCGTCCCAGCCTGAAAACCGCGCTACCTCCAGCTCGCTGCGCAGCAGCGGCAGCATCGACGGACCGGCAATCTTCAGCGCCACGTTGGAATGCGCGCTGCTGGCATCGTGCGGGTTTGCCGAGCCCACGATGCTCACCAGGCCCCCCTTGCCATCGTCGGCAATCAGCACCTTGCGATGGTTGGCCTTGAAGTTCAGCAGCCGCGCCCAGGCGCCGAAGCGGATGGGGTCGCCGCTCTCCTCGAGCGGATTGGGCAGCCAGCCCGCGCTGGCGGTTCCCGCCGACTTGCCGCCGCTCCACCAGCCGATCCCCAGGCGCCACAGGCTCGAGTACATGAAGTTGGAATCGCGCAGCCGGTCCAGGTTCGTGACCACGACCGGGATGCCCGCGGCGCGCAACAGCTCCAGTTCCCGCGACGGGCTGCCGCCGTAGACCTCGTTGATGGGGTCGGTGATGAACAGGATCTGCAGGTCGGGCTGGGCCCGATGCCGTTCGATGAGCGCCGCGCGCAGCTCGCCGGAGACACGTCGCAGCGGCTGACCGGGTTCCGTGGCGCCCAGCTCCGAATTGAACAGGAAGTAATCCAGCACGATGAACCTGCGGGCCGCGCGCACCGCGGACAGGACTTCGTCGAAGATGGACTGGCTGACGACCGGCCGGCCGTAGGCGTCCGCCGCGCTGATGTCCGCTATGAAGGTGACATCACCCGCCGCGACGGGGGACCAGGTGGAGTCGACGTGCGTTCCCGGCGGTAATGACTTGTTGGTTTCCCACCAGGCGGTGCCCGCCCAGAGGGCCAGCAGAACCAGCAGTGCAATTCGCCTCCACAAGCGTGACCGTGTGGCGGGCACGTCGCGCGTCGTCGAGATGAACGGCATGAAGGGATTCTAACTGCGTCTGAGCCGCTACGCGCGCCAGTGCCGGCAGGTGCCGCCGCTATGGATATGACTTAATCAGGCGGACCGGCTGGAGAGTTCGTCGGCGTGCGTCAGGAGGTGACCGAAGGGCGCCAGGCCTCCGGCCTGGCGCAACAGCAGTGCAAGCAGGTCCTCGGCGGTGCATGGCTCGCCAAACAGCTTGCCCTGCGCGTAGTGGCAGGCATGCCGGCGCAGGAATTCCAGGTGCCGCAGCGACTCGACGCCCTCGGCGACCACTTCCATCCCCAGGCTGCGGCCCATCTCGATGATGGTCTTGACGATGGTGGCATCGCCGGCGTCATCGCTCACATCGCGCACGAATGACTGATCGATCTTCAGGGTGCCGATCGGGAACTGCTGCAGGGCGGACAAGGAGGAATAACCCGTGCCGAAGTCATCGATGGAGAGGTGCAATCCCATGGCATACAGCTCATCCAACAGGCGGACAGTACGCTTCGGGTCCGCCATCAGCGTGGTCTCGGTGATCTCCAGTTCCACGGACGTGGGGGATACCGAGTGGCGGCGGAACACGGCGCGGCAGCGCAGGATGAAACTGGCCTGGCGCAGCTGCTTCAGCGACAGGTTGAGCGAGACCCGCCCGGGATGCGCTCCCTCGGTCTCCATGTGGCGGAAGTCCATGCAGACGCGGTTCAGGACCCATTCGCCGATATCGAGGATGAGGTTGGATTCCTCGGCCAGCGGGATGAAGATCGAAGGTGGAATGTCGCCGTGGCCGGGCAAGCGCCAGCGCAGCAGCGCCTCCGCGCCCATGATGCGGCCGTTGCGCAGATCGATCTTGGGCTGATAGCGCACCACCAGCTCGTCCCGCTCGATCGCGCGGCGCAGCTTGCTCTTGAGCATCAGCCGCTCGACCGCGGCCGCGTTCATCTCCGGTGAGTAGAAGGCGAACGTGTTCCCGCCGTTCTGCTTCGAGTAGTACATCGCCGCGTCCGCGTTGCGGATCAGGTCGATCACGTTCTCGGCGTCGCGCGGGCAGAAGGCGACGCCGATGCTCGCCGTGAGGAATACCTCGTGCTGGTTCAGCTGGAACGCCCGGCTGACCTCCGTGAGGATAGAGCGCGCCAGGTGCGCGATCGGACCCCGGTTGTCGGCATCGGAGGGCAAGCCGTCCACGAACAGCGCGAACTCATCCCCGGCCAGCCGGCCCACGACTGTTTCCTTCGGTAAGGCGCGCGTCAGGCGTTCAGCCAGCACTTCCAGCAGCCGGTCGCCGGAGGCATGACCGAACGTGTCGTTGACCTCCTTGAAGCGGTCCATGTCCAGATACAGCAGGGCGACCACCTGGCCGCTGCGCAGCGAGCGGGCCAGCGTCTGCTGCAGCAGGTGGTGGAACTGCATGCGGTTGGGGATCTTCGTGAGCGCGTCGTAGCGCGCCAGGTAGCGGATGCGCCGCTCCGCGCGCTTGCGGTCGGTGATGTTGCGCGCGACGAAGATGTTGCCCTGGAACTGCGGATCGTCGGATTCGATGCGTGAGCCGGTCAGGGAAACCGGAATCGTCTGACCCCCCCGCGTGCGCACGACCGTCTCACGCGTCTCCTGCGCAGCCTGCAGCAGGTCGAATCCCTCGCGCTCCCGTTCGTCGAGCAGCGCGACGATACCCCGCCCCAGAATCTCTTCCTCGCCGTAGGCCAGCAGCTTGCACGCCGCGGTGTTGGCGACCTTGATGACGCCGTCGGGTGAAGTCACGAACACGGCGTCCGTCATGCTGTTGAGGACGCTGTGCAGATAGTTCTTGTTGACGGTCGATTGCCGCAACCGCCCGCGCATCCGCTCGAGGGCCTGTTGTAACGCACCCAGTTCATCCTGCCGGCGCACGTCGACCGGACGTGTGTAGTCTCCCTGGCCGATGCGTTCAGCGCCGCGGATCAGGGCGGCGATCGGTCTCTCGAGCCGCCGGCCCGCGCGCCAGGCGAGTGCCGCTCCCGCCAGACCGCCAATCAACGCAAGCGCCGCGGCGAGTACCCAGGCCGGGGTCATCATCCGGGCATCGGCTGCGGACAGACGACCTTTGAGGGTTTCGGTGGCCGCCGGGGCGGCTTGCTCCACCACCAGATCGATCTGTCCGAACGTCTGGGGAGTGGCGGCGCCCGGGATGCTCTCCACCATGTCGCGCAGCGGACGGGTGACCTCGGACTGCAGAGCGCCTTCGGTGTGCACCGGTCTGCGCCAGAGGTAGAGAGTGGCACCGGAGGTATCGGTAACCGTGACCGAAGCGACGCTTGGATCGTCGGCGAAGGGCTGGAGGCGGTGGGCAATGGCCCCCGGATCGCGCGCCCGAACGGCGCTCAGCACCGACTCGGCCGCAAGCGAAGCCGTGGCCGCGGCGCGCGCCCGTAGCTCGATCGCAACACGCTCACGGACTGAATTTTCAGCCTCGACGCCGAGACGTCGCGCGCCGGCGTCATGCTGCCAAGCCAGCATGACGGTCACAATCGCGACCGCGAGCAGCACCACCACGAACGCGGCGCTCGCGTACTTCAACTTCAGGCTGACCGCAGTCACGTCCGATACCGGCGGCTCCCCTTCGGCAGCCGGCCGTTTCCCCTTATGATTTCCCGCCCGATCTTACCCGTGGTGCGCCGCGCGGGCTACCCGGGATACTCTCCAAACTGCTCGAAGTTGCGCCGATATCTCATAGAATTCGGCTGGAATGCTCAATTCCTTCGAGCTGACCGGGCGCACCGCCACCCACGTCCGGGAGGTGTCCGGCACGGGTTGGCGGCTCGAGGCCCGCACGGGTGAGGCGGCGCTGGCCCTGCGCGAGGCCGCGGCCGCCGTCGGCATCGAACTGGTGGTCGTGTCCGGGTTCCGTGACTTCGCACGTCAGGCGGTGATCTGGAGCGAGAAGTACTCCGGCCGGCGCCCGCTGTTCGATCGCGCCGGCCGCGAGGTCGCCCCTGACACCCTGACACCAGGCCAACTGATCGACACGATCCTGCTCTGGTCGGCACTGCCCGGCGCGAGTCGCCATCACTGGGGCACCGAGATCGATGTCATCGACGCCTCGTGTGTTCCCGAAGGCGCGCGCCCCCAACTGCTGCCCCACGAATTTGCCGCCGGTGGATGCTTTGCCCCGCTCGACCGCTGGCTGATCGCCAACATGGAGCGCTTCGGCTTCTTCAGGCCCTATGCCACCGACCGGGGCGGCGTGCAGCCCGAACCCTGGCATCTGAGTTATGCGCCGGTGTCGACCCCGGCACTGGCGGCACTGTCGGTGGATGTGCTGCGCGAGACGCTCGCGGGCGCGAGCCTGCCCGGTGGTGAAGTGCTGCTGGAACGGCTGCCGGAGTTGTATCGGCGCTATGTGCTGGCGGTGGATCCGCCTGCCGCCGCCGGCGCGGCTTGCTGAGCGGGGCGCAGTGCGCGCTCAGGTCTCTTCGTACTGACTCGCCCAGACCCGCTTGATGTAGCGGAGCATCAGTCCGCGCATGGTGGACATGGCATCGTCGGTGGCCGCGAAGATCGGCGGATTGCGGCGCAACAGCCGCCAGTTCTCGCTGCGCAGGATCTGGCGCAGGTAATCCACGTTGCGCTCGATCGCTTCGATGTAGGGATTGCGGCCGCCGAACAGGATCTCGAGATGGCGGTACGCCGAGTGGAATTCGCCGTCGAGCCGCTTCGTGCGCACCTCGGCGACGAACTCCGGCGTCTGGCGCAGCAGATCGAGCCCCGAAGCGTATTTCACCTGGCGTCCGCCGTTGGCGGCGATCGGCAGCGCGACGCCACCGAGAACGAACTCCGCGTACAGCCGGTCGCGGCATTTCTCGAGATAACAGCGGTCGGCCATCTGCGCGATCATGTCCGCCGTGCCGAGCAGATGTCCGACGGCGATGTCGCGTGGATCGGTGACCTTGATCTGCGCGAACGGCACTTCGTAGCCGGTGAAGTGGATGATCTCGCACGCCATCGGTACCCACTGGCCCAATCCCAGCACCGGCAGATAGTCGGCGAGGAAGCGGGCGCCGCGGGAAACATGCGTGCGGGTGAATTCGGCACCGTTGCGCACCTGATCGTCGTCGAGCCGGCGCAGGTAACCCACGTCATGAAACAGACCGGTGATCAGTCCGATCAGGGCGCGCTCGCCGCCGATGCGTGAACTCCCGTCCTGCTGGCGCTCGTAGCCGACGAGCAGCCGGGCCAGCGCAAGCGTGATATCCAGCGTGTGCTGGCGATCGTGATAGACCGTGTCGACGCCGCAGTAACCCGGAACCTCGCCGGCAAACAGTCGCTCGAAGTGGCGGAATGCCTGCTCGACAGGCTGGAACGGCAGCGAGGGCCAGGTGGGCTGAAACAGGGATCGGACGGCGGCCAGCACCGCATCCGGTGAGCTCACCTGCACGGTGTCAGTGACATCGAAATCGCTGCGCCGAACGCTTGTCATTCTCGTGTGGTCCGCGCGGCTGCCCAAGGCCGTCCCCATTCGATTCAATCCGCGGCAGTCTAGTGAGCCGCGCCGGGGAGTGCCAGCACACGGCGCACACTTTCGGGGTACCGGGGCGGCGCCGGGCGGGCTCTGCCGCGGCGCACGCAAGCCCATGATCCTACGGGGAAATGCTGCGGTCGCACGCTATGTCAAAGCCGTGCTGGCGTGGCGGGCTCAGTAGATGCGCAGGCCGCCGTATTTGTGGCGGATTCGCCGGTCCAGGGTGCGCCAACCCAGCGCGAATCCGGCCAACAGGGCGATCACGGCGGTCCCGAGCACCCACTCCCAGGCAGGCCGACCCGGTTCTTCCGCCGCGCGCAGCAGAGGCGTTGGTTCCTGATCCGCCGCCGGTGCCGTGCCGGACACCGGTCCTGCTGTTGGCGCGGGCGCGGGTGGGCTGGTCGGTGTCGTTTCGGGTGGGGGCGTGGACGCGGCGGCGGAAGCCGATGCCGGCGCGGCTGCAGCCGGGGCCGGGGTGCTGGATCGCTGCTCCGCGGCGGCACGCGCCGCCCTGGCCGCCGACAGCTCCGACTCCAGCCTGCTGACGTCCTGGCGCAGTTTGTCGGCTTCGGCGCTACGCTCGTTCAGGCGCTGCGCCATCGGAGGGTCGGTGGTCAGGTAGGACGACTTGATCCAACCCTCCGTGCCGTTCGTCAGCCTGACATGACTGACATCGCCCTGGCGCTCTATCAGCTCCAGGCGGTCCCCGCTCTTCACCGTGGCGACACGCTCGCTCTCGCCGTCAGGCGCACTGACGACATTGACCACCAGCTGTTCG
>Ga0335083_10008831_pt1 | contig 12278 bp, 7 predicted proteins | sample Lox_Sample_42_FD_206716 | JGI IMG/M metagenome (GOLD analysis project Ga0335083, IMG submission 206716) | Soil microbial communities from Loxahatchee National Wildlife Refuge, Florida, United States - Lox_Sample_4.2 | ecosystem: Environmental > Terrestrial > Soil > Wetlands | place: USA: Florida... | reverse complement strand
CGCGAGCGTGCGCAGGTTGTGCATCCAGCTGTTGTTGCTGCGCAGGTGGCGGCGGCCGATCAGGACCAGCTCGCCGCGCGGCGCGGCGAGCCAGCGCTCGACGAGCGGGATCGCGGCGACCAGCTCGCGCGGCGCGAGCCGCGCGCGCCGATCGGACGTGCGGATCGCCTTGCCCTGCGACGACGCGAGCGGGCCGAGGTCGACGCCGTGGGGCGCGGCGCGCAGCGCGGCGAGGCTGGTGCGATACGGCCCGGTGCGCAGCAAGAGGTCGATCACGCGCTCGGGCAAGCCGCGGGCGGCGGCACGCAGGAGTCGTCCGGCGACCGGACCGTCGAGGCCGCGCACGCGCAGCGCGAGCTCGGTCGCGATCTGCCAGTCGTCGCGCGTGTCGTCGCCGGCATCGAGGATCGGCGCGCTGTACTTCGCGACGTTGCGCACGGCGAACCGCGAGAGCAGGACATCGTAGTTGCCGGTCTCGAACACGTGGCGCGTCGGCAGCACGTGATGCGCGTGGCGCGTGGTCTCGTTGACGTAGAAGTCGATCGCGACCATGTAGTCGAGCGACGCGAGAGCGCGCGCCAGCCGCGCGCCGTTCGGCGTGGTGAGCACGGGATTGCCGGCGAGCGTGACCAGCGCGCGGATCTGGCCGTCACCCGGCGTCTCGATCTCCTCGGCCATGACCGCCGACGGCAGCGCGCCGAGGAACTCGGGCAGGCCGCGCACGCGCGACTTCCAGCGCCCAGCGTGGTTGCCGACGAACAGGCGGCCGATCGCGCCGATGTCGGCGGCCGGCGCCGGGAACATCGCGCCGCCCTCGCGATCGAGGTTGCCGGTCACGACGTTGAGCGCCTCGACCTGCCACATCGCGACCGGCCCGAGCTCGTTCTGGCACACGCCGACGCGCGCGTACACGCACGCGCGCGGCGCGGCGGCGAGCTCGCGCGCGAGCCGCGCGATGTCCTCGGCGGCGATGCCGATCGCCGGCGCGACCCGCGCGGGGGAGAATCGCGCCGCGATCGCGCGCAGCTCGGCGACGCCGTGCGCGCGCTGCTCGACCGCGGCTTCGTCGACCAGCCGCTCGCCGAACAACACGTGCAGGATCGCGAGCAAGAGCGCGGCATCGCCGCCGGGCCGGATGAAGTGATGGCGCGTGGCCCACGCCGCGGTCTCGGTGCGGCGCGGATCGACGAGCACGATCGTCGCGCCTCGCGCGCGTGCGGCCTTGAACATCGCGCGCGCATCGCCGAGCCCCATCTGGCTCCCGTTGGACGCCGCCGGATTCGCGCCGAGCATCAACACGAAGTCGGTGCGCGCGAGATCGGGCACCGGGATCGCGAGCGCGTCGCCGTAGACGTGCATGCACGCGTACAGCCGCGGATTCGAATCCTGCGAGTTCGGATCGAACCGCTGCTTCGTGCCGAGCGCGAGCGTGAGCAGCTCCGCGGCGAGCGCGGAGCGATGCGAATGCACGACCGGGTTGCCGACGTAGAGCGCGATCGCGTCGGGACCGTGCGCGTCGCGGATCGCGCGCAGCCGAGCGCCGGCCTCGTCGAGCGCGCGCGGCCACGTCGTCGCCTGCCAGCGGTCGCGCGTGCCGTCGCGCGTGCGCGCGAGCGGCTGGCGCACGCGATCCGGATCGTCGAGCAAGTCGGCGAGCGCGATCGCCTTCGGGCAGATGTGCCCGCGCGACAGCACGTCGTCGGCATCGCCGGTGATCTTCGTCACCCGCTTGCCCTCGACGGTGACGTCGAGCCCGCACATCGCCTCGCACAGGTTGCACGTGAACGTCGGCACGCGGCAGCGACTCTACATCCACATCACGAGCTACATCGCGAATTCGAAGCCCTGCTTGGTCAACCGATCGTACTTGCGGCGATCGAAGCGATACAGCCGCGCCGCGCGGTGGCGCACGCCCTGCTCGACCTCGTCGGTGGGCACGATCAGATCCATCGCGAGGATCTTCTTGCGGAAGTTGCGCTTGTCGAGCGCGGTGCCGAGCACGATCTCGTACAGGCGCTGCAGCTGCGTCAGCGAGAACCGCGCGGGCAACAGCTCGAAGCCGATCGGGGCGTAGCGCACCTTGCCACGCAGCCGCTCGTGCGCGCGCGCCACGATCTCGGCGTGATCGAACGCGAGCTTCGGCAGATCGTCGAGCGGAAACCAGCCGACGCCCATCGCGTCGGTCGCGGCGCGGATGCGGTGATCGCTCAACTTCGCGAGCGCGTAGTACGCGACGGTGACGACCCGCTCGCGCGGATCGCGGGCGAGCGCGCCGAACGTGTACAGCTGCTCGAGATACAGGTCGCTGACGCCGGCTTCCTCGCGCAGCTCGCGCTGCGCGGCATCGTCGATCGTCTCGTCGACCCGCACGAACCCGCCGGGCAGCGCCCACGCGTGTGGAAACGGCGGCAGCTTGCGCTGGATGAGCAGCACCTTGAGGTCGCTCTCGTCGAGCCCGAACACGACGCAGTCGACCGCGAGCGCGGCGCGCGGGTACTCGTACGTGTGGCTCATCGCTCGGCCTTGCCCATCGCGACGTACGCGCGCAGCTCGGCGAGCTCCTTCTCGAAGCCGCCCGACAGGATCGGAAACCGGCACCACGAGCGCGGATCGACGTTGCGATCGTCGAGGTGAAAGCTCGGCGCGATGCGCTCGCGCTTCCACTGGTTCTGGCACCACAACCGGAAGAAGCGCTCGATCCACTGCGCGAGCTGCGCCGGCGTGCGCTCGGGATACCGCGGCAGCAATTCCTGCAGCACCTCGACCGGCGTGTGCTTGTCGCGGATCGCGGAATCCTCGACCGCCTCGAGGAAGTCGTACGGCATCAGGTCGGCCTCGTCGGTCTGGGCGCGGGCGGGCGGGCGCAGCTCGGCGGTCGGCTGCTGCGCGTTGATCGCCGCGAGCGCGCGCACCGGCCCGAGCCCGTCGGGACCCGTCGCTTCCATCCAGCGCAGCCACTGCCGCAGGAACGTCTTGTCGATGCCGCCGAGCGGCGCGAGCCCGCCCGCGGTGTCGCCGTCCATCGTCGCGTAGCCGACCGCGGCCTCGCTGCGATTGCTCGTCGTCAGCAGCACGGCGCCGCGCACGTTCGCGAGCATCCAGATCGACGGCGCACGCACGCGAGCCTGGATGTTCTGCAGCGTGACGTCGTCGCGCGTCCAGTCGAGCGGGCGGCCGATCGCCTTCTCGAGCGTCGCGATGTACGCCTTGTACTGCGCGTCGACATCGATGACGTGGAACTCGGCGCCGACCGCGTGCGCGACCGCCTCGGCCGCGGCGCGCGTGACCTTGCCCGAGTTCTCCGTCGGCTGGTACGCGCACGCGAGCAGCGCACCGGTGACGGCATTCGCGTCCGCGAGATCGGTGGCATGCAGGAACGCGCACTGCGGCAGGTGCTGGCGCACGCCGCCCGGGCCGAGCTCGGCGAGCGCGAGCCGCACCGCGATCGAGACCAGCACCGCGCACGCGGCCGAGTCGGCGCCGCCCGACAGCGACACGACATAGCCCTGCGCGCGAGACTTGCGCAGGTAGTCCCACAGGCCGAGCGCGACGGCGCGCGAGAATTCTTCCTCGCGCAGGTAGCCGCGGTCCTCCCACGTCGAGCGCTGGCGGCGCGGCGCCTCGGGCTTGCGCGGCGGCCACACGAACGGATGCTCCACGACCTGCGCCTCGGCATCGTGGCGCGGGCGATGCGAGCCGCGGCGCGCCTGCTCGCGGCGGTTGCCGTCGATGTCGATCACCGCGGTCGCGAGCTCGACGTCGGCGAACGAGAACCGGCGGCCGCGGGCGACGAGCTCGCCGCCCGACGCGATGAGGCCGCCGCCGTCGTAGATCACGCGCCCGGCTTCGTCGCCGAGGTGGTTCGCGTACAGGTACGCGCAGCCGAACGCGCGCGAGCCCTCGATCACGAAGCGCTGGCGCACCGCGAACTTGCCGAACGCGAAGTGGCTCGCCGACGGATTGCACAGGATGTCGACGCCGCGCAGCGCGAGGTCGGTGCCCGGCCGGTTCGCGACCCACGCGTCCTCGCAGATCTCGAAGCCGATGCGCACGTCGCCGAGCTCGAACACGAGATCGCCGATCGGGAACCGGCGCACGCTGCCATCCTCGGCGGTGCGCTCGAGCACGTCGACCTCGCCGGCCGGCCACGCCTTGAACCAGCGCGGCTCGTAGTGGATGCCGTCACCGGCGAGAAACTGCTTCGCGACGAACCCGACGATGTGACCGTCGGCGAGCAGCGCGGCCGCGTTGTACAGCGCCTTCTCGTGATAGACGGGCAAGCCGACCGCGACGATCATTCCCTTCGTGTGGGTCGCGAGCGCGTCGAGCTGCGCGAACGCGAGATCTTGCAGGCCGTCCATGAAGAACGCGTCCTCGCAGCCGTAACCGGTGATCGCGAGCTCGGGCAAGCAAAGCAGCGTCGCGCCCTCGGCGCGCGCGTGCTCGATCGCCATGCGGAGGTGCGCGAAGTTGGAATCCCACGCGAACGGCGTCTGATTGACACACGCGACGGCGACCTTCACCAATCTCATCGGTTGCTCCTGAGATGCTCGGCAAGCAGCGGCGCGATGCTGTCGACGTGCAAGAACTCGCCGGCGAGCTGCGCCGCGCGCGGGTGGCTGTCGGTCGTGACGATGTGGCCGAACAAACCCGACGCGCGGAGGTGAGCGAGCGAATCGCCCGGGAACAGCCCGTGCGTCGCGATCGCGTCGATCGCGACGGCGCCGGCGTCGCGATACGCCTGCGCGGCGGCGAGGAGCGAGCCGCCGGTGCGGATCATGTCGTCGTAGAGCACGACGCGCTTGCCGGAGACGTGCGCCGACACGCCGGTCACCGCGGTGTCGGATCCGGAGATGCGGCGCTTGTACACGAACGCGACGCCGACGCCGAGGTCGTTCGCGAGCGACTCGACCCACTTCGCGCGGCCGGCGTCGGTGCACGCGAGCACGAAGTCGTCACCGCCCAAGCGGCGCGCGGCCGCGACCACGAGCGGCTTGCCGTAGACATGGATCGGCCGCATGCCGCCTTCGAAGTAGTGCGCGATCGCGTCGACGTGGAGGTCGAGCAGGAACACCTGCGTGCCGCGCGATGCCTGCGGGATCGACGACAGCAGGCGCGCGCGCGTCTTCGCGGTGACGACCTCGCCGTAGCGCACCGCGCGCTCCATCGTCGAGTAGCCGAAGAACGGCAGCACGAGCCGCACGCGATACGCGCCGGCCATCACCAGCCCGCACGCGAGGTCGTAGAGCTCGAGCGTCGCGCTGTCGTCGACCGTGCCGCCGACGACGATCACGTCGCGGTCGGCTGGATCGGTCTCGACGCGCTGATAGCGCTCGCCGTCGGGAAAGCGGTGGCGCTCGACCTTGCCGCGCGGCCAGTTGTCGGCGTGAGCGATCGCGTCGGCGAGCGCGTCGTACGCCGCGATCGAGAACACGAGCGGGGCCGGTTCGCTAAGCACGGGCGCGCGCCTCCGCGATCAGCTGCTGCTTGCGGTCGTGGACGTGGCGATCGAGCCCGACCGGATGCGGCTGCGGGTTCAGGAATCGCTTCGTGCGCGGCGACAGCTGCGCGAGCTGCGCCGCGGCGCGAGTCCGCGCGCTCGCGAGCGAGAGATCGACGGCGGTCGGCGCGCCGCGCTCGAGCACGGTGACGAGCAAGTCTTCGCCGCCGTCGCTCGCCGGCGTGACCGGCGGCCGGTTCGGATCCTCGATCTCGTACAGGTCGATGCCCCCAGATCCAGCGTGCCTGGCCGTAAGGCCGCGCTCGCTGTCGTAGATGATGTCGCCGGTGAGCCAGCCGTCGCGGCGCAGCCGGCGCACCTGCAGCACGCCGGGGTTCGAGATCTTGACCGGCTGCTCGCTGAGCTTGAGCACGTCGCGCCACGCGCCCCGCGCGTCGCGATGCGCGCCGAGTTTGTACACGCCGCCGAGCGCGGGCTGGTCGAAGCACGTCACGAGCTTCGTGCCGACGCCCCACGAGTCGATGCGCGCGCCCTGGTCGACGATGCTCGCGATCAGGTGCTCGTCGAGATCGTTCGACGCGACGATCTTCGCGTCGGGAAACCCCGCATCATCGAGCAAGCGGCGCGCCTCGGCGGACAGGTGCGCGAGATCACCGGAGTCGAGCCGCACCCCCGCGAGCTCGTGGCCGTGCGCGCGCAGCTCGCGGCCGATCGCGATCGCGTGGCGCACGCCGTCGAGCGAGTCGTAGGTGTCGACGAGCAGCGTGCAGTTGCCGGGCATCGCGTCGGCGTACGCGCGAAACGCCTCGAGCTCGCCGTCGTGGAACATCACCCAGCTGTGCGCGTGCGTGCCCGCGACCGGGATGCCGAAGCGCTTGCCGGCGAGCACGTTCGACGTCGCCGCCACGCCGCCGATGTACGCCGCGCGCGATCCCGACAGCGCGCCGTCGACGCCCTGCGCGCGGCGGAGGCCGAACTCGAGCACCGGCGCGCCGCGCGCGGCCTGGCACACGCGCGCCGCCTTGGTCGCGACCAGCGTCTGGTAATTGATGATCGCGAGCAGCGCGGTCTCGACGATCTGCGCCTGCAGGATCGGCCCGCGCACGCGCACGAGCGGCTCGTGCGCGAACGCGAGCGTGCCTTCGAGCATCGCGTCGACCGTGCAGGTGAAGCGCAGCGCGCCGAGATAGTCGAGGAAGCCCTGAGGGAACAGCGCGGCGCCGGTGCGATCGCGCAGCGTCGCGAGGTACGCGAGATCGTCGGAGCCGAAGCGGAGCCCGCGCAGCCAGTCGAGCGCGGGCGCGAGCCCGCCCGCGATCGCGTAACCGCCGCCGAACGGCGCGCGCCGGAACGTCAGGTGGAAGACCGCCTCGCGCTCGGCATGCCCGTGCTTCCAGTAGCCGCAGGCCATCGTCAGCTGGTACAAGTCGGTCAGCAGCCCTGTCTCCATCGTCCCTGGGGCGAGCCCGTCGGTCATCTCACGTGTAATGTGTACACTAAGTAACTGCATGTCAATACGATGAGCGAACAGGCCGTGGTCATCTGGGGCGAGCTGCTGTGGGACCTGTTCCCGGACGGGCCGCAGCTCGGCGGTGCGCCGGCGAACGTCGCCTGGCACCTCGGTCAGGCCGGCGGCTGGGCGCGGCTCGCGACCCGCGTCGGCGACGACGAGCGCGGTCGCGCGGCGATCGCGCGGCTCGAGCAGCACGTCGATACGTCGCTCGTTCAGATCGATCGCGATCGCGCGACCGGCGTGGTCGAGGTCGAGGTGGAAGCCGGCGAGCCGCGCTACCGTCTCGTGCCCGGCCGCGCGTGGGAGCGCATCGCGTGCACGGCCGAGGTGCGCGCCGCGCTCGCCGAGGCCGGCGTGCTCGTCTACGGGACGCTCGCACAGCGCACGCCCGAGGGCCTCGACGGCTGGCGCGGCGCGATCGCGGCGGCGCGCACGACGTGCGTGAAGGTCTACGACGTGAACCTGCGCAGGACCGAGCAGCGGTCCGCGGTGGAGATCGACGAAGGGCTCGCCGCGGCCGATGTCGTGAAGGTGAACGATCGCGAGCTCGCGACGCTCGGCGAGCTGCACGGCTGGGCCGATCCGGTGCGCGCGCTGCGCGGCAACCGCCGCATTCTCGCCGTCACGCACGGCGCATCGGGCTCGACGTTGTACAGCGAGCGCGGCGCGCTCGAGATCGCGAGCACGCACGCGCGGCCCGGCGGCGATCACGTCGGCTGCGGCGACGCGTACGTCGCGATCCTCGTCCACGGCATGACACTGGGCTGGGATCTCGAGACGTGCGGCCGCGCGGCGAGCCGCTGGGCCGCGGCGGTCGCCGAGGTGCGCGGTGCGACGCCGACGTTTTCGGAGGAGCGGGTTGCCGAGTTGCTCGGCGAGGCGGCGGCATGACCAAGAAGGACGAAAAGGAACCCGCAGCCGCGCCCGCTGCCGCTGCCGCACCCGCCGCCGAAGCCGCTGCCGAAGCCGCTGCCGCTGCCGAACCCGCCGCCGCTGCCGCCGCCGCTGCCGAACCCGCCGCCGCTGCCGCTGCCGAACCCGCTGCCGCTGCCGCTGCCGCTGCCGAACCCGCCGCCGAAGCCGCCGCCGAACCCGCCGCCGAGGCCGCACCCGCCGCCGAGGCCGCACCCGCTGCCGCCGCCGACCGCCGCAAACCGAAATCCGCTTCCGCCTCCGCCAAGTCGGCGGAACCGAAAAGTCCCGACCTCTGGGACTCCGCCGGCGAGTGGATCGCGAAGCACGGCGCGCTGCCCACGCTCGGCCTCATCACGCTCGCCGTCGCGCTCGTCCACCTCGGCGTGTTCGCCGGCGAGGTCGTCGGCGACGATCTCTCGTTCCACTTCGCCGAATCTGCGCGCCTCGCCGACTGCATCCGCTACGGCGACTTCGACTTCTGGAATCCGTCGGCGAACGGCGGCTACGCGTCGGCGTACTACTACCAGGTGCTGCCGCAGCTCGCGTCGGCGCTGCCCGCCGCGCTGTTCGGCCATCACCTGTTCTTCTTCCAACTCAGCGTGTGGCTGCCGCTCGTGCTCGCGCCGGCCGCCGCTTATCGCGGCATGCGCCTGCTCGGCGCGACGCCGTGGCAAGCCGCGATCGCCGCGCTCGCGATCGGCTTCATGAACGGCGAGTCGCGCTGGGGCACCGGCAACGCCGGGACGTTCAACGTCGGCCTGTACACGCAGACGTGGGCGCTCGCCGCGTTCCCGCTCGCGCTCGGCTACAGCGCGCGCTGGATCAGCGAGCGCAAGGGCCTCGCCGCCGCGGTCGCGTGGGGTGCGTTCGTGGGCTTGTGCCACCCGTTCGCGGTCGTCGTGCTCGGCTTCGGCCTGTTCTCGAGCGTGGTCGCGCGAGCGATCCCCTCGCTCGATCGGCTGGCGTGGCCGAGCGTGGCCGGGCGCGCGCTCGTGATGGTCGGGCTCGTCATCCTGTGCGTGCTTCCGCGCAAGTGGATCGACTTCTTGCCCGATCCGCTCGTGTTCGGGTTCGGCGGCCTGCTCGTGCTCGGCGGCCTCGTGCTGCCGAGCTTCATCCGCGAGAACACGCAGTGGGTGTGGCCGGTCGACAAGATCGGCGGCGAGCTCGTCCGCATGCTCGTGCTCGGCGGGCTGATGATCTTCGCGTGGATGCCGGTGTGGCTCCCGCTGCTCGCCGACTACAACGGCTTCGGCGGCTTCCCGCACCGCGTCGGCGACGAGGTCGGCCCCGGCTTCTACGAGCTCGGCCGCTGGTTCCGCACCGGCATGCTGCTCGACTGGTCGAATCAGGGCCTGCGCCTCGCGATCCTGACGTGGTCGCTGCCGATCGTCGTCCTGTTCGTGCGCGATCGCATGATGCGCTGGCTGTGGCCACCCGCCGTGCTCTACGCGGTGCTGCTCGGCCTCGGCCCGAAGCTCGGCAAGATCGGCGACGATCTGTTCCCCGCGGTGCGCGCGCTCGGCGCGATGCAGATCGTGCTCGCGCTCGGCATCGGCGCCGGCGCCGCGATCCTCGGCCGCACGCTGTGGAACGCACCGTGGCAGCGCTGGTTCATGGGCGCCACGCGCAAGCCCAAGAAGGCGAAACACGGCGACGAAGATCCGATCCAGTACACGATGCGCACGGTCGTCGCGGCCGCAGCCGCCGGGCTCGCCGTGCTCGTGATCCAACCCGGCTGGCTCGCGCTGCGCGCACGCGTCGCGGTGTTCGAGCAGCGCCAGAACCTTCACCCCGACGAGCGCGAGCAGATCGATCAGATGCTCGCGTCGCTGGCGCCGGGCCGCAAACAGGTCGGCCCGGGCGCCGAGAATCACTGGTGGAACCTGCTCGGCTACGCCTACGAGCGCATTCCGGTCACGCTGCAGATGGGCGGCGGCGGCCTGCAGGCGAGCCCGAACTACGACTTCATGTGGACGAGCCGCGACTTCACGCGCATCGCGTGGGTCTACGACGCGCCGTACCTCGTGTTCAGCAGCGGATCGGCGAAGAGCATGCCGGCGGGCGACGACATCTACAAGACCGCGCACTATCAGCTGCGCAAGCTGCCGGCGCCCGGTCTGGTGTCGCCGGTGCAGATCATCGGCATGCTGCCGCCCGGCTATCACGCCGAGCAACCCGGCCGCATCGTCGCGCTGCAGTGGCTCACCGGCCATCCCAGCCCCGAGACCAAGCGCTGGCTCGCGGAGCAGGGCGTCACGCTCACCGGCCGCGAGCCACTCGAGGACAAGCTGCTCGCGTATGCCGGCTCCGGTCCGCCCGGCGCGCCGCCGGCCGGCAAGATGCTGCGCGCGTGGCGGCAGGATTCGCCGGGCGACGACGCCGACATCGTCGCCGAGGTTCAAGCGGCGCGCACGACGACGTTCGTGATCCGCGAGAGCTGGCATCCGCGCTGGCACGGCTACGTCGACGGCGAAGAGGTACCCGTGCGCCGGCTGACCCCCGATTTTCCAGCGGTCGACGTCGGGCCCGGTACGCACACGATCGAGCTCCGCTTCGAACGACCGTGGTGGGCGCAAGTCGCCTGGCTCGCCTGGCCGGGCGCGGCGATCGCCGCGTGGCTGGTGATGCGTCGCCGTCAACGTCGAGAAGCGTCGCGTGCGCCGGCGCCGGCATCCGGCGGCGCGGCCTGAGGCTTGGTCGCGGGCAGCGCGCCCGCGGCCTCGTCCTCCGCGCGCGGCATCGGCAGCACGATCTTGAAGCTGTGGAGCACCCACGGATCGTTCTCGCCGTTGCGCTGGAAGCCGAACGCAGCGCGCACGCCGCTCGATTTCTCGAACTCGGCGAGGAGCTCGTAGCTCGCGGAGTCGATCAGCACGGGAACCTTGCTCGTCGCGACCTTCGCCGTCGTCCTCGAGATCTTCGCCTCGGTCACGTCGAGGATGCGGCGGTACGCGCCGAGCTGTTGCACGTTCTGGCGCTGGATGTCGATGAAGCCCTTGCGCGGCTGGTGGTCCTTGAACGTGGCGTCGGCCGCATCCCACACCTTGTCGGCGTGACCGTCGCGCAGCTCCTTGAAGATGCCGTCGGCGACGCGGTAGAGGTCGCACGTCTTCGGGTTCATCGGTTCCTTGCACGCCTCCGCGCGCTGCTCGCGCTGTGCGGCCGTGATCTTGAGCTCGGGCGGCAGCTCGACGCCGACGCCGATCAGCTTCCACTCGCCGTCGTCGTAATGAAAGCTGATCGAGCCGGCGCAAACGCCCTTGTCGAATGCGGCGGTGAGCGACACGCGGCCGAGCTTGCCGGTCGGGCCGGTCGTCACGATCGTCTTGTTGATCGCGGTGATCTCGCGAAACTTGCCGACCGTCGTGATCATGTCGGTCATGTCTTCGACGAAGCGCTCCTTGCGCTCGATCTCCTGAAAGCGCGGCGACGAGTGCTCGTACACGTAGTCGGCCGAGCCCTGACTGAGCTGCACGAGGATCCGTTCGGCATCGGGACGAAAATCCGGGGTGTCGTTCGCGCGGACCTGCCAGCCGACGATGATCGTGATCCACGCGGCGACGAGCAGGAAGCCGACGATCGCGCTGCGCACGAGCAAGCGGCCGCGGCGCGTCTTCGCGGCGATCGGCGCGCGCTCGATCGCGCCGCCCGCCTTCGCGATGCCCTCGCCGAGCTTGGACACGCCGGCGCCGACCAGCGGCACCTTGTCGGTGAGCTCGCCGAGCCTGACGACGCCTTCGCCGAGCGCGCCGATGCCTTCGCCGAGCTTCGTCACGCCTCCCGACACCGCGCCTTGCAGCGACTGGCTGATCCGCTTCGCGCGACCCGACTTGCCGGGCTCGACCGCCTCGACCGGCTCGACCGGCGCGACCACGCCGCCGCTCGTCACCGGCGCCGACGCGTCGGCTTCGGCGACGGGCTCGGGCGCTGCGTCGTCGTCGGGCTCTGACACGCTTACGAGATTATGCCCGAGAAGAAGTACGCGACCACGTTGCCGGCGACCTCTCGGCGATATGCCGAGGTCGAGCGCACGTCGTCGATCGGCGCGATCGCGGCGATCGTCGCCTCGCGCGCCGCTTCGGCCGCCTCGGCGAGCGGCAGGCCGCGCACGGCGTCCTCGGCGGCCGTGATCCGGATCGGGCGATCAGCGACCGCGCCGAGCGCGATCCGCGCCCACCGCACGCGGCGATCGCGGTCGAGGTCGATCATCGCCGCGCCCATCACCTTCGAGATCGACTGCGCGCGTCGGGTCCCGACCTTGCGCCACGCCGTGCGCGTCGTCGAGCTCGGATCCGGGTTGGGGAGGTGCGCGGCCACGATCAGCTCGTCGGCGGCGAGCTGCGTCTTGCGGTAGCCGGTACAGAACTCGCGATACGGCACGCGGCG
>Ga0335083_10008829_pt1 | contig 12279 bp, 9 predicted proteins | sample Lox_Sample_42_FD_206716 | JGI IMG/M metagenome (GOLD analysis project Ga0335083, IMG submission 206716) | Soil microbial communities from Loxahatchee National Wildlife Refuge, Florida, United States - Lox_Sample_4.2 | ecosystem: Environmental > Terrestrial > Soil > Wetlands | place: USA: Florida... | reverse complement strand
GTCTGAAAGGACGGAAACGACACGTCGACTTCGGCGCCAAGGAGAATGCGGTTGGGCAGCACGTAATTGTAGCCGGCCTGCGCGCCGGCAAAGAAGCTCCCTGCTTCGTTGAACGTATCGATGGTCTGAAACAGATTGGTCGAACCGCTGACGCCGGGCGCCGCGTTCCAGTTCGATTTTCCCCAGCCGATGCCCATATTGCCGCCGGCATAGAATCCGGCCCAGTTGTACTCGGGCGAACTTCCCGATGAAACCGGTGCGGCCTTTGTTACCATGATGTCATCTGCGAAGGCGCTTGTCGTAGGCGCGACGGATGTGGCGGCTATGGCGAGGCCGAGGACATATGACATTTCAACAAAACGAAATCCGGAAAAGACACCAAAAAAAATCCGCGACATTCCAAGTTACCCCCGCGCAATGCCGGGCAAACCAAAACATCGCTTCGGCAGCAGCGTCAACGACTATGTTTTAGAATTAAAGTAGATCGAAAGTAACGGGCGCCGCTTTTCAAGTGATCGCTGCCAATCATGAATCGAAATTGTGATGTCGTTGTTTGCAAAACGCACCTGTCCGCCCGAACAGATGCGACCGCGCGTTCGCCAATGCATGCCAAACTGATGGCGGCGAATCAGCGTGCCCGATTGTGGGATGTTATAAAGTTGCAGCTCGACCGGCGGATGGGGTTTCGGTCATTGCTGGCCGCTTGTTCCCGCGATTGACAGGATTACCTACAATGGCGGTCGTTACGAAGCGAGGAACCGGCCATGGCAGAAGCCTTCCCGAGCGCGCACTCTCACGTTTTCCTGGGTGAAGGCCATGAGAGGAACGAGCGCCGCACCTGGATGGTGATCGTGCTCTGCGCTTTCATGATGGTGGCCGAGATCGTCGGCGGCCTCCTCTTCGGCTCGATCGCGCTGGTTGCCGACGGCCTGCATATGTCGACCCACGTCAGCGCGCTGTTGCTCGCCGCGCTCGCTTACAGCTACGCGCGCCGCCATGCCGAGGATGAGCGCTTCAGTTTCGGCACCGGCAAGCTTGGCGATTTGGCGGGTTTCAGCAGCGCCATCGTGCTGGCGATGATCGCTATCCTGATCGGCTACGAGGCCGTTACGCGGCTGATCTGGCCCGTTCCGATCGACTTCAATGAGGCCATACCGATCGCGGCGCTCGGATTGGTAGTCAACGTCGCGAGTGTTCTGCTGTTAAGTGGCGGCCGGCAGCATGATCACGGTCATGATCATGCTCACACGCATGGTCAGTCCCGTTCCGGCCATGAGCATGATCACGAAGACGGCCATGGAAATGATTTGCATGACCACGAGCACGCCCACGGCGCCGCGCATCGCGACAACAACATGCGTTCCGCCGTCGTTCACGTGCTGGCAGATGCCGGCGTGTCAGCGCTGGTCATTGCCGGTCTGCTGTTGGGGCGCTTCCTGGGGCTGGCCTGGATGGACCCGCTGGTGGGTTTTGTCGGCGCCATCGTTATCGCCGTCTGGTCGTACAGTCTCATTCGCGACACCGGCGCCATCCTGCTCGACATGAATCCCGACCGCGGCATGGCCGAGCGCATGCGCGCGATGATCGAGACCGATGGCGATCGTCTGACCGATCTGCATTTATGGCGGCTGGGGCCCGGCCATTTGGGCGCGATCGTCTCGGTTGCAACGGAGCAATCGCGCGGGCCCGATTATTATCAATCGCTGCTCAGCCGATTTCGCGCCTTGTCCCATGTGACCGTTCAGGTGCATCAGCGCTGAGGCTCGCACTTGGCGATCGCAAAAATCAATCTCTGTGGAAGCATTCTAAACTTTCATTACTTTAGAATTGCAATAAATCACCAAATAGAACGTTTCTAATATTGCGGATCGTTATCAAAATACTTGACGGCGGTAGTCGTCGTAACGCATTCATCTCTTCCTTTTCATGATCAAAGAGCGATGTCGAGGTCGTCCGTCAAACGCGGGATTTATCGCCTGCTGGTCTATTCGGCAGCCGGCGCGCTGGTGACGTTCTCCGCGACCTGCGCCGACGCCCAGGACGCCAACTCCTTCCACGAGATCGAAACCAAATACATCTTCGGAAACTTCACCGTTGGCTCGGCAATCGGAATCGAGGGCGAGAAAGCGTTCGAGCCGGATACGCAAATGGGATTTGGCAAGCGCAGCGGGCGGTATTTCGCAAGTCAGACTGAACTTGAATTCGAGTACACGCCGACCCAGTACTTTCAGATCGAGCTCGGGCCGACAGTGTCCTACTACAACATTCGTAACGTTCCCGGCCTCGATGACGGCAATATGGGCGGCATTAACGGCATCGAGGCCGATTTCAGATCGCTCATCATCGATCGTGGTCCGTCACCAATGGCGGTTACGTTGTCGATCGAACCGGAATGGCACAGCCGCGATGAAACCAGTGGCGATGCCGTATCCAATTACGGAGTTGAAACGAAGATAGAAGCCGACGCTGAGCTTATCAAGAATCGGCTTTTTGTCGGTTTCAATCTCCTCTACGAGCCCGAGACTACGTTCGTTCCGCTTGGCGTTTCGTTTAACGAATCGACGTTTGGAGTGTCGTCAGCGCTCGCGTTTCAGATCTACCCCAAGATCGTGATTGGAGCCGATCTTTGGTATTTGAGTCACTACCAAGGGATCGCGTTCGGCTCGTTCACCGGCGACGCGGTCTATCTGGGGCCGACCTTCTACTGGCAGATAGCTCCAAAGGTGCTGATGAGTGCCGCTTGGGAGACCCAGGTTGCCGGACGCGAGGTTGGCGTTGTACCGGCCCTCGATTTGACGGACTTTTCGCGCCAGCGGGCGCGATTGCTTTTTGAATTTGAATTCTGAATCCGCGCCAAAGTGATGCAACAACGAGAGGAAACGATGAGAGCGAGCTTTGTCTTTGCCGGATCAAGCGTCGGAGCATTCGCAATCGCGATCGCGATATTCGTTTCCGGCGCGGGCCCGGTTGCCGCGCAAGAGACAGCCGTAGTCGCGATCGTGGTCAAGGGCCACAAATTCCAGCCTGCCGAGATCCATGCGCCGGCCAATAAGCGGCTCGCTATACGGGTGAGGAATCTGGACGCAGCGCCGATGGAGTTCGAGAGCGTCTCGCTGCGCGTGGAAAAAATCATTGCCCCCGGGACCGAAGGTATCGTGAACGTCCGTGCGCTGTCGCCCGGGCAATACGAGTTTTTCGACGATTTTCATCAGGAAACCCGGGGTACGCTGGTTGTCCAATGAACCGGGCATCTATCTCGTGGCGCGTTTGATGCGGCGCTTCGGCCGCATCGGCTTGGCGGTGGTTTTTTTGGCAGTTTCAAGGGCTATTCGATAATACGTCCATAAGACTCGAGCCGCGATGGCGCGCCAAGGTCGCCAAGCCTCGGCCAACGCCAGCATCTCCTTTGCAGTCGGTCGCGCCGGCAGTCCAAAAGCTATCCTCGCCGCTTCCTGCAGCGCGAGATCGCCGGCCGGCCAGGCGTCGGCGTGGCCGAGGCACGACAACAGATAAATGTCCGCCGTCCACGGGCCGATGCCGTGCACGGCGGTCAGCGCCGCGTGCGCGTCCTCGGCCGCGAGCTCGCCAAGCGCGGTGAGTGGAAGATCGCCGCGCTTTACGGCACGGGCAATTTCTTTCAGCGCGCGGATTTTAGGTGCTGACAATCCCAGCCGCGCCAGCCGCGCCGGACGCGCACGCAGGATGGCGTCCGGATCGAGCGGATCGAAAGCTGCGGCGAGCCGTCCCCAGATGGCGTTGGCGCTCGCGGTCGAAAGCTGCTGCGCCACGATGATCGCAGCCAGGCCGGGAAATCCATCCGACCGCCGGCGCAGCGGCGGTCGTCCGGCTTTGGCGATCAGCGAGACAAACCGCCGATCGACTTTGCCGAGCGCGGCAAGCGCGGCATCGAGATCGTCCTCGGTATGGATATGCGAATGAGCCATCGGGTCGGCAATTTCCGGGATCGACCTCAGAAAAGCCGATCATGCCGCCTATTTGTTGAAGTGACTGGCTCCACTGTCAACCCGGCCCGGCTATAACAAACCATCGATGTACACGCGTGTCCTCCGATTTGCACCGAGCCCGAACGGCTATCTGCATCTGGGCCACGCCTATTCGGCGTTGCTCAATCACGACATGGCCCGGGAGACTGGCGGACGGCTCCTGCTGCGCATGGAAGACATCGACGCCGCGCGCTGCCGGGCGGAATACGAGGCGGCGATCTACGAAGACCTGGCTTGGCTCGGGATGGTCTGGGAGCAAAACGCGCGGCGGCAGAGCCAGCATTTTGACGACTATCAGGCGGCGTTATCGAAGCTTGAAGCGCACGGGCTTATTTATCCGAGTTTCGAAAGTCGGGGTGAGATCAACGCGCTGGTCGCCGAGCGCGAAAGGCAGGGCCGTTGGCCGCGCGATCCCGATGGTGTGCCGCTTTATCCCGGTCGCGGGCGCGAGCTCTCGCGAACCGAAACCAAGCGCCGCATGGCGAGCGGTGAACCTTTCGCGTTGCGGCTTGCTATGGATGCGGCGGTCGCGCGCGCCGGCACATTGACTTGGACCGAAACCGGCAAAGGCCCGCAAAACCAATCGGGCTGCGTAACGGCGGCGCCGCAAATGTGGGGCGACGTCGTCCTGGCGCGCAAGGAAGCGCCGACCAGCTATCATCTCGCGGTCGTCATCGACGACGCGTTGCAGGGTGTGACCGACGTGGTCCGCGGGCAGGATCTGTTCTGGGCGACGGCAATCCATCGCTTGTTGCAGGCGCTGCTCGGCCTGCCGGAGCCGGTCTATCGTCACCACCGCCTGATCGTTGATGCCGCCGGCCGCAAGCTCTCGAAATCGACCTCGGCGACCAGCCTGCGCGAGTTGCGCGCCGGCGGCGCCACGGCGGTGGATATCAGGCGCATGGTAGGGCTTTGACGCTGCAGATCTGCTCCCGGCTTGTTTTGTTTGATTCCCTGCCGTGCCAAGCTGTAGCAGGCGGCAGGGGGCTGCCATGGCGCGATTGAAGACAAAGAAGACAAAAAAGCCAAGCGGCAAACCGGCGCGTAACGGCAGGCGAAAGCGCGCGCGGCCGGCGCCGGCTGGGCGCGGTACCGAGGCCTCGCTGGCGGCCTATGCACACGACATCCGTACCGCACTGACCGGCATCCTGGCGCTCGGCGAGTTGCTGGCGAGTTCGAACCTCGGCGAACGCGAGCGGCGCTGGGCCTTGGGCATCAGAAGCAGCGCCAAGCACATTGCGTCGCTCACGACGCTGATGATCGACGCTGCCAAAGCCGATACGACGGCGCTGAAGTTGCAGCAGGAAGTGTTCCAGCCGCGGCGGTTCATCGGGGATTTGGCAGAGTCGCTCTCCGCCCGCGCGGAGACAAAAGGCCTCGCTACCGAGGTAACAGTCGCCGACAGCTTGCCGCAATTGCTTATCGGCGACACCGTGCGCCTGCGGGCGGCGCTGGAAAATCTCATCGACAACGCGGTGAAGTTCACCGAGCGTGGCACGGTCGTCCTCGACGTGCGTAGCGCGCGCGCCGCACGCGGGCGGGTCCGCCTCGTCTTTACTGTTGCCGACAGCGGCATCGGGCTCAAACCGGCCGAGATCAAGCGGCTGTTTCACCCGTTCGTGCAGGCCAATGCGGATATCGCGCGCCGCTATGGCGGAGCTGGCCTCGGGCTTGCGGTCGTTAAAGCGCTGGCGAGGCTGATGGACGGCGATCTCACCGTCACCAGCAAGCTTGGCCGCGGCTCGAGTTTCCGGTTCTCGGCGGTGGTCGCCGTCGCACCGGCGGGGACCGCGACAGGTGCGCATCGGCACGTGACGATGTCGCCCGCGCGATCGCTTGCGGTCCTTTGTGTCGAGGACAATCCCTATGGGCGGGTCATCCTCAACACCATCTTGACCGAACTCGGTCACCGCGCGGACTTCGTCGGCTCCGGCGAAGAAGCAATCGCGGCGGTGCCGCGCGGCTACGACGCCGTGCTGATGGACGTGACGCTCCCCGGCCTCGACGGACTTGAAACGACGCGCCGCATTCGCGCGCTCGCCAATGCTGTGGGACGGATCCCGATCGTCGGCATATCGGGTAGAACGCAAGCCGCAGATGAACCGGCGGCGCGGGCGGCCGGCATGGATTTTTATCTGCATAAACCGCTCAGCCCCAGCGCGCTCAGCGAGGCACTTGCGGCAGTTTTGCCGAAGGGCTGAAACGCACGTAACGACCGTCAAGGGCACCGGCCGCCGAAGAGCTCTCAAGCTTTCGCCGCAGCGCCTTCGACGATACGCACGAGGTCGGACATGATGCGGTTTAGTTCGAAATCCTTCGGCGTGTAGACCGCGGCGACGCCGGCGCTTTTCAGCGCGCTTGCGTCCTCCTTCGGGATGATGCCGCCAACCACGACCGGCACATCGTCAATGCCGGCTTCCTTCATCCGCGCGATGACGTCTTGCACCAGCGGCAGGTGCGAACCGGACAGAATCGACAACCCGACCACGTGGACGTCCTTATCCGCGGCCGCGGATGCGATCGCCTCGGCCGTCAGTCGGATGCCGTCATAGACCACATCCATGCCGGCATCGCGGGCGCGGGCGGCGATCTGCTCAGCGCCGTTGGAATGGCCGTCGAGCCCGGGTTTGCCGACCAAAAACTTCAGCCGCCGGCCGAGCTTCTTCGACACCCGGTCGACTTCGGCGCGAATGTCGTCGAGCCCTTCAGCGTCGTTGCGCATCGCGGTGCCGACGCCGGTCGGCGCGCGGTATTCGCCGAACGCTGCACGCAGCGCAAAGCCCCATTCGCCGGTGGTGACGCCGGCTTTGGCGCAAGCGATCGACGGCGGCATGATGTTGGCCCCGCTCTTCGCGGCTTTGCGCAACGCGTCCAGCGCTGCGGCGACCGCCTTGGCGTCGCGCGCGGCGCGCCAGGCCGCAAGCCGCGCGATCTGCCCGGCTTCGGCCTCCGCCGGAACGGTCAGCACCGCGTCGGCCGCGTCGGCGAGCGGCGAGGCTTCGGTCTCGGTGAAGCTATTGACGCCGACCACGATCTGCTCGCCGCGCTCGATCGCTTCAACACGGCGCGAGTTCGATTCAACGAGCTGCTGCTTCAAATATCCCGACTCGACCGCAGCGACCGTGCCGCCCATCTCCTCGATTTGCTTGAGCTCCTCCTTCGCCGCCTGTTTCAGCGCCGCGACCTTGGCGGCGATCGCCGGCGAGCCGTCGAACACGTCGCCGTATTCCAGCAGGTCGGTTTCGTAAGCGAGGATCTGCTGCATGCGCAGTGACCATTGCTGGTCCCACGGCCGCGGCAGGCCGAGCGCTTCGTTCCAGGCCGGCAGCTGCACCGCGCGAGCGCGGGCATTCTTCGACAGCGTCACCGCGAGCATCTCGATCAGGATGCGGGCGACGTTGTTCTCCGGCTGCTGCTCGGTGAGGCCGAGCGAATTGACCTGCACGCCGTAGCGGAACAGCCGCTGCTTGGCGTCGGTCACGCCGTAGCGTTCGCGGGTGATCTCTTCCCACAATTCGGTGAAGGCGCGCATCTTGCAGACTTCGGTGACGAAGCGCAGTCCCGCGTTGACGAAGAACGAAATGCGCCCGACCACTTCGCCGAATTCTTCCGGCGCGCATTCGCCCGACGCCTTCACCGCATCAAGGACGCCGATCGCGGTGGCAAGCGCAAACGCCAGCTCCTGCTCCGGCGTCGCGCCGGCTTCCTGCAGGTGATACGAGCAGACGTGCATCGGATTCCATTTCGGCATTTCCTTGGTCGTGAACAGGATCACGTCCTTGGTGAGCCGCATCGACGGCGCCGGCGGAAACACATAGGTGCCGCGCGACAGATATTCCTTGATGATGTCGTTCTGGGTCGTGCCGGTCAGTGTTGCGCGCGGAACGTTCTGCTCGTCGGCGAGCGCCACATAGAGCGCCAGCAGCCACGCTGCGGTGGCGTTGATGGTCATCGAGGTGTTCATGGCGCCGAGCGGGATGTCCTTGAACAGGACTCGCATGTCGCCGATGTGCGAGATCGGTACGCCGACCTTGCCGACTTCACCTTTGGCGAGCGGGTGATCGCTGTCGTAGCCGGTCTGGGTTGGCAGATCGAAGGCGACCGAGAGGCCGGTCTGACCCTTGCCCAGATTCTTGCGGTAGAGTTCGTTCGAAGCCTTGGCGGTCGAATGCCCCGCATAGGTGCGGAAAATCCAGGGCTTTGGTTTTGCGCCTGAAGATTTAGCCGTTGATGATTTGGCGCCGGAAGGTTTGATACCTGACGGCTCCGCCTGGCGCAGCTGTTCGCCCATCGGTCTTCCAACCGTTCTTCACGCGTTGTCCGGCACGGGTACGTGCAACCACTGTGACGCGGATTTTGTTGCGACGCAACAAGCCCGCCGCGCCGCTCATAAACGGCCGAGGAAGCTGACGTTCACATCTAAGCGCGCAGCCTAGTACTGCCCGTACAGCTGGTAGTACTGCGGCTGCGGGTAGCCCGGCTGGGCGTAGCCTGGCTGCACATAATAATAGACTTGCTGTCCATAGGTCGGCGGCAACACATAATAGAATCGCGGACCGTAGACGCGGGCCTCGCGGTAGTAATAGGGCTGCGCGTAAGCCGGGGGCCGTCGCTGTTGCCGGTAATTCGCCGGCAGCCGGGCTGAGGGCGGAATGGTCGGCGGCAGGGCGTAGGACGGCTGGCGGTGATACGCCCGAGGCGGTTGCCCGTTGGCGGCCGGCGCTTCTTCCGGCGGTGGCGGCGCCTGCGTCTCGAGCGCTTCGCCCTCAGCGGTTTGTTCGTTGGCTGCGGTCTCAAGCTCGGACGCGGCGTGCCGGCGTCCGGCGCCAGCCGGCCGATGTTGTTGTTCCTCAGCAGCGTGCGGCAATTGCGGTTCGCTGACGGCGGGTGTCGGTGCCGCCTCGACTTGCAGCGCTTCCAGCTTGGCGGCCGGTAGTTCGTTGCTGGTTGCACGAAGCTCGGCCACGGCTTGCCGCCGCGCGGCAGCGTGCGGTTGCCGCTCGGCCGCATGCTGCAACGGGAGTTCGCTGACCGCGGGCGTCTGCACTGCTTCCACCTGCAGCCATTCCGGTCTGGCAACCGGTGGTTCGTTACTGGCGGTGCGAAGCTCGGCCGCGGCCTGCCTCTCTGCGAAAGCCGCCGGCTCATGCGATTGCGCGTAGGCCTCGTGCGGCAGCGGCGGCGGCTCGGCGGGCGGGACGTACGCTGCCAGCTGCGCAGCGCTGGCGCGCCGCGCCCAACGGGCGCCGGCCATGGCAAACGTCGGCGTCGGTATCAGCGCTTCAAAAGCATCGGTCTGCGGCAACTGGTAGGCTGCGGCTTCCTTGATGTGAACCGCCTCCGCGTTGTCGTAAGGCTGCGCCTGATCGCTGCTGCGGTGGGTCAGCGCTTCGCGGGTCAGCGGCGCGTTGGCGGCGGCCACGATGGGGAGTCCCAGCTTGGCCATAGCCTGCTGCGTCGGCGTCGTGCCGGTGATGATGACGGTGGTATTCGCCATCTTCTCCATCTTCACCAGGCCGAACAGGATCGCGGCATTCGGCGGCGCCAGCCGCACGCAGCCATGCGAAGCCGGATTGCCGAGATGCGTGATGCTGGCGAAGCCGTGCGTGGCGTGGCCGTGCATGTCGAAGAAGATGGTGTTCGGCATCGGCGCGCCGTCCCACTCCTGCGAGTGGTGGTCGGCGTCCATGCGGTTGGGGTGGAACGTGCCGCTCGGTGTGTCGCGGCCGATCATGCCGGTCGACACCGGCCAGACATAAAGCACCTGACGGTCGACCGTGACCGTCATGGTCTGGGTTTCCTTGTCGACGTGGATCACGACTTCGGCAGCCGCCGGCCGGGCAAACGCCATCGCAATGGCCCCGGCGAGGAACGAGGCCCCGAGCAACACACCAGAACGCATGAATTCACCTGAACGGGATGGTTACGACGGATCGTCTGTAGCCGAACAACATTAACGCACAATCCATCGACGCCGATCAAGCGCGAGAGTTCCATTCCGACGCTGGTTAGCGTTCACAACGCAGATCGGCGCCTGCGTTTGTATGTGGAGCGGTCAGCAACCAACGATTCACCGTAGTGACCGGCCGCAATCTTTGCAGTGTCGCACCGATGCTGCAGTGTTGGTTTCTGTTCGCTTAACTCCGCACCTTACGAAATTACCATCACTGAAGAAAAAGGAAGCGGAACGCCGACAGACGCGTGCATCAACCTCCGCGCCACGCAGACAAGTCTACGCAATCTGCGCAAACCATCTGTGAGCGCGGCGCGCACCTTCGGGTGCGCTCGCCTGGCGGCGTTCCACCACGGCTCTTACCGTCGGGGCTCTCACCCCTTCGGCGCAACTCCAGGCCATGCTTCCTGGGGCGTGGCAGGACTGGATTGTTTGCCGCTCGCATGATCTGTTCGCGACAAGCGGACTTTTTTTTGGATCGTTCTTTTGGGGAGAGGGCATTGGCTCAAGGCGCAACGTTCCGCGACGATCGTCGTGCGACCAATCCGGCGTTCAACAGCCGCAAGCTGAAACTCGGGACGTTTCAGTCCAATCTCGACTATGGCTGTCTGATGGCCGACGTCGAGGGGCGGTTGAAGATCAGCTGGCCGAATACCGTCGCGCTGGCCAAGCTCGCCGACGCGATGGAATTCGAAGCTTTGGTGCCGGTGGCGCGCTGGCGCGGTTTCGGCGGCAAGCTCAATCCGGCGGGTCCCGGCTTTGAGACCTACACCTGGGCCTCAGGTATCGCCGCCTCGACCGCCAATGCCGGCATCGTCGCCACCTCGCATTGCTCGATCAATCATCCGATCGTCGCCGCCAAGCAATCGACGGTGATCGATCACATCTCCAACGGCCGCATGATCCTCAACATCGTCACCGGCTGGAACAAGCCGGAAATCGACATGTTCGGCGTCGAAATGCTGCCGCATGGCGACCGCTACGACATGGCCGAGGAATGGCTTGGCATCGTCAAGCGGCTGTGGACCGAGGACGAAGAGTTCGATCACGAGGGCAAGTTCTACAAGATCGTGAAGGGCTATTTGCAGCCGAAACCGATCCAGGAGCCATTTCCCGCCGTTATGAATGCCGGCGGCTCGGAGCGCGGCCGGCATTTTGCCGCCAAGTATTGCGACCTTGTTTTCACCGCACTCGGTGCGCCGAATTTCGAGCAGAACAAGGCGCAGGTGGCGGCGTATCGGGATCTCGCGCGCCAGGAATACGGCCGCGAGGTCGCGATCTGGACATCGGCGAATATCGTCCAGGCCGAAACCGAAGCCGAGGCGCGGCGCTATGACGAGTACGTGGTCAAGGAGAGAGGCGACTGGGAGGCGGCGACGTTCGCGCTCGATACGCTCGGGCTCAACGCCAAGACGTTTGCGCCCGATGCGTTGAAGCATTTGAAGGAACTTTTCATTGCCGGCTGGGGCGGCTTTCCGTTGATCGGCACCAAAGAGCAGGTGGTCGACGGCCTGAAGATGCTCTCCGCGATGGGTCTTGATGGCGTGCTGCTGTCGTGGCCGCGCTACGAAGAGGGCATGCGGGAATTCAAGGACGTGACCTATCCGCTGCTGGTGCAGACCGGACTGCGTTGAGCGGCATTTTCATTGAGGGTTTACCGCTGTCAAACCAACGGAGCGCGTGTCTGACCGAAAGGCCGACTACGCCTTCTTCCGTTTGGTCTTCTTGCCGGACGAGCCTCGCGCGGATGCGATCTTGACTGGTCCCGTCGCCGGAACCGGCGTGCCAAACCGAATACCGGCGGTGAGAAACGCGACCATGTGGGCGACTGCCGTTGCCTCATCATCGGGACGGCAGAGGCCTTCGCTCAATCGCGCAATGCGCCCGGTATCGGCCATCACGAACACCATCGCCCCGAGCATGAACTGATAGGCCCAGCGGATATCGCGCGCCGACCGGTCGGGCAGCGCCGACGAAAGCGCTTCCATCAATCTGTGCGCGATAGGATCGATCAGATCGCGGATGATCCCGCGCGCCTCCGAATTCGGGTCGGTGGTCTCATGGGCGAGCAGCCGCCCCCAGCTCGGATCTTTGTCGCGCGCGCGCAGCCGCAGCATCGGCATCACCAGCGCCTTGACGATCAGTTCAAGTCTGCGATCGAGGTTGGTCTCGCTCATGGCGATGGCAAGGCCGGCAAGGCGCTGCTCGACGATCGCCGGCACCCGGCGATAGAACACCGCGCGGTAGAGCCCGTCCTTCGATTCGAAGTGGTAGCTCACCAGAGCGACCGGGACGCCGGCGGCCTCGGCGATCTGGCGCAGC
>Ga0335083_10008828_pt1 | contig 12279 bp, 12 predicted proteins | sample Lox_Sample_42_FD_206716 | JGI IMG/M metagenome (GOLD analysis project Ga0335083, IMG submission 206716) | Soil microbial communities from Loxahatchee National Wildlife Refuge, Florida, United States - Lox_Sample_4.2 | ecosystem: Environmental > Terrestrial > Soil > Wetlands | place: USA... | reverse complement strand
CTGGCGGTGACGCTGGCGGCGGGCACGGTGAACAAGGCCCCGCCCTGCGCGCCGCTGCTGGTCAGCCCCTGGGCCTGGGCGGTGTTGACGGCGCTGGCGAAATTGGTGGCCAAGGCGTTCAGCCCCTGCTGCGCCTGCGCCCCGGCCTGATAGCTGTAGAGCGCCGCGCCGATGGCGCCGTCACCCTCGCCGGCGGCGAGCACCGTGCCATCATTGCCGACCATGACCTCGGGATTTCCCTCGCCATCAGTGCCCACGCTCAGGCTCTTCACCCCCGCCTGGGTCAGCAGCATGGTGCCGCCGCTGCTCACGATCACCCCGCCATCCGCCTGGGGGGTGACGGTGACGCCGAGCAGGCTGGACAGGGAATTGAGCGCGGCCTGTTGCTGATCCAGCAGGCTGGCATCGTTCGGCGCGGCCGTGAGGGAGTGGTTGATCGAGGCGAGCTGGCCCAGGAGCCCGTTGGCGCTCGTCACATTATCGCCCAGCGCGGAGGTGGCGGCGGCCATGCTGCTCTGGATCGTGCCGGCGGCACTCTGGAACGCAGCCGCCACGCCGCCCGCGTCGGAGAGCACGGTGGCGGCCTGCGCGTCACTGGTGGGCTCGGCGGCCAGCGTGCCCAGATCGTTGAAGAAGGTGCTCATCGCGCCCTGCACGTCGCCATTGCCGGTCAGCGCGTTGGAGAGGCTGGTGAGCTGGGTGGACAGCAGCCCCGCCGCGCCGTTCTGGGCATTGGCCGAGCGCAGCTGCGCGGCGGCGAAGGCGCTGGTGGCGCGCGTCACGCTGGGGGCCAGCACGCCGCTGCCGGGCTCGTTCGCGCCGCTCGTCGCCTCCTGGGCGCTCACGCTCTCCACCGCATAGCCGGGGGTGGTGGCGTTGGTGAGATTGTTGGAAACCGTCTCGATGCCGGTTTCAAACAGGTCAAGCCCGGAAAGGGCGGTGGTCAGCGCGTTGTTGATGCCGCTCATGGGGGTCCTGCCTTGTCGGAAACGGAGAGGGGGGCGCCACTGCCGGCGGCGGGCGAAACGCCCAGCGCCTGCAGCACTTGCGCCATCATCGGGGATTGGGAAACACTAAGGATCTTGGTGGCGTAGCCGCTATCGGTCGCGTAGCCGCCCTGCTGCAACGCGCTGGCAAAGCCGCTCACCGTATCCTGCCCGGCCGCATTGGGGAACACATCCTGCACGCGGTGCACATAATCCTGCACGCTGTCAGCGGGCGAGGCGTAATCCTTGAACGGCGCGGCCATGGCGGTCAGCACGCCGTCCACCATCTCGGTCGTCTCCCGGGTGGTTGAAGGATCGCCCGGGGCGGCCTTCATGCCGAACAGATTATTGCCGGCCATCGAGGCGCCCCAGCCGGTCTCCAGCGCCGCCTGCGCCAGAATGCCCACCGCCGGCACCCCCAGCGCTTGCGCGGCGTGCTCCACCTGCGGCCAGATCTGCCTGGCGAAGCTCTTGGCCTGGGAGACGAGATCAACCGCCGCCCCGGCGCCACCCGGCGCGCCCAAAGGCGTGGCGGTGACGGGGGCCGGCACCGCGTCCATGCCTTGCGCATTGGTGAGCAGCGCCTCCAGCGCGCCGGGGGGAAGCGGCGTCGCCCCCGGTGCGGATTGGGGCATTTGCGACCCCTCGCCATATTGGCGCAAGGCCGCCTGCACCATCTGCCCGTCCAGCCCGCCAAAATCGTTCTGCGCGATGTTCCACAGGAACATGCTCTGGAATTGCGAACCGCCAGGGCCGAGGCTGTCGGCCTGCATCCCCGTCTCGTTGAGCGCGGAGAGCACCTGGTACCAGAGCATGCCGGTCATCTTCTCCACCTGCTGGGTGATGGCCTGGCGCGAGGGCGCCGGGCCGGCCCGGCCGGCAGGGGGGGAGAGAGGCGGGGTCAGGTTCATCGCCGCGCCTTTTGGGCCTGTGCGCCGGGCATCAGATCACCTTGATCCGGCCCTTGATCGCGCCGGCCTGCTTCAGCGCCTCGACGATGGCGATGAGATCCTGCGGGCTCGCGCCCACCGCGTTCAGCGCCGCCGCCACCTGCTGCAGCGTGGCCGCGTGCGGCAGCATGATCACCTGCGCCTTGGACTGGTTGGCGCTCACCGCGCTGTTGCGCACCCCCACCGTCGTGCCGTTGCTGAACGGCCCAGGCTGGCTCACGGCATTTTGCGTCTGGATGCTCACCGTCAGATCGCCGTGGCTGACCACGGCGGGGCCAAGCTCCACACCCTCGTTCATCACGATGGTGCCGCTCTGCGCATCCACGATGATCTCGGGCTCCGTCTGCGGTTCAGTGACCGGCAGGGCCATCAGATTGGCCATGAAGCCGACCTCATTGCCGCCATTGCCGCCATTCACATCCACCTCGCCGGGCGAGACCGCATTGGCGGTGCCGGGGCCGAAGGCGGTGTTGATCGTATCGGCGATGCGCTGGGCGGTCTCGAAGCTCGGATCATCGACGAGCAGCGCCGTCATGCCGTTGATCGTGAAACTCGCCGGGATGGTGTTGGCGAGAATGGCCCCGCTGGGGAGCGTGCCGGTGGTTGGCACATTCACCTGCGTGCTGTTGCCCCCGGCGCTGACGGCAAAGCCGCTGACCAGCAGCGGCCCCTGCGCCTGCGCGTAGATCACGCCATTGCCGCCGCGCAGCGGCGTGGGCAGCAGCACGCCGCCGGCCAGCGAGGAGGCATTGCCAACCGCCGAGACGGTGACATCGACCCTCTGGCCCTGATGCGCGAAGGCGGGCACCTCGGCGGTGACCATCACGGAGGCGACATCGTTCGGCATCATCGTGGTCACGTTGCCCAGCGACACACCCATGTTGCGCAGCATGTTGAGGATGGCCTGCTGGGTATAGGGCACCTGCGTGGTCTGGTCGCCCGTGCCGGGCAGCCCCACCACCAGGCCATAGCCGTAGAGCTGGTTGGGCGGCGCGCCCTGCACGCTTACCAGCTCGCCGATCGTCGTGCTCTGCGCCTGCGCCATGGGGGCCATGGCAAGACCAGCGCCCAGCGCGAAAAGGATGGAGAAAACCCGCTTCAAAACGGCCAGACTTTCGAAAGCGCACGCTGCAGCCAGGGCACGGTATGGGCGTCGTTGATCGGGCCATTGCCGACATATTGCACGTTCATGTTGGCGATATTGTCGGAGGAGATGGCGGCGTTGGCGGCGATGTCGTCCGGGCTCGCATAGCCGGTGACGACGATGCTGGTGACATTGCCGTTGATGTTGACATTGGTGCGGCCCTGCAGGGCGAGCGTGCCGTTGGGGTCGACATTCGTGACCACCGCCTCAACCGCGCCGGTAATGTCATTGGCGGCGACATCGGAGCCCGTGCCGGCAAATTGCTGATCGGAGCTGGCGGTGATCGTCGGCGACAGGCTGCCGCCATTGATATGGCCAAAGCTCATCGGGATGCCCATGAAGGTGGTCATGGAATCATTGATCGTGCCGGTACGCTTCAGCGCGGCATTGTCGGTATTGCTGGCGGAGGAAGAGGTGACGATCTCGATGGTGACGAGATCGCCCACCTTCCAGTCCCGCCGCGGCGCATAGAGCGAGCCGGCCGTGCTGGCGGGATAGACGGAGCCATTCACCGCATTGGGCTGGGGCTCCACCACCACCGGAAAGGGGGCGGGTTTGACAAGCTGGGTCTGGGTGGGCTCGTGCGTTGCACAGCCGGCCAGCACAGGCAGCGCCAGAACGGCCAGCGCGCGGCGCAGCCTGGCCCTCATGCGCCCTGCGCGGCCTGCGCCAGATAGCCCAGCTCCGAACCGACCGAGGTGGCGACCTGCGTGCCAAGCTGATAGGTGCGCTCGGCGGAGATCATGCTCACCATTTCCTGCACGACATCGACATTCGAGCTTTCCAGGTAATCCTGGTTGATCGAGCCCAGGCCGTTGGTCTGCGCGGCGCCGACCGTCGGCGCGCCGCTCGACGTGGTCTGGGCGTAGAGATTCTGCCCCAGCGGCTGCAGCCCCTGCGGGTTGACGAAGTTGGCGAGCTGGATCTGCCCCACCTGCGTGGCCTGGCTGCTGCCCGATTCCGTCACCGACACGGTGCCATCCGTGCCGATGGTGACCGAGGTGGCGTTGGAGGGAATGGTGATGGCCGGGATCACCTGATAGCCATTGGCGGTGACAAGCTGGCCGTTCTGGTTGGTCTGGAAGGAGCCGTCACGCGTATAGGCGGTCTGGCCCGAGGGCAGCTGCACCTGGAAAAAACCGCTGCCATTGATCGCGAGATCGTACGGGTTGCTGGTGCTGGTCAATGTGCCCTGCGTCTCGACATCCTTGATGGAGGCGACCTTGACGCCGGTGCCAAGCTCCAGCCCGGAGGGATAGTTCGTCTGGCCGGTGGAGTTGGCGCCAGGCTGCGTCTCGTCCTGGTAGAGCAGCGTCTGGAATTCCGGCGTTTCGGATTTGTAGGCGGTGGTATTCGCGTTCGCCAGATTGTCGGCGATGGTGTCCATCATCGTCTGGCTGGCTTCGAGGCCGCTGGCGACCGTATCGAGTGTCGGGTTCATCGGCTCATCCTTGCGCGAGAAGAGAGTTCAGATCGGCGCTGGCGCTGGTTTGGGACTTCGTGAGCTGCGCCTGCAGTTCATAGGAGCGGCTGTCGGAGATCATCTGCATCATGGCCGCGGTCGGATCGACATTGCTGTCGTTCAGATAGCCCTGGTGCAGCGCGCCATTGGCCGCGGGCGTGAGGGCCGCGCCGGTTGGCGGCAGATAGAGGGAATTGCCCATCGGGGTCAGCGTGCCCCCCGGCGTGGAGACCATCGCAATCTGGCCGAATTGCTGGGAGAGGCCGCTGCTCGACCCGGCGACGACGCCCGAAATCGTACCGTCCTCGCCGATCTTCAGGCTGGTGAGCTGCGGCAGGCTGATCGGGCTGCCGGTGGTGCTGAGCACCGGATTGCCCGCGCTGTCGGTGAGAATGCCGGCATTGGAGATGGAGAGCGCGCCGTCGCGCGTCAGCGCGGTGCCCCCGGCGGTCTGTACCGTCAGCCAGGAATCGCCGCTGAGGCCCACATCCAGCGTATCGCCGGTCTGGTTCATCCGGCCTTGCGTCAAATCCGGCCCCGGCACGGCGGCCACAACCGCGCCGCCCGGCGGCGCGTTCGCGCCTTCATAGGGGGCTGCCTCCGCCACCGCCTGCATCGCCGCATAGCCGGGCGTGTTGGCGTTGGCGATGTTGCTGGCGACGGCCTGCAGCTGCGCATTGACATCCTCAAGCCCGGACATCGAGGTGTAGAGCGAACTCATCTGCATCGCGGGTCTCCGCCTTAGGCTAACGCGACGTTAGATCTGCACCAGGCGCTGGGCGTCCTGCTGCTCGGTCTGCAGCACGGAGGTATTCGCCTGATAGGCCTGCTGATACTGGATCAGCGAGACCAGCAGCGAGGAGGTGGAGGCGTTGGAGGCTTCGAGATAGCCGCCCTCCACCGTGCCCGCCTGGCCGGTGCCGGGGGTATTGATCACCGCCGTGCCGGAGGTGTTGGTGGCGGCAAAGATATTGCCGGATTGCGCCTCGAGCCCTTCCGGGTTGATGAAATTGGCGAGGGCCAGCGTGCCGTTGGTGACGGTCTGGCTGTTCGAGTAGGTCGAGACGATCTGGCCGGCGGAATTGATCGAGGTGCCGTTATAGGTGCCGGCGGCGTAGCCGTCATTGGTCAGCCCGGCCACGGCGAAATTCTGCGCGCCGAGCGTGGTGCCGGAGAAATCGAAGCTGAGCGTGGAACCGGCTGCGCCATTGTTCCAATTGACGGTCAGCGTCTTTGGGCTGCCGCTTGCCAGCGTGCCGTTGGTGTTGAAGTTCAGCGTCGTCAGATTCGTGGGGCCGCCGATAGCCGTGCCCGTGGAGGTCACGGGCTGCGCATAGACCGTCCAGCTTGGCGTGGCACCGCCCGCGGCCTGGTTCTGCACGAGGTAAAGCTTGACCGTGTTGGCATTGCCCAGAGAATCATAGGCAACGGTCGAGGTGCTCTCGCTGTAGGTCGTGCTGTCGGTGGGGCTGAAGGTCGTGGTGGCGGGGATCTGCGCGTCGCCGGAATTGAGATCCAGGTCCACGCCCAGTTTGGCGCTGGGGTTGGCCGGCATGGAGCCGGTGCTGACCGTGATGGGCGTCAGCGTGCCCGACGTGCTGGTGCCGCTATAGCCCATGGCCGAAGCGCCGCTGGCCGTTTGCAGCGTGCCGTTGCTGCTGAGCTGGAAGGCGCCGTCACGCGTATATTGCTGCGCGCCATTGTCGGAGACCACGAAATAGCCATTGCCCTGGATGGCGGCATCCAGCCCGTTGCCCGTGCTGGTCAGGCTGCCTTCGGAGTCGTTCGTGTCCATGCCTTCGGTCGTCGCGCCATAGCCGGGGACGTTGGCTTCACCCGTGGGATAGACGTCCTCGAACAAGGCCGCCTGGCTCTTGAATGCCGTGGTGCTGGCATTGGCGAGATCGTTGGAAACGGTGTCCAGCCCGGTCTGGGCTGCATCTAGGCCAGACAGCGCGGTCTGTAAGGACATCAGGAGGCTCCCAGGACGGTGGTGACGGAGGAGGCGGCCAGCGGCGTATCGCTGCCCGCGACATTCAGGGTCGGCGAGGCGCCGGAGATATTCACGCCCTCGACCGTATGGACAGAGTAGGTGGCCGCCTGGACGGCGTTGCCGGAATTGTCGGCGGCGGAGATGGCGTAGGTATATTGATCGCCCGCGGTGCCGCCGCTCCATTGGAAGCTCTGCTGGCCCGCCCCCAGCGCGCCCAGATTGACCGTGCCGGCGAGGGTGCCGTTGGCATTCAGGATCGTCGCGGTGACATTGCTGGCGGCACTCGGCAGGGTGAAGGCGCCGGTGGCCACCCCGCTGGCATTCGCCGTCATCGTATCGCCGGAGACCGCGACCTGCTTGCCGACCAGATCCGCGGCCTGCCCCATCTGGCTGGCTGTCGTGGCGCTTTGCAGCGTGCTGATCTGGCTGTTCAGCTTGTCGACGCCATCCACCGTGGCGATCTGCGCGAATTCCGAGGCCATTTGGGTCGGGTCGGCCGGGTTCATCGGGCTTTGATATTGCAGCTGCGCGGTGAGCAGCTTCAGGAAATCGCTCTGGCTGAGCGCGGTGGCGGACGCGCCGGAGCCAGAGGCGGCGCTGGTGCTGGCGGTGGTGGAGGCCGCAACGGAGGCGGCGGTGACCGAGCCGGTTGAGCTGGTGGCGAGCGAGGTCATGGTCAGGACACCTGGAAGGATGAGATCATCTGCTGGTCGATGCGGGTGGCCTGCTGCAGCACGGCGACCGAGGCGGAGTAGCTGTTCGAGCTGTCGATCATGTTCATCATCTCCTGCGCGCGGTCGACATTCGAGCCGGTCACATAGCCCTGCGCATCGGCATACGGACTGCCGGGATCGTAGGTGCGGGTGGGGGCGGCATCGCTTTGCGTCACGCCGAGCACGGCCACGCCCATCTCCTGCGGACCGGCATCGCTGCCGCCCTCATCGGCCACGGGCGCGGCCTCGAACACCGGTTCCTCGGCCCGGTAAGGCTGCGTGCCGGGCGCGGCCGCGGTATCCGCGTTGGCCAGATTGGAGGCCACCGCCGACAGGCGCAGGTTCTGCGCATCAAGCGCGCTGCCGACGATGCTGAAAATGCCACTCATGTGCTGTCTCCTTGCCCGTGACGCTAATTGCCGCTGGGATTGGGCCGCAGCGCGGTGATCAGGTCCGCCGTCGATTGCCGCAGGAAGGTCGCCGTGCTCTGCATGACCTCGCCATTCTGCGCGTCCTCGACGCGCTCGGAATCGAGATCGACATCATTGCCGTTCAACCCCACCGTTGCATCGGCGCGATATTGCGCCGCCGGGACGGCGCCGGGATCGGCCATCTGCTGTGACAAGGAGGCATCGAAATCCACATCCGTTGCCTTGAAGCCGGGTGTATCCGCGTTCGCAATATTGTTCGCGATCAGGTCCTCGCGGTCCTGGGCGACGTTGAGAACGGCGCTGTAGAAGCTGAAAAAGGCAGGTTGCATGTCGCGCGGAAGGTTCACGAAATGTTAGGATTTGGCAAGATCAAAAAGTCGGGATAAGAGCTTATTTCATAGAAATATCGATGATGAGCCGTTCTGCAATTTTTAGTTAGCCTACGTAATATAAGGCCTACCGATTTTAAAAATTCAACAAAGCATGTTAAACAACCGATAAATTTACAAAAGAAATGTAGGCAAAATTTTTTTTGTGAATATTGCCTACTTAAGTTCACTTCTTCGTCAGATGGGCCTTGCCCTCAACCTGCCGCTAAATTATCCAACGCGGCGTTACTTAACGATTTGTTTAGTTTTAGGTTAAGGATCGTGTCCTAATGAGTGTTGGCGCGCTTCTGCCCGTCTCCGCCGGCTTGGCTACGGCCGGCTCCTCCCCGTCGGGAACGGGGGCGCAGAGTAGCTTTCTCGATCTCGCCACCGCGGCGCTCAAGGATGTCTCCGGTGCGCAGGCACAGGCCAGCACGGCCGAGGCCAGCTATGCCGCGGGCGTGCCGGGCGCCACGCTGGCCCGCGCGCTGGTGGCGAGCGACCGTGCGGAAACCGCATGGAGTGCTACCGTCGCGGTGCGTAACGAGGCCGTCTCCGCCTATCAGTCGATCATGAACATGCAGTTCTGAGCCGATGGCGGACTGGCGCGCGCAGCTCACCAAGGTCAAAACGCAGGCCCTGCAGGCGCCGCGGCTGCTCTTGGCAGGCGGCGCGGTTGTCGCCTTGTCGGCGGCTTTGGTCGGCTGGCTGGAATTCTCCTCGCCCCCCTACGCGGTGCTGGAGGAGGGGTTGAGCCCCGCCGATGGCGGCAAGGTGATCGCGGCGCTGCAGAAACTCGGCATACCTTATCAGTTGCAGGCCTCCGGCGATGTGATCCTGGTGCCGGCCCCGCAGCTCGCCCAGGCGCGATTGCAGCTGGGCGCCGCGCAGGTGCCGGGCAATGATGTCAACAGTGCCTGGGCGCAGGTCGAAAACGCCCCGATCACGGCCTCCGACCAGGCGCAGCAGGCCATGGGCAACCAGGCGCTGGAACTCTCCCTGCAGCAATCGATCGAAAGCCTGCAGGGGATCAGCAGCGCCCAGGTCTTCCTGGCGATCCCGGCGCAAACCCCGTTCCTGGCCGATCAGCCCAAGGCGTCCGCCTCGGTGGTCATCAATGCGGATGCCGCGGCGGCGCAGGCGCAAGGGGCGGCGATCGCCGGGCTGGTGGCCGGCGCGGTGCCGGGGCTTGCCCCGGAGCAGGTCACGGTGGAGACCACCAGCGGCGTCACCGTCTTCCCGCAGACGGGAGTGGCCGGCAACGCCGCCCAGCTTGGCACCACCGCCGATATCGAGGCGCAGGCTGCCGCACGGGTGGCGGAGATCCTCACCCCCCTGGTGGGCGCGCGGAATTTCCGCACCGGCATCAGCGCCGATATCGATTTCACCGAGATTCAAACGCATCAAACAAGCTACGGGCCCGGCCATTTCGTGCAGCATGCGGTGCAGGATCAGTCGCACCAGATCGGCAGCACGCAGATGCCGGCCATCGGCATTCCGGGTGCGCTCTCAAACCAGCCCCCGGCGGCCACCACCGCCAACCCGGCCAATGTGCCCACGCAAGGCGGCGCGCAGGCTGGCGCCCCCGCGGCGGGCAACCAGGCCGCCGCCGCGCAAACGCCGCGCCAGGACAGCGACAACGAGGACCAAACCTACGAGAACGATGTCAGCGACAGCGACATTACGCGGCCGGACTGGGCGGTGAAGGGCATCGCGGTCTCGGTGGTCATCAATAAGGACGCGCTCGGGGCGCTTTCGACCGAACAGGTGAAAACCGCCATCGCCGGCGCCTTCTCTTATCCCGATGTCACGGTCAATGTGCTGGCCGCGCCCTTCCGCAGCCAGGGCGCCATCGGCACCAACCTGCTGGACGCCTCCAGCGGTGCCATTGCCCATGCGCTGCTGGAGCTGCTGGCCGCCGCCTTCGTGCTGCTCGGCGTGGCGCTGCCGCTCTCGCGCCGGCTGCAGAGCATCGATCTGAAAGCCATTCTCATTCCGCCGCCCCCGCCAGCCCCGGCGCCGATCCCCGTGCCGGTGGTCCGGCCTGAGTTGATGACGCCGGCTATGAATTTCGCGCCGCTGCGCGAGCAGGTGGCCGAAAATCCGCGCAATGTTGCCAACCTGCTGCAAAGCTGGGCGGAAGAGCCTGAGACCCGGGCAGAACGATGAGCGCCACCGCCAGCAGGGTTCCCGCCAAGGCCGTTCCGCCCCCCGCACCGATTGAGCAGCTGAGCGGGCCGGAACGTGTCGCCATCGTGCTGCAGGAGTTGGGCGAGGGCACCGCCGCCCTGGTGCTGCGCGAGATGGATGATGCGCTGGTCACCCGCATCTCAGCGGCAATGACGGCGATGCGCAGCGTGCCCTTTGGCCTGCGTACCCAGGTGATGGAGCGTTTTGCCAGCGAGGTGGGGGGGCAGGGCCTGAGTGGCCCGGCGCTGAAATTCCTGCATCGCACGCTGGTGTCCGCCTTTGGCGAGGCGCAGGCGCGGGAGATCCTGCGCCGCCTCGCCCGGCAGAATGCCACCCGCGCCTTCCAGCTGCCGCCGCAATGCGACCCGCAGACGCTGGCGGTGCAGATGGCAAATGAGCGCCCGCAGACCATCGCCCTGCTGCTCGCCCATATTCCGCATGAAATGGCAGCCGAAATGCTCACCTTCCTGCCCGAGAGCCTGGCCGCCGAGGCCTTGTACCGCTTCTCGATCCTGGATGTGGTTTCGCCCAACGCGGTGCTGGAACTGCAGCAGATGGTCGATGAGATGATGCAGGCGGCGGCTTCCGGCGGGCGGCGCGTGGCCAATCTCGGCGGGCCGAAGCTCGCCGCCGACATTCTCAACCAGCTGCAATCTGACAAGATGCAGCAGGTGCTCTCCGGCATCGAGACGCATGACAGCCCGACCGCCGAAAAGATCCGCGAGAATCTCTTCACGTTCCCGGATCTGGTGCGGCTGCCGGACCAGGCCTTGCGGCTGCTGCTGCGGGAAGTCTCGACCGATCTGCTGGCGCCCGCTCTGCGGCTTGCGGATGCGGAGCTGAAGGAACGCTTCTTCACAAATATCTCCGCGCGCCAGCGCGAGGTGCTGAACGAGGAACTGGCCGGCGCCCCCGGGCTGCGCCGCGCGGATGTGCTGGCCGCGCAGGGCGAGATCGTCGCCGTGGCGCTGCGCCTGGCAGAGGAAGGCAAGATCGCCGTGCGCGCCAGCGAGGAGCTGCTGTGATGGATGTTGCCTTGCCCCCCGCCGCCAGCGCCAGCGTTTCGCAAGCCAGCGCCAGCGCCACGCTGCCTGACGCGGCCATACCCGACTCCAATAGCTGGACGAACACGTTGCAAACCGTGCTGTCCGCCCCCCAAACGCCGGAGGCCGCGCAGGGCACGGCCCCGGCGGTGGATCAGCCCGCCGCGGCCGCCGCCCAGAGCGGCCAGGACGAACCGGACAGCGCGGATGCCGGCAGGGCGGCGCACGCTTGCGGCAGCGACAGCGCCTCCACCGCCACAAACGCCCCGGCGCATAAGCATGACGAGGCCGGCGCGGATGGCGCACTCAGCGCGCTGGCGGCGCTGGTGCTTGGCCTGGCCAGCGGGCAGCCTGCCGCCACGCCGCAGGCCGCGAACGCCAAACCCACCGCGGGCGCGACAGGCGACAGCCCCGCCACCGCCGGCACGGCCGGCACCACCTCCCCCGCAGGCAAAACCCGCGCGGCCAGCCAAACCCAGGCAACGGGCGCGGCGCATGAACCCGCCGAAACCGCCGCCCTGACGGGGGATGCGCCGCCGCCGCCCGCTACCGCCAAATCCGCGCCGGCCTTGACGGCGCCGGGGGCAGCTCCGCACACCGCCACCAGCGCGTCGGCGGCAACCCCGCACGCCGCCCCCAGCGCGCCGGCGGCGAGTCCCGCGGTGCCCGTCTCCACCGCCAGCACGACCGTGGGGGTGCCCGCACCGGCCACGCCGCCATCCGGGCAGACGGATGCCAAAACCACCCCGGCGCTCGCCACCGCCAGCGCGGTGAAGAGCGTTCTGGCCGCGCAGGCGGACAAAAACGGCCGCATTGCCCAGCACACCGCGCCAGCAGCCCCCGGCACGGCCCAGCCCAGCCTCGCCTCCGCGGCCAGCACGGCCAGCACGGCCACCGGGGCCATCGCCGCGCCGGTGCAGGCTGAGAGCCCCCCCGCCACAGCCAAGCAGACGGCGCAAACCACGGCCGTGTCTGCCGCTGCCAGCGTGTCGGCCACGA
>Ga0335083_10008826_pt1 | contig 12280 bp, 10 predicted proteins | sample Lox_Sample_42_FD_206716 | JGI IMG/M metagenome (GOLD analysis project Ga0335083, IMG submission 206716) | Soil microbial communities from Loxahatchee National Wildlife Refuge, Florida, United States - Lox_Sample_4.2 | ecosystem: Environmental > Terrestrial > Soil > Wetlands | place: USA... | reverse complement strand
GTTCCCCGGCCCCTACCGCGTCCCTCAAGCCAGCTTCACCACGACCGCGATGTACTCCAACAAGCCGGGGCGATCGGCGTACCGCGGGCCGTGGCAGTTCGAGACCCTGGCCCGGGAAATGCTCCTCGACATCAGCGCTCGCGCGATCGGGATCGACCCCCTCGAGCTTCGCCGCCGCAATGTTCTGCGCGCCGACGAACTGCCGTATGCGAACCCGAACGGGATGCCCTACGACAACATCACGCCCAGCGAGACCCTCGAGCAGGCCGTTGCCATGCTCGACTACGAGGCGTTTCGCGCCGAGCAGGCCAAGGCCCGCGAGCAGGGGCGCCATCTCGGAGTGGGGATCTCGACCTACGTCGAACCGTCAACCCCGGGCTACGGTTACTACGGCACGGAGGCGGCCACGATCCGGGTCGAGCCGACCGGCAAGGTCAACGTCTACATTGCGGGCGGCTCGACCGGCAACAGCCTCGAGACCACGGTCGTCCAACTGGCGGCGGACGCGCTCGGGGTCGCGATCGAGGACGTCGCCACCATCCAGGGCGATACCGCCCTCACCAGCTTCGGCGCGGGCGCTGCGGGCAGCCGGAGCGGGTCGATGACCGCGGGTGCGATCCGGGAGACCTCGGCGATCCTGCGGGAGCGGATCGTCGCGATCGCCGCGCACAAGCTGGAGGCGGCACCCGAGGACATCGAGCTCGCCAACAGCGTCGCCTCGGTGCGCGGGGTGCCGACGAGCGGCGTCTCGCTCGCCGACCTCGCGGCGCTCGCCTACTTCGAGCCACAGAGCCTCCCGCCCGGCCTTCCCGCCGGCCTGGAAGCGAGCGCGCGCTACACCGCCGACGTCCCGATCATCTGGGTCAACGCCACCCACGTGTGCACCTGCGAGGTGGACATCGAGACCGGCAAGGTCAGCCTGCTGCGCTACATCGTGAGCGAGGACTGCGGCCCCATGATCAACCCGAACGTGGTCGAGGGGCAGATCGCCGGCGGGGTCGTCCAGGGAATCGGCGGGGCTCTTCTCGAGCATCTCGCCTACGACGACGGCACCCCCGTCGCCACGACATTCATGGACTACCTGCTCCCGACCGCCGACGACGTGCCGGTCATCGAGTACGGGCACATCGAGACCCCGAGCGGGGGTCCCGGCGGCTACAAGGGAGTCGGCGAGGGTGGCGCGATCGGCGCACCGCCCGCGGTCGTCAACGCCGTCGCCGACGCACTGTCACCGTTCGGCGTCGACCTGAGGACGCTGCCGCTGTCACCAGCGGCAATCATCGCGGCCCTGGAGGCAGCGGGACATTGAGCCCGTCCGCGACCCGCCGGTCAGCCGGCGGGTCGCGGGGTGACGACCACCGTCGGGATGTTGGTGAGCGCCCCTGAGCGCAGGACGGCGTCGATGACCCGGACCAGCTCCTCCACCGGGAGCAGCGTGCCGGTGATCAGCCCCTTCTCGAACCACATGGTGCCGAGCTCGGTCGCGAGCTCGACATCCCAGCTGTTGGCGAACTGTGTCATCGACTCGCCCTCGCCCCCGGCACAGTCGCCGACCACCACCCGGGTGAAACCGACGGTCGGCTGCTCGATCCGCCACGCCTCGATCAGCTTGTCGAGCGCGGCTTTGCTCACGGCGTACACGCCGAGACCGGGGAACGGCGTGGTGATCGAGGCGCTGATCGAGGACAAGTAGGCCACGGCGCCCCCGGAATCCTTGAGATAGGGCAACGCGGCGGCGGTGACGAGGTTGGCACCGATGACGTTCGTGTCGAACGACAGATGCCACGCATCGAGGTCGACGTCGGTCAACCGGCCGAGGACACCGACGCCGGTCGCGAACACCACGCCGTCGATGCCACCGAGACCGGCAGCAGCCTCGTCGATCGCGGTCGTGCACGACTGCGGATCGGTGACATCGCACGCGATCGCCAGCGCACCGTTGCCCGCCTCCTTGGCCGCGTCAACGAGGCGATCGTGCCGGCGGGCGAGCAACGCGACCTGTTCGCCGGCTTGAGCCAGTCCGATTCCGATCGAGCGGCCCAGCCCGCTCGACGCACCGACGACGACAATCCGCATCTGCATCCTCGCTTTCGACGTGGAGGTCAATATAGGCATGGAGCCGACCCCGGCTGTGCTTCGGTCGCCGTTCGCGACGTCACCACCGCTTCAATTTTGACGTCAATGTCGACGTCGATGCAGTATGAAAGTTCCTACCGATCGCGCCGCAACAACCTGCGGACGAGGGCGCAACCGCTGACGAGGGGCTGACCCAGACATGCTCGTCGAGCTGAGCTCCGACCAGGAGGCTCTCCGAGACACCACCGCCCGCTACCTCGACAACGAGATGCCGGTCGACCGGGTGCGCGGGCTCCGCGACGACCCCGCCGGCTACGAACCGGCGTACTGGGCCAAAGGCGCGGAGCTCGGGTGGACGTCACTGCTCGTTAGCGAGGAGCACGGCGGCGGAACGGTCAGCGGCTTCGCCCTGCAGGACTTTGCCCTCGTCGCCCACGAGTTCGGCGCGCACGCCGCGCCCGGCCCGCTGGTGCCTGTCAACGTCGTCGCGAGCGCCCTCGACGCGGTCGGGAGCCCCGCGCAGCGCGCGCACATCGACAAACTGATTGCGGGGACGGCGATCGCCACCTGGTGCTTCGGTGAGCCTGTCCCCCACGACCGGTTCGATGAGGGGACCCTCGAGATCCGTCCCGAGGGGTCCGAACTCGTCATCAGCGGCGTGAAGCGTCCGGTCGAGAGCGCCGCGCAAGCCGACCACCTGCTCGTCACCGGACGCACCGCAGACGGACGGTCCCAGGTCCTCGTCCCGGCCGACACCCCCGGCGTGTCGATCCAGCCACTGGACACCGTCGACCTGACCCGCCGGTTCTCGATCGTGACCTTCACCGACGTGCGGGTCCCCCTCGACGCCGCGGTCGGTGACCTCGGCGCGGCGGCCGGCCAGATCGAGCGGCAGGCCCAGCTCGCGATCCTGGCGCACAACGCCGAGGCGATCGGCGCGATGCAGCGGGCGTTCGGGATGACCAAGGACTGGGCCTTCGACCGCTACTCCTTCGGTCGCCCGCTCGCGTCGTACCAGGAGATCAAGCATCGCTTCGCCGACCTGCTGTCCTGGCTCGAGGCGAGCCATGCGATCAACGACGCCGCGATCGCCGCGTTCGATGCCGGTGCGCCGGGCACCGCCGAGCTGGTGAGCGCCGCGAAGGCCTACGTCGGCGAGCAGGGGTCGGAGCTGGCCCAGGACTGCGTGCAGCTCCACGGCGGCATCGGCGTCACCTTCGAGCATGACCTGCATCTCTACCTGCGGCGGATCATCCTCAACCGGACGTTGTACGGCACGCCGGCCGAGCACCGCCGGCGAGTGGGCGGGCTGCTGGTGGACACCAGCCGCACCGATCGTGGGGAGCAGCAGTGAGGACCGACGACCTCGAGGATGTCGAGAGCTTCCGCGCCCGCGCCCGCTCCTGGATCCGGGCCAACCTGCGCCCGCTCCAGCCCGGCGAGGCGCTGAGCACGCTGCGCAACATCCGCACCGAGGAAGAGGAACTCGCCGGTGTCGCGCGCGACCGCGAGGTCCAGCGGATGCTCTTCGACGCCGGTCTCGCCGGCGTCTGCTTCCCGCGCGAGTACGGCGGCCAGGGACTGACCCAGGCCCATCAGCAGGCCTTCAACCAGGAGATCGCGGGCTTCGAGTTCCCGTCCCGCCTGCAGGCACCGACGTTCTCCCCGTGCGCGGCGGTGCTGCTGGACTTCGGCACCGAGGAACAGAAGCTTCGCCACATCCCCGCGATCCTCAAAGGCGAAGAGATCTGGATGCAGTTCCTCTCCGAGCCGAGCAGCGGATCGGACGTCGCCAGCGCGCTCACCAGCGCGGTGCGCGAGGGCGACGACTGGATCCTCAACGGCTCGAAGATCTGGACGACCGGCGCGTGGTGGTCGGACTGGGCGCTCTGCCTCGCGCGGACCAACTGGGATGTTCCCAAGCACCGCGGCCTGACAGTGTTCATCTTCCCGATCCACCAGCCCGGCGTACAGATCAACCGGATCGAGATGCTGAACGGCTCCAAGGAGTTCTGCCAGGAGTACATGACCGACCTGCGGGTTCCGGACTCCGATCGGGTCGGCGACATCGACGGCGGATGGACGGTCGGCACCCGCTGGATGTTCCACGAACGCCGACTGTTCAGCTCTCCGTTGGTGACCGTGCCGAGCGGCCAGCCACACGGCGGGGTCAGCTCCTCGTTCCTGGTCGACGTGGCCCGCGACTCCGGACGGATCGACGACCCGCGCTCGCTGGAGCTGATCGGCGAGGCCCGGATGCTGGAACTCGCCAAGGAGTCGCTTCAGGGCCGGATCGGGCGCGGGATGGCGCTCGGGAAGATGTCCGACCAGGCGGCCGCGCTTGGCCGCCTCTTCGGCGGGATCGCAGCGGCGCGGACGTTCACGGTGTCCTTCGAGCTCGCCGGCTCGGTCGCAGCGACCTGGACCGACGACGACGGCTCCGCCTCGCTCGCCGGCTACGACTATCTGATGCGCCAGGTGGCCTGTATCGGCGGCGGAACAACGGAGATGGCCCGCAACGTGGTCAGCGAACGCGTGCTCGGGATGCCGCGCGAGCAGACGATGGATCACGGGGTCCCGTTCCGCGACGTGCCCCGCGGCTCCTCCGCACGCCGCTAACCGCCGCGCTACGGCGCCTCGGCAACCGCTTTCACTCGTTCGAGGGTGCGGCGCATGTCGCGCTCGTTGCGGCGCTGACGAAGGAATCCGCCGAGCGGGTACCACACCTTGGTCAAGATGTTGTCGCCCAGATCGAAGGACTCGGTCGCGGCGGTCCCGCCGTCATCGGTCCCGCGGAACTCGTAGCGCCACACGTTGACGCTGCGACCGCCCATCACGACCGCGAACTCGAACACTTCGCCACGTTGACACTCGGTGATCTCGCACGTCGTCCAATACAGGACCGGCCACCGCTCGTTGCGCTTCACGTGACCGCGGTATCGGGCGCCCACGGACGGGCCCTCCGCCCCATCCAGCCACTCGGCCTCGACGACCTCGGGGCTGTACTCCCCCATCCTCGTGATGTCGCTGATCAGGTCCCACACCCGTTCCGGGGGGGCATCGATGTGGACCGTGACGGACGCGCGCATGCCGCCGACACTAGGGGATTAGTGAGCCGTTGGCCCTAGCGGGCGCCGGGCAACGGCTCACGCTTGCGCTTACTACAGCCGGTAGAGGCGCTTGGCGTTCTCGCCGAGGATCTTGCGACGGGCCTGGTCGGACAGCGTGGCCATCTTCGCCTCGACGCTTGCCAGCGGGCTCGGATACAGACACGTGGGGTGCGGGAAGTCGGTCTCGAACAAAATCCGGTCCTCGCCGACCGCCTCGATCAGCTCGGGCAGCTTGTTGCGGTTGTTCTCGAACCAGAAGGTGGCGTAGACGTTGGAGGCGAAGTACTCCGAGGGCATCTTCTTCATCGCCGCCAGCTCGCGTGGCGCGTTCTCGGCCATCTCGTAGTCGAGCGTCTCGAGGATGAACGGGATCCAGCCCACCCCGCTTTCGACCGAGACGGTCTGAAGATCCGGATGCCGGTCGAAGATCCCGGACAGGATGAGGTTGGTCACGACCCGCGCGTTGCCGATAAACAACAGCGTCCCGCCGATGGCGAGCTTGGTGTTGTCCGGGTGCGAGGGCCACGGGTATCGACCGTAGAAGGTCATGCCGGTCACGCTCGACCCGATGTGGAAATGGACCGGGAGCTGGTGGTCGGTGCAGGCCTCCCAGAACGGGTCCCAGGCGGGATCGGCGAAGTCCGGTGAGCCGAGATCGTCGGGATCGGAGGTCATGTTGACCCCGCGGGCGCCGAGGGCGGCGACCCGCTTCGCCTCCGCCACACAGGCGTCGATGTCCCACGCGGGCATCAGCGGAAGCGGCAGCAGACGATTCCCGGAGTCGGCCTGGATCTCGGCCATCCTGTCGTTGTAGATCTCCACCGAGAGCAAGCGAAGCGCCTGGTCGGTCGACGAGCCCAGGTTCTGCCCGCCGAGGCCCAGGGTCGACGGGAAGATGATCTGGTGATCGATCCCACACTCGTCGAGCACCCCGAGGCGAACCTTTGGGTCATAGGCGCCGACGTGGATCTCCTCGAAGTCCCACTCGAACAGCGCCTTCTGCGCGCTTTCCTTCACGCCGTTGCGGTCGATCACCCCGCCGGCGCTGTAGCGCCCGACCGGCTCGCCGTCGAAGACCCACGTGGCCTCGCCGTCGACCTGCTCAACGTGCGGAACCCGGTCCCGATACTGGGCCGGAGCACGACTGGTGAACAGGTCCGCCGGCTCGGACCAGTGGGAATCGGAGTCAACCACGAGCGTGCCATCGTTCAACATAAGCGGACCTTAGGTTTTGTGCCCGGCTCCCACAAGAGCCGCGCTGCGTGAACTGCTAGGCCACGACACCACGGACCTTGAAATCAACCACTGTGTCCCAGTCGTACCCGAGCTCCTCGAGGATCGCGTCCCCGTGCTCGTTGAACTCCGGCGCCCGGCGCGGCACCGCCGGTTCCTCGTCGTACTGCACGGGCGCGGCCGCGAGCTGGAACGGTACGCCGCCGGCGGTGGTGCAGGGTTGGATGTAACCGTTCGCCACCGTTTGCGGGTCCTCCGCGACCTCGAGAGTGTCCTGGACGACGGCCCACTGCCCGGAGAAGTTCTCGAGCATCTCCCGCCACTCGGCGAGCGAATGCGCCGCGAAGGTCTCCTCGAGGATGGCCATGGCCTCCCCGGAGTTCTCCATCAGCGTGGGTTGGTCGAGGAAACGCGGGTCGCTCGCAAGCTCCGGCCGGCCGATGACCTCGCACATCGGTGGCCAGTACTTGCCGGCCTGCAGGCAGGTGAGCATGACGTAACGGCCGTCCTTGGTCCGGTACGTTCGGCTCAGCGGGTTCGCCCGGGTCGCGGATGCCGGCGGCGGCCGCCAGGGCAGGTCCAGGACGAGGGAGAGCGCGACGGCTTGACCCATCGCCCAGATCCCGGTGCTGAGCAGCGACACGTCAACGACCGTCGGCTCGCCGGTGCGTTCCCGGTGGAACAGCGCGCCCATGATGCCGCCGGCGATCGTCATGCCTCCGATCGAGTCGCCGAACCCCGGAGCCGGCGGGATCGGCACGCGCTCGTCCTCCAGGCCCATCGACCCCATCGCGACGCCGGAGCGAGACCAGAACGCGAGCGAGTCGTAGGACCCGCGATCGGCATCCGGCCCGCGATGGCCCTGACCGGTGCCGCGAACGTAGATGATCTTCGGGTTGTGGGCCCGGATGTCCTCGACCTCGATGTTGAGCTTGCGCCGTACGCCCGGCATCTTGTTGGTCAAGAAGACGTCCGAGGTGGCCGCGATGCGGTAGAGGATCTCCAGCCCCTCCGCAGTGGTGAGGTCAAGGCCGATGCTTCGCTTTCCCCGGTTCGAGTGCTCGAGCAGCGCGTGCACGTCCTTGGGGACGATCGCGACGCCACTGGAAGCGAGCCCTCGCATCGCGTCGCCGCGCTCGACGTGCTCGACCTTGATCACGTCGGCACCCCAGTCGCTGAGCAAAGCCGACGCCGCAGGAACGAAGGTGTGCTCGGCAACTTCGAGAACGCGTACGCCGCGCATCACGTCCGTCATGAATCCTCCGTGGCGACTCGCACCCTTTTCCGGTGTCCGGCGTTAATTTAACATCGACGTCACGGTCGATAATCTGCGGCAGGAGCGCGGTGCACCGCCCACCCGCCGCTCGGATCGCGAAGGAGCCCGCGTATGACCGTGGTGAGCAGCAACGACCGCGACCTGTACTACGACCCGTTCGACTTCGAGATCGACACCGATCCGTACCCCGTCTGGCGACGGATGCGCGACGAGGCACCGCTGTACTACAACGAGCGACACGACTTCTACGCGCTGAGCCGGTTCGACGACGTCCAGCCGGCGCTCGCGAACTGGGACGCCTACCGCTCGGGACGCGGCACGATTCTCGAGCTGATCAAGGCGAACCTCGAGATCCCACCAGGCAATGTTCTCTTTGAGGACCCGCCGCTGCACGACGCCCACCGCGCGGTCATGGCCCGGGTGTTCACGCCCAAGAAGATGGAGGCGTTGGAGCCCAAGGTGCGCGAGTTCTGCGCCCGCGCACTCGACCCTCTCATCGGCTCCGGTCGCTTCGACTTCATCGCCGATCTCGGCGCCCAGATGCCGATGCGCACGATCGGGATGCTGCTCGGTATCCCCGAGGAAGACCAGGAGGCGATCCGCGACCGGCTCGACGAGGGCCTGCGCCTCGACGCCGACGACGAGATGCCCGAGACGTTCGCGATCGATGCCGGCCCCTCGATCTTCGAGGACTACATCGACTGGCGTGCCACGCACCCTTCCGACGACCTGATGACCGAGTTGCTCAACGCCGAGCTCGAAGAACCCGACGGCACCACCCGCAAGCTCACCCGCGCCGAGGTGTTGACCTACGTCAACATGCTCGCCGGCGCGGGCAACGAGACCACGACCCGCCTGATCGGCTGGGCCGGCAAAATCCTCGGCGAGAACCCCGACATCCGGCGCGAGCTGGTGGCCGACCGCTCGTTGATCCCGAATGCGATCGAAGAGATCCTGCGCTTCGAGGCGCCCTCACCCGTCCAGGCGCGCTACGTGCAGTACGACGTCGAGCACCACGGCCAGGCCATCTCAGCGGGCAGCGTGATCCTCCTGCTGAACGGCTCGGCCAACCGGGACGAGCGACGCTTCCCGGACCCCGACCGCGTGGACATCCGACGCAGCATCGGCCGACACCTGAGCTTCGGATACGGCCTGCATTTCTGCCTCGGTGCCTCGCTCGCCCGACTCGAGGGACGCATCGCCCTCGACGAGGTGCTCAGCCGGTTCCCGGACTGGGAGATCGACTGGGACCACGCCGTACAGGCGCGAACGTCAACCGTCCGCGGCTGGGAGGCGATGCCGGTCCACACCGGCTGAGACCGGCTCCGGCCGCCGGTGGCGGCACCGTCAGGCGTCGCCCAGCAGCGCGGCCGCGACGAAATCGGCCAGACCCTCGAGCAGGTCGTGGTCCGGTGCGACCTCCGGCATCGAGGTCACGAATGAGGTCGTGCCACCGAGCACGAGTGGGACGAGCCAGCCCCGCGTCAAGACCCGCGCGGGCGCGTCGCCGGCCGTGAGGGCGCGGCGCAGGATCGCATCGATCACCTGCTGCCACTCCCGCTCGCGGTTCAGCACCCGTGCGGCGACCTCGGCGTCGACCGCCATCGCAGCCCACAGGGCGGGCAGCGCTGCGCGGACCGCGGGATCGGACAGGAACTCGAGGTTGGACCTGATGACCGCCCGAAGGTCGGCGCGCAGGTTGCCGGTCGGAACTTTCGGCGCTCCCTCACCGGCGTACAGCGGGCGGTCGCCGTCGAACACCGCCGCCGCGACGAGGGAGGCCTTGGTCGCCCACCGGCGGGTCACGGTTCGCACATGGACGCCACACGTGCGGGTGACCTCGGAAACGCTCAATCGCTCATACCCCTTGGTCGCCAGAATCTCTCGGACGGCAGCCCGGATCGCCGCGTCGAGGGAGGCGTCTCGCGGACGTCCGCGTTCGGCGCGGGCCAGTGACTCCGCTGCGCTCACGTCCGTCAACCGGCATCCCTCAATTCCATCGAGCGCCGCAATTTAGGGCCTAGGGTTGACACTAAACCATCCCTCTCCTACCGTCCGACCAGCACCGGTGGGCATCGCCCTCCGGCACCGACCCGAAGGAGGCCCGACCGTGAGCAAGGTCGGCATCGTCTCGGTTGACGGTCACATCAAGGCTGCACAGCAGACCTACCGCGACTACCTCGACCCTCGCCATCGCGAGGCCTACGACGAATGGTCGGCGTCGGCGTCGGCGTCCGGGGGTCGCGACGCCGGCAACATTCAGGCCGAGATTCCGGACGAGGCCCAGTGGGACCTATCGCGGCGACTGACCGACCTCGAGTCGCAGGGCGTGATCGCGGAGGTCCTGTTCCCGAACGGCATCCCGTTCCAGCACAACGCGTTCGAGGATGCCGGCCGCGCCGAGGATCCGGCGCTCTCCCGGGCCGGGATCGACGCCTACAACCGCTGGCTCGTGGACTTCTGCGCCCAGGCACCCAACCGGCTCAAGGGCCAGGCGATCGTGAGATTCGACGACATCGACCGGGCGGTTCTGGACGTCCACTGGGCGAAAGAACACGGACTCGGCGGCATCATGATGCCCGGGCTCTACCCCGGCGACCGGTATTTCTTCGACCCCGCACTCGACCCGATCTGGGCGGCCGTCGAGGAGACCGGCTTGCCGTTGAGCCAGCACGGCGGTGCCGGCGCACCGACGTACACACCTGCCGGGTTGGCCGCGATCCTCACCCTCGCCTACGAGCACGCCTTCTTCTCCGGCCGGTCGTTGTGGCAGATGATCGTCGGCGGCGTGTTCGACCGGTTCCCCGGCATCAGGATCGCTTTCATCGAGACCGAGGTCCGCTGGATCGGCCCGGCACTTGCGCTGTTCGACTCGCGGGTGGAGATGGGCGACGACTGGATGGAGTTCGCCGCCTACCTCGAGCGGGAGCGAGCCTTCGCCCGCAAGCCGAGCGAGTACTGGGAGTCCAACTGCTACGCCGGGATCTCGCCGTTTCATCCGAACCAGCTGCCGCTGGAGAAGCTGCGCGCCGAGGGGACGCTCGCGCCGGGTGAGTTCGCGATCCGAAGCACGAACGCGATGTTCGGCGTGGACTTTCCGCACTTCGAGTCGATCTACCCGGCGACGGACGAGCAGGTGGCAGCGCTCACCGGCCAGGGCTCACTCACGCGGCAGGACATCCGCGCAGTCCTGTGCGACAACGCCGCCCAGCTCTATGGGATCGATCTGGTCGAGCTGGCGCCGATCATCGACAGGGTCGGCGTCGACCTCGGGCCGGACCGCTAGGGCGCCGGTACGTCGAGAACCACCGCCGACGCCATCCCTCCGCCCGCACACATCGCGGCGACGGCGACCCCGCCGCCGCGGCGGCGGGTCTCGTAGATGATCGACATGATCATCCGCGCGCCGGTCATCGCGATCGGGTGACCGAGGCTGCAGCCGCTACCCAGCACGTTGACCAGGTCGTCGTCGATGCCGAGTTCCTTGCAGGTCGCGACCGGCACGGAGGCAAACGCCTCGTTGATCTCCCACAGCGCCACATCGCCGAGCTTCACCCCCGCGCGGTCGAGTGCCTTGGGGATGGCCACGATCGGCGCAAGTCCGGTGTCCGCCGGCGGAACGCCCGCCGACGCCCAGGCGCGCACGACCGCCAGTGTCTCGAGGCCGTGGGCCGCACTGACCTCGCGATCGCACACGACCATGGCGGCCGCGCCGTCGTTCACCCCGGCCGCGTTGCCGGCGGTGATCGAGAAACCCTCGATCTCCGGGTGCAGCGGCTTGAGCGAGGCGAGCTTGTCCAGGCTCGTCTCGCGGCGCGGGTGCTCGTCGGTGTCGAACATGACGACGGTCCCGTCCCGCCTGGTCACCTCGAGCGGGAAGATCTCCTCGGCGAAGGCACCCGAGTCGATCCCCGCGATCGCCCGCTGGTGCGACCGCAAGGCCCAGGCGTCGAGTTCCTCACGAGTGAGGCCCGCTTTGTGAGCCGCGTTCCAGCCGACCGTGATGGACATGTCCATCGTTGGGGCATCGGGGGTCTCAACGTGACTCGGCGGGAACCAGTCCGCCCAGTCCTCGGTCCCGGGCACGCGCCGCGTGAACCGCGGGGTCGTCGACGAGGACTGGGTGCCACCCGCGACGACCACCTTGTCCATCCCGGCGCGGATCGAGGCCGCGGCGCTTTGCACCGCCGACAGACCCGACGCGCAGTGCCGGTTGTGGGCGATGCCCGGCGCGTTGACCAGACCGGCCTCGATCGCGGCGTACCGGGCGATCGCGCCGCCGCCGTAAATCGACTCACCGAGGATCACGTCGTCGATCAGTTCGGCAGGAAGACCTGACCGCTGCACCGCCTCCGCGACGGCCTTCGTGCCCAACTCCATCGCGTCGACGTCGACCAGCGTGCCGCGGTTCGCCGTACCGATCGCGGTCCGCGCACACGACACGATTACCGCTTCGCTCATGCGGTGGCCCTCACCTTCACCAGTGCGCCAAGGTTGCCGCCCATGATCCCGGCGACGTCCGCGTCGGGCAATCCGGCCGGCAGGTGATGGATGTAGCTGGTCGGCTCGGCCAGCCCCTCCGGGT
>Ga0335083_10008825_pt1 | contig 12281 bp, 8 predicted proteins | sample Lox_Sample_42_FD_206716 | JGI IMG/M metagenome (GOLD analysis project Ga0335083, IMG submission 206716) | Soil microbial communities from Loxahatchee National Wildlife Refuge, Florida, United States - Lox_Sample_4.2 | ecosystem: Environmental > Terrestrial > Soil > Wetlands | place: USA: Florida... | reverse complement strand
AGAAACAGCCTTAGGTAATATAAGGGTGATCTTCATGTTTCTAATTCGCCGCTCTTCTGTTGTGTTTCCTTCCGCCATGCTGCTGCTGATCGGCAGTTCCATAGCGCTGCAGGCTCAAACGCTAAGCCACCGTCCGCAAGTTCTCATTCACGAGCGAGTGGACGAAAGCAAGTTGGTTACTCTCGCCGGGAACACGCGGCCCGAGGCCAACGCGGAGAATGACCTGGGGCCGGTCTCCGATGCTCTTAGCGTGGATCACATGATGCTCCAGCTAAAGCGCTCGCCCTCGCAGGAAGCCGCGCTGGCCCAGTTCATCTCGGACCTGCACGATCCCAGTTCTCCGAGCTTCCATCAATGGCTGAACGCCACCGACTTCGGCAAAACCTTTGGACCCGCAGAGTCCGACGTCCAGGCCGTCACCGGCTGGCTCGAATCCCAGGGGTTTGCCATAAATTTAATTTATCCCAGCCGGGTGGTCATTGATTTTTCAGGCAATGCCGGTCAAGTGCGGCGCGCATTTCACACTTCTATTCATAATCTGCAGGTGAACGGCGCGCGTCATATTGCCAACTTCGGCGATCCGCAGGTTCCGCAAGCTCTGGCGCCCGCCGTGGCCGGTATCGTCTCGCTACACGACTTCCGGCCGCACAAGATGAGCCGTCCGAAATACACCTTCACATTGCAAGGCCAGACAACCCAAGCTGTTGTTCCGGCCGACTTGGCGACGATTTACAACTTCAATCCTTTATTCGCCAAGGGGATCACGGGTACAGGGCAGACCGTCGTTGTCATCGAAGACAGCGATGTGTACAGCCAGGCGGATTGGATCACTTTCCGGAAAGTTTTCGGGCTTTCGCAATATACTTCGGGAACTTTGACCTCGCAGTATCCCGCGCCGCCCAGCGGACCCAACAATTGTGCCGCGCCTGGACCGAATGCAGACGACGTCGAGGCGGCGCTAGACGTAGAATGGGCCACCGCAGCCGCCCCCGGCGCCAACATTGTCCTGGCCGCCTGTGCCGAAACAACGTCCATCACATCCGGGCTGGTTACCGCCATGCAGAATCTGGTGAATGCCGGCAGTCCTCCGCCCATCATGAGTCTCAGCTTCGGCATTTGTGAAGCGGAAAATGGCCCTGCTTTGAACGCATCCATCAACGCGTTGTATCAACAAGCGGTGGCCGAAGGCGTCTCCGTGTTCGTCGCGGCCGGAGATGAAGGCGCGGCCGGTTGCGACTCCGGACAAATCAGCGCCACGCACGGCATCGGCGTGAGTGGATTTGCGTCCACGCCCTACAACGTCGCCGTGGGCGGAACGGATTTCTCGGACACGTTCAGCGGCACCACCGGTACTTATTGGAATGCCACCAACACCTCGACCTATGGCTCGGCAGTATCTTATATACCGGAAATTCCGTGGAACGACTCGTGTGCGGGCAGCCTGCTCGCCAACACGCTGGGCTTTGCGACGGGCTACGGCCCGAGTGGTTTTTGCAGTAGCAGCATCGCTCAGCAAAGCGGCCTGCTCACCGTCGCCGCCGGTAGTGGCGGCCCCAGTAACTGCGGAACCGGAGCGACTTCCATCGCTGGTGTTGCCAGTGGTAGCTGCCAGGGATATCCCAAGCCCGCATGGCAGACAGGACTCTCTGGGATCCCCAACGACGGCGTGCGGGACCTCCCCGATGTTTCCATGTTCTCCGCCGACGGCGTCTGGGGACACTATTCCATCATTTGCTTTTCGGACCCGTTCAATGGCGGGGCGCCATGCAGCGGAGCTCCTTTCAACTGGATCGGAGTCGGTGGCACCTCGCTCGCGACTCCGGTTATGGCCGGAATTCAGGCGCTCGTGAACCAGAATGCGGGCGGTGCCGCGCAGGGCAATCCGAATTATGTGTACTATGCCCTGGCCGCCAGTACGCCCAGCGTGTTTCATAGCATCACCCAGGGTGACATTGCTGTGAATTGCGGTGGGCCGCTGAACTGCTACGGCTTTCTCGGAACACTCGACTACGGCCGCGGTGGCCGTGTGTATGGAACTACCTGGGGCGGCGCACTCTCCGTTTCTGACAGTTCTTTCTCGCCCGCATACTCCTCAGGCGCATCCTGGAGTTTCGCCACCGGCATCGGCAGTGTGGACGCCTATAACCTGGTGATGAACTGGATCAAGAAGCAGTAAGTTCCGATTACCCAGCTAAAAACCGAACTGGGCCAACGGCGAGATCCGCTGCGGCACGAATTGCGAGCCGCCTAAGTCGGCGTCAGTCACGCCAAGAACGAAGAACTGATTCGGATTCGGGATCACGTTGCCGCTCGGATCTTCAGTGGTCTCCAGGAAATCGTTGTCGTTACCCAGCCAGAGTGTGTGCAAAGTGGCGCCAGCGTGCTTGATATCCGGACCGAAGGCCACGCCTTCAATTTTGGAGGGAATCAGGTCAGCCGGAATGCCGCCGGCCGTAAGCGCGGCCACCACATCCAGAAACAAAGTCTTCGGGACGGCATTCGCCACCGCCGTGAGACCATCCATGGCGCTTACGTCCACCGCGCCGTTGAGGTCAATCTTGAAAAGCTGTTTCACTAGGGCGGTTGTGCCTGGATCGGTGTTGTTTGCTTCGCGTCCCGTGCCGTCGCGCTCATCCACCAGGAACTCGTGCTCGTTGAGGGCGCAAATTTCGCTCACGCCCGAGCCGTTGGTGAGTTTGTAGGCGTACTGATGAGTGACTTGGCCGGATAAAATATCGATGGTCACGACGCGCAGCAGCTTCTTGGCGGCGCCGCCCTGGCTGCTGTCCTGAATCAGAGGGTCTTGCATGATGCCCACTAAAGTCCTGCCGTCGGGCGTGATCGCCAGGCCCTCCATGCCTTTATTCGCGGTCCGGCCGGACGTATTGCCGCTGATTTCGTTCGCCCCGACCGGGCTCAGATTGGCGACGTAGAACGAGGCAGGCAATTGAAACGAGCGGAGACGGACGCCGGTGAGCCGGCTGAATTGATACACGTAGGGGCCGTACTCGTCCGAGATGAAAACGCTCAGGCCGTCGTTGGACATGCGCATGCCTTCCGAATCGAGCCGGGCGTCGTTGGGATCGCCGGAGTTCTTGTGGGGATCGAAGTTGTCGGAGCGGCCGGTGAAGAAATGCTGCAAGAAATTATTAACCGGAGGGACACCGGAACCCACGCCCAACCCGCTCCCATCGCCGTAAACCAGCGGTGTCAGGCTCCACAAGAGAGTTGTCGCCCGCAAGGTCGGTGTCAGCTTGTAAGGCAAGCCGGTCCCCGAGGTGTTCGGCTCCAGATCCATGGTTATGGTATGGAACCGGTTAATGTAGCTGGCGGTGTTGTCGATGGCCGCGTCGAACGTAACCGCGTTAGGCCCGCGGTCTGGAAGCGCCAGAAACGTGTAGCCGCCGGCGTACGCGACGGCCGATCCAAATCCGCCTAACTCGGTCGCCTTGACGCCGTTTTCGAGGTTGTAGTGGAGCCCGGAAAGATCGGCGAACGAGCCCGCACGGAACGAATCGAGAGTACCCACCGCGAGCAAAGCAGGTTGGGCCTGCGAATGTTGTGCGGTCAGCACTCCGGCTATGAATGCAATCGACGCAATACGGATCACAAACGTCATGAATGGATGTCCTCCAGAGGGTGCTTGGGTCAAACGAAAAGTCAGGATAGTATCGTCATGTAAAAAGTTGATGAAAAAATCCGACCAATTTCGTTACTGCGCCACGCGCGCGCATCAACGGATCGGTTCCAGGCTAGTGAACTCAAACTGCTGGCGGGCTGTTGCAAACCGGTTTCAAGAACGCCTAGGCGGCAGAAAGACGATGCAAGTCGGCAGGACGATGTAGGGCGGCCGGTCTAACCTTCTGGCGATCCTTGAGTTGCAACTCACTTGCAGATTTGTCTTGACACGAAATGGCAGGTTTCCCTAATATGGACCAAAGAGGTCCGATATCGGTTTTTCCGCGACGATGATGAACTATTAGAAACAGAACAAGCCTCCACGGCTGATCTTTTGGCGAAGCGCCGTGGAGGCTCGGATCGACAACCCGGAAGGCTGACGACCCCTTCATTATAAGGCCGCCCGCCACCAATTCAGTAGCTTAAAACGCACGCTCGCGTTTAGTGTCATTAGCGCGAGACGGCGTGCCGGACTACCCCAGGAGAAAAGCATGAGGATCAAGATCAAGAAACGGCGCATGAAGCAGAAGACTACCGGCGACTGGCCGTTGGCGTACCGCTGGGCTGCCATGGGAACCCTGGTCGCGTATTCAGCGGTCGGCACGAAGACGGTAGCCCGCGCCCAGGACGTGACGCGAACGGGTCCGGGGAACGGATCGATCTCGCAGACCCAGGGATCGCAGCCGGTACGCCGCTTCGATATTCCCGCCGGATCGCTCGACTCGGTACTGGCCGACTTTCGCAGGATCACCGGAGTTGCCGTGACAGTCTCCAAGGAAGGGATTCGCAGCTTATCGTCTCCGGGCGTAACCGGTCTTTATACGCCCGAACAGGCGCTCCAGAAGTTGCTCGCCGATACCGGGCTAGCCTATCGGTTCACCGCCGCCGACGCCGTTTCGCTCGACCTCCAGAGCGTGTCGCAGTCCGTCGAGGTCACTGCCAGCGTTGAAGCGCTCTCATCGTCGACGCCCAAGTATTCCGCCCCCGTGCTCGATACTCCGCAGACCATCTCCGCCATTCCGGACCGGATCATGCAGGAACAGGGCGTCACCACCCTGCGCGACGCGCTCCGCAATGTGGCCGGCATCAGCCTCGCCGCGGGCGAAGGCAGCTCGCAAGGCGACAATCTCACGATCCGCGGGTTCAGTGCGCGCAACGACCTGTACATCGACGGCATGCGGGATTACGGCAGTTACTATCGCGACCCTTTCGACATGCAGGAGGTGGATGTGCTGCAGGGCCCCTCCTCTGTTACCTTCGGCCGCGGTTCGACGGGCGGCGTCGTTAACCAGGCGACCAAGACCCCGGGCCTGTCGGCATTCATCTCCGGCTCGATCGATCTGGGAACGGATCTCACGCGCAGGGGCACGCTCGATATCGACAGGCCGCTCAGCATCTTCGGTTCGCACGCAGCCTTCCGGCTGAATGTCATGGGAGACATCAACAACATCGCGGAGCGCGATATCGCCGAGAACCGCCGGTTCGGCGTCGCCCCTTCGCTCGCTCTCGGGCTCGGAACACCGACGCGCCTGAACTTCAGCTATTTCCACCAGAACGCCGACGATACGCCGGACTACGGCATCCCGTGGCTGTTCAACGGTCCCGCCCCAGTGAATCGCACGAATTATTATGGTTTTCAGAACGGCAATTTTCTACGGACCTACGACGACATCGGTACGGTCAAGGCCGAGCACGATTTCGGTCATAACATCACACTGCGCGACCAGATCCGCTACGCCAATTACGAGCGCGATGTCCGCATCACCGAACCGCAGATCATCTCGTCGGTGACCGGAGTCGCGCCGGTGCTCGGCACGCCGATGAGCCAGATGATCGTAAACCGAAACGAGCTTTCCGCGAACAGCGTGGAGACGATGTTCGACCAGCAACTGGACCTCAGCATGAAGTTCCAGACCGGATTCCTGCGCCACACGATGGTGACCGGCGTGGAAGGTATAAAGGAGACGTCGGACCCGACGCGTCCGAAGTGGACCAACGTCCCCACCACCAGCTTGTTCAACCCCAACCCATATCAGATCTTTTCGGGCACGGAAACAATCTCGTCCATTGTCCACACGACGGGCTTAAGTGCGGCTGCGTATATGCTCGATACCATTCAGCTCGGCAAAATGTGGGACCTCACCGGGGGCCTTCGCTTCGACCGCTTCGATACGGCTTATACGCAACAGGTCGCGCCGGCCTCGGCGTTCAACCGGACCGACAACATGCTGAGCTGGCGCGCAGCGCTGGTTTTCAAGCCGGTTCCGATCGCCAGCATTTACTTCGATGCGGGGACCTCCTTTAACCCGTCCGCCGAATCGCTTTCGCTGAGCGCGGCCACGGCCAATCTGCCGCCGGAAAAGAACCTGACTTACGAGCTGGGCACGAAATGGGAGGTCGGCCGGCGGCACCTGTCGCTCAGAAGCGCAATTTTCCGCACCGACAAGTACAATGCGCGCGAGCCCGACCTGACCAATTCCTTGCTGGACGTTCTGGCGGGCAACCAGCGCGTGGACGGATTCGAGTTTCAGGCCCAGGGGCGGTTGACCAGCCGCTGGGAACTGCTATCGAGCTACGCATGTCTCGACGGCCAGGTCGTGAATTCGCAATATTATCCAGCCGCTGTCGGCTATCCCCTAGCCAACGTGCCGAAATACACTTTCAATCTCTGGACCGAATATCGTCTTCCCAAGCGGTGGGAAGTTGGCGCGGGAACCAACTACGTGTCGAGCCGCACCGCCAGTTCGACGGCGCCGCTCGATCCCGCCACCGGGCTTATCAAGGAGCTGCCCGGTTACTGGGTGTTCAACGCGATGGCAAAACATCCCCTGAACGAGCACGTCGATCTACAGGTGAACGTCTACAACATTGCTAATCGCTATTACTACGACGAGTTGCACCCCGGCCATATTGTGCTTGGACCGGGACGATCCGCCCTGGTCGGTCTGAGGTTCAAGTTCTAACTGTTTCCGGAGACAAAATGCTCTTAGCCGTTCCCGATGTTCTGACTGCCGATCAAGTGCTGAAAGCCCGCCAGCTTCTCGAGCAGGCCGAATGGGTGGATGGGCGCGTCACTGCCGGTCACCAGTCGTCACGCGTCAAGGACAATACGCAGCTACCCGAAGGTTCGCCCGTCGCGCGCGAGCTGGGCGACATGGTCCTGACGGCACTCGAAAAAAATCCCCTGTTCGTTTCATCGGCACTCCCGGCGCGAGTTTTTCCTCCCCTGTTCAACCGCTACCAGGGCGGGCAAACCTTCGGCACTCACGTCGACAATGCCATCCGGCAGGTGACCGGCACGCCGCACCGCATCCGCACCGATCTGTCCGCGACACTTTTCTTCACTGGGCCTGATGAATACGATGGCGGTGAACTGGTGGTCGAGGACACCTATGGCACCCACACCATCAAACTGCCGGCCGGCCATATGATCCTTTACCCCTCCACCAGCCTGCATCATGTGCGCCCGGTGACCCGGGGCGCGCGCATCGCGTCGTTTTTTTGGATTCAAAGCATGGTTCGCGACGACGGTGAGCGGACGCTCCTGTTCGACCTGGATGTAGCAATCCAGCGCCTGGCCGCCGAGCGTCCCGATCATCCGAGCGCCGTGCAGCTCACCGGTGTCTATCACAACTTGCTGCGCAGATGGGCCAGCGTCTGAGGTCGCTCAAAGCCAACGACGAACCCTGTTTCGATACCGCGCATACTCGGCACCAAACACCTCATACAGCCGCCTCTCTTCGATCGGGATGACGACCAGGCTTAAGTACGCGATTGTGAGTGGTAAGAGAATGACAGGCACTACCTCGTGGCGTATGCCGGCCTCTCCGAGATATGCGATAGAAAGACCGACGTACATTGGATTTCTAGTGATCCGGTAAGGGCCGGACGTCACGAGCGTGCTTGAAGTCTCGCCGGGGACTCGCGTCGTTCGTGCTCGGTAAAAGATAGACCAGCCCCATCCGGCCAGCGCCGCCCCAAGGACGAAAACGACGGAACCCGCTGCCGTAGAGAAGTTGTGGTACCGCGTGAAGCCGCCAAGCTGGAACGCAAACTCCAGGGCAACGCCCGCCAGGTAGGTCAGGACGAACACCCACGGGACCGGAACAGGCAGCCGCATACGCGCCAGTTCGCCGGCGCGTATTCGGTCAGTCATTCCGAGCCCCCATCACACCCGAGTCACACGAAAAAACGCAGGCTGTCAACTAACGAGCCTCCGTTGATTAATCTGGTGCGGAGAGGGGGACTTGAACCCCCACGAGATTTCTCCCGCTAGCACCTCAAGCTAGTGCGTCTGCCAATTCCGCCACCTCCGCGTGGCCGCAGATCGTTATTTCTTTGGCGCCGGCTGCTGCTTTCCTGCCGGCGGCTGGGGTATATTGATCGGCGTCGTGGTCTTGCTGCCGTCAGGCCGGATTATCGTGACGGACGGTTGTCCCCCTTGGCTCGGAGCTGCCTGGCCCGGTGTTGCCTGAGCGGGCGCCGCCTGGCTGGGCGCAGCGGGCATGCCCGGTAACGGCACCGTCGTGTTGCCGTTGGGCGCGGTGGCCGGTGCAGGTGTCGTTGCAGGCGTGGCGGTGGTCTTCACCGGCGCTTTCTGCTTTTCCAGAACGCTGCCGTTGGATGCGGAATTGCGCGTCGCCATGATCGCCAGCGTCAGAGACGTAACCATGAAGATCGCGGCCGCCACCGTGGTGGCGCGGGAGAGAACCGTCGCCGATCCACGCGGGCCGAAAGCCGTCTGCGAACCCATTCCACCAAAAGCGCCTGCCAGATCGGCGGCCTTGCCGCTCTGCAGCAGCACCACCACCATAAGAAAGAAACAAACGATCACGTGAATAATTGTCAGAACCACTACCATACGTTTTCCTCGGAACCCTTCGATCTTCCAAAGATTGGGGAAGGAGTCGGCCTTAGAGTCTTTTTCAGTATAAACTAAAGAAGCGGCGGGTTGCCGTGATTGCCGTGGTTCGCAAGACCTTCCCATTTTTAGCCCTCTCGATGGCGCTCTCAGCCGGAACGGATTCTTCCTCAACCGATGCTCTGGAGACAATTCGCGCTGCGGCGTATGCGCATTCCTTAGGCGTCCAGTCCAGCGCGAGAATTCTGAATTGGAATATCGATCGGGGACAACATCTGGCCGGCATCGAGGCGGCCATGCGCCAGACGCAGGCCAATCTTTGCATTTTCCAGGAAGTCGACCTGGGCGCGCGGCGAACCCACGGTCAGGATGTCGCCCAGGAGCTGGCCGAGAAGTTCGGAATGAACTATGCCTGGGCTCCGGAGTTCCAGGAATTGAGTCAAAGCACGGCGGCCGGAGCGGCTTATCACGGCCAGGCCATCTTGACCACTCTGCCCATCCGCTCCACCCGCATCCTGCGGTTCGCCAATCAGTCTGGATTCTGGAAACCGCGCCCGCTGCTGATTTCATCGCTGCCGATTTTGCAGCGGCGGGAAGGCGGCCGCATCGCGCAGATCAGCGAGCTCGACAACGGAGGCCGGCTGCTGGTGATCTACAATCTGCATCTGGAAAGCCGGGGCGATGAGCAGTTGCGGCTGCGCCAGTTGGACGAGGTGCTGGCCGACGCGCGCCGCTATCCCGAGGACACGCCGGTGATCGTGGCAGGCGACTTCAATACCAAGAGCCGCCACTCACCGCTTATCGACCGGCTGAACCAATCGGGCTATCGGAGTTGCTTCGGCAACCGGCGCCTGCGAACACACATCATTATCGGGGCCTTGGATTGGGTATTCCTGCGCGGGCCCATCCAGGCCGGCGACGCTCGGGTCATCCGGGACGCGCATGCTTCGGATCATTTCCCCATCGCCCTGGAAGTCCACTTTTAAGCGGAAGCTTGGCAAGATTTACGCGCCGCCGGTCCGCACTGGGCTTGAAAACCAGCAAATTCGGCCTTTTTGGAACCTGGCATGTTACTTGCACGCCTAAGTAGGTGATGGGGTGCTGGAGACTGTACCTGCTGGCTGGGGCAGCAGGGATAGGTTGGGGAGCGGGGATCAGTTGGGCCGCAACCATACCTTCGCCTAACATACGGCAGATTGTCCAACAGTCCGAGCAGGCCATCGCCGCCGACTGGAGCCACGCGCCGGAGTATTCCTATATCGAGCGCGATGTCGAAAGCAAACGCGATTTACGTCCTTCGGTGAAGACCTACCAGGTCCTCATGATCGATGGCTCTCCTTATAACCGCCTCATCGCCGTGGATGACAAGCCTCTTCCTTCCGCCCAGCAGGCCCAAGAGGTGCGCAAGCTGCAATATGAGATTCAAGAGAGGCAGCAGGAGTCCGAGCGTGCCCGCCAGAAGCGAATCGAGAAATACCTGAGGGAACGGCACCAGGACAGCGCTCTATTGAAAGGTATGATGAGCGCGTTTGACTTTCGGCTGGTGGGCCAGGAGACGCTGGACGGTCACGAGTGCTGGGTGTTGGATGCAACTCCCAAGCCCGGCTATGAGCCCACCAGTCGCGAGACCAAAGTATTGAAGGGCATGCGGGGCAGGATGTGGATTGATGAAGCTAGCGGCCAATGGGTAAAGGTGCAGGCGGAGGTCGTCCAACCCGTGAGCTTTTATGGCTTCTTCGCCAAAGTGCGTCCAGGCACGCGCTTCGTGCTCGAGCAGGAGCCGGTAACGGCGCACTTGTGGCTGCCTAAACACTTCAGTACGCACGTCAGCGCCTCCGCGCTCGGGTTCTTCAACGAGGATTCCGTGGACGACGAGACCTACTCCAAATACGAGCCGATGTCTCAGACCCTCTCGCAACTGGTTAGGCATTAGGTCATCGAGCGTATCTCCCCGCGTCGAACTGATATGCTGTTTCGAGTTCGACCGCGAAAGGAGTAACCACTTATGATGCGATCCACACTGGTCGTGTTTGTGCTCTTAGCCGTGTCCGTGGCGGCTTGCGCGCAAGGGCAGCCCGATTTCAGCAAAGTGCAGATCAAAACCACCAAGATCAGCGACAACTTCTATACGCTGGAAGGCCAGGGCGGCACCATCGGCGTGCTTGCGGGACCCGACGGTGTGTTGATGGTGGACAGCCAATTCGCGCCGCTGACGGCGAAGATTGTCGCGGCGGTCCGGCAAATCAGCGACAAGCCCATCCGCTTTCTCATCAACACGCACGTGCACGGCGACCACACCGGCGGCAATGAGAATCTGGGCAAAATGGGCGTTACCATTTTCGCGCGCGAGCAACTGCGCGAGCGCTTGATCCACCCCGCGCCCGCGGCCAATGGCACCGTCCCGGCCTCGGCGCCGGAAGCCGCGCTGCCGTTAATTACCTACAGCGGACCGGTCACGTTTCATATGAACGGCGAAGAGGTACGGTTGATTCCGATTCCTCGCGCCCACACCGACGGCGATACGCTGGTGCGCTTCGTCAATGCGGACGCCATCATGTCCGGTGATTTTTATCGCTCCGTCCAGTTTCCCAACATCGACCGCGCCAATGGCGGAAGCCTCAACGGCATGCTGGATGGCCTGGCTTACATCGTTGGGCAGGCTGGGCCGAACACTAAAATCATTCCGGGCCACGGGCCCACTGTGGACCGCAACGCCGTGATCGCGCAGCGCGACATGATTCTGGCCATCCGCGATCGCGTTGCTAAGTTGGTGGACCAAGGCCAGACCGTGGAGCAGGTAGTGGCGGCCAAGCCCGCGGCCGATTACGACGGCAAGGTGCCGGAAGCCGGAACCACCCGCGATCGCTTCGTCGGGCAATTGTACGCTGAGTTGAAGACTAAGTAAGGCGGCCTTCGTCGCCGCAAATTCGTACAATCAGGACGTATGCCGGACGAGCCGCTCTCTTGCCAGATCCCTAGCTTTGCCTCCACTAACGGAGACGCTACGGACCACGTCTTCGGGTTCAGTACCCGTGCTCTGCACGCCGGCCATCGTCCGGACGCCGAAACGGGATCGCGCGCGGTGCCCATCTATCAAACGACGTCCTACGTCTTCGAAGATACCGAGCATGCCGCGAACCTTTTCAACCTGCAGCGCTTCGGCAACATATATACGCGCATCATGAACCCCACCACGGCCGTGTTCGAGGAGCGCATGGCGGCGCTCGAACGCGGCGTGGGAGCGCTGGCTGTGGCCAGCGGACAGGCGGCGCAGTTTATCGCCATCGCGAATCTGCTGGGCTCGGGCGACGAGATCGTTGCTTCCAAAAACCTGTATGGCGGCACCTATACGCAGTTCGACGTAAGCTTCCGGCGCCTGGGGATCAATACCACTTTCGTGGATCCCGAAGATCCCGAGAATTTCCGCCGTGCCATCACGCCGCGCACGCGCGTGATCTATGGCGAGACCATCGGCAACCCGCTGCTGAACGTCTTGGATATCGAAGCGGTAGCCGAAATCGCCCACGCGGCCAATCTCCCGCTCATGATCGACAACACCTTCGCGTCGCCTTACCTGTGCCGTCCCATCGAGCACGGCGCCGATATCGTGCTGCATTCGGCCACCAAGTTCATCGGCGGCCACGGCACTTCGATTGGAGGAGTGATCGTAGACAGCGGGCGGTTCCCCTGGGACCGCGGCGCGTTTCCGCAGATGCTCGAACCCAGCAAGGGCTATCATGGC
>Ga0335083_10008824_pt1 | contig 12282 bp, 15 predicted proteins | sample Lox_Sample_42_FD_206716 | JGI IMG/M metagenome (GOLD analysis project Ga0335083, IMG submission 206716) | Soil microbial communities from Loxahatchee National Wildlife Refuge, Florida, United States - Lox_Sample_4.2 | ecosystem: Environmental > Terrestrial > Soil > Wetlands | place: USA... | reverse complement strand
AATACCGGCGTCCAGGCCAGCAGCAGGGTCGCGGCCAGCACGGCAACCATTCCGTTAGCGGTTTTCATGCGGTTGTCTCCTCGGGGCTGTCCATGCCTCAAGCAAACGCTCGAGCCGACGGATATATTCCCCTAGTTCAGGCGATCGGACGGCGGAACCGGGAAGCGTGCGACGGGAATACCCTCGTCCAGCAGGGCATCGTGCTCCTCCTGCGTGGCCTGGCCGCGGATCGCCCTGCCCTCGGCTTCCTTGTAATAGATCTTGCGGGCTTCCTCGGGAAACTTGCTGCCGACGTCCTCGGATTTGGTGAGAATCTCGTCCAGCATGCGCGAATACAGCATCTGGGCGACGGCGAAGGGGTCTTTGCCCTCCATATCCGGCGTTTTCTTGGACGGGACGGGCAGCTTCCTGGCCTCCTGGGCGCCCATGTTGAGCCGCGGAGCGGACAGCGCCCGCTCGATGCCCGTGCCGCCGCAGCTGGGGCAGCTGAGCAGCCCGCGCTTCTGCTGGGACGCAAAGTCCTTGGCCGAGCCGAACCAGCCTTCGAAACGATGGCCGTCTTTGCAATGAAGGTCGAATACGATCATGACTGCCTGATAATACGATAGAAATCCCGGGGACGCGGACGATGATCGCAGATCGAATCGAGGGCAAGTGGATCGAGCTGTTTGCCGAGGTGTTCGCGCGCTGCAAGGTCGGCGCCGACGACGCCTGCGCGATCCTCTCCGAATCCCAGTCGCGCACGCTGAACGTCCAGCTCGCCGAGCTCGCCCTGGCGCGCCTGGGCGCGCGCCCGTTCCACGTCGTGGTGCCTACGCCGCGCCAGACCGCCCCGGTGCCGATCCGCTCGACCGGCGCCTCGGTCGCATTGCAGAATCTGGCGCCGGCCATCAGCGCGCTGGCCGCCTCGGTGTTCGTCGCCGACTGCACGGTCGAAGGCCTGATGCACGCCGCCGAACTGCCGCAGATCCTCAAGGGCGGCGCACGGATCCTGTACATCTCCAACGAGCACCCGGACGTGCTTGAGCGCCTCGCGCCCTCCCCTGCGGATGAACAGCAGGTGAGGGCGGGCATGCGCCGGATGAAAGAGGCCAAGGTCATGCGGGTCTCCTCGCCGGCCGGCACCAACCTCCAGATCGGCATCGAAGGCGCGCGCGTGGGCGGCGTGTGGGGCTATACGGAGAAGCCGGGAACGCTGTCCCACTGGCCGGGCGGCCTGTGCCTCGCCTTCCCGAAGGCAGGCAGCGTCAACGGCACGCTCACCATGGCGCCCGGCGACCTCAACTTGACTTTCAAGCGCTACGTTGAAGAGCCCATCTACCTGACGATCGACGGCGACTACGTGACCAAGATCGTCGGCGATTCGCTCGATGCGGAACTGATGCGCGACTACTTCGCCGCCTGGGGCGACCGCGAGGCCTACGCGGTTTCGCACGTCGGCTGGGGCATGAACACGCGCGCCCGCTGGGACGCGCTCATGCTGTACGACAAGCGCGACGTCAACGGCACCGAGCAGCGCGCCTTCGCGGGCAACTTCCTCTACTCCACCGGCGCCAACGAGGTCGCGGGCCGGCACACGCTCGGCCACTTCGACCTGCCGTTCCGCCACTGCACCATCGAGCTCGACGGCAAGGCGGTCGTGAAGGAAGGCAAGCTGGCATGACACCCCTGCTGTTCCTGCACGGCGTCGGCGGCGGGCATCATGCCTGGGAAGAACAGGTGCCGTACTTCGGCAAGCTCGGCTATCCCTCGCATGCCTGGGACCAGCCCGGCTACGGCCACAGCCCGATGGTCGAGCCCTACGACCTGGAGCACGTCTGCGCGGCGCTGGCGCTGCTGATCGAGAAGCTCGGCGACGAACCGGTGGTGCTGGTCGGCCACAGCATGGGCGGGCTGATCGCGCAGGAAGCCTACGTGCGCTATCCGAAACTGGTGAAGGCGCTGGCGCTGTGCTTCACGAGCCCGGCCTTCGCGGGCGGCAGCAGCGAGTTCACCAAGAAATTCATCGCCGCGCGCATCGACCCCCTGGACCAAGGCCGGACCATGGCGGAGATCGCCGCGAAGCTGATCCCCACGATGGGCAGCAACTCGAAAGCGGCCGAACGGATCATGGCGGGCGTGCCGCCGGACACCTACCGCAAGGCGGTGCACCTGCTGACGACCTTCGACCGCCGGAAGGAACTGGCCGACATCAAGGTGCCGACGCTGCTGGTCGCCGGCTCGGAGGACAAGACCGCCCCGCCTTCGGTGATGGAAAAAATGTGGCAGAAGATCCCCGGTTCCGAATACGTGCTGATCGAGAACTGCGGCCACCTCGGCCCGATGGACCGGCCGGAGGCATTCAACGCCGCCCTGCTCGCCTTCCTGCAAAGCCACAAGCTATGAGCGATCCGCGCTACGCTGTCGCAGGTTCCGGTACTTCTCTGGACGTAAAGCAGAAGGAACTCATTGCACTGGCCGAATCCCTCGGCCCCGCCTTCGCGGCGCGCGCGGAAAAATACGACCGGGAAGCCAGCTTTCCCTTCGAAAACTACGCCGACCTGAAGCAGGCGGGCCTGCTCGGCCTCTGCGTGCCGGAGAAATTCGGCGGCATGGGCGCCGACCTGCGCACTTATGCGCTGGTCTCGGCCACGCTCGGCAAGTACTGCGGCGCGACCGCCCTCACCTTCAACATGCACGCGTGCTCGACGCTGTGGCCCGGCCTGCTCGCCGACGACCTGGACATGACCGCGGAGCAGAAAGCGGAGCACGAGCGCTACCGCGCGGTCCATTTCAGCCGCGTGGTCAAGGAAGGCGCCATCTACGCGCAGCCCTTTTCCGAAGGCAGCGCCGCGGCCGCCGGCAAGGCGCCGTTCGGCACGTTGGCCGCGAAAGTGGACGGCGGCTGGAAGATCAATGGCAAGAAGATCTTCGCCTCGCTCTCCGGCGCTGCGCATTACTACGGCGTGCTCTGCACCGAGGACAAGCCGGGCAACTCGATGCGCGACACGCTCTACATCGCCGTGCCCGCCAATGCGCCGGGCTTCACCATCACCGGCGACTGGGATCCGCTCGGCATGCGCGGCACCGTGTCGCGCACGCTCGTCTTCAAGGACGTGTTCGTGCCCGACGACGCGCAGATGATGCCGCGCGGCCTGTACTTCCAGGCGGCGGGCCGCTGGCCGCACATGTTCACCACGCTCTCGCCCACCTACATGGGCATCGCGATCGCCGCCTACGAATTCACCGTCAAGTACCTGCGCGGCGAGTTGCCGGGCATGCCGCCGGTGAAGCGGCGCATGTACCCGACCAAGCAGATCGCGGTGGCGGAGATGTGGGTCAAGCTCGAACAGACGCGCGCCCTCTTCCTGCGCATGCTCGAGGATGCGCGCGTCGACCCGCCCAAGGATGCGCGCCTGCGCGCCTACGCGACGCAGTACACCATCATGGAACACGCCAACGCCCTGTGCGCGCTGGCGATCCGCACCTGCGGCGGGCAGTCGATGCTGAAAAGCCTGCCGCTCGAGCGCCTTTACCGCGATTCGCGCTGCGGCGCGCTGATGCTGCCCTGGACGGCGGAGCTGTGCCTCGACCGGATCGGGCGCGAAGCGCTCTACGAAACCGGCGAGACGGACGATTAATCTTTCGCGCATCGTCGAGCGCTGGGCGGAGCACACTCCGCGGAAGACGGCCTTGCATTTCCACGGCGCGGATATCTCGTATGCCGGGCTGTGGAAATCCGTCCAGGAAAAAACCCGGACCCTGGACGTGTCGAAGGGCGATCGCGTCGCCTATCTGGGCTACAACAGCCCCGACATGCTGGCGCTGCTGTTCGCGCTGGCGCGCCTGGGCGCGATCCTGGTGCCGCTCAACTGGCGCCTCACCGCTGCCGAGCACAGGACGATCCTTGAGGATTGCAAGCCGAAATGGATTTTCTGCGACGCCGACTTTGAAGTTCACGGGATGAGCCTTGGAATTCCCATCGGGAAAAACGGCAGCAAGGGTAAAGTCCAACCCTTCACTGGCTCTGACGCCGACGACATCCTGATCGTCTACACGTCGGGAACCACGGGCAAACCCAAGGGCGCGGTACTGACGCAGTCCGCCCTGATCTGGAACGGTTTCAATTCGATCCACGCGCACGACCTCGGCCAGGCCGACCACGTGCTGACCGCGCTGCCGCTGTTCCACGTCGGCGGGCTGAACAACCAGACGCTGCCCGCACTGCTGGCCGGCGCCACGGTGACGCTGCACCGCCGCTTCGACCCCGGCCAATGGCTGGCCGACGTGGCGGCGCGCAAGCCGACGATATCGCTGCTGGTGCCCGCGACCATCCAGGCCGTGATTTCCCACCCGGACTGGGCGAAGACGGACCTTTCCTCCCTCAAGATGCTGAACGCGGGTTCCATGGTGATTCCCGACTCGCTGATCCGCGCCTTCCACGAGCGCGGCGTCCCGGTCGGCCAGATCTACGGCTGCACCGAAACCGCGCCCATCGCGACCGTGCTGCTCAAAGAGGACGCGATGCGCAAGCTCGGCAGCGCCGGCAAGCCGGCGCCGCACTGCGAGGTGAAGCTGGTGGAGGGCGAAGTCTGGGTGCGCGGACCGAACGTGATGCGCTGCTACTGGAACGACCCGGCGGCGACCGCCGAGGCGCTCACGGCCGACGGCTGGTTCAGGACCGGCGACCTCGCCCGCACCGACGAAGAGGGCTATTTCTGGATCATGGGCCGCTCGAAGGACGTGATCATCTCGGGCGGAGAGAACGTGTATCCGGCGGAACTCGAGAACGTCCTCGCCGACTGCTCCGCCATCGCCGAAGCGGCCGTGATCGGGATAGAAGATCGCAAGTGGGGCGAAGCCGCTTGCGCCTTTGTCGTATTGAAGGAAAATTCAAAACTGGATGAAAGCGCCGTACTTTCGCTCTTCGATGGCCGGCTCGCCCGGTTCAAGCACCCGCGCCGGATCGTCTTTGTCGACAGCCTGCCGAAGAACGCGATGGGCAAGGTTCAGAAATTCGATTTGAAGCGGCAGGTCGCCGACAGCTGAGCCTGGCTCGAAGGGTTTACTCATGCAGATCGCGTTTTACGCACCCCTCAGGTCGCCTGACATCACCGGCAATGCGGACGACCGGGATCGCGCCCGGTTCCTGATGGCTGCCCTGATGCGCGCCGGCCACGCCGTCGAACTGGCCTCCTCCTTCAGCAGCCTCGACGAAAACGGCGATCCCATCCGCCAGCGCGCGAAGCACGACGAGGGCGTCGCGCTTGCCGAGTCTCTGGCCGCGCGGTGGCGCACGGGAAGGCGCGCCAACCGGCCGGAAGCCTGGCTCACCCACCACGTCTACTACAAGGCTCCCGACTGGCTGGGACCGCTGGTGAGCGCCCAACTCGGCATTCCCTACATCATCGCCGAGGCATCGCACGCGCCCAGGCGTGCGGGCGGCCCCTGGGCAATCGGGCATGAAGCGGCCGCGGAAGCCATCCGCCGCGCGGAACTCATCCTTTGCGAGACGCGCCGGGACATGGCCGGCGTCGAACCGCTGGTGTTCCATCGCGAGCGGGTCGTGCGGTTCCCGCAATTCATCGATCCGGCGCCTTTCCGCGCCGCGGCGGCGTCCCGCGACGCCTACCGGGACTCGATCGCCGCAACATTCGGCCTCGATCCCAAGTTGCCGTGGATCGTGGCCGAATCGCCGATGCAGCCGGGCGACAGGCTCGCGTCGTACCGGGCGCTCATCGCAGCGCTCGAGACCCTGGTCGACCTGCCATGGCGCTTGATTCTCGCGGGCGAAGGCCCGGTGCGTAGCGAGATCGAAACCGCCTGCGACGCATCGCTGCCCGGGCGGGTCCGGTTTCTCCGCACGCTCGAGACTGCCGAACGACCGCCCGTTTATGCGGCATCCGATTTGTGCATATGGCCTTCGATCAACGAGACCTATGGCAGGCAGATGTACCAGGCGCAGGCGGCGGGAATCCCCGTCGTTTCCTGCGCGCCGCGCGGCATGCCCGACTCGGTCGAAGAGGGCCGGACCGGCGTGCGCGTGCCGCCGAACGACGCCGACGGATTTGCGCGAGCCATACGCGGGCTGCTGCTCGATCCGGAACGGCGCGCCGAAATGGGCGCCGCGGCGGCCGCCTTCATCGTCGAGGAGCGGAGCCTGGACGCGGCGGCCATCCGCTTGAACAAGGCGCTCGCGAAGATCGTGCGCTAGCCCGCGCCTGCGGCTAGGTCTTGCTCGGTTTCACCTGCTGCGCGGCCCGCTGCATTTCCTGCACCAGCGCGGGCATGACCAACTGCATGTAGGCGCCGAACTTCTTCATCGCACTGGTCCCGTACTTGGAGCCGTAGAAGTCGGCGAGCGCGTTCAGCTCGTCCACCGTGAACGTTTGCACCATCGCGTCCCGCGCGATCCGCTCCAGCGCATCGACCCGCACGAGGTCCCGCATCTGCGAGGTGAATTCCGCCCGCTTCTCGATCGGCAGCTGCTTCGCCATTTCGTTCGTCATGTCCTCGATCAGCTTCGCCATCGGCACGACGCTCAGGTACCGGTTGGCGGCGGCTTCCCGCTCTTTCGGACCGTCCTGGGCGCTCGCGCTTCGCACGGCGACAGAACACGACAGAAGCAAGGCAAGCATGAGGCTGCAAGCGATTCGCATGGAAGAACTCCTCATTTGCGTTCTTTCATTCCACGTGCAACTCGACCGAACCAAGCGCGCCGGCTTCAAAGCGCACGGCATCGCCGGCCTTCGGGAACTTGGAGGTCACCAGGCTGCCGGTGATCACGACGTCGCCGCGCCACAGGCCCAGGCCGCGCGAGGCGAGATGGTTGGCGACCCAGGCGAGCGCGTCGAGCGGATGACCCATGACGTCGCGGCCATGGCCCTCGCCGACGTTGCTGCCGTTGATGAATGCCGTGCCTTTCAGCGCGGCGAGGTCGATGCCGCGCCAGTCGCGCAGCGGTTCGCCGAGCACCGCGCCTTCGTTCCACGCGTTGTCGGCGACCAGCATCAGCGCGTTCTGCTTCATCAGCGCGTAGTCCGCGTTGCGGTCGTCGGCGAGCTCGAGCGCCGGCATCAGCGTGCCGACCGCCGTGGCGACCTTGGCGCGGTCGTAGGGCGCGCCGATCGCCGGCAGGTCTTCGGCCAGTTCGGCGGCGATTTCGAATTCGACGATCAGGCGCACGTAGTCGGCGGCGCGCACGCGGCTGTTGCCGCGGCGGATCGTCTTGTCGAGCATGTCGCCGGCGATCGAATCGTCCAGACCGACCATGGCGCGCATCGCCGGCGTGGTCAGCGCGATCTTGTAGCCGGTCACCTGGCCGAGCGTCGCGGAGCGCAGCGCCACGTATTCGCTCTGCACCAGGTAGGCCTCCGAGAGGTCGCGCGGCGCCAGCTCCGGCGGCATCGGCGCGAATTTCTCGCGCGCCTCGTGCGCGCGGGCGAGCCATTCGGCCGCTTTTTTCATGCCGCTTTCCCGGGATGCACGTGGCCGCAGGCCGGGCATTGCCGCGCGCCGGCGTAGAAGGCCTCGAACAGCGGCGGCAGGTCCTGCACGATGTTCTGCACGTTTACCTCGACGCGGTGCACGCGCGCCCAGCATTTCGGGCAATACCATTCGAAGCCGTCGTCCACGTCCCGCGGCCGCACCTTCTCCACCACCAGGCCGACCGAGCCGGGCTGCGGGCGCTGCGGCGAATGCCTGACGTGCCCCGGCAGCAGCAGGATTTCGCCCTCGCGGATCGGCAGCTCGCGCGGGCGGCCATCCTCGAGGATGCGTAGCAGCATGTCGCCGCGCAGCTGGTAGAAGAACTCCTCGTAGGGGTCGTCGTGGTAGTCGCTGCGGGCGTTCGGGCCGCCCACCACCATCACGACCAGGTCGTCGGCTTCCATGAACACCTGCCGGTTGCCCACGGGGGGCTTCAGCAGGTGGGCGTGCCGGTCTATCCACTGCGCGAAGTTGAAGGCGGCAAGCGCCATGGCGCCATTTTACTCATTGCGCAAAGCGCGGACTTGGCACAGTATTCGGCAACGGCATGGCGAATCTCAACCCGCTCAAATACTGCTTCCACGGGCAACACTCGAGGCCGCGCGCGACGTTCCGCACCCTGCCCGGCGTGAAGAACAAGCGCGAGGTCTGCGCCGAGTGCTTCGAGAAGATCATGACCGACCGGAAGCAGAAGAAGAAGCTGCGCTAGCGGCCGCAGGGGCCGGATGCGATGTCCGGACTCAACTCGCGATGAAGAACAGCCACGGCGTCCCGATGACCAGGTATATCGCCATAAAAGCGATCGTGGTGAGGAGCCCAAGCCGGTACAGCGCGCCCTGCTTCAGATAGCCGCTCGCCACGAAGATGATGTTCTGGCTGCCGCCCCCCGTTTCAAGGCTTCGATTGTGAGTAGCCTCACTGTCCGCCCTCGTTTTAGGCCTGCTGATCGCCTCTGCCAAGGGTTCCTACGACTCTCAGAACGCGGAACTCACCCAGATCTGCGCGAATATCACCTTGCTCGACCGCGGCTTGGCGCTGTACGGGCCGGAAGCGAATGACACACGCTCCCTGCTGCGCGGCTTTCTTGTCCGGTTTCAGGATGAGATGTGGCCCAAAGATGGCGCCGGCGTTTCCCCTTCGGCGATACGACGGGGCGGCGACATTTTCTTTGAAAAGATCCAGGGACTCTCGCCGAAGGACGAAGCCCAACGCGCCCTCAAGGGCCAAGTAGTGGCCATTGCCGTGGATATCGGAAAAGCGCGCGCGCTGATGTACGCACAGCATGCCGCCACGGTTTCCACGCCCTTGCTTGTCGTGCTGGTACTCTGGCTCACTTTCATTTTCATCAGTTTCGGCCTGTTTGCTCCCCTCAACGCGACCGCGATCTCAGGTTTGTTTGTCGCCGCGTTGTCGGTTGCCCAGTAAAACTCGCAAATGGGGGCTGTTATCTCGACATTGGAAAATATCGAATTCGGACTATTCCCTTGCTGAGGTCCACGCTTGAAGCCAAGGCGTCCATGATCATCGCGCCGGGATCGTGAGGACGGGGGCAGACCGGTCGGAGGCCTTCTCTTCCAGCCGGAGCCCCACCATCAGGCGAAGCAGCTTGAACGCCCGCTTGCTGCGGGCATCGGTGGCATCGATGTAGTACCACCAGCCGCGAAACGGAATCGCGACGACGGCGTCCTCGGGCGCCGATTTCGAAGCGCGGATGGTCATCAATTGCTCCTCATCCGGGTCCGACGCCTCGAGGGGCAGCGCGTATTTGACCTGTTCGGCAGGCACCTGGATCGTGCGGCCCACGTCTCGGATGATGTCGAGCGTGGAGCGCAGCTGCAGATTGATCGCGTTCGGGTGCCCATTGCCGGCCGTGATGTAAATCGGCAGGACGATGTCGCTGCCGTCGGCCTTGACCTCCTTCAGGCCCAGCACCGCGAGGAGCTCGCGGACCTGTTCGAGGTGCGACTCCCGGTAACCGCTGATGCGGACGAAATACTCTGCTGCCAACGCGTCACTCGATGCGAGGGTGCCGACCTCCATGACACCCGCCCTGCGCAGCTTGCTCTCGAGGGCGGCGAACCGTTTCAGCGCGGGCGAAGGCGCCCGGTGGGCCGGGTTCTCCATGCCGTTGATGCGCCGGCACATCTCGCGGATCCAGGCACCGTCGCCGTTCGCCGCGCCCAGCAAAAGCGTCGCCTGCGGCGGCGTGATGGGCGCCAGCATGCGGCTGAGGAACGCCTCCCCGCTGAGCGGAACATAGGAAATCGTCGGATTTTCCTCGTAGGCAACCCCGACTGCGAGCGGCACGAGGTTGCCCTCGTAGGCCTGTTTGGACCCGACGCCGGCCTGGGCGCCCGCAGTGGCGCTGACCTTGATGCTGGCCGTCACACTGCTCACGGTCAGCATGCCGAACGTCTGCCCGAACCGCTCCAGGACGATGACCTTGAGCAGTTGCTCGTCCTCGGTATTGTTGATGACGTCGCTGTAGACGCCGCGCCCGTTGGAAATCGAAGCAGGGCCGACCAGGGCGCAGCCGGCGCAGGCGAGCGACGCCGCGAGCAGCAGCGCAGATCCCGTCTTCATCGTCCACCCTCAGCCTCGAGCCGCTTGCGCAGGCTCTCCATGTCGCGGTCGAGAAAATAGGTCAGGAACGTCCGGATTGCCGCAATCGCCGCCAGCCGGCCGACATCGTCCCAGGTCGGCGCGACCGCCGAGTGCACGATGTCCCCGGCCAGCTGGAATGTCAGGCCGACAGCGAGCCAGTGCATGTATTTCATCCAGGCCTCGCGCCTCGCCAGGACGGACCACGCGGAGCCAATCAACGCACGCACGACCGCCGCGAGGGCCTCGAGAGTGCCGACCGCGATCACGAGGATCCCGGCAGCCTCGATCGACACGGCGACATATTCCGCCAACTGCTTGATCAGTTCTTCCATCGCGCCTCCGCTCATTTCAGGGATCGGTAGCCGTCACAGGCCGAACATCCCTGCGACAAATTTCGCCAGCAGTTCCGCGAGCGGGTACTTGAACAGCACGAGCGGCGCCAGCGGCAGCAGCGCGGCGACGGTCAGCGGCACCAACAGGCGCGGACCCACCGGGACAAAGCGCATATCGCCCACGACGCTGACGCTGTTGTTCAGGTCGGCGAGGGACTGGAGATCGGGCGTGCCCAATAAGGGCTCGTTCGGCGCAGCGCCCGCGTCCAGCCATTTTTTGTCGAACTCGCGCACGTAGCGCTCGGCAAGCGCGCCGTAGTCGTTCACGCCCTTGAGCCAGCACTGCCACAGCTTGCGCGAGAAAACCAGCAACGGACCGACGAACAGCAACGCGTCCGCGAACAAGATGATTGCAATGCCGGGGTAAACCGAGGTCAGCGTCGTCCTTCCGGACGCGATTTCCTGCGCGAGGGAGGCGGACTGGACGGCCGAGATGGCCAGGACCACCGGAGCGAATTCGGCATGCACCACCTCGAGATATCCCAGCCCGCCGCTGCGATCGGGATGGGTGGGAATCAGGCGCAATTCCATTCTCGACATTTGCCAGAGGAGGAAGCACCACAGCGCCAGGCGCCACAGCCAGCGCAGCCACAGGAAGCGAAACAGAGGCATGCAGACCGACCAATACCATCGACTGGTCCAGGTCGCATCGCGCACGGCGTCCGCAACGGCTTCTCCTGGAACGCCCGACAGATAGGTGATGAAGTTCACGTTCGGCGTGGTTTGCGCCAGCAGCACGCAGGCCAGCAGAAAGATCGCTTCCGGCAGCCAGGCGTCCTTCCATCGCGCGACGCGCGCGATCTCGACCTCCAGCTCCGGTCGCGCGCTTGCGCGCACGACCCGCAATCGCATCATCCGCCGGACAAACGTCGCAAACCGCGGGTCGATCATGGTCTCGCAGAGGAACAGCAGCGGGATCGCCGCCAGCAGGCGGACGTGCGCGCCGACCGCCTCGATGGAAAAGAGCACGTGGCCGAGGCGCTCGACCAGCGCCAGCACGACCAGGACCAGCCACAGGCACATGCCCAGCACGAGCCCGATGGCGATCGTATTGGTCCCGTCGCGGACGAGGCCCAGCAGGCGACCCAGCCGGTGCAGCGGCCCGCCCAACAGGGAGAAATTCGGCAGGTCTTCGGTCTTTTCCATGGTTCGCGGCGCCGGCGGAAGGCTCACCGATTCCTTCCGCGCCAGATCATGTAGACGACCGCGACGGCGATGATCGTCAGTACGCATGGAATCAGCACGGCCCCCGCCCTCTGCGGACCGAAGTTCGCTCCGCCGATGGCAAGCGCCAGCGCGGGGTGCCGGACGCCGCATTCGATCGCACTGATGGTTTTCTGACGCGCCTCGGGTGGGCCGGCCAGGTGACCGATCGTCAGGCTTGCGGCGCCGAACAGCGCAATCACCAGATACGACCATGCATCCATGTCCAGTAGCGCGTGGTAGGAAGCCGCGAAAACCACGACCAGCACCGCCACCAATCCGACATTGCCTATCTTTCCCACGATGGGAGCGGCCTTGTCGGCGAACCCGGGAAAGAAGGCGCGCACTGCGATGGCTACGCCGATCGGCAGCAGAATCGTGCGGCCGAGGATCCAGGCCATCACGCCCAGGTCGATTTCGGCGTGGAAGTTCAGCGGGATCGAGATCACAGACAGGATGACCGGCATGGTCAGAAACGCCAGCAGCGCGAGCGTCAGGTGCAGGCTTTCCATGTAGGCCGGGCTGCCTTTGCCGATTCCGGGCGCCGTCTTGAACATGAGCGGTGCGGGCGGGCCGGCGACGAGGATTGCCAGGCCAACCGCGACGCCCATCGCGG
>Ga0335083_10008822_pt1 | contig 12283 bp, 7 predicted proteins | sample Lox_Sample_42_FD_206716 | JGI IMG/M metagenome (GOLD analysis project Ga0335083, IMG submission 206716) | Soil microbial communities from Loxahatchee National Wildlife Refuge, Florida, United States - Lox_Sample_4.2 | ecosystem: Environmental > Terrestrial > Soil > Wetlands | place: USA: Florida... | reverse complement strand
GCGCACGAAAGGAATAGTCCTCTTCGCGGAGCGACGAAACGACGTTCGCCAAGGTTTGCAGCGGCCTGACGGTTTGCTCGTGTAGCATCATCGCCAGGATCCACCAGGCGATTAGCACCGCGAATGAGAGCGCGAGCTTCGATTCCCGCAGCCAGGGCTGTTGCCAGATCAGGATGCCGCAGACCAGAACTCCGGGCAAGCCAACGAGCACCGCGTACAAACTGATGCGGCGCTCATAGAGGAGTCGAACTCGTTTGCGAGGAGGTTTGCGCGTTTGTGCCTTTCCGCTCGGAGGCGAGCTAGAGGCCATACTTCTCCATGCGCCGGTAGAGCGCACCGCGGCTCAGCCCGAGCGCTTCGGCAGCCTGGCTGATGTTGCCTTGAAAGCGTTGTAGAGCTTTGCGGATCAGGAGCGCTTCGACGGCTTCCAGGCTCAGCTCCTCAAGATTCTGCGCCTGCGGGCGCTGCATGTTCAACCCCAGGTCGGCAGGCTGGATTTCGCGGCCGCGGCACATCAGGACTGCTCGCTCCAATGTATGTTCAAGTTCGCGAACATTTCCCGGCCAGGAATATTGCGCCATCGCTTGCAGCGAGGAGCTCTCGAATCCATCAATTTCACGGCGATAACGCGCCGCATAGCGCCGCAAGAAATGAATCGCCAGCGCGGGAATATCTTCGCGGCGCTCGCGCAGCGGCGGGACGTAAATCTCGACCGTGTTGAGGCGGAAGAGCAGGTCTTCACGAAACTGGCCTGAGGAGCACGCAGCCTGCAGATCGGTATTTGTCGCCGAGATTACACGCACATCGATCTTGCGCGCCCGCGACGAACCGAGGCGCTCGATCTCTCCCGATTCGAGCACCCGAAGAAGTTTTGCCTGCTGGCGGACGGGAACATTGCCGATCTCGTCGAGGAAGATCGTACCGCCGTCGGCGAGTTCAAAGCGGCCGATACGATCGGTGCGCGCGTCGGTGAAGGCACCTTTTACGTGGCCGAACAGCTCGCTCTCGAATAACCCTTCGGCGAGCGCGCCTGTATTCACCGCAATCAGCGGGCGGGAGGCGCGGAGAGACAGAGCATGCAGAGTTTGCGCCACTACTTCCTTGCCACTTCCATGTTCACCGGTAATAAGGACATTGGCGTCGGACGGGCCAACTCTTGCGATCGCCTCAAGCACAGGTTGCATGGACACGGCCTTGGCGATAAATTCGGGGCGGCCCTGCGCATGAAGGAGGCGGTTCTCGGCCGCCAGTCGCTCGGCTTGCTGGAGCGCCCTGTGCAGCTCAACTTGTGTGCGCAAAATCGCGAGCAGGCGTTCGTTCTCCCATGGTTTCTGGATGAAGTCTCGCGCGCCGCGACGCATTGCCTCCACCGCCAACTCGACGTTGCCCCATGCGGTCATGACGATGACTGGCAGAGTGCTGTCGAGCGCCACAATCTCCGAAAGGAGATCAAGCCCCTCCTGTCCCGACGTTGTGTCACGGGTGTAGTTGAGGTCGATCAGAATTGCGTCGTAAGAATCCGTAGCCAAGGCCGAGCGCACTTGCGCAGGCGAGCTGGCTTTCTCCACGCGATAGCCGTGGGGATCGAGCAGAAGCTGGAGAGCCTCGAGTATGTGCGGCTGATCATCGGCGGCTAGAATCCGCGCCGCGGAATTCTCCTGCATCCGCGAAAAGGCAGAGGACCGAACATCTTGCGGCTTGGCCGAGGTCGGCATGAGATTTACTGACCGGACGCGGTGACCGTGCCGGTAACCGCATCTTGAATTAGCACTCGATTATGCTCCAAAGTCGTGGCGGTAGAGCGATCAAGTTCGACCTTGGATTTCTGGTAGGTAGTCATCGCCGTCACCAGATTTAGTTCGGCGACGGAAAGATCGCGCTGCGCGGTCATGGTTTGATAGGGCGAGCCCGATCCGAGGTCCTGCTCTTTCTTTGTGATTTCGAAGGTGCGCTGGGCGAGATCTCTGGCCTTGCGAGCTGATTGCACACGCGCTCCCGACTGTTCGAGAGCGTACTGGGCGTTGCGAACCTCAATGCGGATTTGTTTGCGGAGTTGCTCTTTGCGCAGGCTGGCCTGACGGTACTCCAACTCCGAGCGATACTGGTCGGCTTTGGCGGCGCGGTTGCGAAATGGAATGTTCAAGTTAAGCCCGACGTAGTAGTCGGGCGACGAATTGTTGAACGTGTTTTGCCACGTACCGGCTAAGTCGGTCGGGAGAGGAAGGGTGGAGGTGGTACCGGGCGTGACAATTCCTCCGAGGCCGCTGCCTCCATAGAAGCCGACGAGCGAAAGCTGGGGGAGTAAGGCGTTGCGCGCGGCTTGGCGGCTGATCTGGCGGTTGGTTAGGTCAATGTCCGTCTCGAGCAATTCAGGGCGATTTTTCAAAGCTTCAGCAATCAGATCGAGGAGCGGCTCGGTTGTGGGATTCGTGTCGGTCTCCTGCATGCGGTCGGTCGGAATCACTGGCATTTCCTGGAGCGTCGGATCGTCGAGGCTCTTGGTGAGCGCGTTCTTCATCAACGATTCCTGGAGTTCGAGGTTGGTCCGCGCGACGGTCAGGTCCTGATCGCGTTGCGAGACCTCGGCCTCCGCCTTCATCACGTCCATTTGCGGAATGCTCTCGAGCGTCTGGTTGGCAAAGTCGAGAGACTGCTCGTTCACGCGCGCTTGCTCATATGCGTTGACCAGGTCCCAGTAAATATTCTCGATCTGCGTGACGGTGGCGATGACCTGGTCTTTGAACGCAATGTCGGAAATTTTCTTATTGTTGTTGGCAATGCGGAGGTAACGCAGGTTCGGACCGAAGCCAAATCCCGCCAGAAGTTGCTGCTGGATGGTGAAGCGGTAGTAAGAATTAAGAGCCGGCGACAGAAAGATGTCCAGGCTGTTGGTAGTTTGACGACTATTAGTGAACTCGAAGGAAACGGAAGTCCCGCTCGAAAACGCCTGCGAGAAATTGGCATTCACTTGTGTGGTATTCAGCTGCAAGGACGGCACGTCGTAAACTTGAAAGTTCGACTGTGGCAGCGTCAAATGCTCAATTCCGCCGTTTACGCTGAGCTGTGGATCATAGGAGGATACAGGTGTTCCGACACCAAGCGTCGACTGCACCAGGCCTGACGCGCCTGCGCCCGCCCCGCCTGCGCCGCCCGTTGTGCCACCAGCACCCGCGCCCGGAGCTCCACTGCCGAAGCCCCCAACTCCACCACCGGGAGTTCCCTGCACGACGCCAGTGTTAACACCGCGAAAGCTCGCTCCGGCCTTGGTGCGGAGGACGTCGGTATCGGCGATGGGCAAGTTGTAGCGGGCGATGGCCAGATCGAGATTGTTTTCGAGCGCCAGAGCGATCGCATCCTTGAGAGATAAGTAAAGCTTGCCGTCGCGGACCAGGCGATCAAGACGCGGCGAATTTGTGAGCACCGGCACCGGCACCTGATCCGGCATGTACGGCCCGAATGGATTGTACGATTGCGGCATCCATAGTTCGGCCGGCGTTTGCACTTGTGCGGAACAAAGGCTCGCAACGAGGACGAACGACGCGGTCATGCGTAGAATCTCATTGCATGCCTTCTTACTGCACATCTTTACGATGAACATCCTGTCGAGGCGGCTCCTCATCGATTCACCGCCACGTTGGTTGCTTCCGCAGGCGCATTCAAACCGGGGCTGGCTGTATCTCCCGCGAGCCAGCCGTCGCGCAGCTGGATGGTGCGGGTTCCGTAGGCTGCGTTGGTTTCGGAATGCGTTACTTGCACGATGGTCGTTCCCTGCTGATTCAATTCGCGAAAAAGTTCCATGATCTCCTTCGCGTGAGTGGAGTGCAGATTGCCTGTCGGCTCATCGGCGAGCAGCAAGGCCGGCTTGTGAATTACCGCACGCGCTATGCCGACGAGTTGCTGTTGGCCGCCAGAAAGCTGGCTTGGGTAAAGATCTTTCTTGGCGACAATCTGGAAACGATCGAGTGCGTCGGCGACCAGACTCTGCCGCTGATGACGCGCAATGTCTTTGTAGGAAAGCGGGAGGTCGATGTTCTCCTGTACGGTGAGGTCGTCGAGCAGGTGATAGCTTTGGAAAACCATGCCGATGTTTTTCTTCGCCAGTTCGGCACGCTCCTTGCGCTTCATCGAGTGCGCGGGTTGTTCGCGGAACCAGTATTCGCCGCGCCATTGATCGTCGAGGAAAGCGAGGACATTGAGCAGGGACGACTTCCCTGCCCCCGACGGACCCATCACGGTGATAAACTCGCCGGGCTGAATATCCAGATTAACGCGGCGCAGGACCCAGGTTTCACCGGCGCCGGTTTTGTAACTGCGTTCGATGTTTCTCAGTTGAATCATGGTTTGGTCCCTAATTTCCTGGACAAATTTAGTCTTCCCTCAGGGTGCACATGGGTTCGAGGGCGGCTGCTCGCCGCGCTGGAACATAACAGGCGAACAGAACAGTGGACGCCAGCAGGAAAGCGGTGACAAACAAAGTGAGCGGATTTAGAAGACTCACGCGGTAGAGCAAACTGGATAACACTCTCCCGACGACGAGAATGGCGGCGAGTCCGAGGACGAGTCCGAGGGTGGCGAGCTGCATTCCGGTGCCGAGGATCATGCGCAGGATATCCGTACGCTGGGCGCCGAGGGCAATGCGAATGCCGAGTTCGCGCGTGCGCATGCGGACTGAATAACTGATGACGCCGTAAAGTCCGACGGCCGCCAGCAGCAGAGCAAGGCCGGCAAAGATCGACAATAAGACCACCAGGAAGCGGCGGCCCGTCAAGGACGCGTCGATGCGCTGGTCCATCGTCTTGAGATCGTATAAGGGCTCGTTTGGATCGATGGCGTGAACGGCCGCCTGCATGGTGGCGGTCATCGACTCGGGGCGGGCACTCTCTGTGCGAACCACGAGGGCGGCCACTGTCTGAGGAGACTGTGCGATCGGGAGGTAATAGAAACCTTCCCTGTTGTCGGCTTCCAGCGACGAAGTCTTTGCATGTTTGACGAGACCTACAATCGTCATCCATGGGCTGGTGCCGCCAAAGTTGATCTGCTGGCCAACCGGATTCTCGTTGGGCCAATAGGTACGCGCCAGAGTTTCATCGACGATCGCCACCGGTTCGGTCTTGAGGCGGTCTTGGGGCGTGAAGAATCGGCCGCGCAGGAGCGGAATGCCGAGCGTTGTGAAATAGTCGGGCGAAATCTCACGGATGTTGCCATGCGGCCCCGGATCGTTGGCGGCTACGGTTCGGCCCTTAATGCCGAAGGAAGACGATCCGCCCGCGTTGCTGAACGGAAGTGAATCGGCAAAAGCTGCGCTGACGACTCCGGACGAGTTCTTCAGCTGATCTTCTACGCCCGCGAAGAAGGCCGCCTGCTGCTCGTCGCTTTTGTAGATGCTGGGAGGCAGAGAAAGAGCGGCTGACATGAGTCCGTGCGGATTGAATCCCGCGTCGAGTTGCTGGACTTGAAAGAGGCTGCGGACAAGCAATCCAGCTCCCACCAGAAGGAGCATGGCTACGGCGATTTCCGTGATCACGAGCGCGGAGCGCAGGCGCTGCCGACCGCGGCTCGAGGTTTCCGAACGGCCACTTTCCTGCAGAGACTGAAACCAGCGGGAGTGCGTCATCTGCCAGGCTGGCGCGACACCGCAAAGAAGAACACAGGCCACGCCTACGACGGCCAAGAAAAGAAGGATCGGCCAGCCGATGTGGATCCCGATATTTTGCGCGAGCGCAGTGGGAGCGAGCAAGAGCAACAGCGGAATCGCTCCCCACGCGATCAGCAAGCCCAGACTTACGCCGGCCAGCGCCAGAACCAGGCTCTCCAGAAAGGCGCCGCGAATAAGCCTCGAGCGGGTTACGCCGAGGGCGATTTGTATGGAGACTTCGCGTTGCTTTCCGGAAGCGCGCGCGAGTTGCAGACCGGCAATGTTCGTGCATGCGATCAGCAACACCGACATGACCGCAGCCAACAGAAGAAACAGGGGCTTGCGCAAATCTCCGGCCACGAAGTCAACCAGCGGCATGCAGAACATGCCCCATCCCGAGGCACGCCCAAAGCTGTTCTGGCCCTGGGCCGCAACGACTTGCGACGATTTCAACGCTAGATACGAATTCGCCTGCTCGCTGCTGACTCCCGGGCGCAGGCGAGCAACGGAGAGAAGAAACTCGTTATGACGGTTCTTCTCATCAAAATAGGCGTTTGTAGGCAGTGCCAGCGGGACCCAGAGTTCCGCCTGGTTCGGCAAGTTGAAGTCGGGGGCCGCAACACCGATGACCTGATAGGACTCCTGATTCAGCAGAAGCGTGCGCCCAACTATGCCGGGGTCCCCGCCGAAGCGCTGCTTCCATGTGAGATAGGAGAGCACGGCTTCGTGATTCGCCCCGGGCTGATCTTCTTCGGGGCGGAAGACGCGCCCGAGATACGGGCGAGCCCAGAAGACATCAAACCACTGCCACGAAACCGCTGCCCCCATTAGGCGCTCTGGAGTGGTCGCGCTGGTCGTGTAATTGAAATTTGCCCTCCGCACCACAGCAGCCGAAGTGAAAATGTTTTTGGCCAAAACCGTGTCGCCAAAATCAGTAGGAGAAATGGAAATGTTTTTGAGGTCTCCCACACTGTATTTCGCGCGCACGGCGACGATCTGGTCGGGATGAGGAACGCCACTGGGATTCAGCAAGGTGGCGTTGATCACGCAGAAGACGGCGACATTGGCACCGATGCCCAAAGCCAGAGTAAGGACGGCGGTCGCGGTGAAACCGGGACTCTTGATGAGTTGACGCAGCGTGTAACGCAAATCCTGAAAGATGGTTTCCATTGAATTCCTCATTCGTAACGAAGCGACGTCATTGGATCGACTTTGGTGGCACGGCGCGCGGGCAAATAGCTGGCCAACAGGGCAACCGAAATCAGGATCAAGGGCACGGCAATGAACGTAATCGGGTCGCCGGGCTTGACCCCATAAAGAAGCTTGGCCATGAGTCTCGTGAGCCCAAACGCCGCGATCAGTCCGGTGGCGGTGCCAATCACGGCGAGTCTTCCGGCGCCGCTCAGCACTAGCTGCAAAATATCCAGTCGCCGCGCGCCCAGAGCCATGCGAACGCCAATCTCATGCGTACGCTCGCCGACCACATACGAGAGGACCCCGTAGATACCGATGCTCGCCAGCAGCAGCGCTAGCACGGCGAAGGCGACTAGCACAATCATCGAAAAGCGTCGCCCGGCAAGGGAACTGGCGATGACATCGTCCATCGATTGCGGAGCGAAAATCACCATCTCGCTGCTGAATTGGTGCGCGGCATGGCGGATCGAGTCGAGCAACCCGGCTTCGGCCTGATCCGAACGAACGACCACGCCGGACCCAGAAGGCGCCATGGTGATGAAGCTGTCCGGCATCTGCATGCAGGGCAGGTAGAACTGGGCACGCAGTTTTTCTGAATCGTCGGTATCGAGACCCCACTGTTTTACGTGGCCAACCACGCCCACAATTTCCGCGGGAGCGGAATCTTTCTGCATGATCCGCTTGCCGACTGGATCCTGATCAGGGAAGTACTTTTGGGCGAAGACATCGTCAACGACGGCCACGCGCGGCGAATGCTCATCGTCCTGTTCGGTGAAAAAGCGACCACGATGGAGCGGGATTTCCATCGCCTTCAGGTAGCCGGGCTCCACGATGTAGTCGATGACCATGATCATGTCATTGTCGGTGGCGGGCTTGGGTTGGCCTTCGAGCCAGAGCGCTTGCTCGTCGTCCCCACTCATCGGGAATGCGCCCCAGATTTGCGAAACAGCTTTCACACCCGGAATTGACGCAATCTTGCGATCGATTTCGCGGAAGGACGCGCGGATGGCATCGGGCGAGGCCTTCATCATGGATGGCGGTAGCGAGATGCCGACGGTCATTACGTTCTTAGGATTGAAGCCGGGATCGATGTTCCAGAGGCCGGTCAGAGTTCGAATCATCAGACCCGCGCCGACGAGCAACACGAGCGCCATGGCCATTTCGGCAACAACGAATGTGCTCTGCACGCGGTGGCGCGTCCCGCTCCTGCCGCGGCCGCTTTCTTTCAGGCTGTCTTGCAGGCTTGCCGGCAACATTTTCAGAGCGGGGGCTAAACCAAATAAAACTCCAGCGATGACGGAGATCGTAATCGTGAAGAGCAGCACGCGAGCATCGAGGCCGATTTCTTCCGCGCGCGGCAATGCGCTCGGCAAAATACCCAGGGCGGCGCGGGTACCCCAGGCTGCCAGCAACAAACCGAATGCGCCGCCCACGAGGCCGAGCACAATGCTCTCCGTGAGCAATTGACGGAGAACGCGGCTCCGACTTGCGCCCAATGCTGCGCGGATGGCAAACTCGCGCGTGCGCGCGGCTGACCGCGCGAGCAGGAGGTTGGCGACGTTGACACACGAGATCAGGAGCACGAATCCGACACCGGCGAGAAGCACGAGCAAGAATGGGCGAACGCCGCCGACTGTCCACTGCTTGAGCGGGACGAGCTTTGCGCTGATGCCTTTGTTGGCGTCGGGGTAAGCGGCCGCCAGGTTGCTTGAAACCTGCGCCATGTCAGCCGCGGCTTGATCGAGCGTCACTCCGGGCTTGAGGCGGCCTATGCCGTGAAATCCGAGGCCTGCGCTGCGCGAGTTCAGCAGATTGTTGTTCCACTGGCCGACGGGCGCGTAGATGTCGCGTTGAGCGCCGAAGTTCCCGAGTGCGAAGTGAAAGCTCGCGGGGATGACACCGATGATGGTGTAGCCTCGACCGTCGAGGGTCATGAGTTTCCCAACGATGTCGGAGGCGGAGGCGAATTTGCGGCGCCACAAGCCTTCGCTGATGATGGCGATTGGAGCCGCGCCGATTTCGTCTTCTCCCGGGGAGAGCGTCCGTCCGAGCAGCGGCTTGGTGCCGAGGACTTTGAAGTAATCGGACGTGACGAACTCACCGGTAATCTGCGCGGCCTCCCCGGCTCCCGTAAGATTGAACGCGTAGCCGCGCGACATTGCCATCGATGAGAAGGTGCGATTGTCTTTCCGCCAATCGCGGAAATTCGGGAGTGAGATCGATCCGGTCGCGAAGTTCGGCTTGCCTTCGTGCAGCGTGACGAGTTGATCGGGCTGCGGGTATGGCAAAGGGTTCAACAGTACGCCGTTGACCACCGAGAAGAGCGCCGTGTTCGCGCCCACGCCCAGCGTGATGGTGGCGATCACGACCGCGGTGACGGCGGGCGTCTTTGTGAACTGGCGCAGCGCGGAACGCAAATCCTGTAGCCATCCATTCATAGGTCGATCTCCAGCTCCTACCTACTCATAGCGCAGCGCGACCATGGGATCGGCGGAGGCGGCGCGGCGCGCGGGCAGATAGTTGGCGACAAAAGCAACGAGTCCGAGCAGCGCGGCAACACCGACAAAGGTCAGCGGATCGGTGGCCGTGATCCCAAACAACAGGCCCGCAAACAGGCGCGCCATGGCGAGCGAAAGCACGACGCCAGCCGCAATTCCGATCCCGACGAGTACCATTCCGCGTCTCACTACGAGGGCGAGTACGTCGGTGCGACGCGCTCCGAGAGCCATGCGGACGCCGATCTCTTTCGTGCGCTGAGCGACTGAATAAGACATGACTCCGTAGAGCCCGATGGCTGCGAGCAGCATTGCCGTCGCGGCAAAGATCGTAAGCAGCAGCATGCTGAACTTTCTGCGCTGAACGGAGTTGGCAATCACATCTTGCATGGTGTGGGGGTTGGCCAAGGGAACATCCTTATTAATGTTCCAAACCACCTGTTGCGCCGCCGTCGTGAGGGTCGTGGGATCGGAGGTGGCGCTGCGGACGGCGAAGAACATCGATGGCCACGACGCCTGGCCGATCGACTGATAAATTTCCGCGTGCGGCGCCGCGTCGAGGCCGACGTGCCGGACATTTCCGACGACGCCGATGATCTGCAGAGTTATAGCGTTCGGGCCGAAATTCGTGAGCTGCTTGCCAATCGGATCTTGTCCCGGGAAGGCGGAGCGGACGAGAGCATCGTTGACGATGGCGAGATTCAGCGAACTATCGCGATCACTATCGGTGAAAGTGCGGCCCTGCAGCAACGGAATTCCCATCGCGCGAAAATATTCGGGATTGCTGATGCGAATGTCCGCCGTGTAATTCTTGGCGTCTCCGGGGACATTGAAGCTACGCGAGCTATTGCCTCCAGCCAAGGGTAACCGGCTGACAGCTCCGACAGCCTGCACGCCGGGCAACGCCCGAAGGCCTTCCTCTACTTGCCGGTAAAACGCAAATTGATGAGCCGCATCGCTCGAGGGCGGAAGGCCAAGATTGAAGGTCAAAAGATGATCGGAATCGAAGGTTTACGCTCATCAGGCGCGAAAAACTCTTGACGAGAAGCCCGGCGCCGACGAGCAGGACTAATGACAGTCCGACTTCGGCGACGACGAGGGCCGAACGGGTTCGGTTGCGGCCGGCGGTGCTGCCGCGCTCGCCTTCTTTGAGAACCTGGTTGGGGTTTGAGCGCGAGGCCTGGAGCGCGGGAAACAGTCCGAACATGATTCCGCAAATGAGCGAGACCAGGAAACTGAATGCCAGCACTTCCCGGTTGATCGCAATCTCTTTGAACTGCCGAATATCCGGCGGGCTGAGGGCGAGGAGCAACGGAACGGCTACGACTGCCAGGGCAATCCCGAGAAATCCCCCAAGTAGCGCGAGCAGAATACTTTCTGTGAGCAACTGGCGGACCAGACGCCGACGGCTCGCGCCCATCGTTGTGCGAATCGAAATTTCTCGCGTGCGCACGGTGGCCCGTGCCAGCAGCAGGTTTGCAAGGTTCGCGCATGCGATTAGCAGCACGACGAGCACCGCGGCGAGCAGGACAAGCAGTACCGGACGAATATCGCCTACCACATATTCGTGCAGCGCCGTAAAACCGATGCCAATCTTATCGTTCGAATCCGGGTACTGCTTCTCCAGCCGGCTGCCGATGATATTCAGCTCCGCTCGAGCTTGCTGAAATGTCACTCCCGGTTTCAGCCGCGCCCAGACATCGAGGTAATTGCGATCGCGGAACTGGCGTGGGTCTTTATCCGGTACGAGGGGATGGGTTGGCACAACCCAGGGAGACGGCACCCACAGCTCGCCGTACTCGTCCGGCGAAAAGTTCGGCGGCATCACGCCGACCACCGCATATTGCTCACCGTTGAGCCGGATGTCGCGGCCGATTATTGCCCGGTCGGCAGCGAAATATTGATGCCACAGGCCGTAGGCCAGCACCACCACATGATCGTTGCCCGGCGCCGCGTCACTCGCGACGAGAGTACGCCCGAGAATCGGATTCACTCCAAACAGCGGGAAGAAGCTGGGGGTGGCCATTGTGCCCCGGACGCGCTCCGGACGATCGCCGGCAGTCATGCTTCCCTGCCAGCCGCGCGACGCCGCCATCTCCGAGAACACGTGGTTTTGCGCAACCCAATCCAGATAGTTGGCGGGCGAGGCATCATCGGTTTGCTGCCCCTCGAAGGTCTGGGAGACCTTTACGAGTCGATCCGAATCCGAATATGGAAGCGGATGGAGCAGCACCTGATCGACGACGCTGAAGATCGCGGTCGTGCTGCCGACGCCGAGGGCCAGGGCAATCGCGGCAACCGCCGTGAAGCCTGGGCTCCTGGCAAGCTGGCGTAGCGCATAACGAATGTCTTGCAGCAGGCCGCTCATGCCCTCGTCTCCTGGAGGAGCTTCTTTAGTTCTTCTTCGGCCACAACTTTTCCGTCGAACAAATGAACTTCGCGCTCCGCGTGTTTTGCGAAGCGCGGATCGTGCGTCACCATGCAGATGGTCGCGCCTTCGCGGTGTAGTTCCTGTAGGAGTTCCATCACGGCTTCGCCATTGCGCGAGTCGAGATTTCCAGTGGGCTCGTCAGCAAGCAGGATTGATGGCTTGCCCCCTAGCGCCCGCGCCACGGCAACGCGCTGCTGCTGACCTCCTGAAAGCTGCGACGGATAATGCCGCACCCGGTGCGCCATTCCGACGCGTTCGAGGGCTTCCATCACTCGCGCCTTGCGATCTGCCGCCGGCATTTTTTGACGGTAGGTGAGCGGCAGTTCGACGTTCTCATAAACCGTCAAATCGCCAATCAGGTTGAAACTCTGAAAAATGAAGCCGATCTCCTGATTGCGGATGCGCGACCGTTCCGCGAAATCGAGATTCTCGACCGTCTTTCCGTTCAGCGAATAGCGGCCATCCGTCGGCGTATCCAGCAGCCCAATGATGGACAGGAGCGTGGACTTGCCACAGCCCGACGGCCCC
>Ga0335083_10008821_pt1 | contig 12285 bp, 8 predicted proteins | sample Lox_Sample_42_FD_206716 | JGI IMG/M metagenome (GOLD analysis project Ga0335083, IMG submission 206716) | Soil microbial communities from Loxahatchee National Wildlife Refuge, Florida, United States - Lox_Sample_4.2 | ecosystem: Environmental > Terrestrial > Soil > Wetlands | place: USA: Florida... | reverse complement strand
TGTGGTTCATTTAGCAGCTGGATTATTTGAGAGCTGCATTCTGGGGAAAACGGAGTTTGAGGGAGCATGAGCGACACCAACGGACAGGCCATGATCGAGGCCGTGGGATTGTCAAAATACTACGGTGATTTCGCGGCCATCGATGATATTTCGTTCCAAGTGAACCAAGGAGAAGTGGTGGCTTTTCTGGGGCCCAACGGGGCTGGAAAAAGCACTACGATGAAACTCCTGACGGGCTATTTGGCCCCCTCGGCAGGCACGGCGCGAATTTCCGGACACGACATGGCGCGGGATCGATTGGCGGCCTCGCAGCGGCTGGGCTATTTGCCGGAAAACGGTCCGCTGTATGTGGACATGACCCCCCGCAGTTTACTGGAATTCTTTGCCGACGCCCGGGGAATGTCGCCGCAGCGGAAAAAACAACGCATTGATGCGGTGGTCGAGTTGTGCGCTTTGAAATCGGTGATCGGCAAGGCGATAGGCAAATTATCGAAGGGCTATCGGCAGCGCGTGGGCATGGCCCAAACCTTGCTCCACGAGCCCGACGTATTGATTTTGGACGAGCCGACCGCGGGGTTGGATCCGAATCAAATTCACGAAGTGCGCGAAACCATTCGGCGGCTGGGCCGGGAGAAGACCATTTTGATTTCGACGCACATCATGCAGGAAGTCGAGGCGATCGCCACACGGGTCTTGTTCATCAACGAGGGCCGATTGGTGTACAACGGCACGCCCGCGGAATTGACTAAAGATGGTTACTCGTTGGACGAACGATTTCGAGTTCTTACCGCCGCCGTGCCGACGTGAAGCGGCGGACGTGCCGAATTGCAAGCGGCTGATAACATTCTGAACCCTGAACCCTGAAACTTGAACCAGGCGATGAATCCACACGTTATTCGAGCGATTTTCCGGCGGAATTTCGTCAGCTATTTCAGCAACCCCACCGGCTACGTGTTTATTTGCGTGTTCGTGTTGCTGGGGTCGTTTTCCGCGTTTTGGCCGGACGAATTTTTCAATGCCAATTTAGCAAACCTGGATCAACTGAATCGTTGGTTCCCGTACATTATGTTGGTGTTCATCCCAGCCATCACGATGAGCATTTGGGCCGATGAGCGCCGGCAAGGGACCGATGAATTATTGTTGACGATTCCGGCGGCCGACATCGACGTAGTGTTGGGCAAATATTTTGCGGCGGTGGCAATTTTCAGCGTGTCGCTGTTGTTTTCGCTGTTTTGCAATTGGGCGGTGCTAAACACGCTGGGTGTGCCTGACGTCGGTTTGTTGTTGGGCACGTATTTTGGTTACTGGATGGTTGGCCTCGCGATGCTGGCCATCGGCATGGTGGCTTCGTTTTTAACCGGCAATTTGACCGTGGCGTTTATTTTGGGCGTGGCGTTCAATGCGCCGCTGGTGTTTTTGAACGTGCTGGACGTGATTGTGCGCGGCTCGTCGTGGACCGCCACGGCCAAGGGTTGGAGCATTGGAGAGGAAATGGGTGATTTTGGCCGCGGCGTCATCAGCCTGCCGGCGATTTGCTATTTTCTGATGATTGCCGTCGTAATGCTGTACCTGTGCATGGTGCTCATTGGCCGGCGGCATTGGCTGGGAGGCCGCGGCGGAAAATCGATGGGGCCCCATTATGTGATTCGGGCGCTCGCGCTGGCGGCGCTGGCCGTGGGCGTGAACCTGCTGGTGCAGAACCTCAATTTGCGGGCAGATGTGACGCAGGAGCGTTTGAATTCGATCGCGCCGGAAACGAAGAAGCTGATTTCCGGATTGGATCCTCAGCATCCGGTCGTGATCGAGGCCTTCATTAGCAGCAATGTGCCCGAAGAATTTGTGCAGACACGGGCGGATTTGATGAATTTGCTGCGCGAGTTTTCGCAGCTTTCCTGCGGCAAAATTCGCACGAACGTACACGCCAATGTCGAACCGCTTACCGAAGAAGCCGAACGCGCCGAGCAGCAATTTGGCATTGCGCCGGAGGAAGTCTTCACGCAATCCCGTGGCGTGTGGAAGAATGAAGACATTTATCTGGGCGCCGCCATTACCTGTGGTCTGGAAAAAATGGTCATTCCGTTTTTTGAGCGCGGCGTGCCGGTGGAATACGAATTGGTGCGCTCGCTGGCCACCATTACGCAGCAAAAACGGAAGCGCGTGGGTGTGCTGCAGACCGACGCGGAACTGTTCGGCGGGTTTGATTTCAGCGGTGGCCAGCCTCGGCAACGCCCCAACGAACGGTTGATTGAAGAATTGGGCAAGCAGTACGACGTGGTGCGCGTCGATCCATCGAATCCGATCACCGAGAAGTACGACGTGCTGCTGGCGGTTGAACCTTCCTCGCTGCCGCAAGCGCAATTGACGAATTTCATCGAGGCCGTGAAGAATGGCCAGCCGACCGCCATTTTTGAAGACCCGTTGGCGTTTTATGTGCCGGGCTTGGAACGCGTAGGGACGGGCATTCCTCGGCGTTCCCGGCAAAACCCCATGATGCCTTTTCAACAGCCGCCGGCCGAGCCGAAGGGAGACATCCAGCAACTTTGGGATTTGCTGGGAGTGCAATTGATCCAGAAAAGCCGGCGCGGAATTTTCGGCGACTTGGACAGCGATTTCGCCGTGGTGTGGCAAGATTTTAAGCCGGAAAAGTTGTCGGGCATCGATCAGCTAACGCCGGAATACGTGTTTATCAGCAAAGATGCTCCGCATGCCGCCGATCCGTTCGAACCGCTCAATGAAAAGAACCCAATCACGGCCGGGCTGCAAGATTTAATTTTGCCATTGCCCGGCGGCCTGGTGAAGCTGAACGCCGCCAGCACCAATTTTGAGCCGCTGGTGCGGACCGGCAACAACACCGGGTTAATTATGGTGAAAGATTTGCTGGCCTCGCGAGCGGCGGCAGACATCCGGAACCATGAATCACCCACGAACGAAGAATATGTGTTGGCGGCGCAGATTACGGGAAAGCCAAAGTCAAGTGAAGATGAAGAAGATGCAGCCAAGCCGGCGGCCAAAACCAGCGCTGACAAGGCTGCGGTCGGCAAAGCGGAAGCCGGCAAAAACGACACCGATCAGAAAAACGTCAATCCCAAGGGGGATGAGAAAGGTGACGGCAAAGGGAATGCTAAAGAAAAGCAGGGGGACGACAAAAGTAAATCGTCCGACATCGCTAACGGCAATCAAAACGGATTAAACGTGGTGCTGGTGGCCGATGCCGACATGTTGGCGTCGCTGTTTTTCGACAGCCGGGCCCGCCGCTCGCCGGACAGCGAATTGCAAATCGACACCGACAACGTCACGTTTGTGCTAAACGCCCTGGACGTGCTGGCGGGAGACATGCGGTTTGTGGAGTTGCGAAACAAGCGCCCTATTCATCGGCCGTTGGAGCGGATTGTGGCCCAAACGCAGGAAGCCCGTGATAAAACGGAGACCGCGCTCAACGATTACAAAAAAGCCAGCCAGGAGCAGGAAGATAAGTTGGAACAGGAATACAAAGAGACGAAAGATCAGTTGGAAAGCGAGCTCAGCAAACTTCAACAACAAGAAAATGCCGATCCCAATGTTTTGCGCGAGAAAGGAATCGATTTATCGCTCAAGTTGCAAGTCGCCGGACGCCGGAAAGATGTTACGGAAGAGCATTTGCGACGGGAAGCGGAAAAGCAAATCGAAAAAGCCGGCAGCGAGTTGGTGACCTCGGTCCATAGCGTGCAAGACAGTTACAAGTTGTGGAGCGTTATTTTGCCGCCGATTCCGCCGCTGCTGGTGGCGTTTTTTGTCTATTTCCATCGTCGTTCCAAGGAGCGCGAAGGGGTTGCCAAAGCGCGGCTGAGATAGGAGCGACTAGCGGCTAGCAACTGGCAATTAGCGGGGGCAAATGAGAGATTTTCGACAGATTGCAGTGTGGGAGAAGGCCCATCAATTTACATTAACTGCTTACCGGACGGTTGCATCATTTCCGACGAGTGAAAGGTTTGAATTATCGAAGCAGATCACGCGAGCCGCATGTTCCATCGGCGCCAACATTGCCGAAGGTTGTGGCCGTGGCGGTGACGGCGAGTTGCGACAGTTTTTGAAAATTGCCGTGGGGTCCGCCTACGAAGTGGAAAATAATTTACTGCTGGCAAGAGATTTAGGATTTCTCAAGCCGGAGCAACATCAGCCGCTTGAGGAACAGATTAAAGAAGTTCAACGCATGCTCGCCGCGTTCATCCGCAAAATCGAAACTGATCTTAACCGTAACGAATGACATCCGGCATCTTAACCAAATGCTTCTTCCATTTTCGCTAGTTGCTAGTCGCTAGCCGCTAGTCGCTTTTTACGCCCATGAACGAAAACACTAAAACCATCTCGTTTGTCGTTGCCGCCGCGGCGGTGTTGCTGCTGGCCTGGGCGTTTCGGCCCGTTCCCCCGCCCCTGGTAACCAACGAACTTGTGGGCAAATCGCTGTTTCCGGATTTGGACGATCCGCTGAAGGCCAAGCGGATGCGGATTGTGACGTTTGACGAAAGCACCAGCCAGGTTCGCGAGTTTGAAGTGGCGCAAGTGAACGGCGTGTGGTCGCTGCCGTCGCATAAAAATTATCCGGCCGATGCCAAGGAACAAATGGCTTCCGCCGCCGCGGCACTGGTCGATTTAAAAGTTTTGGCCCCGGTGAGCAACGACGCCCGAGATCATGAGCTGTACGGCGTGGTCGAGCCGAAAACATCGGAAGACCAGTTTGGAGAAAAAGGGGTCGGCAAACTGGTCGTGATCGAGGACGAAAACGGCAAAGCGCTGGCCAAGCTGATCATCGGCAAGGAAGATAAGCCCAGCCACAGCGACGAATTGGCCGGCTCACAAACGCAACTAAGGTTTGTGCGGGTTCCGGGTCAGGATCAGGTGTATCGCGTGCAGATGAATGCGGACAAATTCAGCACGAACTTTTCCGATTGGATTGAAACCGATTTGCTCAAACTCAACCCGTGGGACATTGAGGACATTAAGCTGCACGATTATTCGGTGACCGACAAGCTGACTCCGACGGGCGAAATTCAACCGGCCCTGATGCCGCGGGCCGACATCGATTTGGCTTACGACGATAAAACGAACAAGTGGAACTTGAAAGCTTTGCAGGAGTATAAGGATGGGAAGCCGACGGACATTAAACTGACGGGGGACGAAGAACTCAACTCGGCCAAATTGAACGATTTGAAATCGGCCTTGGGAAGTTTAAAAATCGTCGACGTGGCCCGTAAGCCGTCGCAACTTAGCGCCGACTTGAAGACCGAGAAGGGGGCAATTCACGAGGAAGCGATGGGTGATTTGGCGCGCCGCGGATTTTTGCCGGCCCTGGTGCACAATCAATTCCAGATTGTTTCCAACGACGGCGAAGCCACGCTCTCGATGAAGGACGGCGTCCAATACGTGCTGCGGTTTGGCGAAGTGGCGGGAATCGACTCGGGCAGCGACACCGACAAGAAAAAATCGCCGGACGGCGAAAAGAAAGACGCCCAGGGGGAAAAAGCGGAAACCGCCGGCGGTAAAGCGGCGGCGGCGGGCGACAATAAATCGCAACCGGCGGCGGCCGATGATGCCGAAAAAGGGAGCGAAGATCCAGCGGCAAAAAACGGCGGCTTGAGCCGGTACATCATGGTGATGGCCCAGTTCAATCCCGACCTGATTTCCAAGCCCGATTTGCAACCGTTGCCGGACATTAAAAAGGCGCCGGAAAAATCAGCGGCCGGAAAAACGGAGTCTGGCCCGGCCGATGGCGCGAAAGCCAATGCGCCGGACAAAAAAGCCGACGCGAAGGCCGAAAGCAAAAAAGACGCGAAAAAAGACGACTCCAAAGCGGGCAGCGAAACGGCGTCCAAAGACGACACCGACGATTTGGAAGCCTTGGAAGCCCAACGCGACCGAATCGAAAAGGAAAACAAGCGCAAGCAAGACGAGTACGACGAGAAAATTAAAGCAGGCCAGCAGCGCGCTAAGGAGTTGAATGCGCGGTTTTCGGATTGGTACTACGTAGTGGGAAACGACACCTACCGTAAAATTCATCTGGGCCAGGCCGACATTATCCAGAAGAAAGCCCCCGCCGAAGGCAAAGAAACGGGTCATGCCGCCATCCCCAAAAATCCGTTTGAACTTCCCGGCTTGCCCGGCGCCACGGGGCAAAATTGAGCAGGGGGATCAGCGATTAGCAACTAGCAGTTAGCGATTAGCCGGCAAGCATATCGCTGGTCTGCCCGGTTAATTGCTAATTGCTCTTGTTTTCTTGGCGGAACAGCTCGCTCATTTGCTTGCGAATCGAATGGTAAAGTTCCGACGTCAACAAGTCGCTGTGTCCGCGCCCAGGAAGAAACTTGATTTCGGCGTCGCTTCCTAAATGGCTGAGCGATTCGGCCAGTCGATGCACCGCCCCGTCGAGATAGAACGTGTCGCGGTCGCCCACGGTTATGTGCACTCGGCCCGCCAAAAGCGGCTGCAATTTGGGCCAATGGGCTTCGATTTGCAAGCGAATGTCGTAGTTTTGCCAATCGCGGGCGACATCGGAATTGATCAGGCCCGTGGAGCGGTCCCACAATTTCAGCGGTTCGCCATCGGGACCCAACGGGCTGAACACCGCTTCGAACGATCGCAACTGGCCGCCCCGTTTCAGCACGTCGTCCATGTGGGCAAACGAATCGTACCAGAGTGCCACGTGATCGCCGGCGCGGGCCAGCGGACGGCGATTGCCCGCTTCGTCGGTGTACATGCTTTGCGGCGGGTCGGCGTACAAATTCACTCGTTGAAAATCGCGGAAATCGACCGGATCGGGCGAAATGCTCCACACGCCGCCGAACGTCTCCGGGTAATTGATCATCAGCCACAACACGGACCAGCCGCCGGAACTGTGCCCGTATAAAAACCGCGCATTGCGGTCGGCGATGGTCCGAAAGCGACGGTCGATTTCGGGAATCAATTCTTGAACTAGCGCTTGGCCGCGCGGGCCGTTGGTGGCGCTGTCGGCAAACACGTGATGTCCCCACAGGCAGTCGCCGGTGAGAAATACGCGGATGAACTCCTCTTCTCCTTCTTCGGCGGTCGGCGGCTGGGTGGCAAATTGCAAAGCATCGCGGTGGGAGCCTCCGAAGCCGGGAACCAGAAAAATCACCGGATAGCGCCGCTCGGGCTGGTCGTAATACGACGCCGGCAGCGCGACGCCGCAGCGCTCCAGCACATCGCGATGATGGAAGGCGCTAAGACTCGGGCTGCGCAGCACGATTTCCTGCACCCAGCGCGACTCGGGCCAGGGCTCAGGCGGCACAACGTGATCGAGCGACAGCTCCACCTGGGAAGTTTGTTGCGAGTCGTTGATTTCCACTTCTTGCGTCGGGCTGTAAAAGTTTCCTTCGCCACGCCCGGGAAATGCCGCATCGAGGTTGTGATGCAGCACCGCCTGAACGCGATAGCGGCCCGGCGGCAAGTTCGATAGCTTATCGGGAAAGCCGTCGGCCTCGTCGTCAATGCGCCGCGATTGGCCGGGACCAAAATCGCGCACGTCGAGTCCGAAAAAAGGTTCGGGCGCGAACCAATTTGGACCGAGGCGGGGTTCCGAGACCGGGCGATCAACGCCGCTGCTACCGGGGTTATTCAGAGATTGCGTAAATACGAACAATCGCCCGGTGATCGGTTGCTTGGCGACCGCGGAAGACAGCGTGATTTCAAAAACCGAAGGTGTTGCCCAGACGACGGCAGGCGCGCCGTGCGACAACAGCGCGGCCCAAACCACAACGCTTAAGCGGAAGTGCAAATTAGGCACGACGCGGCGCATATTTTCTCCATAAATATCGCTAGGCGACATCGGCGAGCGGCGGCTAACACCGCTTGCCTTCATTTTAAGCTGCACGGTGAGTCAGCACGCAAGACGGACCGCTGCCGGAATTGTCGGTAATGTGGGCGTGCGGCGACGGCATCTTGCGGCGTGGGGTGTCGGGGGTTAGATTGCAACGTGTTGATCGGTCGGCTTGCAATGCAGCGGCCGGCTCTGGTTTCAACCGAAAAGTCCGCCAGAACAGGGAGTTCTCTCACATGCCAGCGCACACCGGCGGTTGTTCTGTACACGGTTCCCAGTCCGGCGGCAATCGTCGCCAGTTTCTCAAGCACACCGCGGCGGCCGTGGGTGGCGTGGCGCTGCCGCAGTTTTTGCACCGCCCCGCAGTTGCGGCCACGCAGCGGTTGCTGAATCCAGGTGCGAAGCCGCTGCTGAAATTAACGCCCGGCGTGAAATCGGTGGTGTATGTGGTGCTTTCCGGCGGGCCCAGCCAGTTAGATATGTACGACATGAAACCCGACGCGCCGGCAGAAATTCGCGGCGAGTTCCGGCCGATCAACACCAACGTGCCGGGCATTCGGGTGTGCGAACACTTGCCGCTGCACGCGAAAATTGCCGACAAGTTTGCGATTGTCAACGGCGTAGAGACGACCGACTGTCACGATCCAAAACTGGCAGCCGCCGCCCAGCGCGGATTTGGCGCGCAGGTGGAAGTGTTGGGATTGCCCAATTCGCCGGGTGAACCGGGCCGAATCGAATATCAGGACGTGAAGCGCGTAGCGTTACCGCACGGCGATTGGGATACCCACGGCCGTGTGTTGGGGCGGGAACTGTCTATCTTTGAGGAACTGCGCGAGAAGCTGCCGGCGTACGATCGGTTGCTTTACGCGCTAATTACCGACGTGTATCAGCGCGGGCTGGATAAGGACGTGCTGATTATTGCTCACGGCGAGTTCGGCCGCGCGCCGTGGATCAACGAATACGGCGGACGCAATCACTGGGCGCCATCAGGCAGCGTGCTGTTTGCCGGCGGCGGGTTGAAAATGGGGCAAGTGATTGGCGATACCGGCCCGATCGGCGAGCGGGACCGCTTGCATACGCAACCGTACCGGGCAGGGAATATTATCGCGATGGTCTACCGGCATCTGTATCCCGGGCTTTCCTTGCCGCCGACTGCGGAGCCAATCGCGGAATTGGTTTGAGATAAACGCCCAAGCCGACGACTTTGTCGTCGGTGAAATCCATTCGCCAAACAATGTCCGACGACGAAATCGTCGGAATATTTCGATTGCTGGCTAATTGCTAATTGCTAATCGCTAATTGCTAGCCGTTCTAGTCCACTTTTCGCACCACGCCGGAAACAATGCCCAAAATGCGGCAATCTTTCACGTAAATGGGGCCCATGTCGGGATTGGCCGGCTGCAAGCGGATACGTTTTTTGGCTTTCTCGGGAAAGTATCGCTTCAGCGTGGCTTCGCCGTCGGGGGTTTGGGCCACGACAATTTGGCCGGGCAGGGCGGTTTGCTGGCGGCGAATGATGACAAAATCGCCGTCGTCAATGTGGGCGTCGATCATCGAGTCGCCGCTCACTTTCAAGGCAAACAAGTTGTTGCGCTTGTTGTTGAACACGGCCTCAAAATCGAGCCGCTCGTCTTGTTCAATGGCTTCGTGCATCACGCCGGCCGCCACACGGCCGGAAAGTGGGAGCCCCCGTTCGTCGTGTTCCAGTTGAATGGCCCGCGACATGTTGGGTTCGCGTGAAATGAGCCCTTTTTTCTCGAGGGCCTTGAGGTGGCACATGACGCCGTTGGGCGAGGCGATGTCGAAATGTTCCCCGATTTCCCGAACGGTGGGGCCGTAACCGCGGTTGCGAATTTTATCGCGGATAAATTCGTACACGGCTTTTTGCCGCTTGGTGAGCTGTTCGGTTTCCGACATGTTTGCCACCCTGGATTGGAAAAATTGTGGTAAATCGCCACGCCGGCCCTGCCGAACCGGTTATGGAAATTTAATATACGCTTGTTCACAGGTCAAGTGAGCTTGGAATAAATCCGGCGTTTTGTACAGAAATTCAGTAATCTGTACAAATCCTCATGGATGTCGAGTTGTACGACGAAGGCGGTTTTGCCCAGAAATAGCGAGGTTGTCCGAATATTTACGGATAGAAACGTCTGGGATACCACGGTGGCAATGGGCCAATCGGGCCTACCCAATAATTGATTACAACCAATGCAGCCGCAATCAGCAGTCCAACAACTAGCGCCAATTTGAGTCTGCGCCGAAATTGGCGAATACCCTGAAAGCATTCAGCGCAGAGCATGTCGCGCCCGAGTTTGTGGCCTTCGCCGTGGAACGGTTTACGGCAGTTATCGCAAATCATGCCTCGCATTGTAACAAAGGAGCGGGGGCTCGATTGCCGCTGAAAAGGGCGAAATTACTGAATTAATTGAGAATTTTGGGCGAACCGGCGCTGAATTCATGGGTTCGGCCGGCCCGCACGTCCAGCCGCGCTAGCTTGATTCTTAGATGAGGACTAAACTGAATAAGATGGCCGGCGACGGAGAGTTCTGGCTGCAGCCTTAGGCGAAATCGAATTTCGGTTCATTTTCAATTGTGGAGACGGATGCGATGAAATTGCGACATGCGGCATACCTGGCGGCGTTTTGTGTATTGATTGCGGGGCGGCTGGCCGGGGCAGCCGACGATAAATCGGCCAGTGACAAAACCGACAAAGCGGCCGACAAGGCGAAAGCCAAACTCTCGCTGGCCAGCTTCATGCTCGACGAATCGTATCCCGAAGGGCCCGGACAGCCGGGCATCTTTGGCGAGCTTTCGCCCAATCTGAGCAAAATTATCGAACGGATGGATAAAGCCTCCGCCGACGACAAAATTTTCGGCATTGTCATCCACATTGACGATGCCGATCTGGGCCGCGGCAAAGTCGACGAATTGCGGGCCGCTATCGCACGGGCTCGCAAAGCCGGCAAGAAAGTGTATGCCGATTTGTACGAAGCCCGCAGCCCAGGCTACTTGCTGGCCTGCGGTTGCGATGAAATCATCATGCCGCCGGTCAGCGAGCTGACGGTGGCCGGCGTGCGGCTGGAGATCACGTATTTCAAAAACTTGCTCGACAAGCTGGGCATCAAGGCTGACATGCTGCAGATGGGCGCGTACAAGGGGGCGGACGAGCCGCTGACGCGCGACAAAATGAGTCCGGAGTTCCGCCAGCAGACGGAGAAAGTCGTCGACGATTATTACCAGCAGTTGGTGGACACGATCGCCGCGGATCGGAAGCTGGATGTGGGCAAGGTGAAGGATTTAATCGACGAGGGTTTGTTTACTGCGGAGCGCGCCAAGGAAGTGGGACTGATCGATCAAGTCGCTTATCTGGACGAATTCCGCAAGGACCTGGCGCAGAAACAGCATGCAGATGAAGTGAACCTGGTCGAAGATTACGGCAAGCAACAGCTCGACGAAGAAGATATGTCTGGCTTTGCCGGCTTCATGAAGATGTTCGAACTGATTTCTGGATCGGAGCCGCGCGGCAAGGTGAGTGCTAACCAGAAGATCGCTATTGTTTACGCCGTGGGCGAAATCAACACCGGCGAAAGCAAAGGGGGCATGACCGGTGAAAAACTGGGAAGCGAAACCATCATTAAGGCGCTCAAGGAGGCGGAAACCGATCCTAAGGTGGCGGCCATTGTGCTGCGGGTCGACAGCCCTGGCGGATCGGCCATGGCCAGCGATTTAATGTGGCGCGAAATTACGCGGATTAAATCTAAAAAACCCATCGTGGCTAGCATGGGCGACATCGCGGCCAGCGGCGGATACTACATTTCGATGGGTTGCACGAAAATATTTGCGGAGCCAGGCACGCTGACCGGCTCGATTGGCGTGGTTGGCGGGAAAGTGGCGCTGAAGGGGCTGTTCGACAAAATCGGCGTGTCGACCGATAGCATCAGCCGCGGCAAAAACAACGGCTGGATGTCGTCGGACGAGCCGTTTTCCGACTCGGAGCGAGAGGTCATCACCCGCTTGATGAAGGATTGTTATAAGCAGTTTACCGAAAAGGCGGCGCAGGGACGGAATATGCCGCTGGCGGATTTGGAATCGCTGGCCGGCGGACGGCTGTATTCGGGCCGCATGGCTAAGCAGAGCAAACTGGTTGACGAATTGGGCACGCTGGACGACGCCGTGGCCGAAGCCAAGCGGCTGGCGGGACTCAAGAGCGACGAGAAAGTTGAACGGCTGATTTTGCCCAAGCCCCGGTCGTTTTTGGAAGAATTGCTGGGCGGCCCGCTGATGCAGTCGGAAGCGAAGTTCATGCCTTCCAATGTGGCAGGCGCCATTGGCGAGTTACTGGGTCAATTCCAGCAAGCGGAAGAATTCGCGAGGCTCTTTTCCGAACCAGCCGTGCTGGTGATGCCGTACCAAGTGCGAATAAAGTAATGTCGAATGACGAATGAATGACCAATGACGAAATCCGAATGAAAAAG
>Ga0335083_10008820_pt1 | contig 12286 bp, 10 predicted proteins | sample Lox_Sample_42_FD_206716 | JGI IMG/M metagenome (GOLD analysis project Ga0335083, IMG submission 206716) | Soil microbial communities from Loxahatchee National Wildlife Refuge, Florida, United States - Lox_Sample_4.2 | ecosystem: Environmental > Terrestrial > Soil > Wetlands | place: USA... | reverse complement strand
GCCGACGCCCCCGCGGCCGCGGCCGCAGCCGCGGGTCCTCGAGGGGCGCTACGCGCGCCTCGAGCCGCTCGCGCAGGCGCACGCGCCGGCGCTGTACGGCGCCTCCTCCGGACCCGGGGCGGCGGCGCGCTTCGCCTACCTGCTCGACGAACCGCCGGCCGACGCCGGCGCGACGCAGGCGTGGATCGCGCGCGCCGCGGCCGCCGGGGACCGCGTCTATGCCGCCGTCGTCGACCGCGCCAGCGGCCGCGCCGAGGGCCGCCAGGCGCTGATGCGCATCGTCCCCGAGCACGGCGTGATCGAGATCGGCGACATCCTGTGGGGGCCGGCGATCGCGCGCACGCGCGTCGCCACCGAGGCGCTCTACCTCGCCGCGCGCCACGTTTTCGACGACCTCGGCTACCGGCGCTTCGAGTGGAAGTGCCACGACCGCAACGAGCCGTCGAAGGCGGCGGCGCGGCGCTTCGGCTTCGCCTTCGAAGGCCTGTTCCGCCAGCACATGTGGGTCAAGGGCGGCAACCGCGATACCGCCTGGTTCGCCATGCTCGACTCGGAGTGGCCCGCGTTCAAGCGCGAGTACGAGCGCTGGCTGGATCCGGGAAATTTCGATGGCTCCGGGTTGCAGCGCTCGAAACTGGGCGTGCGGCCATGAATCTCCGCCGTATGGCGCTGCCGGCCGCGTAATGTACGGCTCCGCCTGCGCGACCAACCCGTCATCGACGCCGTTCTCAAGGAGCTGAAGTCATGAGGCGATCTGCCGCAGTGCTGGTTCTTCTGTTTCTCAGCTTCAACTCGAATTCGCAGGAGAAGCTGCAGACGGCGATCTTCGCCGCCGGCTGCTTCTGGTGCACCGAGGCGACGTTCGAGCACGTGCCCGGGGTGGTCTCGGCTGTCTCCGGCTACATCGGCGGCACCGCGCCCAACCCGACCTACGAGCAGGTCTCCTCCGGCGATACCGGCTACGTCGAGGCGGTCGAGGTGAGTTTCGACCCCTCCAAGGTGACCTACCAGCACCTGCTCGACGTGTTCTGGGTCAACCACGACCCCACCTACCTCGACCGCCAGTTCTGCGACCACGGCAGCAACTACAAGCCCGGCATCTACTACCTCGGCGACGAGCAGAAGCGCCTCGCCGAGGCCTCGAAGGCGAAATACGAGAAGCTGAAGACCTTCAGCCGGCCGGTCCTGACGCCGATCCTCAAAGCGACGAAATTCTGGCCGGCCGAGGGCTACCACCAGGACTATTACAAGAAGAACCCGGTGCGCTACACCTACTACGTCACCGGCTGCGGCCGCTACGCGCGGCTCGACGACCTCTGGGGCGACCTCCGGAAGAAGGTGATGGAGGGCGGCTAGAGCCGCCGTCCCAGGCGATCAGACGAACCTGCCGAGCCGCAGCACGGTGGTGCCCGGCTTGAGGTGCGCTACCGAGGGCATGACGAGCACCGTGTCGTCGTAGGGCGTGCGCCAGGTCCGGTCGCCGTCGGTCGCGAGCGGCGTGCCCGCCTTGGGGATGACCTCCAGGCCCTTGAACCGCCGCTCGAAGCGGAACTGCATGCTCGATGCGACTACGGCTTCGGTAACGCGGATCACGCGTTGCTTTTCGGGGGGCTTCAATCTCAGTCTCGGCGCCACGAAGGACTCGTTCAGTATTCCCGCCACGAGCAGGAACCTGAGCAGCGTATCGATCGCGACCTCGGCGGCGCTCTTCTCCCAGTGCTGGCCGCACTCGATCAGCACGGCGGCGCGCGGGCTGCGCGGATCGCCGAAGCCGCCCCGCTCGATCATGCGCAGGCCGGAGGGGTGGCCGGTGTCGAGCAGCAGGTCGGCGGGCACGCCGACGCGGCGCGCGAGCGCGACGCTCTTCTCGCCGCCCTTGCCCGCCACGCCGCACACCATGATCGGGCGGCACGGCTCGTGCATCGAGTGCAGGTCGAGCAGCAGGTCGGCCGAGTCCACGAACGGCCGCAGCTCGCGCGCGCGGCGCAGCTCGGCCGAGTCGTCCGGCCCGAGCAGGCGGTCGTCGCGCCACACCCGGTTGTAGTCCTCGTCGATGAAGCGCGAGCGGTCCGGGTCGTCGAAGTCGAAGCGCGCGAACGCGGCCACGTTGGCGAACGCGAGGATCAGCTTGCCCTTCCCGGGAGCCCCTTTTTCCCGGAACAGGAAGTCCAGCGCGATGGCGCCGCAGAACTCGTTGCCGTGCGTCAGCGCCTGCACCATGACCGCGGGCCCGGGCTTGCCGGAATCGAGCACGTGGACGTAGTCGACGCCGGCGTTCCCGGATTTGTAGGCCGAGATGTCGGGCGGCGAGATCTCGATGGGATGGTGCTTCATCGTCCCTAAATATATTTGGAGATTTCCCGGAGCAGACTCGAAAGGGAAGACTGCAAAACCTCAAAACCCTTCGACTTCTGCAGCGTCGCCTCGTCCATGTAGAGGCGCTTGTTGATCTCGATCTGCAGGCTGTGGCGGCCCGCCTTCGGATCGGAGTACGCGCGCACCAGCTCGACGCCCTTGTACGGGTCGTTCACGCGAACGTCGTAGCCCATCCCCGCCAGCGTGGCGCGCACACGCTCGGTGAACGCGGCGTCGCAAGTGGTGCCGTCGCGGTCGCCGAGCACCATGTCGGCGCGCGCCCTCCCGGAGTCCGCGCTCTGCTTGCCGGCCACCGAGCGCATCGAGTGGCAGTTGATGTGGAAGGACTTTCCGAATTGCTTCCAGGTCGCTTCGATCAGCTCGCGCACCGCGGCGTGGTACGGCGCATGGAAGCGCTCGATGCGGTCGCGGATCGCCTCGGGCCTGAGCCTCCCGGGATAGATCGCGCGGCCGTCCTCCAGCGTGCGCCAGACCAGCGCCTTGCCGATCCGCGCCTTGCCGCTCGGCCGGTACTCCCAGGGCCACTCGCCCTCGATCAGGTCGAGGTCGACGTCGCCCGCGTGGCGGTTCGGGTCGAGGTAGGTGCGCGCCCATTGTGCCGCGAGCAGCGGCGCGCCCAGCTCGTCGACGAAGCTGTCCTCGCCCTCGCGCAGCTCCGCCTCGCTGACCGCGGCGCCGAAATCGTCCGGGAACTTCCTGCCGGAGTGCGGCGAATCGAGCACCAGGGGGATCGCCGCCCGGCGCGGGCCGCGCAGCTCCAGGAAGAGGCTCACGCGTGGCTCCAGAAGCTGAGCAGCCAGTAGTGCTCGAGCAGCTCGACGTGCGCGCCCCAGCCATGGCGCGAGGCGCGCCGGATCAGGTCGCCCTCCGCCGGGAAGTTCTTCAGCACCTCGTGGGCGCTGCCGTCCTCGAGCCGGCGCTGCTGGTAGGTGTTGCCTTCGGCGTCCGTGCGCGACACGGGCGTGCTCGAGCCATCGACGTAGCGGTTGTCGAGGAACGCGACCAGCGCGCCAGGCGCCACGGCGCTCGCGGCAGCTTCGAGAAAGGCATCGAGCCGCGCCAGCGGCACGTGCGACCACCAGAAGCCGGCGAACAGGGCGTCGTGCGTCCTGCGGCAATCCGGCGGCGCGTACGCGTCGCCGCGCAGGAACTTCGCCTTGCCCGCGGGAATCTTCTTGCTTCTGGCCACTTCCAGGGTTTCCTCGTTGACATCCAGCGCATCTACCCTCGCCGCCCGGGCCGCGATCACCTCGGTCCAGTAGCCGGTGCCGCAGGCGAGCTCGAGCACCCGCCGACCCGCGTACATCGCGCCTACCCTGGCGCGCAGCACGGCAAGGTCGGCCTGCCGCTCGGGCCGCGCGTAGATCCGCTCGTACTCGGCGGCGCGCTTGGCGTAGTACTCGACGAGGCTAGTCATTGAGGTGGCATGCCGCCACGCGCCCGCGCGCCACCTCGCGCAGCAGCGGCGCCTCCTGCGAGCAGCGCGGCATCGCCTTCGGGCAGCGCGGATGGAAGTGGCAGCCCGAAGGCGGCCGCACCGGGCTGGGCACGTCTCCCTGCAGCACGAGGCGCCGGCGCCTCGCCGCCGGGTCGGGGATCGGCACCGCCGAAAGCAGCGCCGCGGTATAGGGGTGGCGCGGCGCCGCGTAGAGCTCGCGCGCCGGAGCGATCTCGACGATCTTGCCGAGGTACATCACCGCGACGCGGTCGCTGATGTGCTCGACCACCGAGAGGTCGTGCGCGATGAACAGGTAGGTGAGGCCGAGCTTCTCCTGCAGCTCCTCGAGCAGGTTGATGATCTGCGCCTGAATCGAGACGTCGAGCGCCGAGACCGGCTCGTCGCAGACGATCAGCCGCGGCGACACGGCGAGCGCGCGCGCGATGCCGATGCGCTGGCGCTGGCCGCCCGAGAACTCGTGCGGGTAGCGCCGCGCGTGGTCGGCGTGCAGGCCGACGGTCTCCAGCAGGCCCACGACGCGCTCCTCGAACTCGCGCCGCGTGCGCGCCAGGCGGTGGATCACCAGCGCCTCGGCGATGATCCCGCCCACCGTCATGCGCGGGTTGAGCGACGCGTAGGGGTCCTGGAAGATGATCTGCATCTCGCGCCGCAGGTGCCTCAGCGCCTCGCCCTCCATCGCGGTGACGTTCCTGCCGTCGAACCAGACCTGGCCCGAGGTCGGCTCGATCAGGCGCAGGACGCAGCGTCCGGTGGTCGACTTGCCGGAGCCCGACTCGCCGACCAGCCCGAGCGTCTCGCCCGCGGAGATGTCGAAGCTCACGCCGTCGACCGCGTGCACCCGCTCGACGTCGCGCTGCAGCAGCCCGCCCTTGAGCGGGAAGTGCTTGACGACGTTGTCGACGCGAAGCAGCGGCGGGGCCATGGCGTCAGACCAGCACGCAGGCGGCCTTGTGGCCCGGCGCGATCTCGCGCAGCGGCGGGTCGGCGGCCGTGCACAGCGCGCGCGCGTGAGGGCAGCGCGGCGCGAAGCGGCACCCCGGCGGCGGCTCGAGCAGGCTCGGCACCACGCCCGCGATCGCCTCGAGGCGGGACCTGACGCCTGCCGAGGCGTCTACGCGCGGGATGCATCGGATCAGGCCCTGCGTATAAGGGTGGCGCGGGCTCGCGAACAGCTCCCCGACCGGCGCCTCCTCGACCACCCGGCCGGCGTACATCACGACCACTCGCTGCGCCGTTTCCGCGATCACGCCCATGGCGTGGGTGATCAGCATCACCGCCATGCCGAGGCGCTGCTTCAGCTCGCCGAGCAGATCCAGGATCTGCGCCTGGATCGTGACGTCGAGCGCCGTGGTCGGCTCGTCGGCGATCAGCAGCATCGGATTGCACGACAGCGCCATCGCGATCATGACGCGCTGGCGCATGCCGCCGGACATCTGGTGCGGGTAGTCGTGCACGCGCTGCTCCGGGTGCGCGATATGCACCAGCCTCAGCATCTCGACGGTCTTCTCCAGCGCGGCGCGCCGCGCCAGGCCTTCGTGCAGCCGGATCACCTCGGCGATCTGCTCGCCTATGGTGAACACGGGGTTGAGCGAGGTCATCGGCTCCTGGAACACCATCGCGATCTCGCGCGCGCGGATGCGGCGCATCTCCTTCGGCCCGAGCGGCACCAGGTCGCGTCCGCGCCACAGGATCCGGCCGCCGACGATCCGTCCCGGCGGCATGGCGAGCAGCTTCGTGATGCTGAGCGCGGTGACGCTCTTGCCGCTGCCGGACTCCCCGACGACCCCGAGCGTCTCGCCGCGGTCGATCGACAGGTCGACGCCGTCCACCGCGTGCACCATGCCGTCGTCGGTGGCGAAGTGGGTCCGCAGCCCGTGGATCTCGAGCAGTCGCTCGCCCATGCGGCGCGCTAGAGCACCCGGCGCGGGTCGAGCGCGTCGCGCAGCCCGTCGCCCAGGTAGTTGATCGACAGCACCGCGAGAAAGATCGCGGCGCCGGGCACGAGCGTCCAGTGCGGCGCGACGTCGAGATGGTCCTTGGCGTCGTACAGGATCCGGCCCCAGGTCGGGATGTCGGGCGGGAACCCCAGGCCGAGGAACGACAGGGTCGACTCGGCGATGATCGCCGCGGCCACCTCGATCGTGCCGGCGACGATCACCGGACCGAGCGCATTGGGCAGGATGTGGCGCAGCACCAGGCGCAGGCGCGTCGCGCCGAGGGCGCGCGCCGCCTCGACGAATTCCTTCTCGCGCAGCGACAGGAACTGCGCCCGCACCCGCCGCGCCACCGGCATCCAGCGCAGGCCGCCGATCACCACCACGATCATCAGGAAGATGCCGATCTCGGGCCCGAAGACCGCGCGCAGCGCGTCGCGAAACAGGTAGATGATGAGCAGCAGGAGCGGCAGCTGGGGCAGCGCCAGGAACAGGTCGGTGAGCCACATCAGCGCCGCGTCCACGCTGCCGCGCGAGATCCCGGCCAGCGCCCCGATCACGGTGCCCACGACCACGGCGATCACCATGGCCGCGAGCCCGACCGAAAGCGAGATGCGGCCCCCGTACAGCATGCGCGCGAGCAGGTCCTGGCCGAGGTCGTCGGTGCCGAGCGGATGCGCGAGCGAGAACCCCTTGAGGCGCGCCGCAAAGTCGATATCGTTGATCGGGATCTTCCAGACCAGCGGCCCGGCGAGCACCGCCAGCACCATCAGGCCGAGGATCACCGCGCCGGCGAGCGCGAGCCGGTGGCGCCGGAAGCGCCGCCAGGCCTCCAGCCCGAGGCCGGCGCGGCGCCGCGCCGGGCCGCCCCAGGCGGCCGCCGCTTCAGCGGTAGGAGATGCGGGGGTCGAGCCAGCCATACAGCACGTCGGCGAGCAGGTTGAACAGGATCACCAGGATCGCGAACACGAAGGTCACGGCCATGATGACCGGCGTGTCGTTGGCGAGGATCGCGTCGATCAGCAGCGAGCCGATGCCGGGGACGCGGAAGATCTGCTCGGTGATGATGGCGCCGCCGAACACGACCGGCATCTGCAGCGCGACCAGCGTCACCACCGGGATCAGCGCGTTGCGCAGCACGTGCTTCAGGACGACGACCCGCTCGGCGAGGCCCTTGGCGCGCGCGGTGACGACGTAGTCGAGCCGGATCACCTCGAGCACCGCCGCGCGCACGTAGCGCGTCCAGGAGGCGCCCTGGAAAACCCCGAGCACCGCGACCGGCATGATGGCCTGGCGCACGTGCTCCCAGTAGAAGCGCCAGCCGGTGGCGCCGATGTCACTGCGGTACACGATCGGCAGCCAGTCCAGGCGCACGCTGAAGACCAGGATGAAGAGGATCCCGGTAAAGAAGGTCGGCAGCGAGAAGCCCGCGAACGCGAGCGTGCTGGCGACCTTGTCGAACAGCGAGTACGGCCGCGTGGCGGCGTAGATGCCGACCGGCAGCGCGATCGCGAGCGCGAGCAACTGCGAGGCGCCGACCACCGCGAGGGTGGCCGGAAGCCGCTGCAGGATCAGCAGGTCGACGTTTACCCGGCTGGCGAACGAGAAGCCCCAGTCGCCGTGCAGCATCGCGGTAAACCAGTGCACGTAGCGCAGCCAGACCGGATCGTCCAGGCCGAAGCTCGCGCGCAGATTGGCCTGCACCTCGGGTGGGATTGCCGGGTTGGTGGCAAGCTCGCTGAACGGATCGCCCGGCGCGAGCGCCAGCACCGTGAACAGCACCACGCTGATCCCGAGAATGCTCGGGATCGCGATGAGCAGGCGGCGGGCGAGGTACCTGCCCATCTAGCCGCCCGCGGCTAGGTCTCCCGGTACCAGTCCCTCAGGTTCCAGAAGTCGTTGTCCCAACCCGACGGCGATACGTGCAGGTTCTTCGCCACCGACGACACGAGCGGCCGATACATGTCCGGGATGACCACCACGTCGTCGATCACCAGATCGTTCATGTGGATGAACATCGCCGCACGCTTGACTGCATCCAGCTCGCTCTCCGCGGCGCGGAAGGTCTTGTCGTACTCGTCGTTGCGCCAGCGTGTGATGTTGCGACCCTGCCACTTGTTCGCCTTGGTCGCCGCCTCCCAGGAGCAGAACTGGTTCATGAACACCTGCGGGTCCGCCTGCGGCATCGTCGTGGTGTACATCTGGATGTCGGAGTAGAACTTGGTGTAGGTGTCCGGGTTCGCGACATCGGAGGAGAAGAACACCGAGGCGGTAATCGACTTCAGCTCGACGTCGATGCCGGCCTTCTGGCACGCCTGCTTCACAATCTGCTGGTTCTTCTGCCGCGGCGCGTTGATCGAGGTCTGGTAGACGATCTTCAGCTTCTTGCCGTCCTTGGCGCGGATGCCGTCCGGCCCCTTCTTCCAGCCGGCCGCCTCCAGCACCTGGTTCGCCTTGTCGATGTTGAACTCCCGCTTGGTGTTGTGCGACACGAAGCGGGGCGGGTTGTTGAGGAAGTTGCTGGTGACGATGCCGGCGCGCCCGTAGATGTACTTCTGCACGCTTTCCTGGTCGACCAGCATGCTGAGCGCCTTGCGCACCGCCGCATCGGAGAACAGCGGGTGCGTCGTCTTGAGGCTGGAGCGCTCGCCGTCGACTTCCTTCCACGGGTCGGTGGTGTTCAGCTGGATGTGCTCGATGTTCGCGCCGAGCGTGAACTGGCTGCGCCCCTTGCCGCCCTCTTCCAGCCGCCGCAGCACGTCGTCCTCGACCTGGACGTTCCAGGCGTAGTCGTACTCGCCGGTCTGCAGCACCGCGCGCGCCGCCGAGACCGCGTCGCCGCCGCCCTTCATCTCGATAGCGTCGAAGTACGGCTTGTTCGGCTCGTGGTACGCGGTGTTGATCGCGCCCCGCACGATGTCGCCCGGCTTGAAGTCGACGAACTTGTAGGGACCCGTGCCGACGGGCTTGAGGTTGGTCGGCGCCTCGCGCGACTTCGCGCCGCGATAGTTCTCGAACAGGTGCTTGGGGATGATCATGCCGCGCGCGCCGACGAAGGGATCCGCCCAGAACGGAGTCGGCTTCTCGAATGAGATCTTGACGGTATGGGCGTCGAGCTTCTCGGTCTTGCAATCCTTGTAGTCGCCGATCGTGGTCGCCGCGGTCGCCGGGTCGGTGGCGTACTCCCAGTTGAACACGACGTCGTCCGCGGTGAACGGCTTGCCGTCGTGCCATTGCACGTCGCGTTTGAGCTTCCAGATCACCGATTTGCCGTCGCGCGCGAGGCCGCCGTTCTGCAGCGTCGGGACCTCCGCCGCGAGCATCGGCACCAGGTTGCCGTCGGCGTCCCAGCCGGCGAGCGGCTCGTAGAAGATGCGGGATCCCTCCTGGTCCTTGGTGCCGACCGCGAAATGCGGGTTGAGCAGCGTGGCGCCCTGCCACCACAGGCACTTGAGCGTGCCGCCGCCGCCGCGCCTGGTCGGCTTGTAGGCGGAGCCCGATTGCGCGTAGCCCAGCCCCGAGTGCACCAGCATCTGAGTCGCGAGCGGCGCGGTCAGGCCGAGGCCGACCATCATCCGGATGAACCCGCGCCGCGATAGCTTGCCGGCCCGTACCTGCGCAATGAGATTTCTCAGGCCATGTTCGTCCATGAGCGGGCTCCTCCCAGATATTTCCCCCGGATCGGGGCGGCTGGAGTTTACTCCGGAAACCCGGACAATGGCGTCGCTCCCAGACGAGGATTTCATGCCCCATTCGCAGAACTACGTCCGCTTGCCCGCGATGACGCCGGGCACCCGCAGAGTGCTGACGGTGCACCGTTTCGGCACGCCCGGCGCCCGCCCGAAGGCCTACCTGCAGGCCGCGATCCACGCCAACGAGCTGCCCGGCGCGATGGCGCTGCACCACCTCATGCCGATGCTCGCCGAAGCCGACCGCCGGCGCCGCGTGCATGGCGAGATCGTGGTGGTGCCCGCCGTCAACCCGATCGGCCTCTCGCAGCTGGTCGGCAACGAGCACCTCGGCCGCTACGACTTCCTCGGCCGCGACAACTTCAACCGCAACTGGCCCGAGCTCTCGGCCGCGGTGGCCGAGCGGGTCGGCGCGAGGCTGGGCGCGGACGCGGCGAAGAACGTCGCGCTGATCCGCCGCGCCGCGCTCGCGGCGCTCGCCGCGCTCAGGCCCGCCAACGAGCTGCAGGCGATGCGCATCGCGGCGATGACGCTGGCGGCGGATGCCGACGTCGTGCTCGACCTGCACTGCGACGCGCAGGCGGCGCTGCACCTGTTCATCTCGCGCTCCGACTGGCCGGGGCCGGCGCGCGTGCTGGCCGCGGATCTCGGCGCCGAGGCGACGCTGTACAACGATCCCTATCCGGAAACCACCACCTTCTCGGGCGTCAACGGCGCGCTGTGGCCCCGCCTCGCGGCGCGGTTTTCCGGCGCCCGCGTCCCGCTGGCCTGCCTGTCGGCGACGGTCGAGTACCGCAGCCGCCACGACGTCAGCGACGCGCTGGGGGCGGCCGACGCCCGCAACCTGTTTCGCTTCCTGGTGCGCCGCGGAGTGATCCGCGGCCGGGCCGGCCCCCTGCCCCGCCTCAGGGCGCAGGCCACGCCGATCGGCGGCATGGACGTCGGCTACGCCCCGCGCACCGGAATCCTGGTCTACCGCGCGAGCGCGGGCGATCGCGTGCGCCGCGGCGCGACGGTCTGCGAGGTGATCGACCCCCTCGATCCGCGCGGCGCCCGGGCCCGCACGCCCATACGCGCCCGCGCGGATGGCGTGCTGTTCAGCCGCAAGCCCGCCGGACGCCTCGCCTGGCCCGGCATGGTCGTCTACCGGATCGCGGGCCCGCGCCTGCTGGCGCACCGCCGCGGGCTGAGCGGCCTCGACGACTGACCGCAGCGATTAGAATGTCGCCTCCGGAGGACTCCCGCAGGACAATGGCCGAGAAACCCAAGCCGCCGTTCGATTCGGACGCGACCGTGTCGCAGCCCGCGCCGCCGGACGACTTGGGGGCGACGATTGCGGGCCCTGCGCAGGGGCCCGATCCGGACGCAACCATCGTTCGACCGAACCCGGAACCTGACGCCGAGGCCACGTTCCACGGCGTACCGTTCGACCCGGAGGCCACCGTTGCCCCTGCAGCGCAGCAGGCCGCACTGGATCCAGAAGCCACGTTCCGCATTCCACGTGTTGGACGAAAGGCCAAGAAGAATCCGTTTGCCCCGCAAGCGCGGCCTGAGACGCTGCAGGTCACACTGTCATCGCTAGGGGGCGTAAACCCCTTGGTCGGAATGGCGAACGCAATTCTCGCAGCGGTGCCGCAGATCCGCCAGACGCTGCGACTCAAGAATCCATCTCATCTGCGCGGCATGCTGCTCGGCCAGCTCGAGGCCTTCAACGACGCCGCGCTCGGCGGCGACGTGCCGGAGCGCGTAAGCGACGCGGCAGCATACGCGCTGTGCGCGCTGCTGGACGACGCCGCCGCCGCCACGCCCTGGGGGCGCGACTGGATCGAGAACGGCATGCTGCAGGCGGCGCGCGGCGAGAGCGACGGCGGCGAGGGCTTCTTCGCGCGCCTCGAGGAGATTTGCGCCGACCCGGCAGGCAACGCGGACCTGGTCGAGTTCTACTACGTCTGCCTCGCGCTCGGCTTCGAGGGCCGCCACCGCGGCAGCGAGGGCGGCCGCCAGGCGCTCCTTCAGGCGCGCGACCGGCTCTACCAGCTGATCCAGGCGCGCCGGCCGCGGCCGCTCGACGGCCTTTCGGAGCGGTGGCGCACGCCGCGCGCGCAGGCGCAGGTCGACGCCGCGCTGCAGACCGCGGCGCTGGTGGAAGCCAAGGTCCACGCGCCGGCGCCCGAGCCCGCCCCGGAGGACGCGCTGCCGCCGCGCTGGTCGCTGGCGCGCCTGCCGCGGCGCGCGATTCCCGCGGTCGTCGCCGGCGTCGCGGCGGTGATCTTCGTCGGCTATCTCGCGGTGCTCCGGCTGACCGAGGACAACGGCGCGACGGAGCCGGCGAAGACCGCCGCCAGATCCGCCGCCGCGACGACCGCCCCGTCCGGATCTGCTGCTCCGGCGGTGCCCGCTTCTCCGTCGATGCCCGCTGCTCCGGCGGCGGCGGCGGTGCAGGATCCGCTTGCGGCGCTGCCTCAGCGCTCGTTCGCAGTCGAGCGCGCGGGCGGGCGCGTCGCTTTGCGGCTGCGCAGCAGCAACCAGTTCGCGCCGGGCAGCGCAGAGCTGAATCCGGGGCTGAAGCCGCTCGTCGCGCAGCTGGCGCGGGCACTCGAGCGCGTGCCGGGGGGCATCCTGGTGACCGCCTACACCGACGCGACGCCGGTCCACGAGAAGTTCGCCTCCAACCAGGCGCTGTCCGAGGCGCGCGCGCAGTCGGTGGCACGCCTGCTCGCCGCGGCGCTCGCCGATCCGAAGCGCGTGCGCGCGGAGGGCCGCGGCGACGCGGAGCCACTCGCCGCCGGCGCAAGCGCGGCCGCTCGGGCGCGCAACCGCCGCTTCGA
>Ga0335083_10008819_pt1 | contig 12286 bp, 10 predicted proteins | sample Lox_Sample_42_FD_206716 | JGI IMG/M metagenome (GOLD analysis project Ga0335083, IMG submission 206716) | Soil microbial communities from Loxahatchee National Wildlife Refuge, Florida, United States - Lox_Sample_4.2 | ecosystem: Environmental > Terrestrial > Soil > Wetlands | place: USA... | reverse complement strand
GATGGCTGAGATCGCCTGGGCTGCCAGTCCCTTCGGGTCGAGGGCAGAACTGGCGCGCGCGTCCTTTTGAGTCGGCGCCGCGAACAGCAGTACCGCCGGCACACCGAGGTCCGCAACGGCCTTGGCTTCCTTCACCGCTTCGTCCACCGAGAGCTGGCTGATCCCCGGCATGCTCTCCACGGCGTGCCTCACGCCCCGACCGGGGACCACGAACAGCGGGTAGATCAGCGAGTCGAGCGTCAGGCGCGTCTCGCGCACCATGCGCCGCCAGACATCCGACTGGCGCGTCCGCCTCGGTCTGTGCAACGGAAATCCCATGTTCAATGCCTCTTTTCCATCAATCGATACGTGGTCAGGGCCAGCCCGCGCAACGTTGCGGACTCGGCCAGCACCGCGGGCCGGCCGCGATCGGCCAGTTCGCGCGCAGTGGTCGGCCCTATCGCGACCCCCTGCGCATGCGCCAGCAGCCGTTCGAAATGTTCCTTGCCCAGCGCCATCTCCAGCTCGATGACCGCTGACGGACTGGCGAACGTCACCGCACCGATCGCCTCGCGCGCGATCCAGGCACGGCACTCCTCCACATCCAGCGATGCGGACTCGGTCCGGTAAGCCTCCACCTGCAGCACCTCGGCCCCGAGTTGAGCGAGGCCCGCGGACAAAGTCGGCAGCGCGCGCGAGCTGGCCGGAAAGAAAATCTTCACGCCGCGCAGCGCGAACGCGGAAAAAGCCGTGACCAAGGACGCAGCGCTCGCTTCATCGGGAACCAGGTCCACGCGCCAGCCGCGTTGCTTCAGCACCTGTGCCGTGGCTTGTCCAACAGCCGCGATGCGCACACCCTCGGGAGCCTTCGGATGCAGACCGAGAACCGCCGCCACCGCATGCCGGCTGGCAAACACGATCCAGTTGAACTGCTGCAAGTTCCTGACGGCATCCTCCAGCACGTGCGGGTCCGTCGGGCGCACACTCACCGCGGGCCACAGCAACACGTGCAGACCGAACTCCCTGAGCTGCGAACTCAGTGGCCCGTCGTTGGCCTCCGCGCGCGTGACCACGACGGCCTTGGACTGGCCGGCGGTCCTGACTTCGTGCGTGTCGGTGGCTGGTTTCATCGCCGCGGGCCTGTCAGGCCGAACCGGACTGCCGGCGCGCGTCCCGCTCGCTGCTGATCAGCTTCGCGGCTCCCTGGGCCAGCAGGTCTTCGGCCAGCCGGCGACCGAGCGTCGCGGCATTGGCCGCATCGGCGGGGATCTCCCCCTGCGCCGAGAGCATCGCCGAGCCGTCCAGTGCGCATACGGCGGCCCGCAACCGCAGCACCTCGCCTGCCGCACCCGCACCCGCACCCGCACCCGCACCCGCACCTGCACCCGCACCTGCGCCCGCGACGAGCGAGCCGATGGCACCCAGCGGCACCTGACAACCTCCCTCGATCGTACGCAGCAGGGTTCGCTCGGCTGTCGTGGCGAGTCGCGAAGCACGATCATCCAGGGGCGTGAGCCAGCGCCCCGTCTGCGCATCACCGGTCCGCATACAGACACCGATGGCGCCCTGTGAGACGGCCGGCGGAAAGATCTCCTGCGACAACAGCTCGGTGATGTGCCGTTCGAGACCCAACCGCCTCAGTCCCGCCGCCGCCAGGATGATGGCGTCGTAGTCGCCCGCCATGAGGCGCTCGATGCGTGTGGGCACGTTTCCCCGGAGCTCGAGCAGCTCCACATCGGGCCGCGCCCGCGCGAGAAACGCTCTCCGGCGCAGGCTGCTGGTCCCGACACGCGCACCCCGAGGCAACTCCTCGAGCCGCTGTCCGGTTCGGCTGAGCAGCGCATCGCGCGGATCCTCCCGCTTCAGCGTTGCGACCAGATCGATGCCGGTCTCCAGCACGGTGGACAGATCCTTGAGGCTGTGCACCGCGAGATCCACCTCGCCGCCCAGCAGCGCCCTGTCGATCTCCTTGGTGAAGAATGCGCGCCCGCCCACCTGCCACAGCGGTACGTCGGTGCGCACATCGCCTTCGGTGCGGATCTTCACCAGTTCGACCAGCGGCGCACCCGGCTGTGCACGGATGAGCGACTCGACGTGATTCGCCTGCCACAGCGCGAGCGCGGAGCCGCGTGTACCGATCCGCAGTGTGCGTGGTGCGCTCATGCCTCTGCCTCGGCGAGAAAGCGGTAACCGACACCCCACACCGTCAGGAAGTGTTTCGGGTTGGCGGGATCGCGCTCGAAGCGCTTGCGCAGCCGCAGGATGAAGTTGTCCACGGTCCGCGTGGAGGGAAACACGTCGTAGCCCCAGACCCGCTCCAGCAGATCCTCGCGCGAGACGATCTCACCCGGCCGTTCGGCGAGTACCTTGAGGATCATGGCTTCCTTCTCGGTGAGCTCCTGCGCCTGGCCGTTCCAGGACTTCGCCCGGAAGGCCCGGAAATCCACTTCATTGCCTGCGAAGTGCAGCACCGCGCTGGCCGGCGTGGCGGAGGCGTTCCGATACCAGTCCCAGCGACGCAGGATGGCGCGCACGCGCAGCAGGAATTCCTGCAGATGGAACGGTTTCGCCAGGTAGTCGTCACCGCCCGCCTCGAGGCCGCGCACCCGATCCGCCGGGTCGCCGCGCGCGGTCAGGAACAGCACGGGCGTGCTGTTGCCTTCCTCCCGCAGCGTGCGACACACCGTGAATCCATCGATCTGCGGCAACATCACATCGAGCACGACCAGCCCGCACTGCTCCTTGCGCAGCCACTCGAGCGCCTGTTCGCCGTCGGTCACGGCATGGGCGTCATAGCCTTCGGCGCGCAGGTTCTCGACCACACCGGCAGCCAGATGCGGATCGTCTTCCACGACCAGCACCCGGTTGTAGAACTGCACGGTCGCGTTCATGCCTGTTCGATGTTCGCCACGGGCCACGCCAGCACGAACTGCGCGCCCTGACCCACACCCTCGCTGTGCGCACTGACTCGGCCACCGGCGAGCTGCATCAGCCGCCGGACGATGTACAGCCCCAGCCCCGTGCCGAAATAACTGCTCCCGCCGCCGGGGTGCAGGCGCGTGAACTTCTCGAACAGTCTGGCGCCATCGCCCGGCCTGAACCCCACGCCGCTGTCCCTGACGGACAGCTCGACTTCCCCATCCAGCCGGCGCGCCGTCAGCGAGATCGTGCCGCCGCCGACCGGCGCCACCGCCGCAATCGCGTTCTCGATGAGATTGCGGACCACGACATCGAGCGCGAGCGGATCGGCCAGCACGTACATGCCACGGGCGATGTCGGTCGAGATGCTGATGCGCTCCTTGCGCGCACGCTCCTCGAGTTGCGTGGCCAGCCGTGCTACCGCGCCACCCAGGTCGAGCGGCTCGCGGCGCAGATCCACTCGCCCCTGTTCCAGGCGCACGCTCTCGAGTATCTGCGTGACCATCGCTTCCATGCGCGCGAGATCCGCCAGCATGCGATCGATGAGGGTGCGCGACTGTTCCGCGGACAACGGCCGCATGGCCATGGTCTCGAGCGACAGCTGCAGACTCGCCAGAGGAGTCTTGAACTGATGTGACACGAGGGCGAGAAAGCTGTCCTGTTCCTGCCGGACGCGCGCTTCGGCATTCAGTGCGCGATAGATGACGCCTATGCACACCGCCAGCGCCAGCAGGAAGAATCCACCTTCCCACGCATACTGGTTGATCCGCTTGTGCTCCTCGCTGAGCAACATCTGATCGGCGGCTGGTGACAGGCTGGCGCGTTTTCCGTCCACCGCGATGTCGGGCAGGATCGCCCGCACCTGCGCCGGATCCGTGCCGGAGTCCAACAGTGCCTGCGCCGCGGTGATCTGCTGCGCATAGAGAGCGCGCGTCGCGCGTACCTTCTCGATGGCGTAGCTGCGCTGATCGAACAGCCACCAGCCCGCCTGCACCGCCGCCACGATGACGAGCGCGAGAGCCGTGAGCTGGAAGACGCGCGTGGCCTTCATTTGATCTCGGTCAGCGACTCCCGCAGCGCGCGGGCGAACTGTTCCACGTCCGCGGGAGTGACGGCGAGTGACAGGAAACAGGCCTCGTACGCCGAGGGTGGCAGATACACGCCCCGTTCCAGCATCGCGTGGAAGAGTGCCGCGAACCGCGTGGTCGCCTGCTCGCTGAGGGGCGCAGCCGTGCGGGGCGCGCCGCTGTCATGGAAGGAGAGCCAGAAGAGCGAACCGGCCCGGACGAAATGAATCGGGAACGGTGCCGTTTTCAACACCGGCAACACGGCCTGCTCCACGGCGGCGCCCAGGGCCTCCAGGCGCTGCCAGCCGGATTCGCGGATCAGGATGTCGAGAGTGGCGATACCGGAAGCCATGGCGACGGGATTGCCGGAGAGCGTGCCCGCCTGGTAAGTGTCACCCAGAGGCGCGAGGCGTTGCAGGATCCGACGCGGCCCGCCGAAGCCACCCACGGGCATGCCGCCGCCGATCACCTTGCCGAAGGTGGCCAGGTCCGGAACGATGCCGGTCAGCTCCGCCACACCGCCGCGAGCCAGCCGGAAGCCCGAAATGACTTCGTCGAAGATCAGCAGCGCGCCGTGACGGCTCGTGAGCTGACGCAGGCACTGCAGGAACTGCTTCCGCTGCAGCAGCAGGCCATGATTGGCGGGCACCGGCTCGATGATGACGGCCGCGATGCGCTCACCCTCGCGTTTGAAGAGGTCCTCGACCGCGGCTTCATCGTCGAGTGGCAGGACGCGGGTGCAGGCGGTGAAGGCTTCGGGCACTCCGGCGGAGGAAGGACGGCCGAACGTGGCGAGGCCCGAACCGGCTGCGACGAGCAGGTGATCGGCGTGACCGTGGTAACAGCCGGAGAACTTCACTATGAGATCGCGACCTGCGTACGCGCGCGCCAGTCGGATTGCACTCATGACCGCTTCGGTACCCGAAGACACGAAGCGCACCTGCTCCAGTCCCGGATAGGAGGCGACCAGTCGTTCCGCCAGCTCGACTTCCGCGGCACAGGGTGCGCCGAATGTGGTTCCGCCGCGGGCGGCCTCCGTGATCGCGGCCACGACGAGCGGATGAGCGTGACCGAGAATCAGCGCGCCCCAGGAAGCCACCAGGTCCAGGTAGGTCCGGCCGTCGGCATCGACCAGGTGCTGGCCTGCGCCGCGCTGCACGAACAACGGCGTGCCGCCGACCGCGCGAAACGCGCGTACCGGTGAATTCACGCCACCGGGGATGACCTGGCAGGCGCGCTCGTAGAGTTGCGCGGAACGGGGATGTTGGGGTTCAGACATGGTTACCTGTCGCTGTCACTTATTGTGCTCTTTGGGCGGCTCGGGCGTATCGGTACCGCGCCGCAGCCGCGCCTCGCGGAAGAAGGCATCGACCGCATCGCTGCTGGCATGGGCCGCGGCTGCCCGCAGACCGGCCAGCGGCAAGTGGGCAAGCCGGCGCGCGATGTTCGAGGCGAATCGCTGCAGCCGCTCGCGCTGATGATCGTCGAGATCGCGTAATTCGTCGGTGAGCGCGCGATCCGCCTCCTCGGCGGCGATCTGCTCGAACGTGTCACGCAGGTCGGCCAGGCGCCGCCCGATGGCCCGCGTCGCCAATTCCTCGCGCAGCCGTGCCAGGCGTTCGTCGATGGCGGCGCGCACCGGCGCGAGCCGCATGAGTTGCGCCAGTCGGCGCTCCTGCGCGGCCTGGATGAGTTCGTCCATCCCAACACGGGCAAGGCCGGCAACGCGCGTACCTTCCGGATCCGCGTTCGGCGGCACCCCGAAATCGACGAGCATCGGGTGTCGGGCGCCGGCCGCCTCGGCGATCTTCGACAGCGCCATCCCGTCCAGCACCGGCTCGTCACCGCCGGCAGCCAACACCAGGGCAGCCAGGGCGGGCGGGCGGTCGCGGAACTGGTCCAGCGACAGGGCGCTGCCACCGACGGTGGCGGCAAACTCTTCGGCCGGCTGCAGGGACCGGTTCACGATCAGGAGGGGAAAGCCGGCCGTCTGCAGCAGCGCGCCGCAGCGACGGGTCATGGGTGACACGCCCACCAGGGCCACCAGCGCGGGTTTGGATTCCAGATGCCGTGTCAGCCGATCCACGGCCAGATCGGCCAGGGACGGGGCGCGCACGTGCGATTCCAGCCGCCGCACCCGGTTGGCCATCCCGAGAGCTTCGCCGATCAGGCGGTCGAGGACGGGACCGCAGGTGTGAGCGCCGCGCGCCGTCTCCCAGGCCAGGCGGATCTGGGCGGCAATTTCCTGTTCGCCGGCCTGGGCGGAGTCGAGCCCGCAGGCGAGCAGCAACAGGTGCTCGACCGCCGCCTCGCCAGTCCAGGCGCGCAGGATGCGGTTGGCCTCGCCGGGCTGCGGCTCGCGGCCGATCAGGGCGCGGAACACGTCCTGGCGAGCATCCTCCGCCTCGGCGCCATCAGCCATGGCATACAGGACCTCGACGCGATTGCAGGTCCCGACATAGAAGACTTCGGAGACACCCAGGCTGGAACGCAGCACCGGCAGTCGTGCGGCCAGATCACCCTTGGGAACGGTGAAACGCGCCACGTCCTCGACACTCGCGTGCCGATAGGACAGACCCACGACGCCGATCTGGTGCATGGGCGAAGCAGACCACGGCCCCGCCCGGTGAGTGTCACCGAATGGTCATGGCCCGGCGCGCCTGCCGCCCGGGTGTGACGGATTCCTCGATTGAAAGCGGTCAGCGCCGGCCGGTCCTCAGCACGCTCATGAGCAGGATACCGGCCAGGAAACCCACTCCCAGTGCCCAGGCGCTGGCCCGGTAGGGCTGGGCCTCGACCCGCTCCTGCAAGTCATCGAACTGGTCCCGGGCCCACTTGCCCGCCTGCCGGGCGCGTGACCGCGCCGCCTGGGCGGCAGCGTCCCGCGCTGCGCGCAGATGCTCTTTCACCTGTTCGGCTTCGGTTCCTGCTCCACTCTCACCCTTGTTCGCGTTCATGGCCCGTCTCCAACTCGATACTCACCCACAAGTTAACGCCCGTGGGATTCGATGGTTCCGCAGTGCGCGCGGGGCCTTCAGGGACTCTGGAATACCGGCCCGCCGTTGTAGGTGAAGACCACCTTGCGCTCCTCGGGCAGGATCATGAGGCGGTGCGAGAGGAAGAAATCGCAGCCAATCAGCATTCCCGGCAGCCCCTCGGCCGGGTGTGAGATGTGGGATCCGGTCTCGGCCACCGTATCGCTGCGGAACAGGTCGGCGACGCGCACCCTGGCGCTGCGTACCGTTTCATCACCGATGGCGAACGTCGTCAGTGTGCCCGTCCGGGACGAGACTGCCTTGGGCCCGACACCGCTCATTTTTCCGGACTCCGCCGATGCCGCCGATGCCGCCGATGCCGCGGACGCGGCGGACGCGGCGGGGGTGGCGGTGGGGGCGGTGGGGGCGGTGGGGGCGGCGGCATTCTGGGCGGCCGCGAAGATGCCGGTATTCTGCGCCGCCGCGAGGACGCCAGCATTCTGCGCCGCCGCGGTGGTGATGACGGTCGTGCGCGTGCCGGTATCCAGTACCGCCTCCACGGGTTTGCCGTTCACGGACACGGTGAGGCGGACCTGCGGATTGTCGATCTGCGGACGCGCCAGCTCCGCCATCGAGTAGGTTCGGGACCAGTAGGCGAGCTCATCGAGCTGGCAGCCGGTGGGACGCAGCAGGCGGATCGCCCCTTGCGCCAGATCGAATTCGCTCACGACCTGCGAGAAGAAATCGTTGCCGAGCACGACGGCCGGATCTTCCGGCCGCAATTCGCGGGCTCGGTCCAGCACGGCCAGGCTGACATTGCTGGCGGAATACGATCCAACCTGCAGTTCCTTCACCGTCGTGCCCAGCACGGTGGCTTCCCCGCCGACGCCAAACACCTTCACCGAGCGCACGCTCGCCAGCGGCAGACCGAGTCGCCTGGCTGCGCTCTCCCAGACGAAGCTGACACTGGTGCCCGTGTCGATCAGCACCCTCACCGACTGACCGTTGATCTGGCCCGTGACGAGCGGTCTGTTCGCGGTGATGCTGACATGCAGTTCGCCGACCTGGACGAGTTGGCACTTCGCTCCCGCCACGGAGGCCATCAGCAGCAGGCCGAGTCCCGGAAATGCTCTTGCGTGAGTTCTCACGGCGGCTATCTGACGGCGGCTATCTGAGGGCTGCGGCGGCCGGGCGTGCCGGCGGCTGCAGCACGGAGCAGACCACGACGGTACCGCCTCCCACGCGTGGCCCCATCGACAGCTGCCCGTTGATGGCGCTGGAGCGGTATCGCATCGTGTTGGTTCCGAACCCGGAACCCCAGGCCTCCTCGTGCCGGATGCCCCTTCCGTCGTCGAGTATCTCGAGCAGCACTTCGTCCTTACGAACGGTGAGACGGATGTCGATCCTCGTGGCGCCGGCGTGCTTCAGCGCGTTCTGCACGGCTTCCTGCGCGATCCGGTAGAGGTGATTGCGCGATTCCAGAGGCAGGCGCATATCGGCCTCGATGTGCGTCTGCGAGGCCACCAGCGTGTCGGAGATGTTGCTCGATTTCGCGAGCAGGGTCAGGGCCGCGCCCAGGTCGCCCTGCGAACTCGTCAGTGGAGACAGGCCGTGCGCCATGGTGCGCGCACTGCGGATGCTGGCGGTGATGCGCTCGCCCAGCGCTTCGAGGTCCTTCAGGATGGGGAGGCGTTGCTCCTGTGCCTCAAGTGTCAGCTCGTTGGTCAGAAGGGAGGCGACGGTGAGCTCCTGCGCGAGGCCATCGTGCAACTCCTGGCCGAGTCGTCGCTGCTCGCCCACCACGGCGTTCATGAGCGCACTCTCCAGTGCCTTGCGCTCCGACACGTCGAATGCGAACACCAGCCACGCCGGACTGCCGCCATAGTCGATGAGTCGCGCGAAGACCTCGACGTCGATGAGTACGCCGTTGCGAGTCCGGTGGCGCATAGCGATGGGTTGCGCTGCCGCCGAATCGAGCAAGGCGGGCAGTGAGCGCGTCTCGTCGGATGACGATGCCAGGACGGCGACGGTTGAAGCCAGGAGCTCGCTGCGGCTGTAACCGTACTGCCGCTCGGCAGCGGCGTTGACGAGCAGGAAGCGAAGCGTCTCCTGATCGTAAACCCACAGAGGCTGCGGACAGGTCTCGAACACCTGCTCGTAGCGATGCTCCAGCCGCCGCTGCTCGGCGAGCAACCAGGTCAAAAGAAGCACCGCGCCGATCATTGCGCTCAGATGCGACCACAGCATCACGAGCCCGGGGACGATTTCGATGCTGCGGAACATCCCGACATCGAACGCGAAGCAGAACACGGCGGTGCCCGACAGAACCAGAGCAGCGGTCGCCGCGGGCACCAGCCCGAAGCGCAGGCAGGCCACGATGACCAGCACCGTTGCCGCCACCAATACCGGCTCGGGCGCAAACTCGTAGCCGGCCCATTCGGACGGTACGGCCATCATCAGCACGATCAGAGCCAGCAGCGCCACCAGGCTGACGAGGCTCGCCAGAGGCTGCGCCAGCATGCGGTCGAAGCTTTCCTTGCGCAGCGCCACGAGCAGCGGGCCGAGCAGCATCAGCCCGACGAAATCGTTCAGCCACCAGCGCAGCAGGTCAGCGAACGTCCATGGCGTGTTGTCCATGGGGTCGATGGGGTAGAAGACCGAGTACACGCCCACCCCGCACAGCGCCGGGAGCGCCATGCCGATCAGACCCGCTGTCACGAACAGAGGGATGTCACGGCTGCGCTCGAAACGCGTGTCGAACCGGTAACGCCGCAACAGCCAGACAGTCAGCATCACTCCGGCCGGCAGGCCCAGCGCCGCCAGCAGCGCGGGCACGGGTGCCCGCTTGTTGAGCACGTCGATGGCGACATCCGCCAGATATATCGGGATCCACTGGATGGTTCCCCAGCGAATGACCGCCGCCAGGGCGATACCGCTGCCCAGCAGCCAGATCGCCAGACGCCCACCCCAGTTGGGAGGCGCGATCGCGATGGCTCCGGTCGCCAGAATGGCGGCGAAGACCAGTACCGCACGTCCGAGGGTGTTGGGGGAAAGGGTCGTACCGGGCGGATCGCCCGAGACAGCGTCGGCTGACCCGTTCACCGGCATCGGGGCATCCCCCCGACATTCACCGGGGTGCCATCGCGCTGCCTGGCCCCTGAGGTCATCGCCCCGTGCTCGCGTTGAGCCCTTTTGTCGCCATACAGTACAGGTCCCGGCCCGCCCTGAGTAGTGGCAGACCTTGGGCCCGCGAAGACAGGGGCTCAGGGCAGCGGTGAAAGCCGGATAGACCGCCAAGGCAGGAAGGACCCGAAAGGCGGCTGAAGGAATCGGGATCGGGCTGTCGCACAGGACTCGCCTTGCTGCGGGAAGCGGGTTGCCGAAGGACGCGGATCGTTATGGGACGCGATTGTAGCGGCTCTAGTCGGACCTGGAAGCGGACGGACGTCCGAACAGGTATCCCTGCATCAGGTCCGCGCCCAGCCGGTTGATGACCGCCGCTTCCGCTTCGGTTTCGATACCTTCCACGATGAGCTGGATGTTCGTCGCCTTCGCGAAGCGCGACAGCATCTCCACGATGCGTTGCTTGCGCTCGTCGCGATCGATGTTGCGCACGATGCTCATGTCCACCTTGGCGAAGGAAGGCTGCAGTTCCGCGAGCACCGACAGCGAGTTGTAACCCGAGCCGAGGTCATCGACAGCGATCCGGAAGCCCGCGCCGGTGAGATACTCGGCGGCGGCGCGCCAGTTGAGGATCTGCAACACCTGACTGCGCTCGGTGATCTCCAGGATGATGCGGTGCGCCCACGGCGCCAGGCGTTCGAAACGCTGGCGCACCTTGTCTGCGTCGGCCAGTTCGCCCGGGTGCACGTTGATGAACAGGTTCACCTCGGTGGGCAGCGTCTGCAGCGCGCGCAGCGCGCAATCCACGACACGGTCGGCGAGCCGGTCGAGCATGTCATGCACTTCAGCCGCGGCGACGACCCGCATGGCGGTGTCCAGTGCCGGGTGAGTGCTGCGCAGGAGCGCTTCGTAGCCACGCACGATCAGGTCGCCGGCGCCGACGATGGGCTGGAGTGCCAGACTCAGGGCATCGGCGGACAGGCACTCCTCGAGTTGGCGGCGTTGCGCGTCGAAGGCATCGTGGCGCGCGCCGATGTACAACTCTTCAAGGCGGCCTCGGGCGGCAATCGCTTCGTCGAGTGCATTGACGATGACTTGACGCTGGAAGGGCTTCTGGATCACGCGCATGACCTCGCCCTTGTTGATTGCGTCCATCACGACGGGCAGGTCGAGTGTTCCTGACATCAACAGTCGCACACAGCGCGGTTGGATCTCACGCAGCCGCGTCAGCAACTCCAGGCCGTTCGGGGGCGGCATCTGGTAATCGACGACCGCCGCGTCATAGCTGTCCTTGGTGGCCTTTTGCAGGGCATCACTGCCGCTTTCGGCCACCTCGACCTGGTGCCCGCAACGAATCAGCACCGTGCGTAACACGTTGCGGAGACCGGGGTCGTCGTCGACGACCAGGATGCGTGGCATGCCCTGACCTTGCTTGTAGTTGTATTCAGGCCATGATGCGCCGCGCTTTGCCGGCGGCACAAGACGCACTTTCCTCAGTCAAGGACCGGCAAAACAGGTGAAGCCCTGCTTGTGCCGGCGGGTACGGGTCCTGGCTGCCGCTGCGAGGCGCCCCCCGGTCCGGCCATCCTGCCCGGCCGTGTGCCGCGCCGGCCGATCGAACCGCAGTTGCAGAGTCGCGCCTGTTCGCAGGGGTGTGCCCCCGCAGCATACGCTTCAATTCTGATAGTGGAATTCGCCATATCTGACGGGTATAAACCGAATGAGGCTTGAACTCGTCGTATAGGGCGATTCATCCGGATGAACCGCATCCCGGACTGCGCCGGCCCGCCCCCGGGCGAGGGAACGCACTGGCGGGGAGGCGCCAGATTATGATGCCCTGTCCGGTTGCGTGACGAGTGTTAGAACAACTGCGGCAATGGTTGCCGCGAGGCGCACAAGCTGTGCACCTGTCCGCCAACCGCATCGGGCTGGTCATTTCCTCCATTCTCGTGGCGGCGGCCGCCCACGCGACGGACAGCGCGGCCGATTCCGCCGGAACGCTCGAGGAGATCATCGTCACGGCGCAGAAGCGCACCGAGAATCTCCAGCAGGTGCCCGCGAGTGTCATGGCGCTCGACACTCTCCAGATACAGCAACTGCACATCAGCGATTTCGACGACTACACGAAGTTTCTCCCCAGCCTCTCCAGCCCCAACGGCGCTCCCGGCCAGGACCAGCTGTACATTCGCGGTCTCACGAACGGCACGGACGGTCTGCGCGTCG
>Ga0335083_10008818_pt1 | contig 12289 bp, 14 predicted proteins | sample Lox_Sample_42_FD_206716 | JGI IMG/M metagenome (GOLD analysis project Ga0335083, IMG submission 206716) | Soil microbial communities from Loxahatchee National Wildlife Refuge, Florida, United States - Lox_Sample_4.2 | ecosystem: Environmental > Terrestrial > Soil > Wetlands | place: USA... | reverse complement strand
AGCGCCTTCGTCAGTCCGATCACGGCGTGCTTGGCCGCGACATAGGCGCTGACATAGCGGAAGCCCACAAGGCCGGCCGTGCTGGCAACATTGACGATGCGGCCCCACTTGGCCTGTTTCATCCCGGGCAGCGTGGCGCGGATGCAGTGGACGGCACCCATCAGGTTCAGATCGAGCGCGGTCTGCCACGAATCCGGTGTCGTTTTCTCGAATGGCGCCGACGTAACGCCCCCGGCATTGTTGATCAGCACCTGGATCGGACCGCATTTCGCTGCGGCGGAGGCAATCGCCGATTCGACGGCCCTCGCATCGGTCACATCCACGGTTTCGGTGTGCGCGCCGGGCAAACCCGAAGCCGCCGCGGCAAGCCGCTCGGCGTTGCGGCCGGCGATCGTCACGCGGGCGCCGCCGCGCGCGAGAGCCGTGGCGATCGCAAGCCCGATGCCGCTGCCGCCGCCGGTGATAAAGGCGTGCCTGCTCACCTGTTCACACTATCTTCTCTGCCTCACGAAAAGTAGTCTAGGTTGCGCAGCAACAGCAACGCTTGCCCCGACGACAGATGAATCCCGAATCACACGCACCGAAGCATTTCCTGTGGTCGTTTGCGGACGCCATCGGCACGATCACCCTGAACCGGCCGGAGCGGAAAAACCCGCTGACCTTCGAATCCTATGCGGAATTGCGCGACACGTTTCGCGCGCTGGTCTACGCGCCGAATGTGAAGGCTGTGGTGGTGCGCGGCGCCGGCGGCAATTTCTGCTCCGGCGGCGATGTGCACGACATCATCCGCCCGCTGCTGGACATGGACACGACCGGCCTTCTCGCCTTCACGCGGATGACGGGCGATCTGGTGAAGGCGATGCGCGGTTGCCCGCAGCCGGTCATCGCGGTGGTGAGCGGCGTCTGTGCCGGCGCCGGCGCGATCATCGCCATGGCATCGGACATCCGCATTGCGGCGACCGACGCCAAGACGGCCTTCCTGTTCAACCGCGTGGGGCTCGCGGGATGCGACATGGGCGCATGTGCGATCCTGCCGCGCATCATCGGTCAGGGCCGTGCATCCGAACTCTTGTTCTATGGCCGCAGCATGAGTGCCGACGAAGGCGAACGTTGGGGCTTCTTCAACAAGGTTGTCGCGGCCGAACAGCTGGACGCGGAAGCGCGGGATTGGGCCGCGAGGCTCGCCAGCGGTCCTTCTTTTGCCAACGGCATGACCAAGAACCAGCTCCATCAGGAATGGGATATGAGCCTGGATGCGGCCATCGAAGCCGAAGCGCAGGCTCAGGCGCTGTGCATGCAGACGCAGGATTTTCGGCGCGCCTATGAGGCGTTCGTCGCCAAGCAAAAGCCTGTCTTCGAAGGCAATTGAGGAACAACCATGCGCGTGTTGCAGCCGGAAAACTGGGTTCGTCCCCGCGGGTATGCCAACGGCATCGAGGCGGAAGGCAAGGTCATCTTCGTCGCCGGCCAGATCGGCTGGAACGAGAAGGGCGAGTTCAAGGAGCACACGCTGGCGGGCCAGTTCCGTCAGGCTCTGAGCAACGCCCTCACCGTGCTGAAGGAAGCCTCAGCCGGACCGGAACACATCGCGCGCATGACGATCTTCGTGACCAGCCGCGAGGAATATGTCGCGGCGCGGCCGGATCTCGGCACGGCGTGGAAAGAGCTGATGGGCCGCAACTTCCCCGCCATGGCGGTCATCATCGTCACGGGATTTATCGAGCCGGAAGCCAAGGTCGAGATCGAAACCACGGCGGTGGTTCCGCGCTGATGCCTGCCGGACTTTCAAGATGAAGATCGCGATCGTCGGTGGCGGACCCGGCGGACTGTATCTCGCGCTGCTCACCAAGAAGGCGCGGCCAAACTGGCACATCGAAGTTCACGAGCAGAACCGCGCCGACGACACGTTCGGGTTCGGCGTGGTTTTCTCCGAAGAGACGCTGCAGGAGTTTCTCGGCCGCGATGCGGAGTCGTTCGCCGCGATCCGCGACACCTTCGCCTATTGGGACGACATCGTCATACGCTATCGCGGATCGGAAACCCGCTGCGGCGGCAACGGATTCGCCGGATGCTCGCGCATCGCGCTGCTCAACATCCTGCAGAGACGCTGCGCCGATCTGGGCGTGGCACTCCATTTCGAAAGCCCAATCGCCGTCCTCTCGCGTTTCAACGGTTACGACGTGGTCGTCGCAGCGGACGGCATCAACAGCCGCATCCGCGACATGTTCAAGGACCATTTCAGGCCGGTGCTGCAGCACAAGGCGAACAAGTTCACCTGGCTCGGCTCCACGCGGCCGCTCGATGCCTTCACCTTCTTCTTCAAGCAGACGGAATATGGCCTCATCTGCGCCCATACCTATCAATACGAGAAAGGCCATTCGACCTGGGTGATCGAGATGAGCCCGGCCGCGTGGGCCGGGCTTGGATTCGATTCGCTGGACGAGCGCGAAAGTGCCGACCGTCTCGAACAGATTTTTGCCGAGGAACTCGAAGGTCACAGACTGATCACCAATCGCTCGCTGTGGCGCAACTTCCCACGCATTTTCTGCGAGCGCTGGTGGCACAGGAACATCGTGCTGCTGGGCGATGCGAAGGCGACGGCGCATTTTTCCATCGGCTCCGGCACGAAGCTCGCCATGGAATCCGCGATTGCCCTGTCGGACGCGCTGATCGCGCATGGCGAGTCGTCGGTGGAGGACGCGTTCCGCGCCTACGACAAGGCCCGCCGCACCGAAGTGCAGATCACCCAGCACAATGCCGATGTGAGCCTTTCCTGGTTCGAGCACATGGAACGCTCGAACGACATGAAGCCGATGCAGTTCGCCATGGTGGTGATGTGCCGCGCCAAGAGCATCACGTGGGACAATCTGCTGATGCGCGACGAATCCTTCGTGCGCGCCTTCGAGGACGAATGGTACGAAACCTATTTCGCGGAAACCGGATTCGATTGCAGGAAGACGCGGCCGACGCCGATGTTCACGCCGATCGCCTTGCGCGACATGGTACTCGCCAACCGCGTGGTCGTCTCGCCCATGGCGCAATATTCCGCGGTCGACGGCGTGCCAAACGACTGGCACTACACGCATTACACGTCGCGCGCGATGGGCGGCGCCGGCCTGCTCTACGTCGAAATGACCTGCCCGGCACCGGATGCACGCATCTCCGTCGGCTGCACGGGCTTGTGGAACGACAAGCAGGAACACGCCTGGAAGCGGATCGTCGATTTCACGCACACTTACACGGACACGAAGATCTGCATGCAGCTGGGGCATGCCGGCCGCAAAGGATCGACGCAGCTGGGGTGGGAAATGCCCGACCACCCGCTGCCCGACTCCGACGGCAACTGGCCCGTCTATTCGGCGTCGCCCATTCCCTACCTGGCAGACATCAGCCCGACACCGGCCGAGCTCGATCGCGCCGGGATGAATCGCATCAAGGCCGAGTTCGTCCAAGCCACGGCGCGCGCGAACCGCGCCGGTTTCGACATGCTGGAACTCCACTGCGCGCACGGCTACCTGTTCGCGAGCTTCCTGTCGCCGCTGACCAACCGCCGCACGGATGAATATGGCGGCTCCATCGAAAACCGCATGCGCTATCCGCTGGAGGTGTTCGGGGCGATGCGCGCAGCATGGCCGGCGGAGAAGCCGATGTCGGTGCGTATTTCGGCGAGCGACTGGTTTCCCGGCGGCATCAGCGAAGACGACGTGCTGGCGATGGTGGGGATGTTCGAACAGGCCGGCTGCGATCTCATCAGCACGTCGTCGGGCCAGACCGTGCCGGAGCAGAAGCCCGTCTACGGCCGCATGTATCAGGTGGAATTCGCCGAGGCGATCCGCAACGTGGCGCGCATCAAGACGATGGCGGTGGGCGCCATCACGGAGGCGGCGCAGATCAACACCATCATCGCCTGCCGCCGCGCCGATCTGGTGGCGCTGGCGCGGCCGCACCTCGTGAACCCCTATTTCGTGCATCAGGCGGCGGCGTGGTACGGCGTTCGCTCCCATCGCGTGCCGGAACAGTATCTCTCCGGCATGGCGCAGGCGGTGCGCGAAGCCGAGCGCACACGTCAGAAGCAGTTGGACTTGCAACGTCGCGCCTGGTCCAGCCACCTGACGAAACGGTCAGAGTGACGTCTCACACTTCATACCCTCCCCTTGAGGGAGGGTCGAAAAATCTGAAGCGCAGCGGAAGATTTTTCGGGGAGGGGTGATCTCGACCAATACCCCTCCCCGAAATTTGCTTCGCGATGCTCGCAAATTTCGACCCTCCCTCAAGGGGAGGGTGCGAAGGTTTTAGTCCTCGTCTGCTGGCTTCTCGGAAGCGCCGTCGCCTTCGTCTGTTTCGCGGCCGGCGATGACGTAGTTGCCCTTCAGCCAGCGGCCGAGATCGATATCGGCACAGCGCTTCGAGCAGAACGGGCGATGCTCAGGGGATTGCGGCTTGCCGCAGCGGGCGCACTTTCGAGGCTCAGGCGACGGCGACATCGAATCCTTCGCTGGCAAACTCGCCCCGCTCCTGGAAGCGAACGCGCGGCGCGCCGCGGCGTGCCAGGCCGGTGCGAATTTCGTCTTCGTGCGCCAGGAACCAGCGCATCACGTCGGGCGTCGTGCGAACCACCACCGCCTTGCCGGGCGTGGCCGCCGCTTCCTGCTCGACGCGGCGGATGATTTCCAGGCCGATGCTTTCCACCGTGCGCCTGCGGCCTGTTCCCTCGCAAGCCGAACAGTGATCGGTCCACAGCTTGACCAGCGGATCGCGGATGCGCTTGCGCGTGATCTCGACCAGGCCGAATTCCGACATGCCGGAAATCTGCGTCGGCGTGCAGTCCGTCGAGAGGCTCACATTGAGGGCATCCAGCACTTTCTGGATATTCTCCGGTTCGTTGAGATGAATGAAATCGACGACCACAAGTCCGCCCACGCCGCGCAGCCGAAGCTGGCGGCCAATTTCGTGCGAGGCTTCCAGGTTCACTTTCAGGCTCGTCTCTTCAAGACCGGTGGATTCGGTGAAGCGGCCCGAATTCACATCGATGGCCGTGAGCGCCTCGGTGCCTTCAACCGTGATCCACCCGCCGGACGGCAACGGCACGCGCGGCCGCGAAAGGCTCTCGATCTCGTCCTCGAGATCGTACATGTCGAAGAGCATGCCCGGCCCGGTAAACAGTTCGAGCTTGGCCTCCGTCTCCGGCATGGCGCGGCGGCAATAGGCGCGCGCGGCTTCGAGTGCCTGCCGGTCGTCAATCACCACGCGGGCCGTGCGGGCGTCCACTTCGTCGCGCATGGTGCGCTCGATGGGATCGAGATCCTGGTACAGCGTGGATGGCACGCGCGCATTCCTGCGGCGCTCCATCACCGGCTGCCACGTTTGGGCCAAGCGCTCGGCGTCTTCGCGGAGGTCCGCCAGCGGCGCGCCGATTGCAGCACTGCGGACAATGTAGCCTGCTCCCTCGGCGAGCTTCCCGCCTTCCGCAAGCATCGTCTCGCAAATGCCCGTCAGCCTCGCACGCTCGGCTTCGTCCGTGATGCGCCGCGACAGCGCGATGCCGGACTGGTTCGGCACCAGCACCAGCAGCCGGCCCGGAATGGTCACGTTCGCCGAAAGCCGCGCGCCCTTCTCGCCGATCGGATCCTTGATCACCTGCACGATGATCTCTTCGCCTTCGCGCACGCAGTCGCCGATCTTGGGCGCCCGGTCGTCATCGAAGCCGAGCAGCCCGGCGAGGCAGCGCGCCTCGCGCGCACCGAGAAAGCCGGCGCGATCATTGCCGATGTCGACGAACGCCGCCTGCATGCCGGGAAGCACGCGTTGCACGCGGCCGAGGATGATATTGCCGATCAGGCTGTGGCCGCTGCGCTCGCCGCCGCGACGGCGCAATTCGCCGTCGTCATTGCCGATCAGCCGTTCGAGAAACAGTTCGTAGAGACGCCCATCCTCCACGATCGCGACGCGAATCTCCGCCGCGCCGGCGTTGACCAGAACTTCCTTCGCCATGTGTCACTGCAATGCTTGTTCGGGAAGAAGCCTATCACGAAATCGGATAACCGGCGCCGCGAAGTAGATTTCTTGTCTGATAAAGTGTCAGTCCGACTACGCTGGAATAGGAACCGTTGATCTGACGGACGAATGCGTCCGCCCTCCCCTGGATGGCATACCCGCCGGCCTTGCCGAGGCCCTCTCCACACGAAACGTAGGATTCGATTGCTTCCGCGGTGAGCCGATCGAACACCACGCGTGTTGTCGCGATGCGATAAGTGACGCTGGCGTCAGGCTTTGAGACCGCAACGGCAGTCATCACCTGATGTGCACGGCCGCTGAGCAGCGACAGGCAGCCGCGCACGGAGTCGTCGGTGTCGGCTTTCGGCAGAATGCGCCGGCCAAGGGCGACAACCGTGTCGGCGGCAAGAATGATTGCCGGCTTACCCGTCCACGCTTCGCGCACGCGCGCCGCCTTCGCCAGCGCCAGCCGTTTGGCGTGGTCGCGCGGCGACTCGTTCTTCAGGACGCGCTCATCGACATGCGCAGGAACGACAGCATCGGGCACGACGCCGATCTGCGCGAGCAACGCCAAGCGCCTCGGACTCTCGCTTGCGAGAACCAGAAGCGGGCGCGGACTATTTGAAGCGATAGGTGATCCGCCCCTTGGTGAGATCATAGGGCGTCATTTCCACAAGGACCTTGTCGCCGGTCAGAACGCGGATCCGGTTCTTCCGCATCTTCCCTGCCGTGTGCGCAATGATTTCGTGGCCGTTTTCGAGCTTTACGCGAAACGTGGCGTTCGGCAGCAATTCGCTGACGGTGCCGGGAAATTCAAGCAGTTCTTCTTTGGCCAAACGGTCCTCATTGGGCGGAAACGGGCTGGAGAATGCACTGAAACCCGCGAAAAGCAAGGGGAGCGGCTATCCGGGCACCGATAAAGCTTTGTACGGCGCACGGCTTCTTCTTAGCTTGGGGTCGCTTTGGCATTGGGAGCACTATCACACGTCGATTCAGGGGAGCAACCGATGAAAAAACCGGTCAGCAAGTTCGCGTTGGCGCTTTGGGTCTTGGCCGCTATGTACACTGCCCTTCAAATTGGCCTGTGGTTCTATTTCAGGCACATGGACCGGGAACTGATAGAATTGCAGGCGGCGCTGGTACGTAGTGGACAACCAGCGGAACGGCTCCCAGATTTTTCACGGTTCTTGAGCACCCCACCCAATTTCGTTCTGGAGATCGCCGTTCTCGCCTCCCTTGGAATGCTCATTGAGATTGGGGACAAGATTCGATGGCTGCTGGAGCGGAGACCGGATTAGGATTCAAACTTTACCAGTGCGGCTATCCCTTCAGGTGAAGCACGCAGATCAGCGTGAAAAGGCGGCGGGCCGTGTCGCGGTCCACCTCGATCTTTCCCTTCAGCCGGTCTTTCAGCAGGCCCGAACCTTCATTGTGGATCGCGCGGCGCGCCATATCGAGGGCCTCGATCTGCGACAGCGGCGCGTTGCGGATGGCGCCGAAATATTTCTCGCAGATGACGAAGTAATCCTTCACCACGCGGCGGAACGGCGTCAGCGACAGCATGACCTTGCGATGCGCGGACTCGTCTTCCAGGCGCACATCGAAGACGAGCCGGCTTTCCGAAATCGACAACACAAGCTTGTAGGGCCCGCCCTCCGAGCCATCGGGCCGAAAATCGTTGCCCTCCAGCAGATCGTAGATGGCGATCTCGCGTTCCTGCTCGATCTCGCGCGTGCGGCGAACAACCGTCTTCTCGTCCAGTTCAACCGCGACGATGCGGAAGGGAGAGGCTTCGCTCATGAGCGGCGCTGGCCGAGGCGCACAGCGATGGACCGCGCATGCGCACCAAGGCCTTCCGCATCCGCAAGCGTGATCGCATCGGGACCGAGCGCATCGACAGCCTTGTCGCTGCACGAAAGCAGTGTGGTGCGCTTCAGGAAATCGAGCACGGACAGACCGGAGGAGAATCGCGCCGTGCGCGAGGTCGGCAGCACATGGTTGGGACCGCCGATATAATCGCCGATGGCTTCCGGCGTGCGATGGCCCAGAAAAATCGCGCCGGCATGCTTCACCCGCTTCAGCAGGATTTCCGGATTCTCCGTGGCGATCTCGAGATGCTCGGGCGCGATGCGGTCCACCAGCGTCGCCGCGTCCTCGATGCGGTTCACCACGATGATCGCGCCATTGTCTCGCCAGCTTGCCCCCGCGATGTCGCGGCGGGGAAACGTGCCCAGCGCCGCGTCTACGGCCTTCTCCACGCGCGCGGCCAGACCAGAATCGTCCGTGATGAGGATCGATTGCGAGGACGTGTCGTGCTCGGCCTGGCTCAACAGATCCGCGGCAATCCATTGGGGGTTGGCGGAGGAATCCGCGACCACCAGAATTTCCGATGGGCCGGCAATGGAATCGATCCCGGCCTGGCCGAACACTTCGCGCTTGGCGGCGGCGACATACGCATTGCCCGGCCCGACGATCTTGTCGACCGGCGCGATCGATTCCGTACCATAGGCAAGAGCCGCAATCGCCTGCGCGCCGCCGATGCGATAGATCTCGGACACCCCGGCGAGCTTCGCGGCGGCAAGCACCAGCGGATTGATCCGGCCATCGCGGGCCGGCGTCACCATCGCGATGCGCGCAACGCCGGCCACCTTCGCCGGAACGGCATTCATCAGCACGGAACTGGGATAGCTTGCCGTCCCACCCGGCACATAAAGGCCAACACTGTCGAGTGGTGTCCAGCGCCAGCCCAGCTGCACGCCGGACTCGTCGGTGAGGAATTCGTCCTTGGGCAGCTGGCGGCGATGATAGGCCTCGATCCGCCGGCCTGCGTGTTTCAGCGCCGCGATGGCTTCCGCAGAGCAGGATTGCTCGGCCTGGGCGATTTCATCCTCGCCCACGCGCAAACCAATGGCGGAAAGATCGCAATGGTCGAACTGGGCGGCCAGCGCGATCAGCGCCGCATCGCCGCGGGCGCGAACATCGGCGATAATATCGCGCGCTTTCTGCGCGACCTCTATATCCGCAGCCGCACGTGGCGCATGGACCAGCGCATCGAAAGCCGCAGCGAAATCCGGCGCCCGCGCGTCGAGCCGTCTGGCCACGTCACTTCCCTGTCTCGTGGGCCGGACGCCCTCGCGCGGCCCATTCGCCGCTGACGTCCGACAATGTGGCGTCGATGCACTCGACCTCGAGGCGGATTTCACCGCCGCCGCTGAACACAAGATCGACCGAGCCGCTCGGATCGTCGGCTCCGCGCGGCGTAAAGCGGATCGCCAGTAACGACAGCACTGCCTTGGGATCGCCCTTGCGGATGCCGTGCGACTTCACGGACAGCACGCTGTCGAAGTGAAGGCCGGCACGCACGCGCAGGGCTTCGCGCGGTTTTTCGTGTTCCCACTTGAAGCGGTTGAACAGGGCCGCAAAGCGGCGCGCCTTCGGCAACCAGACGAGGTCGTTCACATGCGCGACCGCATCCTGCAGGCGGGCGGAGACAATCTCGAGATCCTCCGCATCCTCCGCCACGAGCGTTGGACCTGAACTCATTCCTTGACTCGCTCGATCTCCGCGCCAACCGCCGAAAGCTTCTCTTCCAGACGCTCGAAGCCGCGATCGAGGTGGTAGACGCGATTGACGATGGTCTCCCCTTCGGCAGCGAGGCCTGCCAGAACCAGGCTGACGCTGGCCCGCAGATCGGTCGCCATCACCTGTGCGCCCTTGAGCTTCGAAACACCCTGCACGACCGCAGTGTCGCCATGCGTTTCGATGCGCGCGCCCATGCGCAGCAATTCGGGCACATGCATGAAGCGGTTCTCGAAGATCGATTCCTTGATGCGCGCCGTGCCGTGCGCCGTGGACATCACGGCCATGAATTGCGCCTGAAGGTCGGTCGGAAAGCCGGGGAAAGGTTCGGTCGAAACGTCGGCTGCGATCGGTTGCGAACCGTTCCGGTGCACGGCGATCCCATCGGCCCGCGGAGTCACGGTCGTTCCCGCGCGCTCGAGCAGCGGAACGAGCGCCCCGATCAATTCATGCGACGTGCCGGTGAGGAAGATGTCGCCGCCGCAGATCGCCGCGGCCATGGCATAGGTGCCCGTCTCGATGCGGTCGGGCAGCACGCTGTGGGTGGCGCCATGCAGCGAGGGCACGCCCTCAACGACGACGCGCGACGTGCCGAGGCCGGAAATGCGCGCGCCCATGGCGATCAGGCACATGCCGAGATCGACGATCTCCGGCTCACGCGCCGCATTGAGGATGACCGTTTCGCCCTTCGCGAGGCTCGCCGCCATCAGCGCGTTTTCCGTGGCGCCGACCGACACGAACGGGAATTCGATCTTGCCGCCGCGCAAGCCGACCGGAGCGCGGACCACGACATAGCCTTCGCTCAACTCGATGGCAGCACCCAAGGCCGCCATGGCGCGAAGATGCAAATCGACTGGGCGTGCTCCGATCGCGCAGCCGCCGGGCAGGGACACGCGCGCCTCGCCGAAACGCGCCAGCAGCGGGCCCAGCACGAGGAAGCTCGCCCGCATCTTGCGGACGATATCGTATTCCGCGGTCGTGCTCGTCACGCCGGCGGCCGACAGGCGCCACATTCCGCCTTCACCCAGGCGCCGCGATGGCGTCACCTCGGTGTCGACGCCGAGCCAGCGCAGCAGATCGCCCATGAAGGTGACATCGGCCAGCGAGGGAACGTTGGTGAGCGTCAAAGGCTGGTCGGTCAAAAGGCACGCCGCCATCAGCGGCAGCGCTGCGTTCTTGGCGCCGCTGATGGGAATTGTGCCGGACAAGGGGCCATTACCCCGGATGCGAATACGGTCCATATCCCCTCTGGGAGTTGTTGCCTGCTTCTAACGCGCCGGCCCGCGCGAAGTCACGATTTTCGCCGATAGTGTTAGCGCCCCTTTGCGGCTTCCTGAGGGCCATCCGAGGGCGCTGCGGAGCGCCCCGCTCGATTATCTGACTGCTTGGCATCCGCGAGCGCCCGCGTTCGGGCTTTTCGCCGTTTGAGGTTGGCCTTCAGTGCGGCGGCTAGCCGCTCCTTCTGCTCTGCACTGGCCATTCCGGATGCCCTTTTCCTTGCTGTGACCCTGGGCTATAGGCACCCCCGGCCGGAGTTTTCGCCCCGGATGCCGGAGTAGCGTAGTGGTAGCGCAACCCCTTGGTAAGGGGTAGGTCGTGAGTTCGATTCTCACCTCCGGCACCAGGCTTCGCACGCGACAGCGTGAGAAGCCTGCCCGGCGTAGCCCGAATGGGCGAAGCCTGGGCTGTATCCGCGAGCTACGCCTGGCAAGCCAGCGGGAGCGCAAGCTTGTGATTTGTGTTCGGAACCCGCGGGTCACACGGCCCGTTGTTCGTCAGCAGAGGGAGCGCCCATGCCTGCCGCGAAACGGAAACCAAGCGCCAAGCCCAGCAGCCGCAAGATTGACGAGGAAGTCGAGGAGAGCTTCCCGGCCAGCGATCCGCCGGCCTTCGTGGGCGGCAAGCGCCTGATCGGTGCGCCGAAGCATCGCGAAACGCCGACGCCCGATGCCTGCAAGCCGCGTCAGGTCAAAAAGAAGAAGTGATCCCGGCCTTACGGCCACCATCCGCCGCACTTTGCGTTATTGCGATGCTCCTCACGAGGCATTTGCAATGACGACCGTCGATATTCTCGTGCTTCAGCCGCTGGTCGCGCTGGTGTTCGGAATCCTGATCCTGTTCCTGCCGCGGCTGCTCAACTACCTGGTCGCGATCTACCTGATCTTCATCGGCGTGGTGGGACTGTGGCCGCACGTCTTCGGCACGCACATCCTGCACTGAGAGATTGCTCTACTCCGCGGCCTTGAGCGGCGCCGCCTTGGCGGCGGCCATTCGTTCTTCCGCGATGCGGTCGGCGATCGCATTGGTGCTGCGGTTCTCCGCATCGGCGCGGCGGAAGATCTGCGCCAGCGTGTCGCCGATGGCGATCACGCGCCTCTCGATCTGGTCGTCTGGCCAGTCGAAAATCTGCCCGGCAACGCGGATGATGCCGCCGCCGTTGATCACATAGTCCGGCGCGTAGAGGATGCCGCGCTGCTTGAGCGCCGCGCCATGCTCGTCGCGCGCCAGCTGATTGTTGGCGCCGCCGGCCACGATCTTCGCACGGAGTCCGGAAATCGTGTCATCATTGATCACCGAACCGAGCGCATTGGGCGACAGCACATCGCAGTCCGCCATGACGACGGCCTCCGGGTCGAGCGCCTTGGCGCCGAATGCATCCACCACGCGCTTCACCGCGTCCGCATTCACGTCGGCGACGATCAGCTTTGCGCCCTCC
>Ga0335083_10008817_pt1 | contig 12289 bp, 7 predicted proteins | sample Lox_Sample_42_FD_206716 | JGI IMG/M metagenome (GOLD analysis project Ga0335083, IMG submission 206716) | Soil microbial communities from Loxahatchee National Wildlife Refuge, Florida, United States - Lox_Sample_4.2 | ecosystem: Environmental > Terrestrial > Soil > Wetlands | place: USA: Florida... | reverse complement strand
CGAGTTGCCGCCAGCGTGCGAAGCCAGCGGTAAGGCCTGGTCGACGGATGCCTGGATTCACGCATTCTTTGCCGCGCCGGACGAGGTGGCGCAGGCGTTGAGCCGCTCGGAAGATTTGCGTCGATTTTTCCACGAGCATCCCGGCGCGGACGAGGCCTTTGCGGTGCTGGGCATGGCGATGGAGGAGCGCCGCACGCTGGGCGCGCAGCAGCATGGCGAGATGGTGCGCACGGACGCAGTGCGCGCGACCCTCAGCTTCAGCGACTACCAGGTGCGCATGTGCGGGCTCACCGAAACGGAGCTGCGGCGCGAAATCGAGCTGCGCATGCTGGAGCAACTCGCCCTGGAGGGCATATCGCGCATGGCGGGCTCTGCCGCGCGGCGCGACGCGCTCGAGCAGGAACGCGCGCTCCTGAAGACCCGGCTGCAACTGCTCGAACGGCAGGGTGTTGGCCTTGGCGAGGTGGTGGGCGGCGAGGCGACGGTCGACGCCGCGGGACGGGAGAGGCTGAAGGCGCAGATCGCGGAAAACGCACGGCATCTCGCGAAGCTGGGCATGCGCAGCGAAGCGCTGCAACAGGAACTCGAGCAGATCGGCGAGGTGCTGGACAATCCCGCTGCGCACATGGACGTGACGGTGCGGCATGTGCGGCTCGATGCGATGAACGTGATCGTCGATGACAGTTCGCCGACACCGGCGCATACGATCGATTTGCGCGTGGCGCGCATTCCGGCACTTTCCGGCCGCTTGCGGGCCTTCGCGCTCGTGCGGTTTGCGCGCCGCGATTTGCTGCCTGTGCCGAGCGTGCTGGATCAGGCGAGCCGCCCGCTCATCTGACGCTCGCACGAGACGGGTAACGCATGCGCGGCCCACGCGCTGCGTCGCTTCGATGGCGGCGGCCGCGCAGCCGGCATGGCATGGCGCGGTCGACGAGACTTGCATCACGACGGATACGGCAAATGAATCTCGGTTGGCACAAGGCTTGGCTTCGCGGCGTCGATTCGCATGACGGGGCCGCTGCACTGCACGCATGGGCGCACGCCCGTTGGGTTTTGCTTGCGGGCTGCCTCATCGCGATTCCTGCCTTCTATCTCGAGTTGCTCGCAACAACGAGCACGATGCTGCTCACCGCGAGAGCGCTATACGGCGGCATGGCCGTGGCCTGCGCGGGTGCCGTTGCGCACACCGCCTGGGCGAGCCGAAAACCCGCGCGCTACCTGGACCGCAATGCGTACGACGTGGCGATCGCTTGTGGCGCGCTGGTCAGCATGTTGGGCGGCGGGAATCCCTGGTCTTCGCTCGAATGGGTGCTCAGACTCGCGTTCATGGGGATGATCGCCCTGCGAATCGTCGTTGCGCTGCGTGCGTATTTCGAGCAAAACCGGCTCGTCGTGCTGCCGCTCGCGGGTGTGGTCATCCTGCTGCTCGGCGGCGCGGGGTTCTACGCACTGGAGCCGAGAGTGCACAGCTACGCCGATGGGCTCTGGCTCGCATTCGAAAGCAGCGCCACGGTCGGCTATGGCGACTTCGCGCCGACGACGCCCGCTTCGCGCATTTTCGCGGTGTTCGTCGTGCTGCTCGGCTACGGCATGCTTTCACTGGTGTTTGCCGGCCTCGCCGCATGGTTCATCGGCAAGGAAGAACGGCGGCTCAGCCGCGAGATGCATCGGGACATCAAGGCGCTGCACGCGGAAATCGCCTCGCTGCATCACGAGCTCGAAGGGCTGCGCGATGCGCTGGGGGCGAGGCACGGGGCTGCGCAGAGCGCCGGCGCCACGGCTCAGCCGATCAGGCCGCGTTGAGCGCGCGACGCGACGCGTGACGGGCGATGGCTACGCTCCCCGTTCGAACGGAGCGCGAAGCCATCGCCACGCAGGCGTGCTTTACTGGGCCACCCAGCCGCCGTCGACCTTGATCTCGGCGCCGCGCATTTCGCTTGCCGCCTGCGAGCACAGAAACACCGCCACGCCGCCAATCTGCTCGACGCTCGCGAACCGCGCGGACGGCTGCTTTTCGCCGAGCAGCCGCTCGGTCGCGGCTTCATTGGAGATCGATTCCCGCCGCGCCAGATCGTCGATCTGCGCCTGAACGAGCGGCGTCAGCACCCAGCCCGGGCAGATGGCGTTGACGGTCACGCCGCTGCGCGCGGTTTCCAGTGCGGCCACCTTCGTGAGTCCGATCACGCCGTGCTTCGCGGCCACGTAGGCGGACTTGCCGACCGAGCCGATCAGGCCGTGAACCGAAGCGATGTTGATCACGCGCCCCCAGCCCGCCTCGCGCATGATGGGCAGCGCGAAGCGCATGGCGTGAAACGTCGCGCTCAGATTGACCGCGATGATCTGGTCCCAGCGATCCGGCGGAAAGCGCTCGATGCTTTCCACGTGCTGGATTCCCGCGTTGTTCACGAGAATGTCGAGGCCGCCGAAGCGCTGGACCGCGCAGGCGGTCATGGCCTCGATCTCGTCCGGGCGGCTCATGTCCGCGCCGTGATGGACGGCTTGCACGCCGAGGGCTTCGATTTGCGCAAGTGCGGCCTGCGCGTCGCCGAAGCCGTTGAGCACGAGGTTCGCGCCGGCTTGCGCCAGCGCCGTCGCGATGCCGAGGCCGATGCCGCTGGTCGAGCCGGTGACCACGGCGGTTTTTCCCGCGAGCGGGAGCGTGGGTGACTGTTGCATGGGTGAGGTCGCCTTGACGTGTGCCGGTCAGACGAGACCGGTGAGATAGAACACGGCGATCACGAAGAAGACGGCGAGCGTCTTGATGATGGTCACCGCGAAGATGTCGCGATACGACTCGCGATGCGTGAGTCCCGTAACGGCGAGCAGCGTGATGACGGCGCCGTTGTGCGGGAGCGTATCCATGCCGCCGCTCGCCATGGCCACGACGCGATGCAGCACCTCCATCGGAATGTGCATGGCCTGCGCCGTCTTGATGAACGTATCGGACATCGCCGCGAGCGCGATGCTCATGCCGCCCGACGCGGAGCCCGTGATGCCCGCGAGCGTCGAGACAGAAACGGCGGCGTTCACGAGCGGGTTGGGGATGGCCTTGAGTGCGTTGCCGACCACGAGAAAGCCGGGCAACGCCGAGATCACGCCGCCGAAGCCATATTCGGACGCCGTGTTGAGCGTGGCGAGCAGCGCGCCGCCAACGGCGGCTTTGGTGCCCACGGCAAAGCGCTCTTTCACGCGGTTGAAGGCTGTCACGAGGACGAGCAGGATGCCGAGCAGCAGCGCGCCTTGCACGGCCCAGATTGCGACAACGCCCTTCACGGCCACGGTGACCGGGGCGTGGAGGCCGGGCAGCAAGTCGGGCGCGATGGTGAAGCTATCGCCGTACCACTGCGGAATCCACTTAGTCAGCATGAAGTTGGCGACGCCAACCAGCACGAGCGGGGCAATCGCCAGCGCCGGATGCGGCAGATTGCCGGTCTCCACGCGCTCCGGCTCATTCACGAGCGACGTGCCATAGCCTTCGCCCTTGGCCATCGCGCTGCGACGGCGCCATTCGAGGTACGTGAGGCCCACCACGACGATGAAGAGCGAGCCGATCACGCCGAGCGTGGGCGCGGCCCAGGCGGTGGTCTTGAAGAACGTCGTGGGGATGATGTTCTGGATCTGCGGCGTGCCGGGCAGCGAGTCCATGGTGAACGTGAACGCGCCGAGCGCGATGGCGCCGGGCATCAGCCGCTTCGGAATGTTGCTCTGGCGGTAGAGTTCGGCGGCGAACGGATAGACCGCGAACACGACGACGAACAGCGACACGCCGCCATACGTGAGCAACGCGCAGACGGCCACGATCACGGCATTGGCGCGCGAGCGTCCGATGTAGCGGATGGCGGCCGCCACGATGGCCTCGGAAAAGCCGGACAGCTCGATCACCTTGCCGAAGACGGCGCCAAGCAGGAAGACTGGGAAGTAAAGCTTCACGAAGCCGACCATCTTGTCCATGAAGATGCCCGAGAAAACCGGGGCGACAGCGGCGGGATCGATGAGCAGAACGGCGCCTAGCGCGGCAACCGGTGCGAAGAGAATGACGCTGTAGCCGCGGTAGGCCACGAGCATCAGGAACGCCAGGGCGGCGATCACAATCACAAAGGACATCTTGTCTCCAGTTGGTCTGTGTGTGCACGCATGTTTTGAGTGTCGTAACGCGTGCGGCTCGCGCGAGATTTCACGCGATGGCGCGAATAAGCATGAAGCATGCCAATGTCGTCTTCGCCTTGCGTGAAGCGGTTTGTCCAGACTTTCGATGGGAGCGGTTCCAGCGCGGCGCGGGAGAAACGGCTAGACTCGCGCGGCCGCGTCCCGGAAATGAGACGGCGGCTGGGCTGGTCGGTTGCTATTGACCCTGTGGGTCCTGAAAGACGGGCGTCCCCGAAATGACGGACGCGTTCCCACTTTTGAGATAATGCGTCTCGCCAATGAGAATTCGCGCCACAAGGCGGCTCTTGCTCACACAAAGAACGGACGAATGGAACTTGAAAGCACCGCGCTATTGGCGGACTACGACTACGTGAAAAGACTGGCGATGCAAACGCTGTTCGCCACACTCGAAAACTTCAGCGAAGGGACGGTGATCGTCGACCGCAACGCGCGAGTCGTCTGGATCAATCAGCACTACGCCGCGCGCTTCGGCTACGACGATCCGCAGGCGGCCATCGGGCTCGACTGCGAAGCCGTGATTCCGAACAGCATGATGCGCGAGGTCGTGCAGGGCGGCGAGCCGATCCTGCTCGATATCCTCGAGACCGACCGCGATCCGATCGTCGTGACGCGTCTGCCGATCAAGGACGACGTTGGGCAAACGATAGGCGCCGTGGGTTTCGTTCTGTTCAACGAGATCAAGGGCCTCTCGCCGCTCTTCAGCCAGTACGCGCGCCTGCGCGCCGAGCTGATCAGCACGCGGCAGTCGCTCGCGCAGGTGCGCCGCGCGAAGTACAGCTTCGCGAGCCTCATAGGCACGAGCGCGGTGAGCCTCGAAGTCAAGCGCCAGGCACGCCGCGCCGCGCGACTCGCTTCGCCGGTGCTGCTGCTCGGCGAAACCGGCACGGGCAAGGAACTGCTCGCGCATGCGATACATGGCGCATCCGGCCGGGCCGACGGCCCGCTCGTGACGGTCAACGTCGCCGCGATCCCCGACACGCTGCTCGAACTGGAGTTCTTCGGCGCCGAGGCAGGCGCCTACACCGGCGCCGACCGCAATGGCCGTATCGGCAAGTTCGAACTGGCCAATGGCGGCACGCTATTCCTCGACGAAATCGGCGACATGCCGCTGGCGCTGCAGGGCAAGCTGCTGCGCGTACTGCAGGAGCAGGAGTTCGAACCGCTGGGCACGAACCGGATCGTGCGTGTGGACGTGCGCATCGTCGCCGCGACGTCGGCTGATCTGCCGGAGCTCGTGGCGCAGGGCAAATTCCGCGCCGATCTCTACTACCGGCTCAACGTGCTGACGATACGCGTGCCCCCGCTGCGGGAACGGCTCGCCGACATCGAGGCGATGGCGTACGCGATGCTCGACAAGCTTTCCGTCGAGAGCGGAGCGGGTCATCTCGAACTGGACCGCGAAGCGCTGGCGCTGTTGTGCTCGTACGCGTGGCCCGGCAATGTGCGCGAATTGCGCAACACGCTCGAGCGTGCGGTGCTGCTCTCGGAGGGTGAGCGCATCGATGCCAGCTCGCTGGCACGCTTCATCGGCGACGGCAAAGGCGAATGGCGCGCCGGCGGCAGCGGGCAAGCGCCGACGCGCGAGAGAGAGGCACACGCGCCTGCCCTTGCCGGCGCGGGCCAGGCCGCGAACTACGATGAGGCGATGCGCGACTTCGAACGACGCTTCCTGAGCGACGCCTTGCGCGCGGCCGACGGGCACGTCGCGCAAGCCGCCGAACGCATCGGCATGGCGCGTGCCACGCTTTACCGCAGAATCGCCGCGCTCGGCATCGAAATTTGACGCGGCATACGTGGCGAGTCCCGAGGCGTGGCACCCGGCAGAATCGCGAGGCTCGGGGATGAGGATCGCGCCGCACGCGCCGACGCCCTATCGCACCGCGGTGGGCGAGGCGCATCCGGCCCTCCCGACCGGGTAGGCACGGCCCCGCACGCTTGACGCAGATCAATGGTGCCCGCGCGCCGCCAACGCACAGTGATGCGGTTGCCGCCGCGCGCCATCTGGCGCACGAAAGGCGTATCGAACAAAGAGCGCGCCCATCATGACCGATTCTGCCGTCAGCGTAGCCGGGACTTTGCATGCGAGCCGGGCACCTCATGAAGCGCCTGTGCGCGTCGCGGCGCGCGGGCGGCCGGCCAGCACGCCCGCCGATCAGTGGAACCGGGCGGCCCATGCGGAGTTAGCCGCGATGACGTTCGGCTTGTCGCCGCTGTCGCTTGCGCTCTCCGCGTTCGACTGGGGCGCGCACCTCGCGGTCGCGCCCGGAAAATGCTTCGACCTGGCCACGCACGCGTGGCTGGCGGCGAGCGGGTTCCCCTCGGCGCCGCACCATTCCGGCGACGGAGCCGACGATGCCGACAAAGGCGGAACGGCCGTGTACGCCGGGCATGCCGACCCTCGATTCATGGCCGCCGCGTGGTCGAACTGGCCATTTCGCGCCTATCGCGACGCGTTTCTGGCGGTCGAGCGCTGGTGGCGCGAAGCGACGCGCGGCGTTCCCGGCGTCGAGCGGCACCACGAGGAACTGGTTGGCTTCGCGGCGCGCCAGTGGCTCGATGCGTGCTCGCCCGGCAACTTCGTCGCGACCAATCCGGTCGTGCTGCAGGCCACGCTGCGCAGCGGCGGCGCGAACCTCGTTGCGGGCCTGCGCAACTGGCTCGACGACGCGAACGCCATGGCCGGCACCATGCGCGGCGCCCACGCGCACGTGGCGCAGCCCTGGCTGCCCGGGCGCGACGTTGCCGTGACGCCGGGCCGCGTCGTCTGGCGCAACGCGCTGTGCGAATTGCTGCAGTACACGCCCACGACGCCCAACGTCGCGCGAGAGCCGATCCTGATCGTGCCGTCGTGGATCATGAAGTACTACATCCTGGACCTGCAGCCGCACGACTCGCTGATCCGCTTTCTGGTCGAATCGGGCTACACGGTGTTCGCTGTGTCCTGGCGCAACCCCGGCCCCGAGGCACGCGATCTCGGCCTCGACGACTACCTGCGCGAGGGCTTGTTCGCGGCGCTCGAAGCGGTGCGCTCGCGCTGCGGCGAGGCGGTCCACGCGGTTGGCTATTGCCTGGGCGGCACGCTCCTCGCAATCGGCGCGGCGGCGCTGGCGCGCGGCGGCCGGCAAGACAGGCTGCGCTCCGTCACGCTGCTCGCCGCCCTCACCGATTTCAGCGAGCCCGGCGAACTCGGGTTGTTCATCGACGCCAGCGAACTCGCCGCGCTCGATGCGCTGATGTGGCGGCAGGGCTACCTGGACGGCGCGCAGATGTCGGCGGCGTTCCAGCTGCTCAATGCGCGCGACCTGATCTGGTCGCGCATGATGAGCGAGTATCTGCTTGGCCGGCGCACGAAGCCGAACGACCTGATGTCGTGGAACGCCGACACCACGCGCATGCCATACCGCATGCACACCGAGTACCTCACCCAACTCTTTCTCGACAACGATCTCGCCGCCGGCCGCTATTGCGTCGATGGCCGGCCCATTGCGCTGTCGGACATCGAAGCGCCGATGTTCGTCGTCGGGACCGAGCGCGATCACGTCTCGCCGTGGCGCTCGGTCTACAAGCTGCATCTGCTCACGCACAACGCGCTCACGTTCGTGCTCACGGCGGGGGGCCACAATGCGGGCATCGTGTCCGAGCCCGGTCATGAGGATCGCTACTTCCGGTGCGCGACGCGCGAGCCCGGCGCGCCCTACCGCAGCCGCGATGAATTCATGAGCGACACGCCCGTGACCGACGGCTCCTGGTGGATCTGCTGGCGCGACTGGCTGCGCGGGCGCTCGACGGGCGACGTGCCGGCGCGCACGCCGGAAAGCGGGCTCGGGCCGGCGCCCGGCGAATACGTGCTCGAAACCTGAAATCGTCGCGGCACTCGGGCATGCGCGGCATGCGGTAAGGAATCCGAAACCAGCGACTGGCCTATGCGAGGTGTCGCCGTCAGGGGAGCGGGGGAACGCAGTGGAACACCATGCCGAAGTATTGAGAGGACTGCGGTGGTACCCGCGAATGCCGGGCTGGCGCGACGTGGCGGCCGTGGTTCTGGTGTTCGGCGTGATCGTGTTGCTGGGCGAGGGCGCACGCCAGATGACGGGGCCGCTGGCGGGCGGCCACGGACCGGCCATCTCGCTCTCGCCCGCGGCGCTGCCCGGCTATACGCTGCGCACCGTGCTGCGCATGCTGATCGCGCTCGTCGCCTCGTTCGTCTTCACCTTCACGTATGCGACGCTCGCGGCGAAGAGCCGGCGCGCGGAGCGCATTCTGATTCCGCTGCTCGACGTGCTGCAGTCGGTGCCGATACTCGGCTACCTCTCGTTCACCGTGGTGTTCTTCATGTCGCTGTTTCCGGGCAACGTGCTCGGCGCCGAACTCGCCTCGATCTTCGCGATCTTCACGAGCCAGGCGTGGAACATGGCGTTCAGCTTCTATCAGGCGCTGCGCACCGTGCCCACCGATCTCGACGAGGCGAGCCGCAGCTTCCGCCTCTCGGGCTGGCAGCGTTTCTGGCGGCTCGAAGTGCCGTTCGCGATGCCGGGGCTCATCTGGAACGCGATGATGTCGATGTCGGGCGGCTGGTTCTTCGTGGTGGCTTCGGAAGCCATCTCGGTGGGCGACGTGCAGGTGGCGCTGCCCGGTGTGGGGTCGTGGGTGGCGCAAGCGATCAAGACGCGCGATCTGGCGGCGGTGGGCTGGGCGATAGTCGCCATGAGCGTGGCGATCGTGCTGTACGACCAGTTGCTGTTTCGCCCGCTGGTGGCCTGGGCCGACCGCTTTCGCTATGGCGACGTCGCCGCGCAGGCGTGCCCGCGCAGCTGGCTGCTCGATCTCTTTCATCGTTCGCCGTGGATGCAGCACGCGTGCCGCCCGGCTGGCGTGGCGCTCACGCGCGCCGCGCATCTGCGGCTGTCGCCCGGCGCGCATGGGCGCGGTTACGAATGGGCAAGCCGCCCATTCTCGCGGCGCGCGGGTGACGCGCTCTGGATCGCGTTATGCGCCGCGTGCCTGACCGGTGCGACCGTGGCCGTGTTGCGCTTCGCCGCGCCGGCGCTCGCCTGGGCCGACGTAGCGAACGCGGCAAGCAACGGCTTGCTCACGCTGCTGCGCGTCGCGGTGCTGATCGTGCTCGCCTCCGTGATCTGGGTGCCGGTGGGCGTGACGGTGGGGCTGCGCCCGCGGCTGGCCGCCTGGGTCCAGCCGGGCGCGCAATTTCTGGCTGCGTTCCCCGCCAATCTGCTGTTTCCCGTCGTGGCATTCTCTATCCTGCGCTTCAGGCTCGACCCGGACATCTGGCTATGCCCGCTGATGATCCTCGGCACGCAGTGGTACATCCTCTTCAACGTGATAGCGGGCGCCTCGGCGTTGCCGACCGATTTGCACGAGGCGGCCACGAGCCTGCGGCTGCGGTGGCGCGCGCGGTGGCTGCGGGTGCTGCTGCCGGGCATCTTCCCGTATTACGTGACCGGGGCGATCACGGCGAGCGGCGGCGCGTGGAACGCGAGCATCGTGGCCGAAACCGTCAGCTGGGGCACGACGAACCTGAGCGCAGGCGGCCTTGGCGCGTATATCGCGCAGATGACCGCGCGCGGAGACTACCCGCGCATCGCGCTCGGCATTGCCGTCATGTCGATCATGGTCGTCGGCGCCAACCGGCTGATATGGCGGCCCCTCTACGCGTTCGCCGAACGCCGCACGCGGCTCGCCTGAGTCCTTTGCCATGGAGCGCACCTCAATGCCAGGTCTCGCACAGCCCGCAATGACGCCCGATGGCACGAAGCAGCCTGGCCTCACCGCGCCGGCGCCGGTACTGGAACTCGACCAGGTGGGCATATCGTTCGCGCGGTCCTCCGGCGAGCCATTGCCCGTGCTCGACGATATCGATGTGGCGTTGCGCGAGGGCGAAATCCTCGGCCTGCTCGGGCGCTCGGGTTCGGGCAAGTCGACGCTGCTGCGCGTGGCGGCTGGCCTCGTGCGTCCCACGGCGGGCCGCGCGCTGTACCGCGGCGCGCCGCTCGAAGGCCCGGCCGAAGGCATCGCCGTGGTGTTCCAGACCTTTGCGCTCTACCCGTGGCTCACGGTGCTCGCCAACGTCGAGCTGGGGCTCGACGCATCGGGGCTCAAGCCCGACGCGGTGCGCGCTCGCGCGATGTCCGCCATCGAGATGATCGGGCTGGACGGCTTCGAATCTGCGTTTCCGCGCGAACTCTCCGGCGGCATGCGCCAGCGCGTGGGCTTCGCGCGCGCGCTCGTCAGCGGGCCGAAACTGCTGCTCATGGACGAGCCGTTTTCGGCGCTCGACGTGCTGACCGCCGAAACGCTGCGCAGCGACTTTCTCGACCTGTGGGCCCAGCGGCAGACGGCGATCGAGGCCGTGCTCATGGTCACGCACAACATCGAGGAGGCGGTCCTGATGTGCGATCGCATCCACGTGCTGGGCGGCCATCCGGGGCATGTCGTGGCGACGCTGAAGGTGCCGCTGGCGCGCCCGCGCAACCGGCTCGACCCGGCTTTTCGCGCCATCGTCGACACGCTTTATGGAATCCTCACCGCGCGCCTCGCCGAATCCGCCGGCGGCGCGGGCACGGCGCGCGGCGCATTCGGGCTGCGGCTGCCGGCGGTCTCCAGCCATCGTCTCGTGGGATTCATCGGCGCGCTCGCGGCGGCCGCGCACGAGGGCCACGCGGAACTGGCGGCGCTGGCCGCTACGCTGATGGTCAAGCCCGACGAGCTCTTTCCCGTGGCGGCGGCGCTGCACCTGCTCGCGTTCGCGGAGCTCGAGGAGCGCACGATCAAGCTCACGGCCGCCGGGCGCATGTTCGCGCTCGCCGACGACAGCGAGCGCAAGCGGCTCTTTCGCGAGCACGTGCTGCAGTTCGTGCCGCTCGTCGCCCATATCCGCGAGGTCCTGGACGAGCGGGAAGTGCACCGCGCGCCGCGTGCGCGTTTCGAGCTCGAACTGGAAGACCACCTGCATCGCGCCGATGCCGAAACGACCTTGCGCACCGCGATCGACTGGGGCAGGTACGCGGGCCTCTTCAGCTACGACGACCACTCGCGCACGTTCGGCGACTGAGCCGGCCGGCCGCGCATGGAATTGATCGATGTCAAATGCGCCGCGCCGCCGCCGCTCATCATGAGACCGGCACCGAGTGAGCCGCGCACGCGCAGAGCGGCGCGCGTGCCGGTCCCGCTCCGACATGGGATGGAGGAAACATGAAAGCACTGGTCTATAACGGCCCCGGCAGCCTCGCGGTGGAGACGCGGCCGATGCCCGAATTGCAGGGCCCCGGCGACGCGATCGTCAAGCTCTCGAAGACGACCATTTGCGGCACCGATCTGCATATCCTCAAGGGCGATGTGCCGAGCTGCACGCCAGGGCGCATCCTGGGGCACGAGGGCGTGGGCGTCGTCCATGAGGTCGGCGGCGGCGTGTCGGCGCTCAAGGCCGGCGATCACGTGCTCATCTCATGCATCTCCAGCTGCGGGCAGTGCGATTACTGCCGGCGCGGCATGTACTCGCACTGCAAGACGGGCGGCTGGATTCTCGGCAACCGCATCGACGGCACGCAGGCCGAATACGTGCGCATCCCGCACGCGCAGACGAGCCTTTATCGCATTCCCGCCGGCCTCGACGAGTCGGCGCTCGTGATGCTCTCGGACATCCTGCCCACGGGCTTCGAATGCGGCGTGCTCAACGGCAAGGTCGAGCCCGGCTGCACGGTCGCCATCGTCGGCTCGGGGCCGATCGGGCTCGCGGCGCTCCTGACCGCGCAGTTCTATTCGCCCGCGCAGATCATCATGATCGACCTGGACGCCAACCGTCTGGAATGCGCGAAGCGCTTCGGTGCCACGGCGTGCATCGACCCGCAAGCGGGCGACGCGGCGGATGCCGTGATGAAGCTCACCGAAGGCGTTGGCGTGGACTGCGCCATCGAGGCGGTCGGCGTGCCCGCGACGTTCGAACTGTGCGAGCAGATCGTGGCGCCGGGCGGCATCGTCGCGAATATCGGCGTGCATGGCGTGCCGGCGTCCATCTTTCTCGACAAGCTATGGGACCGTAACGTGGCGATCACGACGCGTCTCGTCGACACCGTCAGCACACCGATGCTGCTCAAGACCGTGTGCG
>Ga0335083_10008816_pt1 | contig 12289 bp, 12 predicted proteins | sample Lox_Sample_42_FD_206716 | JGI IMG/M metagenome (GOLD analysis project Ga0335083, IMG submission 206716) | Soil microbial communities from Loxahatchee National Wildlife Refuge, Florida, United States - Lox_Sample_4.2 | ecosystem: Environmental > Terrestrial > Soil > Wetlands | place: USA... | reverse complement strand
TATCGAGCTTGGCGTCGAACTTCCAGCGGAGCATTCCGGTCTCGGGATCGATAGCCAGGACCCGTCCGGTCGGGGTGCTCAGGTACATGGTCCCGTCGACCACGATCGGGGTGGCCTCGAAGGACATCCGGCGATCCTTGGGAAGATTGGCCGCCTCGCCCAGCTGGAGTCGCCAGGCCACGGTCAGCTGGGCGACGTTGGTCCGATTGATCTGGGTGAGCGGCGACCAGCGGCTGCCCAAGGCGTCGTGGCCGTAGGCCGGCCAGTCGGAGCCGGGCGGAGACTGGGCGGCGGCCGAGGTCGAGAGGCAGAGTGCCAGCATCGGTGCGAGAAGTTGGCGAGGCGGCATTTCGGAGGTACGGGTTGGGGGAAAAGGAAGTGTCAGCGAGGCACTCGGCACTGGGCACTCGGCCTTAGAGACGCCTCGTTTCGGGTTAGATGGGAAGATGCCTCCTCGGGTTGCAGCCGCCCCTCCGTTGCTCGGGACCCGCTCTTCCCGTTCTCCGGTTCCCCGGTTCCCTTGTTCCCTGTTCCCCTGTTCTACCGCCCCTCCCGTCCTGCCCGCCGCACTCGCCTGATTTCGGTCCGCTGCTCGAAGAATTCGATGACGAGTCGGGGACAGTCGGACCTCACCTTGGGGCATGCCCCCTTGTCACCTCCTCGCCGCCGAGGCCAGCTTATGGGCATGCCCCAGGTACCACGAGTTTGGACCGCCGCCGCGGTTCGCGCACTTCCGGCCGACGGGAGGCGGTACGAGCTGGTGGATGGCGAGCTGCTCGTGACCCCCTCGCCGACTGGGGTGCACCAGCGGACCATCATGGCGCTGATCCGCCGACTCGATCCTTACCTGCGACACTCGGAAATCGGCGAGCTGCTGATTTCCCCGGCCGATCTCTCCCTCAGCGCTGACGAGTTACTCCAGCCGGACCTCTTCGTGGTGCCGCCCCGTCGCGCCCCGCCTCGCTGGTCGGAGATCAACTCCCTTCTGATCGCCGTCGAAGTCCTTTCGCCAGGAACCGCGCGCTATGACCGCCTGCTCAAGCGACGCCGGTACCAGCGGGCGCAAGTGCCCGAGTACTGGATCGTGGACCCGGACGGCCGACTGGTAGAACGCTGGCGGCCAGAAGACCAGCGCCCCGAAATCCTGAGCGAGACGCTCGAATGGAAAGCGGATCCGGCCGCGGCCCCCTTGGTCATCGACTTGGCGGAGTTGTTTGCGGAAGTGTGGGGAGAGGGGGAAAGATAGGACTGAGGACTGGGTGAAGTCGCAAGTCGCGAGTCACAAGCCGCAAAGGCCTGAGACTTGAGGCTTGTGACGACTCTCTTGTCCGCCCTGTCCGTCTTGTCCGTCCTGTTCTTCCTGTCCGTCCTGTCCATCCACAGATTACACAGATTGATCTGCAGGTTTCGCAGAACCGCCCGCCGCTTCTCGCACCATCCCTTGGCGAATTGATGTCAGGCCTGATCCAGGAGGGCCCGAGCTTGGGGCATGTCCCCTTGCCTCCTCAGCGCCGAGGGCCTCAGGTTATGGGTATGCCACAGGCTAGCGCCAACTGGACCGCGGAAATGGTCCGAGCCCTCCCCGACGACGGGAAACGCTACGAGCTGGTCGACGGAGCGCTGCTGGTGACGCCCTCGCCGGCATGGGTGCATCAGAGTACTGTTGCGGCGCTCTTTCGTCGCCTCGATCAATTTGTCAGGAGCCGCCACCACGGATATGTCCGGTTCTCCCCCGCCGACATCTCCCTGGGGGAGGACGAGATCCTTCAGCCAGATCTGTTCGTCGTCCCTCCGTCCCACCGCCCGGTCCGGGCCTGGACCGATATCCGGTCCCTGCTGCTGGTCGTCGAGGTGCTTTCGCCGGGCACTGCGCGATACGACCGCCTCATCAAGCGTCGTCGCTACCAGCGAGCCGGGGTTCCGGAGTATTGGATCGTAGACCTGGATGCCAGGGTGGTCGAACGCTGGCGGCCGGTGGACGAGCGGCCCGAGATCCTGAGTGAGACGATCGAGTGGAAGCCGGACCCCGCCGCCGACGGACTGGTAGTCGACTTGCCGGTACTGTTCGCGGAGGTGTGGGGGGAAACTCAGGACTGAGGACGAGACTGCGCAATGAGAGTTGAGGACTGAGTGAAGTCGCAAGTCGCGAGTCACAAGTCGCAGAGGCCTGAGACTTGAGGCTTGAGGCTTGTGACCACTCTCTTGTCCGCCTCGCCCGTCCTGTCCGTCTTGTCCGCCTTGTCCATCTTGTCCGCCCTGCCCGTCCTGCCGCCTAGCTCAACCTCTGATACGCCGCCAGGGTCAGGAACTCCGGGAACTCGGTCGCACCGATCAACTGCCCCAGCAGTCCGGCGGCTTCTCGCAGGCGGCCGGCCGCCTCCGGCTGCTCGGCCTCCAACCGTTTCAATTCCTCCTCGAGAATCCTCCGCACCCATTCCAGGGTGACCGGGTCCCCACCGTCGGTGATGGCGCGGTGGTGGATCCACTGCCACAACTGCGCCCGGGCGATCTCCGCGGTGGCCGTGTCTTCCATCAGATTGTTGATGGCGACGGCGCCGGAGCCGCCCAGCCAGGCGCTCAGATACTGGAGCGCGACACTCACGTTGTCCCGCATCCCGGCCGGAGTGACCTTGGCACCCGGGATTTGCAGGTCGAGCAGGTCGGCCTGGGTCACCCGCACGTCCTCGCGCAGCCGCTCCTTCTGATTGGGCCGAGTGCCCAAGACCCGGTCATACACCTCCCTCACGACGGGGACCAGGTCTGGATGCGCCACCCAGGCGCCATCGAAGCCGGCCTCCGCCTCTCGGCTCTTGTCTTCCCGCACCTTGGCCAGGGCCTTCGCATTGACCTCGGGGTCGCGGCGACTCGGAATGAACGCCGACATCCCGCCGATCGCGTGGGCGCCCCGTCGGTGGCAGGTGCGCACCAGGAGCTCGCTGTAGGCCCGCATGAACGGCACGGCCATGGTCACCTGGGCCCGATCGGGCAACACGAACTCGGCCCGGGTCCGGAATTTCTTGATCATGCTGAAGATGTAGTCCCATCGGCCGGCGTTGAGGCCGGAGGCGTGCTCCCTCAGCTCGTAGAGGATCTCCTCCATCTCGAACGCCGCCAGAATGGTCTCGATCAACATGGTCGCCCGGATGGTGCCGCGCGGCAGTCCGAGGGCCTGTTGGGCGGCGATGAAGACCTCGTTCCAGAGCCGAGCCTCGAGGTGGTTCTCCAGCTTCGGGAGGTAGAAGTAGGGCCCGCTCCCGCGCGCGAGCAGCTCCCGCGCGTTGTGAAACAGGTAGAGCCCGAAATCGAACAGGCCGGCCGGCGCGGGCGCCCCGTCCACCAGCAGGTGCTTCTCATCGAGATGCCAGCCCCGGGGCCGCACCAGCAGGGTCGCGAGCGAGTCCCCCAGCCGGTAGGCCTTCCCTTCGGGGCTGGTGTAGCTCAGCTGGCGGCGAATCGCGGCCATGCAGTTGAGCTGGCCCTGCACCACGTTGGTCCAAGGCGGGGACAGCGCGTCCTCGAAATCCGCCATGAAGACCTTGGCGCCCGAGTTGAGGGCGTTGATCATCATCTTGGCTTCGGTAGGACCGGTGATTTCCACCCGCCGGTCGTCGAGGTCCGCCGGCGCCGGGGCCACCTTCCAGCTGGCCGCTCGGACCGCGGCGGTCTCGGGCAGGAAATCGGGGAGCCAGCCGGCATTCAACCGGCTCTGCACCTCATGCCTCCGCTCGAGCAGCTCGGTCCTGCGACTTCCAAACTGGCGCACCAGCCCCGCCACGAAGTCCAGCGCATCCGGCGTCACCACCTCGGCGGCGCCGGGCACTTCAGGAGCGCATATCTCGATCATGGATCCCGCACCAGAGTCGAAGACACGGCCTCCTCGCCCCGGGTGAGGAGGCGAGCGTATCGCCGTAGAATAAGAGCCGGGGATGAAGGCAGCTTGAAGGTGGAGGGAAGGGGCGGGGATAGGACTGAGGACTGAGGACTGAGCATGGCATGCGTCACAAGTCCTGCGTCGGAGGTCAACCTGTCCGTCCTCTCCGCCTTGACCGCCCTGTCCGCCTTGTCCGCCTTGTCCGTCTGCAGGTTACACAGATTGCCCCACAGATTTCGCAGATTGCCGCCCCTCCCCTCGAAGAATTGATGCGAAGCCGGGGAGACAGTGCCCTGACATTGGGGCATGTCCCCTTGCCACCTCCTCGCCGCCGAGACGACTTTATGGGTATGCCACAGGCTTCGGGCAACTGGACCGCGGAGATGGTTCGAGCCCTCCCCGACGACCGGAAGCGGTACGAGCTGGTCGATGGGGAACTGCTGGTGACCCCCTCCCCCGCCTGGGCGCACCAGACCGCCCTTCTTGCTCTGCTCCGAAGCCTCGATCCCTACGTGACGAGACACGGGATCGGGTGGCTCCAAATCTCCCCGGCCGATATCTCCCTTGGAGAAGACGAGATCCTGCAGCCCGACCTCTTCGTGGTGCCACGAGGGGACCGACCCCCTCGGGCATGGACCGATATCCGCTCCCTGCTCCTGGTCATCGAGGTGCTCTCACCGGGGACCGCCCGCTACGAGCGCCTCATCAAGCGTCGCCGCTACCAGCGGGCCGGCGTTGCGGAGTATTGGATCATGGATCTGGATGCCAGGGTGGTCGAGCGCTGGCGGCCTGAGGACGAGCGGCCGGAGATCCTGAGCGAGAGGCTGGAGTGGCGGCCGGATCCGGCGATTGAGCCGCTGGTGATTGAACTAGCTGGGTTGTTTGAGGAAGTCTGGGCTTAGGACTGAGGACTGAGGACTGAGGACTGAGTTTGGGGGAACGGGAGAATAGGGGAATAGGGGAATGGGGGAATGGGGGAATGGGAGAATGGGGGAATGGGAGAACGGTGGGTGGGCACTCGGCGCTCGGCAACAACCTCCCCGCCTTGTCGGTCCTGTCCGTCTTGTCCACCTCGGTTTGTCATTGCGAGGCCCCTTCAGGACCGAAGCAATCTCTCGGCCGCCGCACGGAGGCCTAGGGGATTACTTCGGGCGGCTACGCCGCCCACTCAAAGGCCAAGCCTGCCCTGTCCCGGTAACGAAACCCCGCATCCGGACGATCGCGGCGTTAGCTTTCAGGAGTCGGGCCACGGAGTACCTGACCCCGCCTGGTTCCGTTCCCTTCAGGGAACTCGGCTGATGTTTCCCGCTCCAGCCGAGCTCTTCATGCCCATCGATAAGACCGAGCAACACCGTATCATCCTGAATGGCCGTGAATTTCACTTCGTCGCCTACGAAGGTGTTCCCGCCAACCTGCGACGCAGCGAGCCAGCCGTCCCTCCCATGTGGTATCTCATGACCGAGGGGAAGCGGCACCCCGTGATGGAGCACCTGACCGGCCAGCCGGTCGAGGAGCTGGACAGCGCCCTCCGGCAGTGGGTCGAAGCGAACGCCGTCGGCCCCGTCAGCCCCCGCCAAGTCCGAGCCCAGCGGCGCCGGGACACGGCCGACATTCGACGGGAGGACTGGTGGGCGCCTCGGTAGCTCGGACGTGTGGGGGGACTGAGAGGTAGCTGGGAGCTACAGCACTCCCGGGCTGTCATCCCGAGCGCAGCGAGGAGCCTGCCCCGAGCAACGCGAGGGGATCTCGGACAGAAGGACTGAGGACTGAGGACTGAGGACTGAGGACTGAGGACTGAGGACTGAGGGCCCAATATAGCTCAGAGTTGTCATCCCAATCGAAGTGAGTGACGCCCTGCAAAGTGGAACTTCCCGAGGCAGTCCCGTTCCCTGTTCCCCGTTCCCTGTTCCCCGCTACTTCGCTCTCGCCGCCTTGATCTTCCCCTTGTGGACCTCGCCATTGGAATAGTCGGCCACGAAAGTGCCGGTCATCGTGTCTCCCTTGACGTGGGCGACGGTACGGAACGAGGTGACCGTGAGTCCGGCCTTGAGGCTGCTCGCATAGGGGCCGGCCTCGATCACGATGCTGTCTCCGGCCAGAACGACGACGCGCCCGGGAATCGGGTCCCGGTTGGGAAACTCGATGGTGGCGCTCTTGCCGTCCTCGGCCACCGTCAGCGCGTAGGCCACCACCACGCTGTCCTTGGGGCCCAACAGCGCCTGGGCCTTCCAGGTCCCGATCGCACCGTGAGCCCGTTGGGCCGCCGCGATGGTGACGAAGCCGATCAGGGCGAGGATAGACAGGCCGAGTTGGCGAAGCATGGGGCACCTGAGGACTGAGGACTGAGGACTGAGGACTGAGGACTGAGGACTGAGGACCGAGGACCGAATATAGCCCGGAACTGGGAGCTGTCATCCCGAGCAAAGCGAGGGATCTCGGTGCAAGGTCTCGATGCTTTGGAACCGAGATCCCTCGGTCCCCTCCCTTCGGTCGGGGTTCCTCGGGATGACAGCCCTACCAAGTCGGACTCACCGGGTAGTCCCGTTCTCCCGTTCCCCATTCTCCTGTTTCCCTGCTTCCCTGTTCCCCCGTTCTCCCCTTCCCCGCATTATTCCCCAGTGCCCAACGCCTAGTGCCCAGTGCCCAACCACCACCTCTCCAAGTCCCGCTTCGTCGCCGGCTGGCAGTGCAATAAGCTGCTCTGGCTCACGGTGCATGAGCCCGAGGCGCCGGAACTGCAGGTCGACATCGTCCTCCAGGATCGCTTCGATCAGGGCACCGAAGTGGGCCTCGTCGCTCGGCGGCAATTCCCGGGAGGAGTCCTGATTGACCTTCCGCATCACGACCCAAGCCGTGTCGAAGCGACCAGGCGGGCTCTCGACGCGGGAGCGCCCGCGATCTTCGAGGCGACCTTCATCGAGGATAGAGTCTACGTTGCCATCGACGTCCTCGAACGCACCCCCGACGGCTTCACCCTGATCGAGGTCAAGTCCTCCACCAAGCTCAAGGACGAACACATCCCCGACGTCGCCATCCAGGTCTACGTGGCTCGGCGGGCCGGGATCGACGTGCGACGGGCCGAGGTCATGCATTTGAACACCGACTTCCGGCATCCGGATCGAGGCGAGCTGTTCATTCGGGAAGATGTGACGGCGGAGGTCGAGGCCCTGCTTCCACAGATTCCACAGATGGTTCGGGAACAGTTGGAGGTGCTCGAAGGCCCGATTCCACAGATTCCGGTCGGCACCCAGTGCTGGATGCTCGAGCGGGGCGTCTGTCCCTTCTTCGATCGTTGTTTCCCGACCGACGAGCAGCACGTCTGGACCCTGTACAACAGCAGGACGGAGCAGAAATGGGGACTGGTGCTCAAGGGCTACCATCGCGTGCTGGATCTGCCGGAATCTCAGAAGCTCTCCGTCATCCAGAGACGCCAGCGCCTGGCCCTGGAGACCGGCAGACTGATTGTCGAGCCCGGGCTCCGGAACGCCTTACAGGAGTTCGATGCCCGCCTGGGATTCCTGGATTTCGAGACCATCAACCGCGCGCTGCCGGTCTGGAACGACGTGGGCCCCTGGCGCCAGGTGGGAGCGCAGTTCAGCTATCACGAGCAGGACGGGAGTGCAGCCACCGGCTATAGCCACCAGGCTTTCCTGGCCGAGGGGCCGGACGACCCGAGAGAGGAGCTGGCGCTGCGCCTCCTCGAGGCGACTCGGCACGCCGAACGGATCGTGACCTACAGCGGATTCGAGAAGACCCGGATCCGGGAGCTGGGCCAATGGTTACCCCACTTTGCCGACGACTTGAAGGGACTCGAGGACAAGCTGCTCGATCTGTTGCCGCTGGTCCGGAATTACGTCTACCATCCCCGCTTCGCGGGCAGCTTCAGCATCAAGCAGGTCCTGAACCCCCTGGTGCCGGACCTGACCTACGACGACCTGGCGATCGTGGATGGGTTAGTAGCGAGCGTGAAGATCGCGCGGCTCTTGTTCGTGGCGCACAAGGTGAAGGATCGGGACCAGTTGAGGCAGGACCTGCTGGCGTACTGCGAGCGGGATACCTGGGCGATGGTGAGGTTGTTGGAGAGGTTGAGGAAGCTCACGTAAGTCGGTGAGCTCGTTAGCCACGTTACTTATCTAGCCGCTGGGGCAGTCAAGCTACCTGGCGTGCACCAGGCCGTTCCCTGTTTCCCCGTTCCCGCCTCCCGCCACCCCACCAGCCCCTCAAGCATCCTTTGTGGTGGTACCAGGCCTACGAGTCGGCCTGGCCCCGGAGTCCCTCAGACCCTGAACCGAGATTCCTCGCTCCGCTCGGAATGACAGCCGCCGAGTGCCGAGTGCCCAACGCCGAGTGCCTAACCTTATGCCTACCACCCCCACCACCCGCATCCTCGTCATCGATGACGATCCCCAGATCTGCCTTGCGGTTAGGCACGCCGTAGCCGAGCTGGCCGAGGAGGTGGATACGGCCGGGACGGCAGAGGAGGGGCTGGCCCTGGCCGCCGCGGGGCAGCCGGCCTTGGTGGTCCTGGACCTCGGCCTCCCTGACCGGCCCGGGATCGAGGTCTGCCACGAGATCCGGCGCCGGTCCAAGGCCCCGATCGTGGTCCTCTCCGCCCGCCACTCGGAGTCGGAGAAAGTGGCCCTGCTCGACGCCGGGGCCGATGACTACCTGACCAAGCCCTTCAGCACCAAGGAGCTGTTGGCCCGGGTCCGGGCCCACCTCCGCCGGTCCGCCTCGAGCGAGTCCGAGGCTCCCCAGGTGATCCGCACCCGGGGACTCAGCCTCGACTTCACCCAGCGCCGGGTCAGCCGGGATGGGGTGGACGTTCATCTGACCCCCATCGAGTGGGAAATCCTCCGCAGCCTGGTGAGCCAGTCCGGCCGCACCCTCACTCACCGCCAGATCTTCGATCTGGTCTGGGGCCAGCGGTCCGGCAATCCTCAGCAGTATCTCCGGGTCCATGTGACCAACCTGCGCCGCAAGGTCGAACGCGACCCCGCCCGCCCCGAGCTGATCGTGACCGAGCCAGGGGTGGGGTATCGCGCCGAGGTGGCCAGCGACTCATGAACCGGTGGCAGAAGATCCGGCCCTGGGTCCTCTGGCTGCTGGTGCTGGTCCTGGTCACCCTATATCTGGTCCGCTCCAAGAACGACATCCAGCAGGTCCACGCCGCCCTGATCTACCTCCTGGTGGTGCTGGGCGGGAGCATCGCGGGCGGCCGGGCCCTGGGGCTCTCAATCGCCTTTGCCGCCTTTGTCCTGCTCGACTTCTACTTCCAGCCGCCCTACGACGAGTTCACCATCGGGAAGAACATCGACGTCCTGGCCCTCGTCTCCTTCCTCGCCACCGCGGTCGCCGCGACCCAGCTGCTGGCTCGGGCCCAGTCGGAAGCCGAAGAGGCCCGCCGTCGGGCCCAAGAGGTGGCGACCCTGGCCCGGATCGGCTCCGAGTCGCTGAGCGCAGGGCGGGCGGAAGACGCCCTGGTGGCGATCGCGGGCGTGATCCAGCACACCCTGCGGGTGGCCCAATGCCAGATCTACCAGACCGAAGAAGACGGTAGCCTCTCGATCGCGGCGGGCTCCAGCGCCGGCAACCTGCCCCGCGACTTCCCCGACGATCGGATCCTGATAAACCGGGTGGCCAGTGAGGGACAAGGCTACGCCGTCGGGGCGGACGGGGCGGTCATGCCGGTGAAGGTTGCCGCAGGCGGGTCACTCGAAGCGGCCCACCTCTCCAACGCGCGGGTGATCCTGATTCCGCTCCAGGTCCATACCCGCCTGGTCGGCGTCCTCCGGGTGGCGGATCCCGAACACATCGCCGTCGGGGAACCGGAACGCCGCTTCCTCGAGGCGCTGGCCTACTACGCCGCCCTCGGCGTCGAACGGGTGAGACTGGTGGCCGAAGCCGAACGGGCGGAGGCGCTGCGGGAATCGAATCGACTGAAAGACATGGTGCTGGCCTCGGTCTCGCACGATCTCCGAACGCCTTTGACCGCCATCAAGGCGCTGGCCCAGGACCTGGGGACCGCCGGCCACGATTCGGCCCGGGCCATCGAGGAGCAGGCCGACCGGCTGAGCCGGATGGTGGGGAACCTGCTGGATCTTTCGCGGATCAAGGCCGATGCCCTGCCGGTCGAACTGGAAGAGAACACCGCCGAGGACCTGGTGGGCGCCGCCGCCACTCAGCTCGAGGCGTTGCTGGACGGACGAGAGCTGAAGGTGGACATCGACCTGACTCGGCCGGCGCTGGTGGGCAAGTTCGACTTCGTGCAGTCGCTCCGAATTCTCTCCAATCTCCTGGAGAACGCGCTCCGCTACGCGCCCCCCGGCCCGCCGATCGAGCTGTCGGTCCGGCGGGAAGACGCCTTTCTTCTATTCCGCGTCGCCGACCGCGGCCCCGGAGTCCCGGCCGCCGAGCGGGAGCGGATCTTCGAGCCGTTCTATCGGCCGGCGGGGAGTCAGCCGGATGCAGGACGAGCGGGACTGGGCCTGTCGATCGCGCGGCGGTTGGCGGAGATGCAGGGAGGATTCCTGAGATATGAGGAAAGGAAGGGAGGAGGGAGTGTGTTCGTGGCGGGATTGGTGGCGGTGGAGGAAGCTAGGACTCAGGACTGAGGACTGAGTCCTAGCCTCACCCCCTGTCCCCCTCTCCATGGTATGGAGAGGGGGAACGCCGATGAAGATTCAGGTGAGTGCGCCTGGTGAAGAGAGTCCAGCGAGGCCAAGCAGAGAACCGCAGCCTTCGAAGCCTCAGGCCGAGTCCCCCCTCTCCACATTGTGGAGAGGGGGACAGGGGGTGAGGCTCGGGGGGACAGGGGGTGAGGTTCGGGACAGGGGTGAGGCTCGGATGACACGCGGCCAGCCACCGCATCCCGCCACTAGGAATTCTTTGCGCCGTTCCCCGCTCTCGCCGCCCAACGTTTTCAGCCCTCGCTTCAACACCCCTTCATGCGACCACTTGGCACTCTTTCGGAAGACCTTCCCTCACTAAGATTTCTTGGTAAAGACGCCTCCTAAGTGTAGGCACAGCCGTTGCTTACACCTCTCCCCAGCATCGACTTCATCGGTTCACAACTGTCCGCCAAGGGGGAATACATGCGCCGCGATGGGTTTACACTGATCGAGCTGTTGATCGTCGTCGTGATCATTGGCATCCTGGCCGCGATCGCCATTCCGAAGTTCGCGACCACCAAGGACAAGGCCAAGCTGGCCTCGGTCAAGACCGACATTCGGAATTACATGACCGCCGAAGAGGCCTACTTCTCGGATAACGCCACGTACGGGACCTGGGCCAATCTGACCGGTGCCCCGTACAACTTCACCGCCTCGTCCGGTAATACGGGCGCCGGCGCCGGTGGCGCGGGTGGGTACACGGTTTCCATCAGCAATACCTCGATTTCGACCGGGACCAACGACTGTCAGGTGACGGTCGGCTCGTCGGCGTCGGGGCCCACCACGGATGGGGTGATTACCTGTCCGTGAGGTAAGGGGAACAGGGAACGGGCAAAGAACCGTTAAGGCATCACGAGTTCAAGTCTGTCATTGCGAGGAGGCGCCAAAGGCGCCGACGAAGCAATCTCCTCCCTCCGCGTGGGGGTCAGGGGATTGCTTCGCCCGTCTTCGGCGGGCTCGCAATGACCGCACCGCCAGCCCCCGCTGCCCAAGTGCCTAGCGCGCCCGAAACCCGATTCGCTTCCTGGGCGTCTCGGGTGGGCTCATGAGCTCGCGGATGGCCTGAAAGACCACTTTGAACTGGGCATCATAGCGCCGCTCCAAGGCGTCCAGTTTTCGCATGAATTCCGCGCTCGAGGCCACAAGCTGCCGTAGCTGAACGAAGGCGCGCATGATGGCCACGTTCACCAGGACGGCTCGCCGGCTCCGGAGTACGCTCGAGAGCATCGCCACCCCTTGCTCGCTAAAGGCGTAGGGGCGTGTCCGTCGGCCTCCCCAGGAACTTGAAATCACAGATTGTGATCTCAAGATTCGTGTCTCCTCAGCGGTGAGGCGGAAACTGAAGTCCTCTGGGAACCGGTCCCGGTTCCGCGACACTGCCTGATTCAATGTTCCAGTGGACACCCCGTAAAGCGCTGCCAGGTCGGCGTCGAGCATGACCCGGTGTCCCCGGATCTCGTGGATTGCCCGGGTGATCCGCTCCAAGACGATCGGCGCCCTGCTCATTTAGTGCTCCTCCCAGACCAGTCGACCTGCCTGCAACCACGTACGCTTCCACCTATGCACGCTCACAGGGCTCGGACAAGGTCGAAACAACGCAACAATGACCGTTTGTGCTCGGCTTGCTGCTTCCCCATCCTCCCGCCATTCTTCGCCCGGTCGCTGCCGTGAGCCGAAATGCGATTAGGATTGCTGCTCCTGCTTCTCCCTCTAGCCACGCCCGCTGAACGCTCGGCCCACCCGAACG